>Ga0194121_10008419_pt1 | contig 13063 bp, 11 predicted proteins | sample TA2MahCa50mmetaG_FD_148609 | JGI IMG/M metagenome (GOLD analysis project Ga0194121, IMG submission 148609) | Freshwater microbial communities from Lake Tanganyika, Tanzania - TA2015020 Mahale Deep Cast 50m | ecosystem: Environmental > Aquatic > Freshwater > Lake | place: Tanzania: Lake... | reverse complement strand
TTCTCGCGGTGCTGCTGGCCTGGGCGGCGGCGCAGGCCGGCTGGCGGGGAATTTTCCGACGCGAGCCGGCGCCGGCCTGGTTTTTCTGCGTGGCGTTGCCCATTCATCTGGTGTTTCTCGGGCTCAGCCTGCTGGTGAAAATCGGCCTGCACTGGGCGGCGCCGGGCACGCTGGCGGCCTGCTGCGCGCTGGGATGGTGGGTGGACGCTTTCGCCGGCCGGGTGGGACGCTTGCTCGCGTGGATGGGACTGGCGCTGGCGTTCTTGATTTCCGGCGTGGTATTCACCGCGGTATTTTCCCCGGCAACAATTATCTCGCTGGTTTCCAGCGGCGTGCAGATGGCCGGAGTGAACAAGAACGAGCCGCTGACGGTGAACGAGATGGCGGAGATTTTCGGCTACCCGGCCGGAGGACGCTATGTCCACCAGACGGCCGAGCAGCTGCGCGCGAAGGGCAGCGATCCGTTCATCATGACGACGAACTACGCGCTGTCCAGCGCGCTGGCGCTGTACTCGGGCGAGCGTCTGCACGTCATCATGGGCACCTCCATCGGCGCCGAGTACGACCGCTGGGACGACTTCCCATCCATGCTGGGCCGCGACGCGCTGTACGTCGACACCTCGCCCCCGTGGAAGCGAGAGGACGTCTGGCGCCACCTCACGGCCGCGTTCGAGCGCCTGGAGCCGCTGCCGCCCCACCCCACGGAGGCAAAGGGCGTCGGCTCCCGCACGTTCTACGCGGTCTGGTGCCGCAATTTCCGCACGGACGTGTTCACCCCGCTAAAAGCATCAAACCGCCGCTAACCCGGTTCGCCGCGACCTGGGAGCGAACGCCCAATGCCTATCTTTGTTCGCCGCGAATTGGGAGCGAACGCCTGGAGCAAGACGACGATTTTGCGGCGTTGTCGGCGTGTTCGCCGCGAACTGGGAGCGAACGCCCGATGGCTATCTTTGTTCGCCGCGATCTGGGAGCGAACGCCTGGCAAGCACGCAGACGTTCTCCTGCAGCGCGTCGCTGCGGCCCTCTCGGAGGGCGCGCTGGACGTGGGGCCAGGCGATGTTGCGGCGCCACTTGCGCCAGCAAAGGAGCATCTCCGCTTGATCGGGGTTGAACGCGCCGCCGCGCATCAGGGCCGCCACCTCGGTGTCGCCCACGATGATCAGCGCGCCCCGCTCGAAGTCTTGCTTGAAATCCTCGGGCAAATGGTGCGAGCGCACCGAGCGCTGCAAGAAATTGGCATATGGATACGGCGGCACGCCGAACGTCATCAGCTCGCGGTCCTGGGTGACCGTCTTCAATTCCTCGGGGATGCGCTGCAGCGTCACCATCGGCGCCAGCAGCGACACGCCCACCAGCGCGATGGCGAACGCGAGCGCCGCCCCGGCGAGCTGGGCACGCCAGACCAGCAGCATCGCGCACACCATCATCGCGCTGGCAATCATCAGAAACAGCACCCGCTCGGTGCCGTTGGGAAAGAGCCGCGGCGCCACCAGCAGCGCCGGCACCGTCGCCAGCACCAGCAGCGCGGAAACCCAGCCGCCCACCCGCACCGGCCGTGGCGCGTCGCCATCGCGCAGCGCCCAGGCCACCAGCAGCGCCGCCATCGGAATGCTGGGCAGCAGATATTGCGGCCACTTGATGGCCGGCAGCGAGAACAACAGAAAATTCGCGGCGAAAATGCACACCGGGAGCAGCGCGTCGCTGTCCCGCCAGCCGCGGCCGCGCGCCCAGATCCACAGGGCGCCCAGCACGAGCGGCGTCCAGGGCATGAGCAGCACCAGGAAACCCCACAGCATCTGCAACGCCCAGTCCCGCTCGGCCTGGAACTTTCCGAGGTTTTCTCCAATGATGAACGCGGTGTACCATTGCGAGAACAACCCGCGTCCGGCCAGCAGCGCGGGCCAGATGCCGCACAGCGCTACGAAGGTGGCCGCGGCCCCGAACAGGTGCTTCAACGGCCAGCGGACCCTTTCGCCGAAAATCCACCAGAGCAGCACGCCCAGAATCGGCAGGGCGGCGCCGACCGGCCCCTTCAACATGCAGCCTGCCGCCGTCGCCACCGCGGCGCCGTACAGTCCCGGAACCGTGCCGGAGCGTGCGCCCCAGGCGGCCAGCACCACGCACAGCGCCAATGGGACGTCCATCATGGCGGCGCGCGCGTACTGGAAATATCCCACCGTGGTGGCCACCATCGCGCCCGCCGTCCAGGCGGACTTCTCTCCGTACAGCCGCTTGCCCAACCGCGCCGTGACCAGCGCCAGCGCTACACCCATCAGCGCGATCGGAAGGCGGGCCGCGAGCAGCGACGGCCCCAGCACGCCCATGAAGCCGGCCATCAGCCAGTACAACAGCGGCGGCTTGTGAAACGAGGGCTCTCCCATGTAAACGGGCACGATCCAGTCGCCGCGCGCCAGCATTTCCCGCGCGACGCCCACGTAGAAGTCCTCGTCGTTCTGGTGCAATCCCAGGGGATTGGCCAGGTTGGCCAGCGCCACCGCACCGGCCAGCACGACGAGGCCAGGCATCGCCTCGCGCCTCACCACCCCTAGAGCAATCCCTGCAGGACGCGGCGGCGGGCGGCGAGCATCTGGCGCTTTTTGTAGGCGGCGTGGCTGCTCTGCCCCATGCGGGTCTTCAGGTAGTTTTCGTAGTCGAGAATCTGGATCTCGTAGGGGAAAAAAAAGGTCAGCTCCCGCTCCAGGGGGAGCGCCTCCAGCCGTTCCATCAGATGGTGCACCTCGGCGGCCTCGTGCTCGCGCAGGAAATCGTAGATCGTCTGGAGCGGCTCGCGGGCCGGATTGGGCACGCGGATCAATTGTCGCGTGGTGAACTGAATCGACCGATACTCCGGCCCGGAAAAGGGATTCGCGGTCGCCACCAGCTTCCCGAAGTCGCGCGCCTCGTGGGTCAGGTGCTCGAGCAGCCAGAGCTGCTCCCGGTCATCGGTGCGGCGGTATTTTTTGGACAGATCCTCAAACGTCTTGCGGAACGACTGCAGATCGATGAGGTTGTTGATCGAGCGCCCGGGAACGGTGTTGGCAAAGACCACCAGGTTGTTCATGCGCAGAAACCGCACCACGAGAAGCGCTTCCACTCTCGTGCGGGTCACGAACTGAATGCCGATCCAGTCGTAGATCTCCTGCGCCACGTTGCTCGGCTTGTGCAGCAGCTTCATGATGATGGAGTCGCGGCTCTTGCCCTCCTTGAAGAAGACCCCCTCAAGCTGCACTCTGGTGTCGCCCATGGCAAGCACCGGGCAGCCGAGCTCGTCCACGTGCAGGCAATTTCGGTAGGGATCGAAAATCTGCCGCCGTATCTCGTCGAAGGATTCCTGACGAAACGCGCGGTTGGCATGGTGAATCGTGTGCATCACGCGCAACGCCGCGCAGGCCCATCGGCTCTGGGTGCCTTTGCGGGTTTCGGACGCCAGCACCAGCAGATCCGCGGGATCCTGGGCGCGCGCCACCGCCTCGGGAATTTGCAGGCGCGCGGCTTCGCGCCCCGACAAGAAATGCCGCCGAATAAACGACACCGCCTCGCCGTGGATGTCATGCAGCATCTGGCGGTCTTCCGCGCGCTGCACGTCCAGCCCGTAGTGCGCCAGGAAATCGTACGCCTCGGCGCGATTTTCGACTTCCATCGAGGGAAGCTCGAACGGCGAGGTGCCTTCCAGGATGACGCTGACCGTGTCCCACTGAAACGAGCCACGCCGGGGCGGCAGTGGCTCGGCGGTGGGAACGGATTTTTCCGGATCTGGCATGGCCACCGGCCGCCTCAGTCGCTGAGCACGGTGGATGCCAGCTCGGCCAGCTCGGAGCGCTCGCCTTTCACGAGACTCACGTGACCGGCCAGCGGATGGCCCTTGAATTTCTCCACGACGTGGGTCAGACCGTTGCTAGTGGCATCGAGGTACGGATGATCAATCTGGTAGGGGTCGCCGGTAAACACCAGCTTGGTGCCTTCTCCGGCCCGCGTGACGATGGTCTTCACCTCGTGCGGCGTCAGGTTCTGCGCCTCGTCAATGATGATGTACAGACCGGGCAGGCTGCGTCCGCGGATATAGGTCAGCGCGCCGATTTCCAGCACGTTGGAGTCGATCAGATAGTCGAGCTTGCTGTCGCGCTGGCTGCCGCCGCCTTTCTTTGAGGGCGACGAAGGCGTGTGGGCGTCCAGCAAATACTCGAGGTTGTCGAAAATCGGCTGCATCCAGGGCGCCAGTTTTTCCTGCTCGGAGCCCGGCAGGTAGCCGATGTCCTTGCCCATCGGAATGACCGGACGATACACCGCGAGGCGGCGGAACGCTTTGTCATTGAGCACCTTGTGCAGGCCGGCCGCGATGGCCAGCATGGTTTTTCCGGTGCCGGCTTTTCCGGAAAGGGTGACCAGCTTGACCCGATCGTCGAGCAGCAGCTCGAGGGCATACTTCTGCTCGCGATTGAGCGGCCGCACGCCCCACACGTCGGTGCGCGAGTCGCGGATGAGGGTAAGCGCGTTCTTCTCCTTGTCGAAGCGAGCCAGCGCGGTATGATTCGCGGCTGTCTTGTCGACCAGGCAGACGAATTCGTTGGCATAAAGCGGATCGCGCGACACCACGCCGTTCAAGCGGGGCACGGTCAGCTCGCGATCCTGGTAGATGGTTTCGATGTCGGCGGCGGAAACTTTCAGGATGCGGTTGCCAGCGTAGAGATCGTCAACTTCGATCTTGTCGGTGAGATAATCCTCGGAATTAAGGGCCAGCGCCTGCGCCTTCACGCGCATGTTGATGTCCTTGGACACCACCGCCACGTGGCGCCGCGGAAACCGCTTTTTCACCGAGAGCGCGATGGCCAGGATGCGGTTGTCGTTGTTGTGCTCGAATCCCGGCGGAAGCAGTGCGAGCGCCTCACGGTGGTTGAGGTCGACGGTCAGCGTGCCGCCCCGATCGAGCTTGATCCCCTTGTCGATCTGGCCGCTGGCGCGCAGATTGTCCAGCTCTTTGATGACCAGGCGGGCGTTGCGGTTGATTTCCATGGTGCCCCGCTTGAACTTGTCGAGCTCGTCGAGCACCACGATGGGGATGATGATGTCGTTGTCCGCGAACGAATACAGGGAGAGCGGAGAATGAAGTAGGACGCTCGTGTCCAGTACGAAGATCTTCTTCGCCATGGATCCTCCGTGTCGTGGGATCCACCCCGGGGAAGCCCGGGATCCCGAGCCCTGCGCCCGGGAGAATCGCCGCAAACCGCGGCGTCTGGTCGCAACTTTCTTCGGCATCGGAGCCCCCGGCTCCTGCGAAACCCGCACCCGGAGCCGAGAAGCGCACCATTAAGCCATTGAGAGATCTTCAAAGTGTGGCGGTTGGGGCCTCGGCGATCCGTTTCGCCGCCGCTCGAGCGAGCTTGTCGCAGCGCTCGTTCTCCGGGTGTCCGGAGTGGCCGTACACATGGTGAAAGCGGACCTTGTGGCGTTCCATCTGGGTGAGCAGCTCTTCCCACAGGTCGATATTTTTCACCGGGTCTTTGGAAGCAGTGCGCCAGCCGTTGTTTTGCCAGCCGCGGATCCATCCCTTGACGATGGCGTTGACGAGATACTGGGAATCGGAATACAGATCCACTTCGCAGGACTCTTTCAATGCCTGCAGCCCACGAATGGCGGCCAGCATTTCCATGCGGTTGTTGGTGGTGTTGGGCTCGCCGCAGGCGAATTCTTTTTCGTGCCGGCCGAAGCGCAGAATGGCGGCCCATCCGCCCGGCCCGGGATTGCCCTGGCAGGCGCCGTCGGTAAAAATATCCACGTGTTTCACGGCGCGCAGGCTTCGACAGCGGCCGGAGGCCTCCTTCCGTGAAGGATCCGGGCCCCGCCCGCGAGGAACCCCCGGCGACCCGAGCCCCGGGGAATCGCCTTCGGCGCCCCCTGGCCGCCCCACAGGAGACTCCCCATGGACGATACCGCCACCCCGACCCCCGCGGAAGGCGTCATGCCGGCCACCACGCCCGGCGGCGGCGTGACCTATCCGGTCGTGGTCACCGACGTGGACGCGGCGCTGCGCGGCGGCCTGGAGGAGCTGGCCATCACCATCGAGCACGTCGACTGGCTGCGCGACCTGATGTCCGGCCGCTACCCCGAGGACGTGGCGATGGAGCTGATCGAGCACCTCCAGGAGGAGGAGCATCAGCATGAAATCGCCCTGCGCGCCCTCACCGACACGCTCAAGACGCGCGGCGTGGTGGACGTCGACCTGGGGCAGGCGCTGGACGCGGAAGTATTTCGTCTGCACCTGATGCAGGATCACTTCGAAACCGCCCGCGCCCTCAACTCGAAGGAAATGTCGGCGGACCTGGCCGCCAAGGTGCGCGAGCACATCTCGGAGGAAGAGGAGCGCCACCTGCTGGCCCTGCGCTCGCTGAAGTCGCGGCTGGCGGCGGTCAACCCGGCCAACGTCAGCGTCGACGTGTACGATCCCACCGTGAAGGTGGAGCAGCGGATACCGCACCAGCCGCGCCCGAAAGTCGGCGACTCGGCCCTTGAATCTGCCTGGAAAGGGACCGGCGCTGCCCCCACAAGCGCGCCCGAGGAGGCTCCCCAGGCGACCGTCGGCGACCTGCCGGAGACGCCCCCGCAGACCCTGCCCGCCGAGCCGAGCCGGCTGGACCGCGCGCTGGGCAGCCTGATGGGAGAGCCCCAGTCGACCGGCCGCATCCGGCTGCCGCTGCCGCCGGCGACGTGGCAGCCGGGCGCCACCGTGGGAAGCTTGAAGGATCCACGTCTGTAGGAGGTACGGCCATGGCGGATGAGACGACCCCGAGCCCAGACACCTGTCCCACCCTGTCCCCCGACGAGGAGCGCGTCTGGCGCAAGATGCGCATGGCGGGGCGCGCCGCCCTGGCGATTCTGCTTTCGCTGTTGCTCAACGACGCGCGCACGCCAGCCCCGGTAACGCTGTGGGCAGTGATCGCCACGTTTCTGGCCCTCGGACAGCCGGCCTGCCTGGGGATCCGCTGGCTGCTGCGCGAGTCGCCGGTGGCGCTGCGCGGCGACGGGTGCAGCCTCCCCGACCAGAAGGCCAGTTGCGTGGCCTGGATCGGCTTTGGCGCCGCGCTCCCGGCCAGCCTCCTGGTCACCCTGGCCTACCTCATCATGCACCGCCATCCCTCGGAGATGACCTACTACGTGAGCACGCTGCTCGCGTCGTTCGCGCCAACGGTGGTCATTTGTCTCGCCTTGATGCCCTTCGCGGCCTATCGCATCCACACGTCGGAGGCTTTCGGCCCGCGTGCTCGCGCGGTCATTCCCGCCGCACTGCTGCTGCTCGTCTACGTGGCCGTGGGGATGTGCCGCTTCCTGCCGCATCCCCCGTTGCACAGCCTCGCGGACGTCGTGCACCTCGTCGTGTGGGCCGCGCTGCCCGCCTCGTGGCCACAGCACGTCATCGCGGCCGCCGTCGCGGGACGCGTGCTGCACCTCTGGTTCAAGTGCTCCGGCGGGCACTGTCACGGGGGGGCATGAAGCGCCGTCGAGTTCCAGGACATGCGCGAGAACAACGAGCGCAAGCTGCTCAACGACATCGAGAGCGCCATGGCCGATCATCCCAAGCAGGTGGCCAACCTTTTGCTCGGCTGGATGCGCGCCGACAAGGATCGCGAGCGCCGCCCTCAGCAGTAAGCGCTAATTCTTCCCCTTCAGCAGCGAGCGCAGCACGAACTGCAAGATTCCGCCGTGACGGTAATAATCCACTTCGTTCGGCGTGTCGATGCGCGCCATCGCCTTGAAGCGGACGGTCGCCCCGTCCTCGCCCCGCGCCGTGACGGTCAGGTGCTTGCCGGGGGTGAGCCCGTCCGCGATGCCCTCAACGGAGAACACCTCGTCGCCCTTCAAGCCAAGCTTTGCCGCGTCGTCGTCTTCGAGATACTGGAGCGGCAAAATGCCCATCCCGATCAAGTTCGATCGGTGGATGCGCTCGAAACTCTTTGCGATCACGGCGCGCACGCCCAGCAGCCGAGGACCTTTGGCCGCCCAGTCGCGGGATGAGCCGGTGCCGTATTCCGCGCCGGCCAGAATCACCAGCGGCACGCCCGCCTTGTGGTATTCCATCGCTGCATCGTAGATGGTGACGATCTCCCGCGACGGAAAATGCACGGTCCAGGGCCCTTCGGTTTTGGGCGCCAGCTGGTTGCGCAGGCGGATATTCGCGAAAGTGCCCCGCATCATCACCTCGTGATTGCCGCGGCGCGCGCCGTAGGAGTTGAAGTCCTTCGGCTCGACGCCCAGGCTCCGAAGGTACTCGCCGGCCGGACTGTGCACCGCGATGGAGCCGGCCGGAGAAATATGGTCGGTGGTGACCGAATCTCCCAGCACGGCAAGCACGCGAGCGCCGGAAATATCCGCCAGCGGAAGCGGCTCCGCCGGCATGTCATCAAAGTACGGCGCCGGCTGCACGTAGGTTGACGAGGGGTCCCACACGTAGCGATCGCCCTGGGGGACTTCCAGGCCATTCCAGGACTCATCCCCGCGGTACACCTCGCTGTACGAGCCGCGGAACAGCGCCGACTGCAGCGCTTCGTGCACGGTCCGGGCGACTTCCTCGGAAGAGGGCCAGATATCTCGCAGGTAGACCGGCTCGCCATTGGGATCAATTCCCAGGGGCTCCCGGTCCAAATTAATGTCCATGGTTCCAGCCAGGGCGTAGGCAACCACCAGCGGCGGCGAGGCGAGGTAATTGGCCCGCACGTGGGGATTGATGCGGCCCTCGAAATTGCGATTCCCGCTGAGTACCGACACCGCCACCAGGTGCCCGTCGGTGATTGCCTTGCTGATGTTTTCCGGCAGCGGGCCGGAATTTCCGATGCAGGTGGTGCATCCATAACCCACCGTGTGGAAGCGCAGCGCCTCGAGATACGGCAGGAGGTTGCTCGACTTGAGATACTCGGTGACCACCTTCGAGCCGGGCGCGAGGCTCGCTTTCACCCACGGCTTGACGTGCAGGCCGCGCTCCACCGCGTTGCGCGCGAGAAGCCCGGCGGCCAGCATCACCGAAGGATTCGAGGTGTTGGTGCAGCTTGTGATGGCGGCGATCACGACGCTGCCGTGCCGCAGAACGAACTCGGTATCGCCGGTCCGCACGCGCGCCGCGGCGTCCAACGGATTGCCTTCGGTCAACTCCTCGACCTCCGGAGCCTCGTCGCCGCCCTCGCCCAGGAAGCGGGCTTCAGCGCGCTTGGGAATGCGGTTGTTGCCCTCGCCTCCCAGCATGGCCACCAGCGCGTGGCGCCAGTTGCGCTTCGACTCGTGGAGCGGGACGCGGTCCTGGGGACGCCTGGGCCCGGCGATGCTGGGCTCCACCCCTGCGAGATCGAGCTCCAGCGTGCTGGTGAAGACGGGCTCAGGACTCTCGTGGTGGTGGAACATCCCCTGGGCGCGGTAATAATCCTCGACGAGCTGGACGAGGCTCTCGTCGCGGCCGCTCAGGCGGAGGTACTTGATGGTCTCCTCGTCCACCGGGAAAAATCCGATGGTGGCGCCATACTCCGGAGCCATGTTGGCGATAGTGGCGCGATCCGCGACCGGCAGCGAGGCGAGCCCGTCGCCGAAAAACTCCACGAACTTGCCGACCACGCCATGCTTGCGAAGCATCTGGGTCACGGTGAGCACGAGGTCGGTCGCGGTGGACCCGGCCGGCAACTTGCCGGTCAGCTTGAAGCCGACCACCTGGGGGATGAGCAGGCTGATGGGTTGGCCGAGCATGGCGGCCTCGGCCTCAATCCCGCCGACGCCCCAGCCCACGCAGCCGAGGCCGTTGATCATCGTGGTGTGCGAATCGGTTCCCACCAGCGTGTCAGGATAGGCCGTGGTGACCCCGTCGCGCCCGCGGGTGAAAACGACTTTGGCGATAAACTCCAGGTTGACCTGGTGCACGATGCCGGTGTCCGGCGGCACCACCGTGAAATTTTGCAGCGCTTCCTGCCCCCAGCGCAGAAACTCGTAGCGCTCGCGGTTGCGCTCGAACTCCAGTTCCGCGTTGCGGCGCAGCGCCGCACCCGAGCCGAAATAATCCACCTGCACGCTGTGGTCAATGACCAGGTCCGCCGGCTGCAAAGGATTGATACGGCCGGGGTCGCCGCCCATGCGCGCGATGGCGTCGCGCATCACCGCGAGGTCGACTACGGCCGGCACGCCGGTGAAGTCCTGGAGCAGGACGCGGGCCGGCGTGAACGCGATCTCGCGCTCCGGCTTCTCCGCGGGATCCCAGTTGGCGAGCGCCTCGAGGTCGCCGCGCTCCACCTCGCGCCCGTCTTCCGTGCGCAGCAGGTTCTCCAGCATCACGCGGAGCGAATACGGGAGCCGCGCAACTCCCTTGAACCCGGCGGCTTCCAGCGCGGGCAGCGAGTAGTACTCGTACGAGCGGTCTCCGACCTGGAGGGTGCGGCGCGTCTTGAAACTGTCAAGAGACACGGGCGTGAGGCTGGCGGTTGCCTGGTTTTCCATGATTTCTCTCCTTGAAGTCAGGCGCGCCACTTCACCGAGGCGGCGCGGCTTCCTCCTTCAGTTCCAGGGCGGCGGAGTTGATGCAGTAGCGCAGACCCGTCGGCTTGGGCCCGTCCTCAAACACGTGGCCCAGGTGGCCCCCGCATTTCGCGCAGAGCACCTCGGTGCGGCGCATGAAAAGACTGCCGTCTTCCTCGGTGGCCACGTGGTCGCCCTTGAGCGGCTGGTAGAAGCTGGGCCAGCCGCTGCCGGAGTCGAATTTCGTCTCCGAGTCGAACAGGGCGTTGCCGCACCCGGCGCAGAGGTAAGTTCCCTTGTCATGGCAATTCCAGTATTTTCCGGTGAAGGCGCGCTCGGTCCCTTTTTCCCGGAGCACGTGATATTGCTGGGGGTTCAGATCCTTCTTCCATTCGGCGTCATTTTTGGCCACTTCGAATTCCTCGTTCACTCTTTGAGCGTTCCTTTCGTTTCTGTTCAACGCGGAGATGCCGGCCCCGGGCGGCGGCCGCAGTTCTTGGGAAAATCCCCACATCGCCACCAGCACGACGGCGAACAAGACCAGTCGCCCGTTCATGGAATTCACCCGCAGATCGCTTCCACCACCGCCTGCACGCCGCGCGTGACCGCGGTCAGACCCGCGTAGTTGACCTGGCTCGGGAGGTCTTCCGCGGTGTGGTAGTGCGGATATCGAAAGGGTGCCGTGTCGGTGAGCATCACCGCCGGGTAGCCTTCCTTCCAGAACGAGGCGTGGTCCGACCACGAGACGCCCGGCACGTTGGAAAACGTCGCAAGTGCTTCCGTCGGAATGGCGCGGGAAGCCAGCAGCGCTTGATGGATCTCCCCGACCAGCCGCTGTGAATTCATGTCGCCCACCACCGCAAGGAAATTTCCTCGGTCCGGAAACATGGTGGTCAGACCGGGCGGATATTGCTGTGAGTTGGGCTCTTCGGAAAAATATCCCACGGTTTCCAGCGAGATCATGCCGTAAATTCGATCCCCGCGGGCACGCGCGGCGCTGGCGTACACCTGGCTTCCCATGTGCTCGGTGCAAAAAAAGGGCGGCTCCTCGTTAACGAAGGCCACGAAGCGGACTGTGCGGCGCAGTTTCTTTCCCTTGAAAATGCGCGACAGCTCGAGCAGGGCCGCGACTCCGGATCCGTTGTCGTTCGCGCCCGGCGAGCCCATCACCGAGTCGTAGTGCGCGCCCAGCAAGAAGACCTCGCCGCTGGAGCCGGCGACTTCGGTTTCCAGGTTCTGCACCGGGAGATCGTCGACCTCGAACGCCTGCAAGCCCACCGGCATGCCGAGCCGCTCCCAGTGGCCGCGGATGTATGCCGCCGCGGCCTGCAGGGCGTGCGGATGGAAGACGTTGCGCTCGCCGATGTCCCCGGCCAGTGCCTGGACGTGCGCCTTGAGCGCGGATTCGAGGCGGTCGTTGGCGGCCCCGCGCCGCCAGGGGAGTTTCCACACGGCGCGCCTGCTTCGACGTCGCTTCAAGGAGGCCCCTCCAGGCAGGGCCTCTGAGCCGGCTCCGGGTTCAGGCTTTACCGCCCCGTCCGCTATAGGGACGGGGCGCGTCAGTCTCGAATTACCCCAGGCCCCGCGCAAGCCATTTGAGAGACGGGAGCCCTGGTGACGTCCCGCGAGCAACAAACCACGGACTGCCCGAAGTGCGGCAAGTCAGTATACAGGCGCGCCATCCGCTGTCCGCACTGCGAGTCGAGCCTGGTGCTCGACAACGAGGTTCGGACGCGCTTCGTATCTCACACCGTCAGGTTCGAAGGAAAGCGCGACCGGCCGAGCGCGCTGATCGCGGCGATCGTGCTGGCGCTCATCACCGGCACCGCCGTGCTCGCCTGGATGTTTTTCCAGTCCGCGCCGCCGGTGGAAGCTCCCGCAAAGAAAAGTCCCCCCTCGACGAGGCCGCGTTGACCGTCGCGCCGCCGGTCCGCGTGGTTATAGCGCCATCGTCCGCATGGCGCATCCAGGCGGGAAGTACATCCGCGCGCGTTGAAGTCTAGCGCCGCTGAAGAAGCTTCAAGGAGATGGGCGCATGAAGGTGTACCTCGACGCACTACGCCACGTTCTGGAGAACGGGAGCGACCGACCCAATCGCACTGGCGTCGACACGCGCGCGACGTTCGGGCTGCGGATGCGATTTGATCTGACGACGGGATTTCCCGCGGTCACCACCAAGAAGCTCGCCTTCAAGTCGGTTGTGGCCGAGCTGCTCTGGTTTTTGCGCGGCAGCCGCGACGTGAAGGAATTGCGCGCGCTGGGCAGCCGCATCTGGGATGACAACGCCGGGGCCGACTACTGGAAGCCGAAAGCGGAATTTGACGGGGACGTGGGACGAGTTTACGGCGTGCAATGGCGCCACTGGCGCCGTCCCGACGGCAGCGAGGTGGACCAGATCGCGCGCTTGATCGAGGGCTTGCGCAGGGCGCCTTACGACCGCCGCCATATCGTCACCGCATGGAATCCCGGAGAGCTCGACGAAATGGCGCTGCCGCCCTGCCACGCATTTTTTCAGTGCTTTGTGGCAGACGGCCGGCTTTCGCTGCAAATGTATCAGCGCAGCTGCGACATGTTTCTGGGCGTG
>Ga0194121_10008415_pt1 | contig 13067 bp, 11 predicted proteins | sample TA2MahCa50mmetaG_FD_148609 | JGI IMG/M metagenome (GOLD analysis project Ga0194121, IMG submission 148609) | Freshwater microbial communities from Lake Tanganyika, Tanzania - TA2015020 Mahale Deep Cast 50m | ecosystem: Environmental > Aquatic > Freshwater > Lake | place: Tanzania: Lake... | reverse complement strand
CCACGCACGACAGGGTGGAGATCGACACCACGAAATAGTAGCGCGCGATCTCGAGGATCGCCGGCAGGCACACCGGCACCGTGACGCGCCAGAAGGTCTTGTAGAAGGGCACCTTGAGCGAGGCCGAGACCGACTCGTACTCGTCGTCCAGCGCCTTCAGCGCCGTGACCGCGGTGAGATGGCCCGAGGTGTAGTAGTGCACCACGGTAGAGATGGCGAGGATCGCCATCGTCTGGTATAGGAAGTTGAGCGGGTTCGACGGGTGGTTGAAGAACATGATGTAGCCCAGGCCGAGCACCAGCCCGGGCACCGCCATCGACAGCAGCGCGAGCAGGCGCAGCGCCGGGCGCAGCGGCCCGAGGCCGCGCGTCTTCTCGAGGAGATACGCGGTGCAGAACACGAACACCGCGCCGATCACCGCGGTCCAGGCGCCCATCTTCAGGCTGTTCCAGAACGCGGGCGCGTAGTCGCCCGCGACCAGCGCGTAGTGATAGTGCTTGAGCGTGAAGCCCAGGTTGTACGGCCACAGGTGGATGAGCGAGGTGTACACGGCCATGCCGAGCACCGCGAGCAGCAGCAGGCACACCAGCGCGCAGTACGCCAGCATCAGGCTGTCGAACATGGCGCGCGGCCTAGGCGCGAACGGCACCGAGCGCGCGGTGAGGTTGGCGGTGAGGCGCCGGCGCACCACCCAGTCGACCGCGAACGCCACCACCGACGGGACCAGCAGCAGCAGCCCGACCACGGCGCCGATGGAGAAATTGAACTGGCCGATCACCTGCTTGAAGACATCCACCGCCAGCACGTTGAAGTTGCCGCCGATCACCTTGGGCGCGCCGAAGTCGCTGATGGTGTAGGTGAACACCACGGTGAACGCCGACAGCAGGCCGTACTTGCACCCCGGCAGCGTGATGGTGAAGAAGCGCCGCAGCCGCCGCGTGCCGAGCGCGTCGGCCGCCTCGTACAGGCGTCCGTCGGCGAGCGCGAGCGCGGCGATGAGGATCATGAGCGCGTGCGGGAAGCAGTTGAAGATCTCCGACATGATGATCCCGGGCGCGCCGTAGACCGAGACCCCGCCCATCAGCCACTTGGCGGCGCCCTGGTTGCCGAACCACTGGATGAAGGCGATCGCCGGCAGCAGCGAGGGCGCAAGCAGCGGGATCAGCGCGATCAGCCGCAGCGTGCCCTTGAACGGCATGCAGCTGCGCGTGAGCGCGTAGGCGAACACGAACGCCGACGGCACCGTGATCGCGGCGACCACCAGGGATACCCACACCGAGTTCCACACCGAGCGCGCCAGCGCTGGCGTCGAGAAGTAGGCGATGAAATGCTGCGCGCCGACGAAGTTGCCGTTGTTGTCCTGCACCGCGCGCACGAAGATCGCGGCCATCGGCGCGAGCAGGAACAGCGCGAGGCCCAGCCCCGCCGCGACGAGCAGGACCTTCGCCAGCAGGCCCGAAAGGTCGAGCCGCGCCGCCGCCGGCGCGGGCAGCACTGCGCTCATGCGCCGCTCATGCCTCGAACACGCGGATGCGGTCCGGGCGCAGTGCGAGCCGCAGCTCGCCGCCTTCGCGCAGGCCGAGCTCGCGCACCTGGTTGAGCGAGAAGAACACGCTCAGCGCCTGGCCCTCGAGCTCGGGCACCTGCACTTCCGCCAGGCAGTGGCCGCCGAGGAACTCCACCTTGGCGACGCGCCCCTGCATCTGGTTCGCCTCGCGCTCAAGCGCGCCTTCCACGACTCGATCCTCGGGCCGCAGGTACAGCCGCACCGCTTTCCCCGCCGCGCAGTCCAATCCGTTCGCGCGCAACTCGAGGCGCCCGGCGCGGTAGCGGCCGTCGCCGAGCGAGACCGCGCTCAGCACGTTCACCCGGCCGACGAAATCGGCGACGAACGGGCTCGCCGGCAGCTCGTAGATCTCGCGCGGCGTGCCGATTTGCTCGAGCACGCCGTGGTTCATCACCACCACGCGGTCGGCCATGGACAGCGCCTCTTCCTGGTCGTGGGTCACCATGATGGTGGTGACGCCGACCTTCTTCTGCAGGCTGCGGATCTCGCCGCGCAGGCGCACGCGCTCGAGCGCGTCCAAGGCCGACAATGGTTCATCCAATAAGAGCAGACCCGGAGACGTGGCGAGAGCGCGGGCAAGCGCGATGCGCTGCTGCTGGCCGCCGGAGAGCTGGCTCGGGTACTTCTTCTCGCTGCCCGGCAGCGCGACCAGCTTCAGGAGCTCGACGACCCGGTTGCGTATTTCGCCGCGCGCGAGGCGCCGGTTGACCAGCCCGTAGCCGACGTTGCCCTCCACGCTCAGGTTGGGAAACAGCGCGTAGGACTGGAAGACGATGCCGTAGTCGCGCTGCGCGGGCGGCAGGTGCGAGATGTCGCGCCCGTTCTGCACGATACGGCCCCCGGTTTGCGTCTCGAGGCCGGCGATGATGCGAAGGAGCGTGGTCTTGCCGCAGCCCGAGGGGCCGAGAAAGCAGATCAGCTCGCCCTGCGCGACCGACAGGTTGACGCCGCGCAGCGCGACGAAGGAGCCGAAGTGCTTGCTGACTCCTTCGACGCTCAGCGCGACATCACTTGGGTTCTGCTTTGGCGTTATAGCGCTTGTTCCACTCGGCGAGGATGCGGTCGCGGTTCTTGGCGGCCCAGGCGAAGTCGTTCTTCACCAGCATCTTCTCGTAGTCCGCCGGCAGATTCGGCAGCGGCTTCGCCACGCCCGGCATGGCGACGATGGCGTAACTCTTGGCGTAGAGCTCGTTCGCCTCGCCCGTGACCGACCAGTCCATGACCTTGCGCGCCAGCTCGAGCTTCTTGGTCGTCTTCATGATCGCCGAGGCCTCCATGTCCCAGCCCACGCCTTCCTTCGGGATCACGAGGTCGATTGGCGCGCCCGAAGCCTTGGTGGCGTTGGCGCGGTACTCGAAGGAGATGCCCATCACGAACTCTCCGGCGCCCGCCTGGCGGCAGGGCTTGGAGCCCGAGTGCACGTATTGCGCGATGTTCTCGTGCAGCGCGTCCATGTACTTCCAGCCCTCGGCTTCGCCATAGAGTTGCAGCCAAGCGGTGACATCGAGGAAGCCGGTGCCGCTCGAGGCCGGGTGCGGCATGGTGATCTGTCCGCGGTAGACCGGCTTGAGCAGGTCCTTCCAGGTCTCGGGCTTGGGCAGGTTGCGCTTCTTCGCCTCCACCGTGTTGAAGCAGATGGTGGCGCTCCACACGTCCATGCCGACCCACATCGGCGGCTTTTTCGTGTCGACGAAGCGCGGGTTGAGCTTCTCCACGCCCCGGGGCGCATACGGCTGCAGCATGCCCTCCTGCTCGAGCACGAGCAGGCTGGTGGCGGCGAGGCCGAGGACGATGTCGGCCTGCGGGTTCGCCTTCTCAGCGAGCAGCTTGGCGGTGATGATGCCGGTCGAGTCGCGCACCCAGCGGACGTCGACATCCTTGATCGCGGCCTCGATCAAGTCCTTGAAGCCCTTCAGCTGGTCGGTCTCGAGCGCGGTATAGACCAGGAGCGGCGTGCGCTGCGCCAAAGCAAGCGGCGCGCTGATGGCGAAGACGAGCGACGTGACGAACAGCGACAGATGCTTCAACATAGCGTTTTCCTCCTCGTATGTTAGAGTACGTCAGGTAATACACAGAGTATGTTAGTTGATACAAGGTAAGCAAGGCGAACTATCGCCTCACCTAGCGGCCTACCGGCCCGGTTGGAGCCTGCCCGGGGCGTTCTATCGCGACGAGGCGCTATATCTCATTGATATTGAGGAAATATGGCGGCGCGGCTGGTTGTTCGCCGGCCACGCCTGCGAGCTGCGCAACCCCGGGGACTGGCTCACCTTGCAGGTCGACCGCGACTCGATCATCGTCATTCGGGGCGAGGACGGCGCGGTGCGCGCCTTGCATAACGTATGCCGGCACCGCGGCTCGCAGATCCTGCCGCCCGGGCACGGCTCGAGCCGGCGCCTGGTGTGCCCGTACCACCAGTGGACCTACGACACGGGGGGTGCACTGACCTTCTGCCGCGGCATGCATGACTTCGATCGGTCCGGTTTTTCGCTGAAAAAAGTACATTGTGAAACGGTGGAGGGCCTGGTCTTCATCTCGCTCGCGCAGAGCCCGCCGCCTTTCGTCGCGGCGCGCGAGCTGATGGCGCCCATTCTGCGCCCGCAGGGGTTCGCGCGCGCGAAGGTCGCGAAGCAGGTCGATTACGAGATCGCCGCCAACTGGAAGCTCGTCTGGGAGAACAACCGCGAGTGCTTCCACTGCAACGTCAACCACCCGCAATACATCAAGGCCAACTGGGACCACTACAACGCCGACGACACCAGCGCGGAAGTGCGCGCGGCGATGGACCGGGTGCTGAAGGAAAATGAAGCCCGGTGGGCGGGCGCGGGGCTCGCCATCTCGCACCACGAGACGGGGATGACCCAGTTTCCCGACGCCGCGCGCGTCATCTGGTATTCGGCGAACCGCACCGCGCTCACCGAGGGCTGGGTGAGCGAATCGATGGACGGCCGCCAGGTGTCGACCCTGATGGGGGACTATCGCGATGCCGACGTCGGCACGGTGCGCGTGCGCACGCTGCCCAACTTCTGGAACCATTCCAGCTGCGACCACGGCGTGAGCACGCTGCTGCTTCCGGCCGGGGCGCACAAGACGCTCGCCCGCGTGACCTGGCTGGTGCACGAGGACGCGGTGGAGGGGCGCGATTACCGGCTCGAGGCGCTGATGCCCTTCTGGCAGCTCACCTCGGAGCAGGACTGGGCGATCTGCGAGCGCCAGCAGCGCGGGGTCGAGTCGAGCGCCTACGAGCCCGGGCCGTACTCGACATTCAAGGAATACAACGTCGACGCCTTCGTGCGCTGGTACGTGGCTATGCTCGCGGCCGGAGCGAGCGCCTGAACGCCGAGATCGTCATCATCGGCGGCGGCGCGATCGGCTGCTCGATCGCCTATCATCTTTCCCGCATTTCCAAAAAAAATGTCCTACTGCTCGAAAAGGTGCAGCTGACCCACGGCTCGACCTGGCATGCCGCTGGGCTGGTCGGGCAGTTGCGCAGCAAGCGCAACCTGACGCGCCTGATGCAGAACAGCGTGGCGCTGTACCGCACGCTGGAGCGCGAGACCGGCCAGGCGATCGACTGGCACGAGGTCGGCAGCTTGCGCCTCGCCTCGTCGGCCGAGCGCTGGTCGGAGCTCAAGCGCGCCGAGACCACCGCGCGCGGCTTTGGTTTCGAGATGATGCTGCTCACGCCACGGGAGGCGCAGGCGAAATTCCCGCTCATCACCCTGGAAGGCATCGTCGGCGCCGCCTGGGTGCCGAGCGACGGCTACGTCGATCCGTCGAGCCTAACGCAGGCGCTCGCCAAAGGCGCGCGCGCGGGCGGGGTCCGGATCCTGCAGGACACCCGGGTGACCGGTTTCGAGATCCGGGGTCGCAGAGTCGGAACAGTCCAGACCAGCAAGGGCCCCATCGACTGCGAGACGGTGGTGATCGCGGCGGGCATCTGGTCGCGCGCCGTGGCGAAGCTCATGGGCGTGAGCCTTCCGGCAGCGGCGCTCGAGCACCAATACGTGGTCACCGAGCCGCTGAAAGAGCGCGTGCCGAGCCTGCCGACGCTGCGTGACCCGGACCGCAACTTCTACCTGAAGCCCGAGGTCGGCGGCTTCGCAGTCGGCGGCTGGGAGATGGGCACGCCCTCGTTCCACGCCGGCGGCGTGCCGTTCGAGTTCGCGCGCGAGCTGCTGCCGCCGAACATGGAGCGCTTCGAGGAGATCGCGCTCGCCACCGCCACGCGCATTCCGGCGTTCGGCGAGCTGGGCCTGAAGCAGCTGATCAACGGCCCGATCCCGGTGTCGCCCGACGGCGAGCCGATCATGGGCCGGGCGACCGGACGGGACAACGTATTCGTCGCCTGCGGCTTCACCTCGGGCATCGCCGCCGCCGGCGGCGCCGGCCGCGCCATGGCCGAGTGGATCGTGCAGGGCACCCCGGAGATGGACCTGTGGCCCTTCGACCTGCGGCGCTTCGGCGACTTCCACTCCGGCACGCGCGCGCTGCACGAGCGAGCCGTGCACGCCTACGGCTCGTATTACCACCTGCACTATCCGGGCGAGGAGCTGACCGTGGCGCGCGACGCGCGCCGCAGCCCGCTGTGGCAGATCCTCAAGGCGCGCGGCGCCGTGTACGGCTCCAAGTTCGGCTGGGAAAGGCCCAACTGGTTTTCCTCTCCAGGGACCGAGGACCAGCCCAGCTTCGAGGGCAAGCCGAACTGGTTCGACGCGGTTGCCGCCGAGCACCGCGCGACGCGCGAGCGCGTGGCGCTGTTCGACCTGACCTCGTTCACCAAGTTGGAGGTCACCGGGCGCGACGCCTTCGCCTCGCTGCAGCGCGTCGCCGCCAACGACCTCGACAAGCCGGACGGCTCGGTGGTGTACACGCAGCTGTGCAACGAGCGCGGCGGCATCGAGGCCGACCTCACCATCGTGCGCCTCGCCGCTGACCGGTTCTACGTGGTGACGGGTTCGGGCTTCGGCGTGCGCGACGGCCACTGGCTGCGGCAGAACGGCGTCGAGCTCCGGGAAGTCACCTCGTCGCGCGCGGTCATCAACCTGCAGGGCCCGCGCGCGCGCGAGCTGCTGTCGCGGGTCAGCGAAGACGACGTGTCGAACGCGGCCTTTCCCTATCTGGCCGCGCGCGAGATCCGGGTCGGCTACGCGCCGGTGCTCGCCCTGCGCGTCACCTACGCGGGGGAGCTCGGCTGGGAGCTGCACGTGCCGGGCGAGTACGCGCTGCATCTTTATGAAACGCTGTGGCGGGCGGGCGAGGACCTGGGCGTTGCCAATGCCGGCTACCGCGCGCTCGACTCGCTTCGCCTGGAGAAGGGCTACCGTTACTGGAGCAGCGAGATCTCGCCGGACACCAATCCCTACGAGGCCGGGCTGGGGTTCGCGGTCGCCCTGGACAAGGGCGACTTCATCGGCCGGGCAGCCCTCCAGAAGGCAAAACAGAACGTGAAGCGCAAGCTCGCCTGTTTCCTGATGGACGGCTTCGTGCCGCTGCACGGCGGCGAGGCGATCCTGCACGAGGGTAGGGTGATCGAGACCGTGACCAGCGGCGGCTACGGGCACACGATCGGCAGGTCGATTGCCTATGGATTCGTCCCCGCCGAGCTCGCGAGAGCCCAGGGCTTCGAAATCGACAGCTTCGGCGTGCGGCACGCCGCGCAGATCAGCGCGCGCGCCCCCTACGACCCGGAACGCCGTAAGATTGTAGATTGTTGACAATCTGCGGTTCCAAGCCCGACAATCGGGCATGGCAAAAGCCAAGGCCATGTCGCCGATCGAGCTGGTGCGGCAGGAGTCGCTCACCTCGCTGGTGGAGCGCGAGATCGAGCGCCGCATTCTCGACGGGGAGTTGAAGCCCGGCCCCGTGCAGGGCTCAGTCGCCCGGTACGCGACGACTGAGCCGGCTGCCGCGCGGAGCCAGCCCTGCGGGCTGCGCGCGGCTCAGTGCTCGAGGATCCGACTGAGGAAGTGCCGCGCCCGCTCGCTACGGGCTTCGCCAAAGAAGCGGGCCGGTGGCGCCTGCTCGACGATCTCGCCCTGGTCCATGAAGACGACCCGGTCGGCCACTCGTCGGGCAAAGCCCATCTCGTGAGTGACGCAGACCATCGTCATGCCGGTACCCGCGAGCTCGATCATCACATCGAGCACCTCCTTGATCATCTCGGGGTCGACAGCAGAGGTCGGCTCGTCAAACAGCATCACCTTCGGCTGCATGCACAGCGAACGGGCAATGGCGACCCTCTGCTTCTGCCCGCCGGACAACTGCGCCGGATACTTGCTTGCCTGTTCGGGGATATGGACCCGCTCGAGCAGTTCCATTACGCGGGTCTGAGCGGCCGTGCGCGTCAGGCCGCGCACCCGGATCTGAGGCAGCACGCAGTTCTCGAGCACCGTCATGTGCGGGAACAGGTTGAACTGCTGGAACACCATGCCGACCTCGCGCCGCAAGGCGGGCAGATCCGCCGCGTCGGGTCCAACAGGCCGTCCTTCGAACAGGATCTCGCCTTCCTGGTGATGCTCGAGCTGATTCAGGCAGCGGATCAGGGTCGATTTGACAGAGCCGGAGGGGCCGCAGATCACGACCCGCTCGCCGCGCGCAATCGTCATCGACACATCGCTCAGCACATGCAGATCACCGAACCACTTGTTGACCCCGCGTAGCTCGAACAGTGCTGTGGCCTCGCTCATCAGGCACGCCCCCTCGCCGCACGCGCCTCGAGCCACGCGAACAGGCGCGACAGCGAAAAGCAGAGCACGAAATAAACCGCAGCGATCAGCAGGAACACCTCAAAGACCCGCTGTGTCGAGACCTGCACATCCTGGGCCATGAAGGCGAGCTCCTGGATCGACACCAGCGAAAGGAGCGACGAGTCCTTGATCAACTGGATGAGCTGCCCAGCGAGCGCCGGCAGCATCGTGCGCAGCGCCTGCGGCAGGACCACGAAACGAAACACATCGGCCTGTCCCATGCCCAGGCTCTGTCCCGCCTCGTTCTGCTGGCGCGGCACGGCCTGCAGACCGGCACGGACGATCTCGGTCACATAGGCTCCCGAGAAGACCGACAGGCAGATCAGACCGAGCAGGAAATTGTTGAGCATCGAGACCGGGCCGTACAGCCATTCGACGACCAGTTGCAGGGCCTCGGGGCACTGCCGCACCCGTTCGGCCACCCGCAGCAGCGGCATGAAATGGCTGGCGATGAAGAAAACGAAGATGAACACGAAGACGACCGGTGGGATGTTGCGTACCACCATCACATAGGCGCCACCGATCAGCCGGGGCAGTAGCCTGTGGCTCGTGCGTGCCCAGCCCATCAGAATGCCGGTCACGGTCGTGAGGAGGATGCCCCAGAGTGCCAGCCGGACCGTGGTCGCGAGACCCTGCAGCGGCAGATTGGGGACCCAACGGCCGGTCTCTGCATCGAGGCGAATCACATAGGGCCAGACGGTCGACCAGTCCCAGCGATAGACGAAATGCGTCGACGCGCGATCCGCCATCCAGGCGAGCAACCCGAAGATCGCGACCAAGAGCAGCCCGTCCAGCAGCGTCCATGGCCGCCGGCGAGCTGAGGCGGGACGCGTCGCGCGCGGCTCAAGGCGGCGTCAGGGGAGGAGCTTTTCCCAGTCCTGCGACTTGAACCAGTAATCATGGCGAGACTTCAGCCAGTCCTGGTTCCTGGCGATCCAGTTGTTGAAGTACTCGAGCGCGCGTGGGTTGCCCTTGCGCAGGCCGAAGCCCTCGAAGGTGTTGACCAGGTTTTCGGCGCTGGGCTTGAACAGGCGGTCAGGGTTTTTCAGTGTGAAAAAGGTCGGCTTGGGCTCGCTCGAAATCACCACGTGCGCCTTGCCGTTGATCACCTCCTGAAAGGCGATCGCGTCATCGTCGAACTGGCGCAGCACGGCCTTCGGAAAGCGCTCCCTAGAGCATGGAAGCGTACTTGCGCATGAAATCCCGGCCGATTCTGGATGCCGCCCCGTACGAGTAATGCGTCGGGTTCATTAACGATTTGAACCGCTTTTGCAGGTCCTCATCAAGCTCCGTATACACGGCTTTGCCCTCGACCCGGTCCAGCATTTCCGTTACCGCCGCCTGTATGTCCTCCGGCGTATTGTCGACCACGCGCACGGCGGCGCGCTGGTATTCGTCGCCATACCGGTAGTTTCCGACCGGCGTGGAAAATATCTCCCTGAAGCTGAGATAGCGCGACTCCCTGATCGACCAGAAATGTTTCGGGATGCCTATGTCATCGAGTCCGAGAGGAAACACGGTTGAAAGGGGGGCATTGTTGACGTTCACGCTGGGTCGGCCGAAAACATGCGCGAGACCGGCCGCTCCGGACGAGCAACCGAAGAAAAACCTGCAACTGGCAACAAGAAAAATATCCATCCAGTCGCTCCGGATGTGCAGGTGGACATAGTCGATCACGCGATCCATTTCCGGCATGGGCCTCATCGTGGGATCGCCGATCCGGATGACCCACCCGCCCCGGTCGGTGATGGAGCGGATGGCCGGGAGATAATCCTTTATGTTTGAATTACGGTATGCCTGATTGGCATCCGGGGTATAACCGTTTTCCCTGGCATGAGCGCACACAAACCAGGCATCGCGCGGCATACCGAGACCCTGCAGTACGGCCCAACCGCGGGCGGAATCGCTTTCGGTCAGCGACAACAGGGGCGGCCTGCCGGCGTAGGCGCGCTGGATGTCGTGGACATCCCCTTTGGCGTCTATACACGAACTGTACCGGTAAACGTGGTAACGGATTGATTTGATTTCCGTCAGGGGCCGAAGCAACGCGCACAGGACTGGCGACCGGATTATTTTCAGGTACTTCTCCCAGTAAACCAGCATGTGGGCATTCGACACCTGATTGCGAGAGGCCAGAAGAATGGAACGGTAATCCGGGCGCAGCCCGAGAATCCCTTCCTTCAGATAACAGTCCACGTCAACGCAAAGATGCCCGAAGGCCTCTACGGTCACATTGGGAAATCGCAGGTTAAACAGCTTGCATATCGGATAACCGAGAGCGAAAACCAGGGCGCTGTATGCGAAATAAAGCGGGAGGACGATGGTTTTGTGCAGAACTCGCCTTGTAAACCAGAGCAGACCCTGGCTACGCGTTTTCTTCAGAATTGCGTATGTAGAATCGAGCGCCATATTATTGACTTCAACGAACCATCAAAAAAACATCCGTCCCGGTCAAAGTATTTTGAGAGCGGGACAGTATCTCTGCTAGTGACTCATGTAGGCCTTTTCGACGGCCGGATATTCGCGCCGGGCGGCCATCAGACTCTCCGCCGTGCCAATGTCCCGGTGGTAGACGTCATTGTGAAAGGTATTCATCATGCTGAGATAGTTCGGCAACACTTCGGTGCTGAAGTCGATCACTTCCTTGCCGAGCGCCCCGAGAAAATCAAATACCTCCGGGGACAGGATGTAGACGGCCGCATTGGCGACATTGCCTGGCGGGTTTTTCACTTTTTCATGGAAGGCGCGCGCGAGCCCCGCTTCGTCAACCTCGACGATTCCGCACGTCTCCGGACTGGAAGTGGAGAAAGTCATCATCGTTATTTCCACTGCCGGCGGACGCCGCGTGTATGCGTCTTGGAAGGCGCGCAGGTCGAAGAGCGACAGATTATCGCCGTGGAGAAGCATGACCGGCTCCCCCCGAAAAGAACTCGCGGTTCCTGAGCAGGGTGCCGGCCGTGCCCTGGAGGGAGTCCTCATAGGTCACGACGACATCCGACGCATAGTGCGAAGCATGGACATACTCCGTGACCAGGGACGCTAGGTAATGCGTATTAACCAGCACCGGCTTCACGCCTCCGTCTACCAGCAGCCGCAACCAGTATTCTATCAACGGCCGGTCAGTATTCTATCAACGGCCGGTCGCCGATGGGCACCAGACATTTCGGTACCCGGTCCGAGATCGGCCGAAGCCGCGATCCCAGCCCGGCCGATCATAGCAAAGCCCGCAACCCGTCTCCTTACCGCATACCGTTGGCGAGTTTCATTTCCGCGCGCAGATCGAACGGTCTGAGGGGAATGTTGCCGATCCTGCCTATCTGGCAGGCGGCGGCCAAGGACCCAAGATAGGCGGCCTGCCAGATGTCTCACCCCGCTGCCATCGCCATCAAGGCGCAGGTCAGCAGCGAATCGCCGGCGCCGGCGGTGTCCTTCGGCGCGGTATTGAAACTCGGCAGTCGGTCCGTGTGCCATCCCCGGTCAGGCAGGATGGACGCGTGGATCAGCATGCCCTCAGCTGCCAGCGTGATGATTACATTCTTGGTCCCGATGCGTTCTTGCAGCGCCTGTACGACCAGCACGAGCCCGGAATTGAAATCCCGCAGCGCCAGTCTCGCTTCGGCCCTGGTCGATCAGTTTCGGAACCAGGATAGAAACTTTATAACTGCATCCACCCGTTACAAGTATGTGCATTACAGAGTTTCTCATGATCGATTGATTGATGATGCCGTTTCAACGTGCCGGACCACGAAGCTAGTGGGCCGATACGTTTGCCAGTTTCCTGAATCTGTCACTCGTCTTGAGCATGTCCGCATACAATCCATGATCGACGACCTGGCCCTCCTCCACGAGGTAGATGACGTCGCATCTTCTCAACGAGGACACGCGGTGCGCAATCATGATGATCGTTTTTTTGTCATGCAACCGGAATATGTCGTCCATGATCACCTTCTCGGTCACCGCGTCCAGGGCGCTGGTCGCCTCGTCGAGGATGAGTATGCCCGGGCCGGCATACAGCGACCGGGCGATGCCGATGCGCTGTCGCTGCCCGCCGCTCAACCTGACGCCGCGCTCGCCGACTAGGGTGCTGTAGCCGTCCGGCAATTCGCTCACGATGAAGCCGTGGAGGTTCGCCGAGCGTGCCGCGCGCTCGACGGCGGCATGATCGATCTCCTCCGCGGGGACGCCAAACGCAATGTTCTCGGCGATGGTCGTGTCCGCCAGGTATATGCTCTGCGGGACATAGCCCAGTATCTTCTGCCAGCAGCGGACGTTGTCCGGCGTTATTTCAGTTCCATCGACGACGAGTTTCCCGGCGCTGGGAGGGATCAAGCCGAGAATGATGTCGACCATCGTCGTCTTGCCCGATCCGCTCAAGCCCACGATCCCGACGATGCTGTTGGCCGCGATGCGGATATTGAGATCGTCGACGACGTGCTTCGTTGCGCCGGGATAGCTGAACGAGACATTGCGAAGCTCGATGTACTGGGAAAAAACAAGAGGTACCGCGGAAACGTCCACCGCCAAAGCCGACTTCTGCAGCGAGATAAAATCGGAATACAGCATATCGATCGACTCCTGGTTATAGCGGATCAAGGTCAAGGAACTGAAGATTATCTGGAAAGAGGGAATGATTCGATAGCCGGCGAAGGTGTACAAGGCGACCACCGGCAGGATGCTACTCACATCCTGTTTGACGCCCAGATAGAACAGCACTATCAGCAGTATTCCCCCGAACGCCACGATCTCCAGCA
>Ga0194121_10008414_pt1 | contig 13067 bp, 9 predicted proteins | sample TA2MahCa50mmetaG_FD_148609 | JGI IMG/M metagenome (GOLD analysis project Ga0194121, IMG submission 148609) | Freshwater microbial communities from Lake Tanganyika, Tanzania - TA2015020 Mahale Deep Cast 50m | ecosystem: Environmental > Aquatic > Freshwater > Lake | place: Tanzania: Lake... | reverse complement strand
GGTCAGGTCTTCAATGGGCAGTGCTGGTTCCGCGATCCGTCCGCTCCCGGCACGACGAACCTGTCGCAGGGACTGGAGTGGACGCTGTGCCCGTGAGCGGCCGCTGAGCGACGGACGGATCGCGCCATAGTCGAGGCACGCGGGGCCGCGCACCGGCGGTATCGTGAGAGGGCTTGAACGCCCTTCGCTATGCATCGTTCGCGGCGCGCGGTTTCGTGCGACGGGGAGCGCCGCTGCACCTGACGCTGTTCGTGACGGGGCGTTGCAACTTGCGCTGCCGGCACTGCTTCCACTGGAAGGAAGTGGCGCAGGGCGTGGAGGGACCGAGCGCTGCGGAGGTCGAGCGGCTGGCGGAGTCGGCGGCGCGCATGGGGCCGCTGCTGTGGGTGAGCTTCGGGGGCGGTGAGCCGTTCCTGCGGCGTGACCTCGCGGATCTCGCACACTCGTTCGGACGCCGCGGCCTGCGGCACCTCGCGATCCCGACGAACGGGCTGGTCGAAGAGCGCGAGAGCGTCGAGCGCATTCTGCGCGAGAATCCGGAGCTATTCCTGTCGGTCGCGGTGTCGTTCGATGGGCCGCCCGAGATCCACGACGCGATCCGACAGGTGCCCGGCGGGCATCAGCGCTCGCGCCAGAGCGTGCGCGACCTCAAGTCGCAGCGCGAGCGACTGGCGCCCGAGCTGCGACGGCGACTGGGCGTAGGGATTCTCGTCACGCTGACGCGCGAGAACGAGGACACGCTCGCGGCGCATCTGGAGGAACTCGTCGACGAGCTGCGACCGGACAACGCGACGCTCAACCTCGCGCGCGGCACCGCGCTCGACGAGACTCTGTTGCGCGTGAACCTCGACCGCTACCGCGAGCTCGTCGCGACCAAGGCGCGGCTGCAGCGCGAGAAGCGCCTTCCGTACTTCGACTTCCCGCTCGCACGCCTCGCCGCAGCGCGCGATCGAGTGATGTACGAGCACCTCGAGCGTGTCGCGCGCGGTGATCGCCGCGCGCACCTGCCGTGCACGGCCGGCACGCTTTCCGCTGTCATCTTCGAGAGCGGCGCAGTGCATCCCTGTGAGATCCTCGGACGCGAGCTTGGCAACTTGCGCGAGCACGATTGGGACCTCGAGCGCGTCTGGACCTCGTCGGGGGCGGACGCGTTGCGCGCGGAGATCGAGCGCACGAAGTGCGCCTGCACATGGGAGTGCGCGCAGGCCGACAATGTGCTCTTTCGGAAGCGCGCGTGGCCGCGTCTCGCGCGCGCGGTGGTGAGCGGACCGTGACCTGCTTGCTCGTCATCGTGCCGTGTCGCAACGAGGAGGCTGTGATCACGCGTAAGCTGCGCAACCTCGCCGCGTGCGATTGGCCGCGCTCGGAGGTGCCGCACCGCGTGCTCGTGATCGATGACGGAAGCGACGATGGGAGCGCGGAGATCGCTTGCAAGCTCGCAGCGGAGCTTCGCGGCCGCGCATTCGAGATCGAGGTGCTGCCCAATGTCGTTCGGCCCGGGAAGGTCGGGGCGCTCGAGACGGCTTTGCGCGCGGCGTGCGCGGGAGAAGAGCTCGTCGTGCTCACGGATGCGGATGTCGCGCTCGCGCCCGGAGGACTCGTCGCGCTCGCCGAGACATTCACCGCGGATCCGAGGATCGGGATGGCGACGGGGGCGCAGCGATTCGTCGAGTCGCTGGCGGACGACGGCTCGCTCACCGCCCGAGGTGGAGGCGACCTGCGTGCAGCCGACAGCTTCTACGACCACGCGTCGGCGTTCGTGCGCTCGATCGAGTCGCGCTTCGGCCTCGTGTTCAGCATGCACGGGCAGTTGATGGCGTGGAGGCGCTCGCTCGCGCTGAGGCCGACCGAGGGGGTCGCGGCGGACGATCTCGACTTGATGTTGCAGGCGCGTGTGGCGCGCGCGCGCATCGTGCGCTGCGGCGGAGCGCGCTTCTACGAGGTGCGCGCACCGCGCGGCGAGGCTCGTCGCCAGCAAGTGATCCGCAGGGCGCGGGCCTTCCACCAGTTCCTGCGTCATCCACGCATCCTCGAGCTGCGTCAGGCCGGTTCGTGGCTCGCGCGTCGGCAGGCCGCCTTCTACTTGCAAGCCGGCCGCTCGCGTGGGCCGTGGACGATCTTCGTGCTCGGGAGCATCTTCGCGGCGGGGTGGTGGGTCGGTCCCAACACCGCGATCGCCGTGAGCGCGCTCAACGCGCTCGTGTTCCTGCCCGCGTGGATCCTGCTGCGCATCGTGCGCTCGCGCATGGAGATCGCGGAGGCGCTCGAGGCGCGCGCGCCGATGGGGGAGCGCTGGGAGACGGCGCGCCGATGAGCGAGCGTCGGATCGGCTGGGGCCCGCTGCTGCTCGTGATCGCGCTGGCGTTCTCTCTGCGCAGCCTCTCGGTCGTGCAGTACGAGGCGCGCCATCCCCTGGCGCAGCGTCCGGCGATCGACGAGGCGAGCTACGACAGCTGGGCGCGCGAGATCGCGGGCGGCGAGCTGCTCGGAGCCGAGATCTTCTTTCAGGAGCCTCTGTATCCGTATGCGCTCGGAGGCGTGTACGCGCTGGCAGGCGACGAGCCTGCGGAGCAGCGCCGCGCCGCGCGTTGGGTGCAGGCGGGTCTGGGCGCGCTCGCGGCCGGCGTCGCCGCCGCGCTTTCGACGCGGCTCTTCGGCACGCGCGCGGGCTGGATCGCGGGCCTGCTGGTCGCGCTGCACCGACCGTCGATCTGGTTCTGCGCGCTGCTGCTGAAGGAAAACCTGTTCGTGCTCGTGCTCGCCGCCCTCGCGCTAGGAATCGTCGCCACGCGCGCGAAGGCGCTGGATCCTGCGCGCTGGTTCGGACTGGGGTGCCTCGCAGCGATCGGCGCTCTCTTGCGCGGCAACCTGCTCGTGCTGCTGCCGACGCTCGCCGTCTGGCCCTCGGGACGAGCGCTGGCGCAGCGTCGCTGGAAGGTGCGTGTGCTCGGGGATTCGCTCGCGTTCGTGCTCGGCGCGGCGCTCTTGCTCACTCCGGTCGCGCTGCGGAACCACCATGTCGGCGGACGGTTCGTGCTCTCGACGAGCGGTGCTGGGACGAACTTCTACGGCGGCAACAACCTCGACAACCCTTACGGGCTGGCGAAGGAGTTCGACTGGGTGCGCGGGATTCCCGAGCACGAGGCGGGCGACTGGCGCCGTGAGGCGAGCCGGCGCGCTGGCCGCGAGCTCGATGCCACGGAGTCGAGCGATTTCTGGATGCGCGCGACGCTCGATTCGATTCTGAGCGCGCCGCTCGCGCACGCCCGCATCCTCTGGAACAAGCTGCGGCTGACCCTCGGCAGCTACGAGGTGCCCGACAACCACTTCCTCGAGTGGGACGCGCGCTACTTGCCCGTGCTCGCGTGGCCGCTGCCCGGATTCGCGCTCGTGGGCGCGCTCGGGATCGCCGGACTGTTGTCGCTCGTACTGCTGCGCGCGCGGATCGGGTCCTTCGTCGATGTCGGCGGGGCCATGGAACTCGCGCTGGTGCTCGTGCTCTACGTCGGAACGGTCGTGCTGACCGTGACATCGGAGCGCATCCGCCTGCCGATCGTGCCGCTGCTTGCTCCCTTCGCGGCCTTGCTCGTGCTGCCGTGGTCCGGTTCGGGTTCGCGGCTCTCCTCCCTGTGCTGGCGGCTCGGACTGCTTGGAATGGCCGCGGGGCTGGTGCTCACGCCCGTGATTCCGGCGTCCGAGGGCGCGGAAGACCTCGACGAGCGCGACCACAACCTCGCGGTCGCGCTAGTCGAGGCCGGAGACCTCGACGAGGCCGCGACGGTGGTCGATGGCCTGCTGGAGCGGCGTGGCGATTCCGCGCGCGTGAAGCTCTTGGCTGCGGATTTCTCGTATCGGCTTGCCCGTCGCAGCCTCGACGCACTGCCCGCGCGTGCGCGCGTGCCCGTCGAAGCGGGCGAGCGCATCGAGCGCGCGCTGCGGCTCCTCGAAGGCGTGGTGAAGCGCGGCAATGCCCAAGAGCGCTACCGCGCCCACGTGCTCGGCGGCGCGATTCGCCAGTACCTCGGGCACTGGTCGCTCGCGGAGGCGGAGTACCGCGCCGCCCGAGCCTTCGATGGCGAGGATCGCGACCTGCGTCGACGGCTCGCGGTGGTGACCGCGGAGCTCGCGATGAAGTCGAGCGCTCCGGAAGAGCGCACCCGGCGGTTCGAGGAGGCGCTCGCGCTCGTCGACGCCCTGCTCGCCGAGAGCGAGGAGTCCGAGCTGCGCGAGCTTCGCTCGCGCTTCGCCGCCGCACTCGAGACGAAGTAGCGGCTAGCTCCCGGTTGGGGCCGCGTGCTCGAACTGCAGCGTGTAGAGGCGGGCGTAGATGCCGCCGCGGCGCAGCAACTCCTCGTGCGTTCCGCTTTCGCGCAGCTCGCCGCGGTGCATCACGAGGATCCGGTCGGCGCGGCGCACCGTCGAAAGCCGGTGCGCGATCACGAGCGCGGAGCGGCCTTGGAGCAGGTTCGCCTTGGCTTCCTCGATGCGGTGCTCTGTCTCCGAGTCGACGCTGGCGGTGGCCTCGTCGAGCACCACGAAGTGCGGCTCGCCCGCGAGCGCGCGCGCGATCGCGAGCAGCTGGCGCTCGCCTGTGGAAAGCGTCGCGCCGCGCTCGGCGACCGGCGCGTCGAGGCCGCCCGGGAGGCGCGCGACGACCTCGGCCGCGCGGCTTGCGTCCAGCGCTCGCTGCAACGAAGTTTCGCTCACCTCGGTGCGCTCCATGACGAGGTTCTCGCGCACCGTGCCGGCGAACAGGAAGTCCTCCTGCAGCACGAGGCCGAACTGCGAGCGCAGCGCGGCGAGGTCGAACTCCCGCAGGTCCACGCCGTCGATCGTGATGCGACCGCGCGTCGGTTCGTAGAAGCGCAGCAGCAGGTTGACGAGCGTGCTCTTGCCCGCGCCCGTCGCGCCGACGACGGCGACCGTCGCGCCGGGCGGAATCTCGAAGCTCACATCCTGCAGCACCGGCGTTCCGCTCAGGTACTCGAAGTTCACATTCTCGAAGCGCACATGGCCGGCGCGTGCGGCTGGGCACCGTGCACGCTCGGGCGACGGGCACGCGATCGCGGGCTCGGTGTCGAGCACTTGGAAAATGCGTTCCGACGAGGCGAAGGCGGATTGCAGGATGTTGTAGCGCTCGCCGAGCTCGCGCACGGGGTCCAGCAACTTGTTGACGTACAGCCAGAACTGGAAGAACAGCCCGACTTGCAGCGTGCCCGAGGCGATGTCGACGCCGCCGGCCCACACCGTCGCCGCCTGAATGCCGTTGACGAGGAGGTCGAGAGCCGGGAAGAACAGCGCGAAGAGCAGGATCGTCCGCACATTGGCGTCGAGGTAGTGATCGAGCAGGCCCGCGAAGCGCTCGCTCACGCGCTGCTCGCGGCGGAAGACCTGCACCATGCGCACGCCCGAGAGCACCTCCTGCAGGTAGCCGTTGAGGCGCGAGAGCCGGCCGCGCACATCGCGGTGCGCATTGCGGGCACCGCCGCGGAACACGATGCTCACTCCGACGAGCAAGGGCATCAGGAGCGTCACGACCAGCGCGAGCTTCCAGTTCAGCACGAACAGGACCACGAGCAGGACCGCGATTCGGATGCAGTCGAAGCCGAGCGTGACGAGTCCCGACGTGAACATCTCGTTCAGGTTCTCGATGTCGCTGGTGACGCGCGTGACGAGCGAGCCGGTGGGTCGCTTGTCGAACCACGCGAGCTCGAGCCGCTGGATATGGCGGAAGATCTTGGTGCGCAGGTCCGCGACCACGGTCTGGCCCGTGCGGCCGAGGTGCGCGACTTCGAGGTAGCGGAAGCCCGCCGTGAGCGTCGCGCAGCAAAGATAGGCCGCGGCCCACAGCCACAGCTCGCGCAGTCGCTCGTCGGATGCCGGAGCACTCGGGCTTGCCGCGCGCTCCGCCACCGCTCCCAGCACCGGGCCGTCGATCGCCTCGCGCAGGATCCACGGACCCGCGAGCTCGAGCCCGAAGAGGACCGCGAGCACTCCGAATGTGCCCGCGAACAGCCTCCAGTGCGCCCGCGCCTCGCGCGCGAGCCGCAGCGCGAGGCGGACATCCCAGACCTTGCCGGCGACGAACTCCTCAGGAGCATCGTCGTCGTCCTCGACGCGCGGCCACTTGGCCTTCGAATCCGGCTTGCTCACAGGCCCGCGAGCTCCTGCTGGACCTGCTGGCGCTTCCATGTCTCCGCGTACCAGCCTTGGCGCGCGAGCAGCTCCGCGTGTGTGCCAAGCTGCACGATCCGGCCCTCGTCGAGCACGATGATCTGGTCGGCGTGGCGAACCGTGGAGAGCCGGTGCGCCGCGAGGATCACGGTGCGCCCGTGGCTTGCGGACTTGAGGTTGCGCACCAGCTGCGACTCCGTCTCCGTGTCGACGGCGCTGAGCGCGTCGTCGAGCACGAGGACGCGCGGATCCCGCGCGAGCGCGCGCGCGATGCAGGTGCGCTGGCGCTGCCCGCCGGAGAGCGTCACGCCGCGCTCGCCGATCTTCTGGTCGCATCCCTTGGGGAAGCGCTGGAGCTCGCCCGCCATGCAGGCGCGCCGCGCGAGGTCGTCGATCTCGGCGTCGTCGAGCTCGCGCTCGGCGCCGAAGGCCACATTGTTCCGCCATGTGTCGCTGAACAGGAAGCTGTCCTGGGGCACATAGCCGAGAGCTCCGCGCAAGGTCGAAAGCGGCAGGTGCCGGATGTCGACACCGTCGAGCAGGACCTCGCCCTGCGCGTCGAAGATGCGCGCCAACAAGTTGAGCAGCGTGGTCTTCCCCGCACCGGTCGGTCCGACGATGCCCAGCGCGCTGTTCGCGGGAATCGCGAGGTCGATGTTCGAGAGCGCGGGCGTGCTCGCGCCGGGATAGGTGAAGGTCACATCGCGCAGCTCGATGCGGCCCTGCACTTCGCCGAGCGCGATCGGCTGCGCCGGTTCGTCGATCTCGCGCGGCGTGGCGAGCAGCTCCTGAATGCGGCGCGCGCTCACGACGCTGCGCGGGTACACGCCGACCATCCAGCCGAGCGCGATGATCGGCCAGAAGACCTTGGCCGTGAGGTCGATGAACACGAACAGCTCGCCGGCCGGGAGCGAACGATCGATCATCGCGAGGCCGCCGACGAGCAGGATGGGCAGCAGGGTTAGGTCCTTGCTCGTGTAGGTAATCGCGTGCGTGATGCCGCGCGCGCGCGCCAGCTCGATCTGGTGGTGCAGGTTGCGGCGCGAGCTCTGGTCGAAGCGTGCAGCCTGTTGCTCCTCGCGACTGTAGCCCTTGACGACGCGCGTTCCGGCGAAGCTCTCCTGCGCACGATGGCCGATCTCCGCCAGCGTCTCCTGCACCGCGAGCGAGTGGCGCTCGAGTCGCGCCGACATCCACCACATGCCCACTCCCATGCACAGGAGCGGCACGACCATCCACAGCGCGACGGTCCAGTCGAGCAGCAGCAGGTAGCCGAGGCTCGCCGGCACCATGACGAGCGCGCCCGCGACATACATCAGGCCGGGTCCGAGGAACATGCGCACATTCTCGACATCGCTGGTGAGCCGCGACACGAGATCGCCGGAGCGATTGCGGACATGGAAGGATGTCGGCAACGAAACGAGCTTGTCGAACAGGTCCTGCTTGAGCCGCACCTCGACCCAGCGCGAAACGCACACGAGCCACCAGCGCTGCAGGAAACGGAATGTGCCGCGCAAGAGCGATACGCCCAGCAGCATCCAGAACAGCCCGACGAGGAAGTCGGCGTCCGAACCCGTGCGCAGGCGATCGAGCGCGTCGCCGATCAGGCGCGTGATCCAGACATCGCCGAGCGACGCGAGCGGAATGCACGCGAAGCCGGCGAGCAGCGTCCACTTGTGGCGCAGGAAGCGCCGGAACAGTACCGCCAGCTCGCGCACCGCTATCTCGCCTCGCCGCGGACGATGGCGAGCTCGCGAGCGATGCGCGCGAGCTCCGCGTCGAGTGCGGCGCTACCCTCGCGCGCGGCGGCGCGCAGCGTAGGGAACGCCACCGAACTGTAGCCGTCCTCGACATTCGGCGCCCACAGCACATTGCGGAACCATTCGCGACCGGCGAGGGTCGGGCGGTTCAGCACGCGGTAGATGTCCGGTTCCGTGCTGCGCACAGGGTCGCTCGCGACGGTGGTCGCGACGAGCTCGAATTCGCGCGCGAGCCTGGCGCCGCGCTCGTGCCCGAACCATGCTTCGTCGCCGAGCGAGCGTACACGAGCGACGAACGAGCGCGCCGCCTCGGCGGCGTCGAAAGACACACTCGCGTCAGCGAGCTGGGCCAGCAACTCCGCAAGGAACTCGCCGGCGAGCTCGTGGCCGGTCCAGTTGGGATCGAGGTGATCGCGCACCATCGAGTAGTCGTCGAACGCGGCGTGGTACTGGCCACCCGAGTGGCCTCCAAAGCCCGGCTCGACCACGGGAATCCCGAGGTGGTGCGCGAAGACCGCATGATCCGAGCCCGCGCCCGGAAGACCGAGCTGGGGCGCGCCGTCCTTGGTGCGCGCACACCAGTCCTGCCAGAGACTCGTGCTCGCCCCGGGCACGGAGATGTGCTCGGCCACCGCACGGAGCGCGCGCAACATGCCGGGTGAGCCGCCGCCCGAGAACTGCGTTCCCGCAATCGATGCGTCACAGTTGATGTAGGCGACACAGCGACGCCTGAGCATGTCGGCGTTGGCCTCGCCCCACTCCGTGCTACCGATCAGGCCGAATTCCTCGGCGTCCCACAGGCCGATCACGAGCGTGCGCGCGGGCTTCCAGCCTTGTTCGCGCCGCGCAGCGAGTCGTTCCGCCGCACGCACGAGCGCGACGCAGCCGCTGGCGTTGTCGTTGGCGCCGCGCACCCATGCATCGCGGTGGCCGCCCGCGATGACGAGCTCCGGATCCTGGCTCGCACCCGGGAGTCGCGCGAGCACATTGCGGATCGTGCGACGCTCGCGCGGCACATCGAGATCGAGCTCGACCTCGACCGGCCCCGGGCCCACGGAGGCGTCGAGCCGCGCGAGCAGCGCGCGCGCCTCGCGCGCGCCGAGCGGTGTGCACGGAATCCGCGGCAAGCGCGCATCGAGCTCATCGAGCGTCAGGCGCGGCGCTTCCTCGCCCGGCCGCGGCGAGGCCCAGCCGGGCGTGCTCGGATCGCCCGCTGTGCTCGCGAGCGGCAGGATCGAGCCGCGCTGCCCGTCCCAGTCCGGCTTCCACGGACCATCGGGCCAGACTGCTCCGCGCTCGCCGCCATCTCCCGACGACTCGCTGAAGAGCAGCAGTCCGACGCAGCCGTGCTCCGTGGCGAGGTCGACCTTCACGCCGCGGTACGCGCGGCCGTAGCGCGCGAGAGCGATCGCTCCGCGCACATCGACCTTGCGCTGTGCGAGCGCCTTGTAGTCCGCGCGCAGCCCGAAGCCGACATCGACGACCTTGGCGCGCACCTTGCCGCTCGCGCTCCAGGCGTTGTAGAGCGGCACATCGCCGGGCGGCAGCGCGTCGGCGTCGAAGCGCTCGATGCGCGACTCGAAGGGTTGCTTGGCAGTCGCGCTCTCGAATGCGTGCACCGAGATGCGGCGCGGGAGCGAGAGCACGACCACGCGCTCGTCGATCTCGACCTGCCAGCCCGCGGCTCGCAGCTGGCGCGCGGCGACCTTGGCGCCCTGCAGCCCGCCGCTCGTGCCCGCCAGACGCGGCTCGGCCGCGAGCTCGAGCATCAACTGGCGCGAGCGCGGGGGAGCACTCTCCTGCGGTGCGCTCGAAGCCAGCGCGAGGGCCAAGAGGTGGGCGAGAGTCATGGCAAGCCCCCGAAGTCTAGGGACTTCCTGCGCTCAACGCGCGTCGGCGATCTCGATCTTGTCGGGCGTCATGCGGTACAAGCTCGTCACCACTTCTCCGCTCTTCGCCTCGCCGACCTCGAGCTTGCCGTGGATCTCGATGGCATCGAAGTACGAGTACTCGACGCGCTCGTCGCCCGCGAGGCTCACTTCGACCCATTCGTTCAGGCGCGGCACCATCCCGAAGCAGCAGCCGCCGGGATAGTTCGTCAAGAGGAATGTGCGCACGCCTTCGTTGTCGAAGTCGATCGGCTGCATGTAGCCGACGATGAAGACCTTCGCTCGATCGAGTGCGCGCACCTCGGGCGGGATCTGCGCGCCGCCTGCCGCCCCGGGAGCCACGATGCCGGTCGTCTGCGACCACTCGTAGTCGTAGCTCGTGAGCAGCTCGAACTTGACCTCGCGATGGCCGTTCTTCTCCTTCGGTGGATCGACGGGCGGCGCGTCGCCGGCGAGGTTGATGCCGTTCGCGCCGGTGAGCGTGACGACCTCGGGCGGCAGCTTGGGCTTCGCGGCAGGCGCGCTGGCGATCGGCCGACCGCGTATGTCGCCCGAGGGTTCGGCATCCACCGCGCGCTCGTCGGTGCAGCCGCCGAGCAGCGCGAGCGCGGCGATGGGGAACAGGGTTCGCATGGCTAGCTCGTGGGGCCGAGATCCCGCGCGACCTCGACTCGATAGGCCTTCCACGCCGGAATGACGCCGCACAGCGCTCCGAGCGCGACGAGCCCGAGCGGCACGAGCGCGAGCGCCGCGTGCCCCTCCGCGGGGTCGAGCACGATGCCGGTCTCCGCGCGCAGGATGTCGCGGGCGACGAGCAGGATCGCCGCATACACGGCAAAGCCGCCGAGGGCGCCGAAGGTCGCGATGGTCGCGGCTTCCAGCACGATGACGGTCGAGAGCTGGCCTCGCCGAGCGCCGAGCGCGCGCAGGATCGCGAGCTCGCGCCGGCGCTGGTGCATCGCGTCGTACAGGCTCGCGACGATGGACGCGCCGCCGACGAGCATCGTGAGCAGCGCCACGAGCGTCAGCACTCGATCCATCCATCCGAGCTTGTCGAACAGCTCCGCCATCACGCGCGCGATCGGCCACGCGAGCGTCGCGTCCTTGCCGTTCCGGTTGTACTCGCGATCGAGCTCGAGTCCGACCTGCGGCGACTCGAAGGCGAGCAGCACCGCGCTCACCTCCTTCACCTCGTCGGGGATTTCCTCGTCGTGCTCGGCGTGGTACTCCTCGCCACTCCCGCGCAGCACATGCCCGCCCATGCGGAACATGCCTTCGATCGGGATCCACACGCAGCGATCGAGCGGCGTGTTGGTGGGGGCGAGTACCCCGACGACCATGTAGTCCTCGTCGTGCTCGTGGGCTTCGTCGATGCCGTGCGAGGGATGGATCTCGGAGCCCACGCGCGCGCCGGTGCGCGCCGCGACAAAGCTTCCGATGACCGCCTCGCGCAGCGTCTCGTCGAAGATGCGTCCGCTCGCGACGCGCGGCGTCCGCGTACCGAGCAGCTCCGTATCGAACATGCGCGTGTCGGTGCCGACCACGCGGAAGCCGCGCCAGTTGTCGCCGACCGCGTACGGAATCGCGGCGCGCACTCCCGGCCGCTCGCTGACCTCCTCGTAGGTGCTCCAAGGCAAGTTGCCCGGAGATGTCTCGAGGTGGAACACGCTGTTCAGCACCAGCTGCAGCTGGCTGCCGCGGGCGCCGAGCACCGCGTCGAAGGGCGTGCTCTCGATCGTGAAGGCCGTGCGGCTCTGCGTACCGATGGCGAGCACCGCCATGACGAGCCCGCTCGCGAGCGCGAGCGACAATGCAGTCACGGTGGTCGACAGCGCGTGCTGGCGCAGGCTGCGGCGCGCGAGGAGCCAGAGCGAATAGCGGCGCGCGCTCATGCCTTCGCTCCCAGCGCCGCGGCGCGGTTGAGCGTTGCAAAATCGAGCACGCGCTCGAAGCGCTCGACGACGCGCTCGTCGTGCGACACGACGAGCAGCGCCGCTCCGTTCTCGCGGCAGGTGTCGCGCAGCAGCGCGAGTGCGGCTTCGGCATTCGCGCGATCGAGGTTGCCGGTCGGCTCGTCGGCGAGCACGAGCTGCGGCGAGTTCACGAGCGCGCGCGCGACGGCGACACGCTGTTGCTGGCCGATCGAGAGCTTGTGCGGCAGGTAGTCGAGCCGACCGCTGAGCCCGACGCGCTCGAGCAGCTCCCGCGCGCGCGCGACCTTGGCCGGTCCCGCGAACATGGACGCGAGCGCGACGTTCTCGAGCGCGCTGAACCCCTGCAACAGGTTGAAGGTCTGGAACACGTAGCCGACATGCCGTGCGCGCCACGCGTCGCGGGCGGCCTCGTCGAGCCGCGCCATGTCCTCGCCCGCGACGCGCACGCTGCCGGCGTCGGGGCGAACGATCCCCGCGATCAGGTGCAGCAGAGTCGACTTGCCCGTGCCGCTCGCGCCGCGCAGCGCCACCTGCTCGCCCGCCGCGAGCGCGAGCCCGGGTACATCGAGCACTTCGATTCGTGCGCCGTCGGGCGCGACATAGCCCTTGCGGACGCCCGCAAGCTCCAGCACTGCCTTCGTCATGGCGTCATTGTGACCTACGAGGGCGCGTGCGTGCTAGGTTCCCCGCGCCACGGACAGGTGCTCTTCGACGCCGTGCTGTTCGAACTCGACGGCACGCTGGTCGCGACGGACGCCTTCTGGAGAGCTGCGGCCGAGCGCGGTGCGCCCCTAGCCATCGCGGAGCTTGGCCTCGCGCGCGAGGTGCCCAGCCCGCGCGAGTGGCTGTCGATCGTGGGCCTCCGCTCGCACAGGTTTTTGCCGCGGTTTTTCCCGATCTCGCGGCGCAGACGCGCGCGCGCGTCATGGAGCGCAGCGTCGAGGAGTCGCATGTGCATCTCGCGTGCGTGTACGCCACGGTGGACGAGCACTTCGACGCGCAAGCGCGCAGCGCGACTCGCGCGGATCTCGTGCCGTGCCTCGAGCGCCGCGCCGCGTGGATCGAGCGCGCGCTGTCTCCGTGGCTGGGCCGCGGCGCCGCGCCGCTCGGGATCACGGGCCCTTCGGGCAGCGGCAAGACGCTCTTCGCCCGCGATTGCGCGTGCGCCGACCACCTCGCCCACGCCTTCGACCTCGCGACCCCTCGACGCCGCCGTGCTCGCGCCCCGTCGCCGCGGCGAGGTCACCTTGCCCGGCCGCTCTGGGCCCCGCCCATGCCCGCCGCCGCCACCGTGCTGCTCGCGGCTCCCG
>Ga0194121_10008413_pt1 | contig 13068 bp, 10 predicted proteins | sample TA2MahCa50mmetaG_FD_148609 | JGI IMG/M metagenome (GOLD analysis project Ga0194121, IMG submission 148609) | Freshwater microbial communities from Lake Tanganyika, Tanzania - TA2015020 Mahale Deep Cast 50m | ecosystem: Environmental > Aquatic > Freshwater > Lake | place: Tanzania: Lake... | reverse complement strand
GCAGGGGCTTCGATCTGTTCGTTGCCGCAGTTGTTGTAAAACGCACCGGTGGTGACGTGGGTAGCACGTTGTTTGCGGAGTTGGTTCTCGAGCTTGCGCCACTCGCCGCGGTTGATTTTCGGGTTTTGAGCGATGGCATTACTGGTCAAGAAGGTGTCGGCGGAATTGGGAAGGTCGGCGGAGGTGGCGAGGTGACCACGGTCGAAGCCGGTGTTGGTGAAAGCTTTGGGTGGGCGAGAGCGAGCTTAGCTCGTGGTCTATGCGCCAGTGCTTTCTTGGGGTTGGCGTTGTTGACGGTTTGGGAGAGTGGGAGGTCCAGAGGGCGCGCTGGTTTTGGGTGTCGTAGCAAACGGTGTAGCCTTGGCGCTCGGCTAGGGTGGCGGGACAGTAGGTGAAGATGAGGAGAAGGAGATGTGACACATTCTCTCTATCGTCGGTTTGAAACAAAACATTACTATGATTGGGTTAGGAATATTCTGAGCGGACCCGGAGTCGGCGCGGGCGCGGTATTAGGATTGCAGTTCGGCTCGGAGGGCGGCGGCTTCCTGGTCGCGGCGGTGGTAGCCGGTTTCGTGGATGAGCTTTTCGGCTTTTTCGAGGTGTTCGAGGGAGCGGTGGCGGCGGGCCATGGCGAGGTGGTAGTCGGTGAGGTGGAGGCGCATGCCGGAGCGAGTGGCGATTTTGTGGACTTCGGCGAGGTCGGCGTCGGTGGCGCGGGCTAAGAGGGCGAGGGGGAGCATGTGTGTAGTGCCCGCGCGGCGGAGGTAGGTGACGGCTTGGTCCAAGTGGTGACAAGATTCCGTGGAACCGGGGGCGTGGGCGCGGCCGAGCGTGAGGTGGTCGAGGCCGATGTCGAGGAGCCAGTTGTTGCGCTCGGCGATGGTGATGGTCTGGGTGGCGCGGCGGAGAGCTTCGGCGTTGTAACCTTGGGCGAGCAGGAGATCACAGTATAGATATCCCCGCAGCGAGTAGAGGACCGGGTAGTCCGGTTGGTCCTCTTTTTGGATGCTTTCGGCTTCGGCGAACAGGCGGGCGGCCTCGGCGCGGTTGCCGGACTGGTGCAGAGCGTCGGCGAGGGCGGTTCGTTTCCCGAGTCGCTGGAATCGGTCCCCGCTCCGGTTGGCGTAGTCGACGCTTTGGCGCGCGACGGCCACAGCTTCCTCTATGTGGCCTAGAATGAGGAGCAGTTCACTGAGGTTGCCGTAATCGATGGCGGCGTTCGTCCAGTCTTGACGAGCGGCGTCGTCTTGGGCCCCGGCGCGCATGGGCTCAACAGCGTCGGCGAGGCGACCGAGGGCGCGCAGGGCGAAAGCGGCGTTGTTGATCATCCAGACCTGGGCGGCTGGAATGAGGGTTTGTACGGGACGGCCCCAGGTCTCTTCGAAGAAGTGGGCGAGCAGGGAGAGATCGATTCCATTTGCCCCGAGCTTCTTGTTGAGGTACGCCTCATTGCCACGCGTGATGCGGGCGAAGTAAACCTTTGCGAGGGCCTCCTGGTGACGCCCGGCGTGACATCCGTGGGCGACGGCGTGGAAGAGCGGGGTGAGTTCTTCCAGCGTGTCCGGCTGGTACTTCTCGGGCACTTGGCAGTAGTGGTCGAAGAGCTTCGAATGACCGTCGCGGAAGCCTTCTGGGTCGGACGCTTTGGTCAACGCACCGAAGTGCTCGCGGACCAGGGGATGGCAGTCGATGGGCGCCTGGGCGTCGGAAGTGAGAATAAGGCGGGCTTTGCGCAGCTTCACCAGCGCGGCTTCCTGCAGCGGGCCGCGCAGAACGAGTGTCAGCGCCTCCCGTTCGGCGGGACGGTCGAAGAAGCCGAGGCCGCGCAGGATATCGCCCTCGGGCTTGCCCTCGAAGAGCCGCGCGTAACTCTGCATCACCCGCCGGGCTTGGCGGCCGGGTTTGGTGTCGGACTCCGGCAGGTCTTCGATTTCGTAACGCCGAGAGAGGTCTCCGCCGTGGTCCTGCATGTAAGTACCTAGTAGAGTGAGCGCCAGGGCGTGATTGCCGTAGGCCTTCGACGACGCTCGCAGGTCCTCGTCGCTGCCGTGGACTCCGAACTTCTCTCGCAGGTAGCGCGCCGTCGGCTTCGGTCAGGTTGTCGAGTTCCAGCGGCGGGACATCGGGCAGGTCGGCGAGCGTGACACGGCTGGTGCAGAGTACGAGCCCGGCATTCTGGACGCTGAGTTCGCGGAGCAGATCCTTGAGCGCGTAGTCGTTGCATTCGCCGGTGGTCTGGTTCTGCAGGGGCTCCAGCCCGTCGAGGATCAGCAGCGTCTGATGCTGGCGCAGATAGTGGACCAGCACTTCGGCCTTGGCTTCGGCGGTGTTGGCTTTGGGCTGGACTTGGAACCAGCCGATGGCGTGGTTGAGGAATTCGTCCGAGGAGACGTTGGCGTTGTCGCCGGTGCCTTGCTTGTAGAAGGACCAGCCGTAGATCGGCGCCTCGCCTACGTGGCACTTGTACCATTTGGTCATCAGCGCGGTTTTGCCGGTGCCGCCTGGGGCGATCACCTGCACCAGGTTCGTGCCATTCTTCCAGGCGTCTTCGAGTGTTTTGAGTTCGGCGGCGCGGCCGATCAGGGTGGAGTCGGTGGCGGGGAGTTTGTTTGTGTAGGCTTCGTACTGAGTGTCGGATGGCGCGGGCGTCAGCATGTCCAGCCTTTGGAGGATCAGCGTCGCCACGTCTTGGGCGGTGAGCTCCTCAATGCGGATGTAGCCATCGATTGAGTACAGGCCTTCGATGTCCGCCTTGTCGAGTTTAAGGAACATCAGCCGGTCGTCCTGCTTCCCTTTCAGCAGGTCGCGCCCGGCTCGCCATTCCAGACCACACCATTCCTTTTGGCTGTAGGCGGCGCAGAAGAAAAAGACGATGAGGTCGGAAGCGTCATGATAGAGCCGGGGCAGATATATGTCGAGGTTCGGGCGAGCGAACTCCGCTTGGTGCCACTGATCGTAGAGTACATGGCGTTCGCCGAGTTGCTTACCGAGCAATTCGGCAATAGCTTTCACGCGAGCGCGATGCTCGCCGGGAAACGAGAGCGCGACACGGAATCGGCGGCTACTGGTGGACATTTCGTTTACCGTCCGAGCCTCTCGGCGTATACGAAGTAAGCTCCGCGTTCGGCGCCGTCGGCGGTGATCAACCATGTCCGCAGTTCGGCGGGGCCGGAGGGGAGGGTCATCTCGAAGACGGCGGCGAGGTCGGTGGGTTTGCAATCGATCGATATGTTTTGCTGGCCGATTTGGATGCGAGCCTTGGTGATGGGAATGGCCTTGCCTTTCGCCTCTTCGCGGTTGGGGGCGGGGTCTTCGAACGGCGCGTTTAGAGGGAGATTCACCTCGCGGGGCCAGCGGCGGAGTTCGAATCGATATTTGCCCGCTCGGGCTTCGATGGCCCAGAATCCATTGGCTACCGGGGCTTGGCGGATGGAGCGTTGGTTCCACGCCTTTACGGCGTCTTCGCCGTGCCAGTCGTGCGCGGTGAGGCGACTTGGGTTCTCCTTGGCGTCGCCAATGATGATTCTTGCGTACTCGTTGCCGCGCGCCGATACGACCTTCCACCACTTCTCGTATTCGCCTTTGAGCGACTCGACTAACGCCGCGTTTTCGGCGGCGATGTCGGTGCGCTGGCCGGGATCCTTCGTCATGTCGTAGAGTTCGAGCTTTGGATCGGGCTGGCCGCCGAGTGATGGCGACACGAGGCGATACTGCTGCGTCATCACAGACGCCTGGCGCCATTTGACGAGATCTTCGCCGCGTTGGGAATCAGTGATGATGACGCGCTTGGGCCACGCGGTCTTCATGTTCGGCTTGAAGAACGGGGCAAGAGACCGGCCGTGCATTTTGTGCGGCGCGGGGTGTTTAGTCTGGGTCATCGACAGCAGTGTCGGCAGGATGTCGATGTGGGCGGTGAGGAGGTCGAGATTCCAACCCTTGTCGAAGCCGCCTTGTGGCCAGTGCAGAAAGAAGGGCACGCGGTGGCCGCCATCGTATGCAGAACCTTTGTTGCCGCGCATGCCGGCGTTGTGGACCTGGAAGCCGGCGGCGGAACCGTTGTCGGTGGTGAAGATGAAGATCGTATTTTTGTCGAGGCTGTTCGTCTTCAGGAACGCGCGGAGCTTGCCGACGTTTTCGTCGATGTTCTCGATCATGCCGTAGAAATCGGGGTCTTTCAGGCCCTTGACGTTTTCGTAGCGCGCTCGGTTCTTGTCGGGTCCCCAGTAGGGGCCGTGGGGCGCGTTGGGGGCGATGTAGCAGAAGAAGGGCTTCGACTGTTTGGCCGCGGCGGTGATGAACTGCTGCGCCGCGCCGAAGAAGACGTCGGTGCAGTAGCCTTCGTACTTCTGGAGCTTGCCATTGTGCCAGTAGGTGTCGTCGAAGTAATCGTTGCCGAAGTGGTCGGGGGTTTGCCAGACACCGCCGCCGCCGTGGACGACGACCTCTTCGAAGCCGCGGTCCTGCGGGCGGAAGGGGTAGTTGTCGCCGAGGTGCCACTTGCCGAAGATGCCGGTGCGATAGCCGGTGGACTTGAAGCAATCGGCCATGGTGACTTCGTCCTTGTGGAGCATACTGCGACCTTGGATGGTGTGCCACGCGCCGACCAAGTTCGTGTAGCGGCCGGTCAGCAGCGCGGAACGCGTAGGGGCGCAGGTGGGGCTGACATGGTAGTTGTCGAGGCGGAGGGACTCCGAATGCAGTTTGTCGAGCGAGGGCGTCTTGATGACGGGGTTGCCGTGGCAGGCGAGGTCGCCATAGCCCTGATCGTCGGTGATGATGAGGACGATGTTGGGCGGCGTCTTGGACGCTGGTTGGGCGAAGAGCGAGCTTGCTTGCAGGAAGAGCCGGCGTGAGATCGACATCTCTATAGATTACTCGCGCGTGGCGGGGTCGTTTCGGTGCGATGACGGCCGCCCCGTTGAAAGTCAGAGGTATCGGTTGGGGAAGGTCCGCTCCCTCGCGGTCGCGGCTCTGTGGGGTTGTCGGAGTAAATGGGGTGGTTCGGGTTGGGGAGGAGGTGGCGACTTTCATCTTGTGCGGCGCGCGCTGTGGCTCGATAGTATGATGCGAAGTGCCATGAAAATTGAAGTCACACGGCGGGCGATGCTGGCCTCGGCGGCGCTGGGCGCGCGCGGGGCAGTGATTGAAGGGAAGTCGGTGGAGGCCAAGCGCGGCGTGATCGCGGTGAATCCGCGCGAGGCGGCGCTGGCTGGCGCGGCGATTTTCAGCGAAGGCGGGAATGCGTTCGACGCTGCGGCGGCCGCGGCTTTGGCGGTGTGCGTGGTGACACCGCAGATGGTGGATGTTGGTGGTTACGTAGCGGCGGCAGTGGTGCGTGACGGGAAATCGGGGAAGATCTTTTCGGTCGATTCGAACTCGGTTGCGCCGGCGGCGTCGCGGGCGGATATGTATCGAGTGCTGCCGTTGCGGAAGGGCACGCGGGGGACAAACGAGAATGAATATCATTGCTCGGTGGAGGGCGATGTCAATGTCAACGGCCCGCTGGCGGTGGGCGTGCCGGGGACGATGGCGGGGATCGGCACGTTGTGGGCGAAGTGGGGGAAGTTGAAGTGGCCGCGGATTGTGAAGCCCGCGCGCGATCTGGTGGAGAATGGCTTTGCGTATGGCGCGGTGGCCAATGCGGTGGCGGCGAAGGCGGCGGTGATCCGCACGATGGCACCGGCGGCGGCGCATTTCTTCATCGACGGACAGTTGCCGAAGCCGACGGATCGATGGCGGCGGCCGGGGATGGAGAACACGCTGGCGCGGTTGGAGGCGGCCGGCTGGGAAGACTTGTATCGGGGCGAGATCGCGCGGGCGATCGCGGATTATGTGCAGTCGATTGGCGGAATACTGACGCGCGAAGACATGGCGCGATTCAAGCCGCGCGTGACGGAGCCGTATGCGGCGACGTATCGGGGATCGAAACATTATCATGCGATTTTGTCGAATGGCGGTCTGAGCGTATTGGGCGCGCTGGGGATGTTGGAATCGCTGGAACTCCCTGGGCGCGACGATCCGCGCTATTGGCATTTGCTGGCGGAGGTGTTGAAGCTGGCGTGGCGCGATCGGTTGCAGTACCTGGGCGATGGCGCGCCGGTGGAGCGGCTGTTATCGAAGGACTACGCGGCTGGGCGCGTGGAGACGCTGCGGCGTTTTCCGGAATCGGTGGATCGATTGCCGGGGCCGGAGGCGGCGACATCGCCCGGAACGACGCACCTTTCGGCGGCGGATGCGGAGGGCAATATCGTCTCGATGACCTTCTCACATGGCGGATCGTTCGGATCGTGCGTGATGGTGCCGGGGTATGGGATCACGCTGGGGCATGGGATGTGCCGGTTTGATCCGCGGCCGGGGTTGGCGAATTCGGTGGCGCCTTTTAAGAGGCCGTTGAACAATGTCGCGCCGTCGATTATCGAAACGAATGGGCGTCTCATCGCGGCGGGATTGGCGGGCGGCAGGCGGATCATCAATGTAGCGACGGGGCTGGCGCTTGCGCTAACGGCGGGCGGATCGCCGCTCGATGCGGTGACCGCGCCGCGGCTGCATACAGAAGGCTTTGAGCCGATTGAGACGGATCGGCTGGAGGGGCTCGATAGGTTGGGACACTCGGTGAAAAAGGCGGCGGTCGGAGGCGTGGCGAACGTCGCGGAGTTTACGAAGGCAGGCTTGAGCGCGGCCGGAAATACGGTGGCCGCCGGTGTTTGATATTGCCGAGACGCCCGTGGCGGCGGGGCTATTCGATGGGCCGCAGGTATGGGGAAACGGGATCGACGACTTCGTCACGCTGTTGCGGCGCGAAGAGATCGACGCGTTGCAGCGGCTCGATTTTTCAGCGGCTGTGTTGGTGCGATTGGCGGCGCGGCTGCGGCAGGAGTTGATGCATGGCCGCGGTTTCGTCGTGCTCCGGGGGCTACCGGTGACGGATCAGAGCGCGGAGATCTACGTCGAATTGGGAAGGATGCTGGGGGAGACGCTGCCGCAGAATGTGAAGCAGGAATTGCTGTACGACGTTCGCGACGAGGGCTACAACATCGATAAGCAGTGGGGCACGGTCGGCGTGCGGTTTTCGAAGACGACGCAGGGTTTGCAGTTTCACACCGACTCGGCGCCGGCGTTGATGGGGGCGACGCCAGATGTGGTGGGGTTGTTGGCGCTGCGGACGGCGAAGCAGGGAGGGGAGTCGGCACTGGTGTCGGCGTACGCGGTGCACAATGCTCTCGCGCGGGAACAGCCCGCGTATCTGGCGCGGTTGTATCGCCGCTATCATGTCGACCGGCGGTCGGAGGTGCGGCCGGGCGAGCCGCTAACGCTGCAGGCGCCGGTGTTCACGTTCGATGGCGAACTGAAGATGCGGTATTTCCGGTTTTACATTCCGAAGGGGCATGAGGTAGCGGGGGCGCCGCTCGGCGATGACGATATCGCGCCGCTGGATTTTGTGGATACGGTGTGTGCGCGGCCGTCGATGCAGGTGACGTTCGCGATGGAACCGGGGGATATGCAGTTTGTCTCGAACAACTATGTGCTGCATAGCCGGACGGCGTATGAGGATTGGCCGGAACCGGAGCGGCGGCGGCACTTGAAGCGGCTATGGCTGCAGGTCGCGTAGGGCGGCGCGGATGGCGGCGATGAAGTCGTTTTCGATGCGCAAGGCCGCCCGGCAATTGGCGCAATCGTCGAGGTGAAGGAGGATTTCCCAGGTTTGGGAGGCCGTCAGCCGACGCAGGGCGAAGAGCTCGAGCAGATCCGCGGCGGGGTGCTCGGACATGAGTGTACATGAAGTACGTGTGTTTTACGAGGAATTATTCTCACTAGGATTTTTCCTAGTCGCTCAAAGCATGCGGGAGTAGGTTTCGGGCTTGCGTTTGGCATCGCCGTCTTTGCTGAGATATACGTTGACCTCTTCGAGCGAACCGAATAGGCCGATGAAGGCGGGGGAGCGGCGGTCGGGCGCGCGACGGTCGCGGCGGAAGTCGCGTGCTCGGAACTGTCCGTTGCGCGCGATGACGGCGCAGCCCATCGGACGGTATTCGTGTGTACCGGCGGCGATGGCTTCATCGTGCGATGTCCAGAGAGCGAAACCCATGGGGCACCTGATATTATCGACCACATGAACCGAAGAAGCTTTTTCACCGCACCCGCAGCCGTTGGAATGATGGCGGCGCAGACGCCGGCGCCCGCGCATAATCGAGGGCGATTAAAACAGGGCGTTTGCGGGGGCGTGTTTCGCGGCTCGAATTTGAGCTTCGACGATCAGTGCCGCGCGATCGCCGAGATGGGCGGAGTCTGCTACGACCTGCAGGGGCCGGACAAGTTTCCGATCATGAAGAAGTACGGGATTATTCCGTCGATGGTGCCGGGGTCGAGCCCGCTGGCGAATGGCGTGAACGACAAGAGTCTTCACGCCGAGATCGTCAAGCGGACGCATGAGTTGATCGATGTGTCAGCGGCGGCGGGCGCACCGAACCTGATTATCTTGTCGGGGAATCGGAATGGCAAGAGCGAGGAAGAGGGCATCGAAAATACGGTGGCGTGTCTGAATCAGTTGAAGAAGCACGCGGAGGACAAAAACGTCGTGCTTTGCATGGAATTGCTGAACAGCAAAGTCAATCATCCGGACTATCAGTGCGACCACACGGCGTGGGGCGTGGAGGTCTGCAAGCGTGTGAATTCGCCGAATGTGAAGTTGCTGTACGATATCTACCACATGCAGATCATGGAAGGCGATATCATTCGCAACATCCGCGACAACTACCAGTGGATCGGCCATTTTCACACGGCGGGGAATCCAGGACGGAATGAGTTGAGCCCGGATCAGGAGATCAACTATAAGGGCGTTGCGAAGGCGATCGCGGATCTGGGATTTAAGGGGTTCATTTGCCACGAGTACACGCCAAAGGTGAAGCCGTGGCGCGAGGCGCTGGAAGAGGCGTTTCAGGCTTGTACGGTGTAGAATCGAAGCATGTCTCGGGTTGAAGAAATTCAAGCGCAGATTGAGAGTTTGCCGTTTGAGGACATGCGGCGGATTGCGGAATGGGTTCGGGAGCGGGATCAACAGTTGTGGGATGGGCAGATCGATCGGGACTTCGCAGCTGGGAAGTTGGACTTCTTGCTGCGGGAAGCTGACGAGGACGACCTTCAGGAATGGCCGCCAACTGAGTGAAGTCGCGAGGCACGCGAAGATTTTGGAGGCTGTTCCACGATCTTCCTCCTTCGGTGAAGACCCAAGCGGTTTCGGCGTATTTATTGTGGAGCGAGAATCCTTCGCATCCGTCGCTCGCCTTTCGAAAGGTAAGCGGGTCAAAGGATCTCTACACGGTCCGAGTCACCCTAGATTTTCGTGCTGTCGGAAAGTTCGACGGCACCGGCGTCACCTGGCTTTGGATCGGCGACCATGATAAATACGACGGTCTCTTGAACCGCTAATCGCGGGGCGGCGGGATTTCCCCGTGTGCGGCGGCCGACGATGACCCTGGGCTTTTCCGCCAGAAATTCGATGACAGGGTTTTTGGACGCGGGGTGATCCGGTGAGCGCACGTAGCCCGAGAAGTCAGGGTGCGGCCGCGATGGCGGACTGGCTCCGGAAGAACCCGGTGCGGGTCGGCGGTTGTTGATGATCAGAGGTGAGGAATCTTCAACCGGAGGTGACCGTTGCGCCGCAGCGCCTCTACAGGTTTGGAATCAGTACGCCGCGCGGGGAGCGCTCGTGGTTCAACGCGGCCAGTTCTTCGGGCGAGAGCAGCCGCTCGGGCGGCATCTCGATGAGACGGGCGGCGGCGTGGACGGCATGGGCCCAGGTGCAACGATTCACCGCCATCATGGCGGGCGTGTCGAGCGTGCCGCCTTCATTGCGATAACCGAGGACGGTCATCGCTCCGTGGTGGACCATCGGCGCCAGTAATCCGTGGATCACGTGCCGGCGAGTGTGGGTGACGACTACCCAACTCGCGGTCCGGTTCGGCGACGGCTCCATTCTGGCTGGCTCGAACAGATACACCACTTCATGCGGTACGTTGCGTTCGCACAAACGGCGCGAGGCGGTGAGCACCTCCATTAACTGGTAAGCCCCGACGGCGGCAAGGACGAGTTTCGCCTCCTCCGAGCGGTGGCCGGCCCATTCCAGGCGCAAGCGCCCCTCGTTCAGCATCCGCCGCGCTTCGGCGGGGGTGAACAGGTCGGGGAACACCGCGGCCTTGGGAGTCACGAGCGTCCACACTTGCCCGCGCGTTTCGAAGAGCCCCGCGGTGGCGGCGGCGGCCGTATTAAAATCCGCCGGGAAGACAACCCGGGAGAATGGCCAACTCTCGCCCATCATGGCCTCGGCAAACGTGGGGTCCTGGTGCGAGTGCTCGTTCTTGCCGTTTTCCCAGGTGTGCGAGGTCATCACAATGGGTATCGATAACCAGTTTTGCGGACGGCCGGCGCGGACGCAGTTTTCGGCGAAGATCACTTCCTGGCGAACGGCGCCCAACATCTTTGGACCGAACGCCTCATAGGTTTGCGCCAGATTGATGCCGCCCTGGTTGGCCAGCGCGGCCGAGACGACGGCCTCCTCATTCAAGGCTGTGATCACGCCGCCGAGGATCGATTCGGGAATGCCCGGCTCGGGATCGGAGACGCGGAACTTGAGAAGTTCCAATGCCTGCGTCAGGCGGTTGGACTTCATCTCGTCGGGATTGCCGACGCGCGGACGCAGATGCGGATTGGCGCGAACGAGGGAGGCGAAGGTCTGGTCGACTGCGTCCATGGGCGAGGAGAAGGTCCATCGTTCCGGGGCGTTGCGCGGCTCGATCGGGACCTGGCGCGAAGGCAGTGTGTCGAGCGGATGGATGACTGGGTTGCGGCCGGCGAGCGGATGGTCGCGCTCGCGCACACGGCTGCTGTTCTGGTGGCATTGAAAAACCGCGGCGGAACGCTGGAGATCATCCGGCGATACCCAGAGCTTGCGGGCCGCCTCGTTAAATCGGCGGGCGGCGCCGGGATCGGTGTGAGGATTGGCCAGCAGCGGCAGGTTGTGGGCGAGATTGGTGCCTTCACCGGCGAAGCCGGCGCCTTTGGGCGCGACAGCGATACCGTAGGGAAGCGGGACGGGATAACGCGCTTCGCCGCGGACGACCCGGGCCGCGGCGGCGGCCAGGCGGCGCTCCATCTCGAAGATGGCCCAGACGAAGGCGGCCGGATCGCGGCCGTCAAACACGAACGGATCGAAACCGTTGAGCCGCAGGTGATCGCAGAACCAATCGGCGCCGCCTTGTTGGGACATTGTGGTGCGCTGGTCGATGCGGCGGCCGTTGTTGATCATGATGGGCATCACCCAGCCGGAATCTTCCGCGCGCCACCAGCGGGAGGCCCAGTCGGAACCACGCTGCTCCTCGAACGCGCCATCGGAAAGGAAAACGATGAGCCGTTCCCCGGGCAGGGGCATATGCACATATTGTAGTTCGGCAAAGCCGAGGTAGCCGCCTTCGGCGATGCCACCGGCGGTGTGGGCGTTGACGTGACTGCCGAGAGGCGAATCCTGGCGGCCCCGGCTGTCGAGAGCGCAGGAGTAGAAATCGCGGACATATCGCGTCAGCCCTTCGGCGGTGACCTGGTAGCGGGCCGCGTGGGCGGGAGTGAGGTTGCCGGCCAGGAGGTTGAGGGAATCGATGGCGGCGACGCAGTGGCCCTGTCCCATGAGCCAGGAGCGGGTGACGCCGGCGATGACATTCGCGGCGAGGTATCCGGCGTAGGCTGGGGCCATGTTGAGCGAGCCGCCGGTATAACCTTCGGGTTTCGGCTTGAAGTCTTCGGGTGCGAGCGGGCGGCCGTCGGGATAGACGTTCCGGGCGTAAGTTTCGTGAACGATCAGCCACATGGCGGCGCTGCAGAGCCGATCGGCCGCTTGCAAAACGTCGAACAGAGCGTGGCCGTCGCCACGCGTGCCGGACTCTGTCAGTTGCCGCTCCAGGCCGGCGATCCGGGCTTGTGTTTCAGGGGAATGTTGCAGCGCGCCGTAGCCGCGGCTCCAGGTGTCAAACGACGATCCCGTCATTAGTATGCTCCTTGGTTTTTAGAGATCGCCTTCGCCTTCGATGCATCGCACCGTATCGCGGGCTATTAGCAGTTCCTCGTCGGTCGGGATCACATAGGCCTGAAGACGGGAACCGGTTTGATGGATGGGGCCTTCGCGGCCAGCGACGCACTGGGCATTGAGCGATGGGTCCAGATCGAGGCCCATCCATTGAAGGCCGTCGCAGATTTGTTCCCGAATCTCCGGCGCGTTCTCGCCTATGCCGCCGGTGAAAACCAGCGCGTCGGCGCCGCCCATGGCGGCCAGGTACGCGCCGATGTACTTGCGGGCGCGGTAGCAGAAGACATCGATCGCGAGCTGGGCGCGGCGATCGCCGTTGTCACGGACTTCGGCGAGCAGCTCCCGCATGTCATGTGTCAATCCTGACAAGCCGAGAAGGCCGGAGTGTTTATTGAACAAGCTCTCGACCTCGAGGATACTCATGCCTTCCTTTGCGGCGATGAAGGCGTCGAGGGTTGGGTCGACGTCGCCGGAGCGAGTACCCATCACCAGACCTTCCAATGGCGTCAGGCCCATCGAAATATCGATCGACTTGCCCGCCTGAATCGCGCAGGCCGAACAGCCGTTCCCCAGGTGCAAGGTAATGATGTTCGTTCGTTCCGGGCTTATTTCCCGCAGCGACTGGTAGCGCGCGGCGACGTAGCGATGGGAGGTGCCATGGAAGCCATAACGGCGCACCGCGTGACGACGGTAGAACTGATAGGGAACCGCGTACAGGAACGCCCGTTCGGGCAGAGTCTGGTGAAACGATGTGTCGAACACGGCGACTTGCGGCAGCGTGTGGCCGAGCAGATCCTGAACGGCGCGGACGCCGCGCACGTTGGCGGCGTTGTGCAGAGGAGCGAGATCGGTAAGTTTCTCGATGTGCCGGATGGACTCTTCGTCGAGAAGCATTGAACGCTTGAAGAGTTCGCCGCCATGGACAACCCGATGACCGGCGGCGTGGATCTGCGCCACGTTTTGCACGGACTCGATTCCGGAGCCGGCCGAAACAA
>Ga0194121_10008409_pt1 | contig 13069 bp, 14 predicted proteins | sample TA2MahCa50mmetaG_FD_148609 | JGI IMG/M metagenome (GOLD analysis project Ga0194121, IMG submission 148609) | Freshwater microbial communities from Lake Tanganyika, Tanzania - TA2015020 Mahale Deep Cast 50m | ecosystem: Environmental > Aquatic > Freshwater > Lake | place: Tanzania: Lake... | reverse complement strand
GTAGTTGATGGTCTAAGGAAACACAGATTCGGGTATAATAAAAGAAAATTAGTTAGTTTGGGTTATGACCCAACACTTACCGAAGTTCAAATTATGCATTCTCAAAACTATTATAGAATTTGGGGTTGTGGTCAAGATAGGTGGATTTGGAAAAAACTTCTAATTCCCTAGCTGCTTCTCAGTAATAATAATAAACTCAAATCCCTTTCTTTGACAATATTCAATCATGTATTTCCACTTTTGTAGATTTTTATTGTAGGTCTTCAGGCTATATTCTAGGTTTCTGATTTGCTTTGAGTTCATATTCTCCCTAATAATAGGCTCAACAGTTTCAGAGTGAGGTTTCACTTCAGCAACTACTTTAGAAAGAGTTCCATCGGATCTTTGTAGCTCATAATAAAAATCAGGATAATAAGTATGTTGTGTAGTCTCAAAATCTTTTCTTACAGAGCTCCAGTCAGTTTTTTCATAGGGTATCTTAATATACTCTGAGCACCATCTTGTAATTTTATCATTAAGATCTAGGTAGATCATCATTTTTTTCTCTAGACCACTTCTATAATAAACTCCTCCTTCGTTGTTAGCTTTGATTAGTTTATCCGTGTTTTGTGGAACATACAATCCTTGATGGTATTTCTGTGTGTTGGTAGGTTTTTGGTTTAGCATATGTTTATATATAGAAGAAATGGGAATACTTCTAGATAAAGTTGAGAAGGACAACAACCTTAAACGGGTATCTATACCAGATGCCTATAAAGAAAATTCTGCTTTTTTCTATAATAAATACCGAGGTAGTGATAAAGAGGTCCAAAATACTCCATTTAGAGAGATTAGTTTTGGTGGATTTTATTTTTTTCATTACCGAGATGAATCAAACTGGATGGGATATTCACCAGTATTTACAGTAGAGTTTAAGAAATTTGAAAATAAAATAATTATACTAGCACTAAACCTAAATTTTATACCACTAGAGTTTCGTGTAAGAATATTTGATAACTATATGATAGAGAATGATTTTACAAAAAATCGAGATCTAGAAGTAGATTTTCCAGGTATATACAACAAACTTCTACAAATTGGATTTGAATATAGTTTAGTTGAATACAATATGGCTCAGCTTATTCAATCACACAGAATTAATACGAATTTAGTTCCAAGGTTTTTATATTCAGGACATCCGATTAATAAATATGACCCTAAAAAACTATATGAGATTATGCTCGCTAAAAAGGATAAACAAAAACAAAGAGATAGTGAGATGAAAAAGTTATCTCTTGAGCAGCTCTATAAAGAAGCCGAAGGTAAGAACTTCTCGCCAGTTGAGCTAAAGGAAAGATACGATAGAATCCAAAGAAATTTGGAAAAGTTCAACCAATAACAAAAAATTTAATATATAAAAATAAAGATTAAAAGTTTTTAATGGCATCATATAATCCACAAAATAGAGAAGGATCGGGACTCATTATGAGCTCTTCGGTTGAAAATCGTGGTCTTTTCTCACGACTTCTAAGAAATCTCAGTTCGTGGGGTATGAAATACGACGATATGATCTTAAGAAACACCGTTGGTGTTAATATGAACGAAGATCCCTATTCTCAAAAAGATGGATCGTATTATGATTTTTTCTCACAAAGAGCAGTCGCTAATGTATTAAACAGAAAATCCATACCTTATCTTGATAGATCATATGTTGATAAAAGAAGGATACTTCGTGAATACTCCATTAAAGATTACTTAAGAGATTATGTTTCAAAAGTTGCTGAAGAGGCGATTATTTATAGTGAGAAAGATTTTTGTACTCCGAAAAACATATCTGCTTCATATTCACAAGAGATTAGAGATAAATACCAAGAGTTCTTTGAGAAAATCTATAATAAATACGGGTTTAATGATGGTATAACAGCATTTAACTTTATGAAAGATTTTTTGATCGATGGATATATAGCTATGGAAATTGTATGGGATGATAAAAAACAAAACATTGTTCATTTCAACAGATTAAAACCAGAAACACTGGTTCCTGCTTATGAACCAAACATAGGAAATCTTTGGATTCAATTTCCTGAAGATCCGCAGCTAAGAAGAATTTTTCTTGATTCACAGATAATTTTTATATCTTATTCAACGCAAAACGATTATACAGAGATCTCTTACTTAGAAGGTCTTATAAAACCCTACAACCAGCTTAAAGTTATTGAACAGGCTAGAATAATGTTTAACGTTATTAACGCTACACTTTATCAAACATTTACGATTCCAGTAAAAGGTCTTCCTCGCCAAAGAGCAGAAGAGCAAATCGGTCAGCTTATTTCTGATTATTCTGAAGAAGTTGAATGGGATGACACACTAGGCACTATTCAGATTAGTGGATCCAAACATTTACCCTACAACAAACAATATTGGTTTCCTGATTCCGAAGCGGGAACTCCTACAATGAAGATTGAACAGCCAACAGGCCACAACCTAAATGAAGATGTTATTCTGGGTTATTTCAAGAAAGCTTTACAATCATCATCAAAGATCCCTTTTCAGCGATTTGATGAAGCTAGTGGTGGTGGAACTATTTATGAAGAACTCACATCAATGACACGTGATGAAGTCGTCTTTGGTAACTTTATCAATCGTCTTCGTCAAATTTACAAAGAACTTATCGTCAAGCCGATAAGACTACAAATGTGTATGGAGTTCCCTGAACTCAAAGATGATGAAGTTTTCTTGAACGAATGTGATATTGTTTTCAACGTAAATCAGATATTTGAGAACTGGAGAAAGCTATCAAATATGGATAAAAAAGTAACTATTGTGACTAATCTTCTAACTATTATGAAAGATGACAGAACTTATTTCCACATTGATTATCTAATGGAGCATATCTATGGACTTTCTCAAGAAGAGAGAAATGAGAATGAAAGATATTGGTTAAATAAAAAAGTAGAAGGTTCATCAGAAGCTACTCCTGATATGGGTGGAGTGCCCGAAGGCGGATCTCCTGAAATGGGGGCAGAAACTCCACCAGCCCAAGGACCACCAGCCCAAGGTCCACCGGCTCAAGGACCACCAGCCCAAGGTCCACCGGCTCAAGGTCCACCAGGTGGTGCTGAGACACCACCAGAAGGTGGAACAGAGTTTGAGTTCTAGGAGGTGACCTTAACTCCTGTGCGAGAGAGTATTCGCTTTTTAATCTCTATATTCTGAATAGGATATTCTACACCTAAAGATTTTTTGAGAGATTCTTTTCTTTTTGATTCAGAACATTTTCTACATTTATAATCTCCCCACTTGTTATCGTATTTGATGTAATTTTTATAGATAACATCTTTTTCTATACCACACGAATCACATTTACAACGGATTCTATGATGACTACCTGAAGTTAAAAGTTCAACAGGTATTGATATTTCTTGACCAAGCGCTGGGTCATATCCAAGATTCTCGAAATGATTGATGTTTTGCTCGGTTATTTTTACCTTTATTTCTTTTGTGATGATCATATATTTTTATATATATGAAAAGGATCATCCCCAGAAAAAATAAAAAACCACTATGAAAGACGAACTAATCAAATCAGAAACAGGACTTAAAAAAGAAGAAATCTCCCTACTAAGAGAGAGATTCATTCATCAATATTGTAAAGATAAAGGCTGGAACCCAGAAAGTTTATCAACTGAGCAGCTACTGGAGATTTCTCAAAATCGAGAATATAAAAATCCTGGTCTTATTCTTGGCTAGAAAGTTGCTCGTAATAGTCAATAAAATCAACTAGATTTTCTCTATCGGCAAAGTATTCTAGGGATCCATCTATTTCAATAAAACACTCTTCACCGTCGTAGTGAATCTTATCGTATTCTATTTCCATCTTATCAAGAACCATCTTAATATCATCAAGAGTAATTCCACCATCTGGATCTAGATAGTTACCCTCTTCATCAATAGTTAGACCATCGTAATATTTTTTTGGTCCGGTAGAAGCTGATCCGTGTGAAGAGGTCCAAAGATCATCACCCCATTCATCTCTTTCGTCATAATTTCTACCCGTACCATAATAACTACCACCACTGTAATAATCATAACTATAACCCGATCCACCATCTCTTACTTTTGGATCACGAGCTACGACCAGATTTTCCCAATCTATCTTAACAACAGCGTAGCATAAGTTTTCAAGGTGAGAAATAATTTGCGACTCATAAGTAGAGTGCTCGTTAAGATATCCAACAGATATGTTTGTACATTCTGGAACTATCGAGGCGAACTGATTAGAATCGGTGTAGATACCTGTTGGATCTGGCTCATACCGAAGACCAAGACCGGTATCATTAAGTTTTCTCGAGAGATCCCTGGCAAACTCGTCTGAGGCGGTCCTTCCATAAGCTTGGTGAGTAATCACAGAATAGGTTCCACGCCGATCGAAAGAAACAACTTTATTAATCAGGGGATACCTTTCACTGAATACTCTTTTAAGTTTACCTGAACCAACACAACCTCTTTCTTCACCTAGAAAAAAGTAATAAAGACCTTGGACTTGATTATGAATCATCCAAAGAAGAATGGTCATACCGGATTTATCATCAGCTCCTAAGATACTCCTACCATCGGTGAAAATTTTACCATCACGAATAACGTGGTTTACTCGTGTTTTTTCATACGATGCCGTATCCAAGTGACAGGTAAACATCGTGTTGGTGTCGGGATTACCAACCTTAATAAAGTAATTTCCGAACTCATCAATACAAATACCCTTCGGTAAAAATGGTTCAAGTTCTCGTTCGTGACCGTGTGGATAAGTTTGAGAGGTCAGCTTTAAAAAAGTGTCTATTATTTTCATATTAGCAAAGATACGGAATATTTTTTATTTCCTACTACATTCTATGAAAAAAAAACTTATAGTCTAAAAAAAACTATAAAAAGAAAAAATAACATAAAGTGCCTCCATTCTCATTTATTATAGCTTTTAGATTTTCTCAAGATAGAATCATAAACTTAAGAAAAGTCCTTGAGTGGATGTCCGGTTTTCAAGGTGTTGAAATTATTGTAGTAGAACAAGATAGAAATACCAAAATCGACCATCTTAATCTTCCAGGAAAACATATTTTTATGTATAATGATGGACCATTCATCAAATCATTGGCCTATAATGTAGGTCTTAAGCACTCCACTGGTCAAGTTGTAGTGTTCGGGGATGCTGATGTGATTATGAATCCAAATGAACTCATTGAATCTCTTAACCAAACTCAGTTTTATGATGTAGTTAACCCATACGGTTCAGTAGTTGATCTAGAAGAGTGGGAAAATAATTTAGATTTCAATCAAATCTTGAGTATCAACCGGCCAGGTCGAGGTGAAAATGATCATCAAAAAGTTCCTTTCTGTGGTGGTATTACTATTTTTAGAAGACCTGCTATTGAAAGGATCGCCGGTTGGCCAGAAGAATACATCGGTTGGGGAGCTGAAGATGACGCGCAAAGTATTAAAGTTTTTCGTCTTCTATCCCACCATCAAATGCCCTATCGCTCTTTTCATTTCTGGCACCACAGAGGTCAACCAGATATGGAACTCTATCAAAAAAATCTTCAACTTTTCAATCAATTTAAGATGATCGATGATAAGAACTTAGAAGCCTATATAAACGCCTCAAGACCTAAAATTGGTCTTTCTAATCGGTTAATTTAATCTATTTTTAGCTCTGTATACGAACCCTGCCGTATTTAGAAAGAATGCTATAGAGATCTTTCCATTCTTTATCTAAATCTTCCACCACCATGTCAACCCAAACCTCTCCATCCAAGACTTGAACTTGGCTTCCTATTTGTAAATCTTCTCTTACCGAAACAAGATGGAAAGTTTTTTCTCTAACAAACCTATATGGCATATTTTGAATAATAAAATATAAGATTACCGGCTCGATATCATCCTCATCAACTACTCTTGATATTTTTATAGTTTCATTTGACCTGGTAAGAATTGACGTTACACCCATCATAGAAACTACGCAGTGTCGAAGACCTGTTTTTTGTAAAAGATACAAAGCTTCAAATTTCAAGTTTACATCATCTAAGGTATAACAAAAAATAGCTTCACTCATAACACTATCATCTACTTTCGAGATATTACGAATAAACCAGTTTCTTGAATAGAGTATAGATTCTATAATCGATTTCTGAGCGTGATCATAATCAAAAAAAATAATAAAGTCCGGCCTAGTGATTGAATCAAACATGAGGATATATATTAAAAAATGATTTTAGAAATCAAATTCTTTTTTTATTTCTAGAAGAAAGATATTAAATACAAAATCATACCGATCCTTTCTACAAAAAATACTATCGTGAACGGTGAATAGTTTAATGTTTGGATCTTTTAGGTAAATCTTCTTAATAACTCGATTGAAAATAAAATCCGATTCTAATTTTTGTAGCTGATGAGATACCCATCTATAATCACCCCGTTCTCTTTTTATAGTTTTAAGAAAATTGAATATAGTTGGAAAAAAACCACAAAATATTTTTGATAGAGAGTTTGGGTTATTTTGTCCGAACAAGATCTCAAAAACAAGTTTTTTGACCTCTTTAATATTTTTATTTCCAAAAACTTTAGAAAGATGTTGATAGAAGTTTCCATCTCTTACTAAAGTTGAAAATAGTTCGAGTTCTCCCTTCTCAATCTGTATATGACTATTGAGATGTATAAGTTTAAGTAAGAAAAGAGGTTGAGAGTTAGGTATATCAACTTCAGATATATCTACATCCTCAATAGTAAGACAATTGTTTCTTAATCGCTTTGGAAGTATAGTAAAAGGTGTGTGAAATCTACCATAATCATCAAAATGAAAATATATCTGCTCTTGACGAATACAATCAACCGCGTAGTTATCTCTTTCAAGTTCCAAGGATGAAGTATGATCTTTTGATAGGAGTTCAAGGCAAGCTAGTTCATCTTGTATTTTAACGCTATATAGATCGGATATTAATCTTTCTCTTATCGAAGAGCATATAGGTGAATTGTTTGACCTTAAATTGAAATCTACCCAGTTTTTTCTTTTCTTTAGCAGAATTTCATCTCCATTTAAATATCTAACTATATTACTACTAACTATAGAGTTAGATAGTTGATATTGTCTTGAACGCTTGCCTTTCTGATGATTTTTATAAACTATAATAATCCCACTTTCAATAAGATAATCCATATAGTAGTTATACCACTTTCCGTAAATGGATCTTAAGATAGACGAGTGTAATCTAAACTCGTTTTCTTTTGTAAAAAAATACTTTGTGAGCAGTGATGATACTAAATGTATTAAAAAATCACGTTTGAGATCTTGATCACGAAATTTTATAATCTTACTACCTAAAAATCTATCTAAGTAAGTGGGATAATAATTAAGTATATAATCAGAAGTATTTTTACCATTCATACCCAATAAGTATGATATTATGTTCTAAAAGTTCAAGGTTTTTTTTCTGAAAAATCAAATCCTTTTACAGATTTATCTTTTTTAGATTTCTCATCAGCACCCTTTTCAAACTCTTTGTAAACATCTGGATAAACTTGACCTTGAGAATCGGTATCGTATTTTATATCAAAATAATCACTGAAATCCAAAAGACCTTTCTTTGTGAGTTCTAGCTCTGATTTTTTATTAAGGTATTCATCTACACGAGCCTCTATAGTATCTACAAAATTATTGAAAAGATTTAAGGTATTGTTATTGAAAACACCAATCGGTTTTTTCTTTTTTCTATTGAAAGAGCCAAGTACAACCTTAAAGATATATTCTATTTTTGGATCTTGTGAGATAATATTTTTAGTAGCGAGATCAGATATAAGCTCACGGTTTATTTTAAATTTATCCTTATTGAAAAAGTGTGGTATAGTAAACTCAAAATCCATAACATCTCTTTTTACTTCGGTCATATAAACATTGAAAAGCTTACAGATTAGGCTAATATAGGCCTCTTCACGATTTTGGGCGTCAATCTTAATACGCTTAAGATCTACAGATTGACAAAAACTAAGAAAGTTGATTAGGATAAGAGTATAGATCTCAACAAACTCGGTAGATCCGTTATCAGATATTTTTTTGTAAAGAGGATTTAAGATAGCAAACGTTGTTTGTGAGTCAGGAGTTCTAATAATCAATTTTTCTAGATTATTTTGAAACTCATCTTCCATTAAAAAAGAGTTCTGTGTGTTTGGATTAAGTATTTTGTAAAAGAAAAAAGCAAAAGATTTTTCACCAAATACATATTCTAGATCATTTTCAGAAGTATTCAGGAAATATTTTATAGCTTCTTTGGTTTTTTGAGAAAGTCTACCCTTAAAAATAATAGGTAGAGGATCAACATCAAATAATCTTGAATATTCATCAAGCTCCTCGATAGTATAGTTATAATCACGACCTTTAATAATAGAGGTAAGAACTAATCCATTCTTGGGAGTTCTAGTGTAGGAGATATTAGCAGGTTGATTATCAGAGAAATACTCGAAAACATACCACCATTTTTTATTGAGTAATGATTTTACTCTTTTATCAAGTGAATTGAAGTAGTCAAAAGCTGCGTTATAATAATTTTGCATAGCTAGATCTACTAGATTTATTGGTTCTGATGATAAAGATTTTGGCTTTATTGTGAATTTTTCACCATCCCATCCAACTAATATTTTTGATCCTTGAACATCTTCAAATATCATAAGATCAGCATCCAAGATCTTATCGATTTGGTCTGTATCACTAATTGTGTTCAAGTTTACTAATTTTGACATTTTACTCCTTTAAATTTTATATATATATTAAAAACCGATTGTTTAATGAAGAAATTTACAAATCTATCTCAAGACCTAGAAAATAAAGAACTAGACCTAACCACCGATAAAATTACAGAGCCCGTAGAAATAGAATCTATTGTTGATATTTTCGTAGAACCTGATAGTGATATAACTTCAGGTCTAGATGAAAATCTAATAGCACTTAATACCGATCTAGCCAATAAAGAAGTAAAAAGAGGTGATGTTGTTTATATTACCGCCTTTATTCGTAGAGAGGGTCAATCTATGACTTCGCCTTCAACACAATCGGTTCTAAAACTACGCGTTATTGATATTTATCAAGGCCTATCTCAATTAAATAGACTTTTATAAATTTTAAAAATAATATATACACTATAATAATCAAAAATAAAAAAAACCATGCAAAAAGAAAAACAGAAAATAGAATTGTTGGAAGGTGGAGAATCCGGACCACTAATTGGTTTCGCAGATCAAATGTGGTTGATGCTCAATGATCTATCGGATCTATCGTATGATAAACTCAAAGTAAGTGATAAAACATCAAAAACTCTAGACGATGTAATTGTTGTATGTGAGTTTTTATTTGATCTACACCAAAACGATAAGTATGAGAATAAAATAAACCTTAAAACATTAGACTGCTCTAGTTCACCGGACTTTTTTGATGCTATTATTGGAGAAAAGAGTGGTGTTATTGGTGTTAGTGCTCTTCTTAAATATTTCATGACTAAAAATGTGGAGATATCTACAAAATACACCAAAAAACAAATAGATTCTCTTATTCAGAATTTTTTGATCTATTATAATCGTTTCGTCCAAAAGAAACCTCTACTACCTAGCGTAAGTAAATCTACCACTGCAACTAAACCATCTACTTCTAAAGGAGCCCGTGATGACGATTATGATTATTATGACGGTATATATGGTGGTGAGTTTAGCACTGGAAATTGGGCCTCAAAACAACCCGGTAAAACTTACGGAACCGGCACATACTACGGGGGTTCATACGGATACGGCGCTAAAAACTACTATGTAGCAAAAGGAGATCCCGTAAAAGTTCGTCCATTCTCCTATGATCCAAAAGATGTTCGTTCTACTTTCTTATCTCTTACAACCGAGACCTATCCACACGGACACGAAGAAGAAGTTATGAAGTATTTACCTGTTCCTGGTCTTCAAAAAGACCCATGGGGTAACTACTATCTAGTAATCGGAAGCTCTGATACCATGTTTACTTGTCACACCGATACAGCATCAAGAACTAAAGGCCCAGTTAGAGTTCTTTCTTACACAGAAAACAATGATGAGATTTTTGTTACTGATGGAACCTCGATTCTAGGGGCCGATGACAAAGCAGGCGTAACTATACTTCTTTATATGATAGCTAATAGAATACCCGGTGTGTATTACTTCTTTATTGGTGAGGAGCGTGGGGCTATTGGTTCTAGTAAAGTAGCTGAAAATTTCGATACTATACCACATCTTAGAGGTATGAAAAAATGTATTTCTTTTGATAGAAGAAATTATTTCTCAGTAATCACTTCTCAACTTTCTCAAACTTGCTGCTCAAACGCCTTTGCTCAAAGCCTATGTGATGAACTTAACTCCAACGGAATGCTGATGAGACTTGATAATACCGGTGTATTCACAGATTCTGCTTCGTTTATGGATCTTATACCTGAATGTACAAATATTTCAGTGGGTTATTTCTCAGAGCATACCCATAGTGAAATGCAAAATATTTCTTTTCTTGAAAGGTTAGCAAGAGCTACTATTGGTGTAAACTGGGATAATCTTCGTATCTCAAGAAAAGTAGGTCTTGATCCAGCTATCTCAGCTAAATATGGACCACTGATTATGAAGATGAAAAGACAAAGGCTATTCAACTCAAAAAAGGTTTATACCGATGATGAAAACTTCTATCTATTGCTTCCAGTAGATGAAACTCCTATCTTAACGGTGAAAAGAGAGCTTGAAACCTACAAGAAGCTTTTTGATGAGACAGGTTCCAAACCGAAGATTGTATTTGAAACTGGAACAATAAAATTCAAATTTGACTAGGTTAAATGGCACTGGGCCAGAAAGAACAGGCAGAAAGAGAAGAGCTCTTAGCAGATCTTGAAATTTTCTTATCAGAGTTTGCTGTATGCAACTACTCAGTATGGTGGGAAGATGAGGGTTTTTACATGCAGTGTTTTTTAGATGATCCCAAGGGGCCTAGTATAGATCACCTAATCGAAATCACAGATTTTTTAGATGAGATTGAGATGAGATTTTTTCCAAAATATGATGGAGTTTTAGAAATGTGTCTTGAAGATGGAGTGGGTGATCCGTTTATTCAGGTTTTTTTCAATTTTGAGTAAAACTTATCTTTTCAATTTTATATATATCAACACTCGGGGGTGAATGGCTTTTGACTCATTTATTCGGGTAATCAAGCAAGCATCGGATCATACTCACCGATTCATAAGTTGTATGGAAATTTTAAGTGGCAACACGAATGAAGTAGGAAGCGTTGAAGATTTAGTATTCGCCCTACGCAACAACATCCTAAAGGCAAACAGATTGGCCGTAGCCTAAACGTTTCCGAGAATGGGACAACTCTATAAATAGTCCCGAAAGTTTTTTCGGAGGATTCTTTGATAAAATCCGATAGTTGGTTCTCTTAGAAAAGAGTTCTAAGCTTGTGAATGATTGGTTATTTAGGTAAATGTAGAAACCTGGGTTCGAATCCCAGCACCTCCACCAAACGAACCCAGCTCCCATGAGTTGGGTTTTTTTATATGTTCGATCAAAGAAAACACAGAAGTCTTCAGCTTCTGTGATGAATTTGACCCAAACTTTATTCAAAATAATGAAAAAAGTTTAATAGGGAGAAGGAATATTTAATATATACTTATACATTAAAAGTAAAAATACTTTGTATAAATATGAAAACTTATCAAATAAGGTTATTCCCATCAAAAGAACAGGTAGATGATTTGATTGAATTATCATCCATAAGGTCTTTAGTCTGGAATGAATTACTCCATATTCAACAAAAATCTTATGAGTTAAACAAAACCATATACAACAAATTTGATCTCAATAATATGCTACCTGAATTGAAAGAAAAATATCCGATTTGGAAAAAAATGAATTCAAAGGCGATTCAAACAATATCTACAGAATTATTTGGATCTTATAGATCATTCTTTAATTTGATAAAGAAAGATAAAAACACCAGACCTCCTAAAAAAATAGAAAATGAAGAATATCATACTATAACATGGAACCAATCAGGTTGGATTATAAAAGACCAAAATCAAATAATAATAAATAAGATAAATTTTAGATATAGATCAAATATTAGTATATCCGAATTAAATATAAAAGAAGTGAGAATAAAATATTTAAGAAATAAATGGATTTGTGATTTAGTTGTAGATGATAAACCAAATTACCAAGAAGAACTCAATATTCAAACTAAAGTATTAGCATTTGATTTAGGACTATCTAAATTAGCGACCGGTGTTGATAATAAAGAAAATCAAATAGTTGTGGTAAATAAAAGTAAAAAAATAAATAAATATTTTCAAAAGCAAATAGGAAAAATACAAGAAAAACGGAGTAAAACTAAAAAAGGATCAATTAGAAATTTAAAATTAAAGAACGATTTAAATAAATTATATCATAGAAAAAATCAACAGATAAAACAAACTCTACATATTCAGAGTAAAAAATTAGTGAATATGAACTATAATACAATTATAGTTGGTGATCTATCAGTTAAAAAATTAATGGAGAAAGATGGAACAAATAAAAATAAAAAGGGTATTAGAAAATCTTTTCATCAAAGTAATATCAATATGTTTTTACAATTCCTTTCTTATAAATGTCAAATCAAAAACATCAATTTAACAAAAATTGATGAGAAATGGACAACTCAATTAAATTGTTTAACTGGTAAATTATTTGATAAAAAGGCTGAACTATCTGATAGAGAAGTTAAATTATCAAATGAAATTACAATAGATCGTGATTTAAATTCAGCCATTAATATAATGAAGAGGTGGTTTGAAAATCAATTTGCTCACATGAACGAGCCATTAGATATATCTAATGTACTTAGGAAGTATAATCTTTCTGGGGAAACACAACGATCTTTAGTCGTTGTGTAGTTCATAAAAGAATTCTACGACAGATTGGTGAAATATTGTAATTTGTCGGGAAAAAATAAGATTAGAAATCCGATTGGAACATATTATGTAGTCGATTGGGCAGGTCTTTCGGATATTGAAAAAAT
>Ga0194121_10008404_pt1 | contig 13076 bp, 10 predicted proteins | sample TA2MahCa50mmetaG_FD_148609 | JGI IMG/M metagenome (GOLD analysis project Ga0194121, IMG submission 148609) | Freshwater microbial communities from Lake Tanganyika, Tanzania - TA2015020 Mahale Deep Cast 50m | ecosystem: Environmental > Aquatic > Freshwater > Lake | place: Tanzania: Lake... | reverse complement strand
ACCGAGGAAATTTTCTACCAACTGGAAGGTCATATCACCGTGAAAACCCAGCAAGATGGGCGTTGTGTCGAATACCCTTTGGGACCAGGAGATATGTTCATTTGTCCAGCCCGAACCCCCCACTCCCCTGTTCGGCAGGAAGGCTCCATTGGCCTTGTCATCGAGCGTATTCGAGCAGGTCGCGGTTTCAAAGATGGATTGCTTTGGTTCTGCGAACAATGCAATAACCCACTTCACGAAACACATTTTGAATTACTCGATATTGAGAAGGATTTCATTCCGCACTTCAAGGCTTTTTACAACAATCAATCCCAACGCACCTGTAAATCCTGCGGGTATGTCATGACTGCTGACCCCCGATTTACCTGATACGGCTTTGCGGTCCATCGATATTCATACCCATATCCTTCCCAAGGAACTTCCTGATTGGGCTTCCCGATACGGTCCGGGCGATTGGATTTCCCTCCAACACCAAGAGGGTTCTTGCCCAGCTTGTGCGGTGATGATGAAAGCGAATAAGGTATTCCGGAAAATTGAAGCCAATTGTTGGGATGAGCAACAACGAATTTCCGAAATGGGAGAACTTGGGGATCATGTGCAAGTCCTTTCCACAGTGCCCGTGCTTTTTCATTATTGGGCCCCTGCTTCCAACGCCTTGGATACTTCAAGTTTTCTCAACGACCATCTCGCCGAAGCGGTTCATCAGAACCCCAGGCATTTCCTCGGTCTAGGTACCCTGCCCATGCAGGACCCTGACCTGGCTTGCCGAGAAATGGAACGATGTGTTCTTGAATTGGGTTTATCAGGAATTCAAATAGGAACGCATATCAACCAATGGAATCTGAACGATACGGCCCTGCATGGCTTTTATGCGAGAGCAGAGCAATTGGGAGCATCTTTATTTGTGCATCCTTGGGATATGGTGGGGCAAGACAGAATGGACCGCTACTGGCTCCCTTGGTTAGTGGGGATGCCTGCCGAATCTGCCTTGGCCATTTGCTCGATGATATTTGGCGGCATTTTCGAGAAATTTCCGAACTTACGGGTGGCCTTTGCCCACGGTGGCGGCTCGTTTCCAGGAGGTCTGGGACGCATTGTCAAAGGCTATGAAGCGAGACCCGATCTGGTCGCGGTGGACAATCCTGTTCACCCAACCGAGTATTTGGGCAAATTCTGGGTGGATTCCTTGGTACACGATCCACAAATGTTACGGTATTTAATCGAGATCGTAGGCTCCAACCGCGTTGCCTTGGGGAGCGATTACCCTTTCCCTTTGGGCGAGATCAAAGCGGGCCACCTTATCCGCTCAATGAATTTGGATAAGAAGCAGGAAATGGATTTGCTCTACCGATCTGCCCTGCAATGGTTGAACCTTCACGAAGAACAAGTCTGGCCTGCATCATCATGGGAAAAATAGGTGTCTTTGACTCCGGCATGGGCGGATTGAATATTCTCCAAGCAATTCGTGGCATAATGCCAGAATATGCCTATTGTTACCTCGGTGATAATGCGAGAGTTCCTTACGGGAATCGCTCTTTCGAAACAGTCTATCAATTCACAAGAGAGTGCATTTACAGTCTGTTGGTGAAGGATTGTCCCTTGGTTATCATGGCTTGTAACACATCATCTGCCAAAGCCTTACGCGCCATTCAGCAAAACGATTTGCAGCGTTGGCAATCCGAGCTTGCCCCGAATGGTCCAACCCTCAAGGTCCTTGGCGTATTACGACCAACTACCGAAATAGCCGGACAGCTCACCCACAGCGGACATTTGGGTTTGTTGGCGACCAGGGGTACGGTGGAATCCGATTCTTATCGCATCGAGATTGAGCGCTTTTTCCCGCAGGTCACCCTGCATCAACAAGCCTGTCCCTTATGGGTTCCCCTTATCGAAGAAGGTAGAATAAAAGGTCCTCTTACGGAAATGGCTGTGAAAGAATGCATAGACACATTATGCAATAGGGCCCCAACCATGGATGCAGTCATCCTGGGTTGTACTCATTTCCCCTTGCTGACTTCGGTAATACGACATCATCTGCCACCCCATGTTCAAATCATCGAACAAGGTCCTTTGGTCGCTCAAGCCCTGCAACATTATCTCCATCGGCATCCTGACATTGAATCCTCCCTGGACCAATCGGGGACCTGCACCTACCTCACCACCGAAGACCCCCTACGCTTTAACCGAAACGCATCACTCTTCATTCAAGCAAGCATCAATTCCCAACAATTTCATCTTATGATACCTAATCCGTGAGTTTGACTAAGGGTATTTTTTTTGCATAAGGGAAGTGTATTTTTTTTGCTTTGAGATGAATTGTTTGGAAATCACTCAAAAATGGGTAAAAAAGGTCCATCGCAAAGGCAACCCATCCACCGCGGTGCCTATGGAGGCCTATATGCGCCATCAATTTCCTTTCTTGGGGCTGCCCAAAGCAGCAAGGCAGCAAGAACAAACGGCGTTATGGGAGGCCCTCAAGAAGAGCCCCCCTTGCAAATCCGAAGAACTCCAAGAAACCATTGATTTGTTATGCGATCAGGATCCCAGGGAATTTCAATACACCGCCATGGAACTCGCCTGGAAATACCGCAAGCTATGGTCGGGAACTTGGACTGAACACGTGTACCGCCGGATTCAGTCCAAGAGCTGGTGGGACACCGTGGACTGGTGGGCCCCCAAAGGACTTGGAATTTACCTATTGGAACACGGTGGAGGAAACAGCCCGGAATTTGAAGGGGTGATGCTGCACCTTCATTCTCATAAGAATTTGTGGATGAAAAGATCGGCGTTGATTTTACAACTCCAATGGAAGGACCAAACCCGCTTTGATTGGCTGACCACCCTTTGTTTGGATCACCATCAAACCAAAGAGTTTTTCTTGGCCAAGGCTATGGGATGGGCTTTGCGTCAATACGCTAGGACCAATCCAAATGCCGTCCTGGAATTTGTCAGCCAACACCCGGAATTACCCAACCTCACCCGAAGGGAGGCTCTCAAGCACTTGCACTGAATCCCGCCATAATGGAATGCGGGGCAAGCCGCAGGTCAGGTGAACCGCCTGGCCGCCAACAGGATGACCAAAGGAGAGGCTGTAGGAATGCAACGCGATCGAATGATCCTTGAGGGCCACAGGATATCCATATTTGACATCGCCGACAATGGGATGCCCCATCGCCGCAAGCTGAGCCCTAATCTGATGCGGCCTTCCCGTAACCGGGCGTACCCGTAACAACGATTGACCATTCAAATGGGCCAGAAGGGCATAATGCAAAACCGCTTCTTTGGAGTCTCTGACCGCGTTATCATGGGCGTTGACCCGGTTTTTGTCGTGATTCTTTTTGAGAAAATGCCGAAGCGTTCCCGATTCCGAATTGACCTTGTCTTTGACTAAAGCTAAATAAATTTTCTGAACCTCCCGATCTCTGAACAATCGGTTCATCCGTTCAAGCGCCTTGGAGGTTTTGGCAAAAAGTACAAGGCCGGATACCGGGCGATCAATCCGATGAATCACCCCCATAAAAGCTTCCCCAGGTTTTTGGTAACGAACAGCCAAATCCTCTCGGACTGAAGAAAAAAGATCGGAGTCACCGCCAGGGTCAGGTTGGGTCAACATCCCGGACGGTTTGGAAACCGCAATCAAATGATTATCCTCAAACACAATTTGCCAATCCTTCATTCATTATTCTTTACATAATGATTTCTAATACTGTTCAGAGGGAGAAGGGAAATCACCGCTGCGTACATCGCGGACATAGTGGGCAACGGCATCACGGATGGCTTGGTCTAATTGGAGATAGCGTCTAAGAAATCGAGGCGAGAAATCAGAGGTCAATCCCAACATATCATGCATCACCAAAACCTGCCCATCCACCCCCGATCCAGCGCCAATCCCGATCACCGGAATTTGAACCGCCGAGGCCACTTTGGATGCCAATGCCGATGGGATTTTTTCCAACACCAAGGCAAAGCAACCAGCCTCTTGGAGGGCATGCGCATCTTCCATCAAGCGTTCAGCTTCAGCCTCTTCACGGGCCCTTACCGAATAGGTTCCAAACTTATAAATGGATTGGGGCGTCAAACCCAGATGGCCCATTACTGGAACGCCGGCGGTCAGTATGCGAACGATGGATTCAACCACCTCTTTACCCCCTTCCAACTTCACGGCATGGGCCCCTGCCTCTTTCATAATGCGGACCGTGCTTTGAAGGGCTTCTTTGGAATTTCCCTGGTAGGATCCGAAGGGTAAATCCACCACCACCAAGGCTCTTTGAACGGCCCTGACCACTGCCGAGGCATGGTAAATCATCTGATCCAAGGTGATTGGCAGGGTTGTTTCATGCCCGGCCATGACGTTGGAGGCCGAATCACCCACCAAAAGCACATCCACCCCGGCGCTATCCAAGAGCCGAGCCATGGTATAATCGTAGGCTGTGAGCATGGAGATTTTCTCACCGGCTTCTTTCATTTCGGCCAGCGTATGGGTGGTTACCCTTTTGACTTCGCTATGGATGGACATGAATGCAGGATTAAAATGGGGCTCAAAGGAAAGATTGATAGGCCAAACCGGGATGGTTTGGCAATTTTAGTGGAAAATTAGCCTTTGATGCCGTTATTCGCACCATTATTGTCCATGTTCTGGCCATCCTTTTCTTTTGACCGCATCCCTCTGGCTCGGCTATCCCGAGTCCTGATGCTCCTGTCCTCGCTTGCTTTGGGGGCTTGCTCCACCGATATCAACGTCAATGCGCCATGGAAAGAAGAGACCATTGTTACAGGTTTGATTGACCCCAACGATACGGTGCACTATTTGCGCATCCACAAAGCCTTCCTGGACCCCAACCGTAATGCATTGGTGGTCGCCCAAATTCGGGACTCCTTGTACCACGATGTTTTGCGCACTTTCGTTTGGATTGAAGTCTGGAAAAACGGAGTACGGCAAGATTCATTACCTTGCTCTCCATTCGACACGGTTATTCAGGGTGGTGCTGGAATTTTTCCCGATACGGTACGCTTGTACCGATTCAAATCCCCTTCGGAGAACGGCAAGCCTCAATTGGACAGCAGCGCTGAACATCGCCTTCAAATTCTGACCCCCTCTGGGCAAATCGTGAGCGCGTCCATGTTCCCCATCGGTTCCAACAATTCCCTTCCCATCGGGCTGCCCCCGGGGGGCATCCTTCCACCCAATTTCACAGGCTTGAATTGGAGCTCCAACGGAGGGCATGCCCTGAACATCCGAGTCCCTGCCAACACAGCACGTTACAACGCCTCCGTTCGAGCTTATTACGACGAGTGGTGCGTGGACTCCGTTCCTCCGGGGCCCCCACCTCATCCCGATACCCCGGGCTTGAAGCTCAAATTCATTGAGTGGTCAATCACCAACAACGGCATCAACCCTGGGACCGCATTTACTACCCGAATCTACGGGCGCAATCTTTTTTCGCTGATGAATGCGACCCTTTCCAAAGAGTCCCGAACGCATCGTCGCCTGCGCGGCACCTTGTTCCACTTTTATTGGTTGGACGAGCCCTTTGGAACGTATTTGCAGGTCACCAATTCCAGCCCTTCCATGTCCGATGTAAAGCCAACCTTCACCAACATTGTGAACGGTTACGGTCTTTTTGCTTCGCGTAGGCAATTACCCAACCCCTCCACCGATACCCTAAGCCCATACCCGTTCAGGAGTCCCTTTTGGCGGCAGGCCCTGGGAGGAACCGGCACCGATAGCCTGCGCATCAAGTACCCGGATCTCAATTTCCAGCCGTAAACACCCAAAGCTTTCGGCCCAAGGGGATCACCCTAAGCGGCTTTGGATGCGTCAAGATGGCCCAATCTCGTCAATTTGGACTATTCTTATACCCGCAAACTGACAACTTGTCACTATTCAAGATCTATTATCGCAAATTCTCCGTTTGGCATTGTTGTTGATTCTAACAAGCCAAAAACCAATCAAAAATGAAAAAAATTATCGGCATTGACCTTGGAACCACCAACTCCTGTGTTTCTGTCATGGAAGGTAACGAATACGTCGTCATTCCCAACAGCGAAGGTCGCAGAACTACCCCCTCCATCGTGGCCTTTTTGGCCAACGGTGAAATCAAATCCGGTGACCCCGCCAAGCGTCAAGCCATTACCAATCCTGAGAAAACTATTGCATCCATCAAGCGCTTTATGGGTCGCAAATTTTCTGAAATCTCCGAGGAACTCAAATATGTCGCCTACAAGGTGATCAAAGGAGACAACGACACCCCTAGGGTTCAAATCGATGATAAACTCTACACCCCTCAGGAAATTTCGGCGATCACCCTTCAGAAAATGAAGAAGACCGCCGAGGATTATCTCGGCTACGAAGTGAGCGAAGCGGTCATCACGGTACCAGCTTACTTCAACGATGCCCAGCGGCAGGCGACCAAAGAAGCGGGGGAAATTGCAGGCCTCCAAGTGGCTCGCATCGTGAACGAGCCCACTGCGGCGGCCCTGGCCTACGGTTTGGATAAGAAAACCTCCGATCTCAAAGTCGCCGTTTTTGACCTTGGCGGAGGAACCTTCGACGTTTCAATTCTTGAACTCGGTGACGGGGTCTTCGAGGTCAAATCTACCAAAGGAGACACCCACCTCGGTGGGGATGATTTTGACCAGCTCATTATTCAATGGCTGGCCTCCGAATTCAAATCCGATGAAGGGGTTGACCTTACCAAGGACCCCATGGCTTTGCAAAGGCTGAAAGAAGCCTCAGAAAAGGCCAAGATCGAATTATCCTCTTCGGCCGACACCGAAATCAATCTCCCTTACATTACCGTGGTAGATGGAGTACCCAAACATTTGGTCCGCAAATTAAGTCGAGCCAAATTCGAACAACTTGTTGATTCTTTGGTTCAAAGAACATTAGAACCCTGTAAGCAGGCCCTTAAGGATTCAGGATATTCCACCTCGGAAATCGACGAGGTTATTTTGGTCGGTGGATCCACCCGCATCCCCAAAATTCAGGAGGTCGTGGAAGGTTTCTTTGGCAAGAAACCATCCAAAGGAGTCAATCCCGATGAGGTCGTCGCCGTAGGGGCTGCCATTCAAGGTGGAGTGCTCACCGGCGATGTGGAGGGTGTCCTTTTGTTGGATGTTACCCCGCTCTCGCTAGGTATTGAAACGATGGGCAATGTGATGACTAAGCTGATTGATTCCAATACCACCATCCCCACCAAGAAAAGCCAGGTCTTCTCCACCGCGGCAGATTCCCAACCTTCCGTTGAAATCCATGTATTGCAAGGCGAGCGCCCCATGGCGGCCGATAACAAAACCATAGGACGTTTCCATTTGGACGGTATTCCCCCGGCACCTCGTGGTGTTCCCCAAATTGAAGTCACCTTTGACATTGATGCCAACGGGATCCTCAACGTCTCGGCCAAAGACAAAGCCACGGGCAAGGAACAGAAAATCCGCATTGAAGCCTCCTCGGGCCTTAGCAAAGAAGAAATCGAGCGCATGAAGCAAGAAGCTGCTGCGAATGCCTCCTCCGACGAGCAACGCCGTCAAGAAGCGGATACCTTGAATTCTGCCGACTCCTTGATTTTCTCCACCGAGAAACAACTCAAAGAGTACGGGGACAAGATTCCGGCGGAGAAGCGGACAGCCATCGAAACTGCACTCGAAAACCTCAAAAAAGCCCACGCTTCCAAGGACCTGCCTTCCATCACTGAGGCCACTACGGAGCTTAACAAGCAATGGGAAGCTGCTTCCGCGGATATGTACCAGGCCAGTCAGCAAGGTGCCCAAGGCGAACCTTCCGGATCCTCAAAGGACGCTGCAGAACAAGGCCCTGGCCAAAGCACCACGGAGGATGTCACCGACGTGGATTACGAAGAGGTCAAATAAACCTTTGGATTACCTTTGTCAGGTCTATGTGGAAACGTAACCTGACCCTGATCAGCCTTGGATGCCTAACGCTAGCGTTGGCGTCCTGCCGATCAGAATGGATGGGTGATTTACTGCCCAACCAAGCCCCTGAAACCTACGCGGTGGTGGACAGCATTCAGCGAAGCGGACCGGACCGGTTACCTACCTCGGTGCAACTGCATTGGTGGGGTTTGGATCCGGACGGGGTAGTGGATCATTACGACTTTCGGGTTGGTCTTCGCCCCCTCAGCTCCCAACCTTGGTCTTGGACCAGAGCTAATGATACCTTGGTTCGCCTGAACCTCCCACCAGGTCCCGATACCGCCGATTTTGAATTGCAAATCAGAGCCGTGGATTTGGAAGGTGCCGCTGACCCTGAACCGGCCAGGCTAATTCTGCCTCTGCGTAACACCGCTCCCCAGGTCAGCTTCACCTACAATCCGGACGGAGGCTCGCCGCTTGCAGGGGCATTCCCCTTGATTTCATGTCCCGTATTGGGTTATCGTTGGCAGGGTGTGGACAGCGATGGAGACTCCACCATCTTGTATTACGAAATTTGCCTGAACGACACCCTAAGCAACGACACCGTCCGCATCCACAGTGCTTACACAGAGTGCATTTTGGAATTTGCCAATAATTCAGGTTTATGCCAGATTTACGTAGGCCCTAATGATCTGCCATTGCCCAAACGCCTGGGTGGACTCCTCGAAAACGATACCAACCGATTATACATCCGTGCGGTGGACCAATCCTTGTCCGCATCACCTTGGACGGTGAGTCGTCCAACCATGGTCAAGAGTTGCGTGGCTTCGCTCTTGCTGGTGAATGCTTACGGCAACGATCCCAACCCCACACTGAACGTCGATACCCTATCCCTGCGCTACAAAGCCTGGTTGGATAGTTTGGGCTTTGGGGGGGTAGAAGAAATACGACTATTTCAAAAAATCGGAAACCGCTACACCCAGCTTTCCGTCAACAACAGGGTACAGGCCAGAATTTTTGGGCGTTTTGGGCGCATCCTTTGGATAGCCCCGGATTTCGATTTGGCGATGCAATTCTCCTCCAGAACCTTGGGCAATGTGTTGGGTCAAGGAGGCCATGTGCTTCTGGCCGCCAAAGCAGAGGTAAGTACACCGGCATGGACACCGGCTTATGAAACTTCCCCCATCGATTCGGTCACTGAAATTCCCTTCGGCTATAGTTTTCTGTTAACTGACACTTCAAGCCTGGTTCCTTTGGCTGGACAGTGGAATGGCCAAGCTTGGACCTTACCCACCATGACCCATCAAGGATTCAGTTCCGGTAACCGACCTCTCAAACTCGGCGCATCGTCCATTCCTCTTTATAGAATCAATTTATTGTTACGAGACGACAATAGCCCTGCGCCTCCTTTTCCGCTGTACAACGGTTCCACAGTTTGCATGGGAGTTAAAGTCAATCCGCAGACTGGCAGCACCTACACCCTTTCTTCCATTGAATTGCATCGCATGCTCCCCCCTTCCTCCATGCTGCAAATGCTCAGCCTAATCAAAACCCGCATCTGGCAATGGCCGAACCCCTGATCAGGTTAGCCGTTTGGGCAAGTGGCCAAGGCACTAATGCCGAGAACCTTATACGTTATTTCAAATCTCATCCCAGAATTCGGGTTGCCTTGGTGGTTTGCAACAAACCTGAAGCCCCTGTCCTTGCCAAAGCATCAAGTCTTAAGGTTCCTACGATGCTGGTAGGTAAAGAAAGCTGGCGCCAGGAGCAGGATATTTTGAATCAATTACAGGCCTTCCAAATTGATGCGATGGTCCTAGCAGGATTCCTTTGGCGTATCCCGGAATACCTGCTCCAAGCCTATCCCAACCGGATAGTCAACGTCCACCCCTCCTTGCTCCCAGAATTTGGGGGGAAAGGTATGTACGGGGAACGCGTTCATCAAGCTGTTTTGGAATCCGGTCGAACCGAATCCGGTATCACCATCCACCTGGTCAACGACTCCTATGATGAAGGCACCGCCCTTGCCACTTTTCGCTGCCCGGTCAAGCCTAACGACACGGCCCATACCCTGGCGGAACGAATCCATACCTTGGAACAAGCCCATTTGCCTCCTATCGTTGAACAATGGGTGCTCACCGAAGTCGGTCCATAAGGACAACTAAAGGGTTATCTTTGATCCAATTAACCTTTGGATGCTCCAAACAGCCCTCAATCTGAAGCGTATGCCCATATTTTTCTTCAAAAACCATACGACCCACCTTCAACCAATTTCACTAAAATTGATTCAGGCTTTGGCCATTGGCTTGCTTTCTATGCTAAGTCCAGGACCGCCAAACGCCAAGGCTCAGACCTGTCCCACCGGTACCAACCAGGTAATCGTTTCCATACGCACCGATAATTATCCCCAAGAATCCTCCTACAGGCTGCAGAATCAAAGCGGTACCACCATAGGCTTTCGCAACACAGGGTACTACACGACCTCCAACACCACCTACCGCGATACATTCTGCGTGCCGGCCAATGCTTGTTTGATTTTTACCATGATGGACTCCTATGGGGACGGATTGTGTTGCGCCTATGGGAATGGCCAATACCAATTATGGCTAAATGGCACCCTCAGTGCAACAGGAGGGCAATTCACCCGCACCGATGTTCGTTCCATGAATTGCGGCATATCGCAATCTTGCCAAAGCCCGCAACTTATCGACACCGGAAATTATTCGGCCCCAACACGCAATTCATGGTATTCCTACCAAACTCCGGTTCGTGGTATGTTCCGCATCAGTACCTGCCAAGCTCCCTCCACCTACAATACTAAAATTTGGGTATACGACAATTGCAATGTTCCGGTATTGGCCGACGACAATATGGGGACCATTTTCTTCAACGATTCCAGCACCAATTGCGGAATTAGGGCAGAGGTCGTTTCCTTCTTGGATACGGGAAAAGTTTACTACCTTCGAATAGGCGGTGACAGCACCTGCACCGGGGCAATTCCCTTTCGTATGCAATACGACGGCCCCATTGGAGGCTGCATGGATCCTAATGCCTGCAACTATGACCCCTTGGCCACCGTGACCGGGACATGCTATTATTATCCCAGCCCCATGTGCCCGCCCGGGCCTGATCTCACGCTAGTCCAATCCGTCTTTGAAAACTCCCTGCAGCGTGCTACCGTCACCGCCAACGCCGGTAATTGTTGGGTTGCCGAGAATTGCCTAACCGGTTACGGGACACGCACGGTCATTCGCTTCACTACCGATATTCGTAACATCGGACAAACGGATTACTTCATCGGCAGCCCAAGCACACATCCCTCCCAGTTCAACACCGTAAATTGCCATGGTCACGCTCACTACGAAGGCTATGCGGAGTACGTGCTCTACCCTTCCAACGGAGGACGCATTCCCGTAGGTTTCAAGAATGGATTCTGTGTGATGGACCTATCTTGCCCTTCAGGCATACCTGCCAAATACGGGTGCAGCAACATGGGGATCACCGCCGGTTGCGGCGATATTTATTCTCGAAGTTTAGATTGCCAATGGATAGATATCACCGATGTTCCAACGGGAGATTACATCCTTGCAGCCAAAGTCAATTGGGACCATTCTCCCGATGCTTTAGGACGCAGAGAGTCCAATTACCTCAACAATTGGGCACAAGTATGCATCAGGATTTTTACCGATAACAACGGTCTTAAGCAGTACAGCAAATACCCTACCTGTGCGCCCTACACAGATTGTAACGGGGTACCTTACGGCAATGCTCAGCGGGATTGTCGTGGATTATGCGGTGGTACCGCCCTTAGCGGTGACATCAACCAAGACTCTGTTAGAAACAGCGGTGATATCCCTTTCTTTATGAACGGCCTTGTCAACCAGCAATTGACCTACAGCGGATGCCTTGACCTCAGTGGTGATACCGCTTTAAATGTATGGGATATTGCCCTCCTTGGCAATTGTCTGCTGAATAACAATACCGGACAGAATTGCCAATTTCCAAGAGGTATGCGTTCGAATCAAACCCATTCCACCAAAATCCTTGCCATCGATACGTTGCAGCGGACCATCGATATTGGAGTTCGCAATCCTCAGCATCGCTTAACGGCCCTTGACTTTGAAATTCGAGGGATCCAACCTTCCCAAATCACTTCCATTAGTCGTTCAGGGGCACCGGTTTGGATGCACAGTTTTGCCCCCAACCAAACTCGAATCATTGTCATGGCCCAAAACCTTGCCAACAGCCTGATTCGGGACTCACTTTATCAACCCCTAATCCGAATCAGCTATTCTGCCACCACCGATTCCCTTATTTATATTTTCAAAACGAATGCCGCGGTCAATGAGTTTTTTGAGTCCTTGCAATCGTTTACCGATACCACGCGTTGGCGGGTGCCCAATTCATCAGGTGCACCTGTGAATGGACAATTTCAAGGAACTCTTACCTATCACAACACATCCATGACGCCCATTGGCGGAGCAAGCATCAGGGTCTTAAACCAACAGGGGCAGCAAATTGCAGTTTCAAGCACGGATGCTCAGGGACAATTCTTGATAAGTAGCCTTCCCACAGGAACCTATACCTTGCAAATCGTCAATACCATGTCCTGGTCTGGCGTCAACGGCACCGATGCCCTGTTGGTTGCAAGACACTTTGCCCAGGTTCAACCCCTAACCGGTCTGCATGCCTTAGCGGCCGATGTCAACAATTCCCAAGCCATTAACGCCACCGATGCCCTGCAGATCTCCAGACGCTTTGCCTCAATCATCACCTCCTTTCCTACCGGGGATTGGATCTACAGCCACCAATCTGTTACCATTCAAGCCGGCTCAACCCTGACCCAAGCCATCCAAAGCCTCTGTGCCGGCGATGTCAATGCCTCCAGAGTCTTCTGATCCTCTATTTCCTCAAGTCTAAACTGTTTGATTCCTTAACAATACAACCAATGAAAATATTCAAAGTTCTTTTCCATAAAGTTGCTTTGGTGGCTCTAATACCCCTTGCTTTCTGTTGCTTGGGTGGCGTCCAAAAAGTTGCCGCACAAGGCTGCCCTAGCGGGACCTCGCAACTTATCGTGGTGATTCGGACCGATAATTGGCCGCGAGAGTCATCCTACCGATTGCAGAACCAAAGCGGGGCCGTACTTGCGTTCCGGGATACAGGTTATTTCACCCAGAATTCGACCTATTACCGAGATACCT
>Ga0194121_10008396_pt1 | contig 13089 bp, 7 predicted proteins | sample TA2MahCa50mmetaG_FD_148609 | JGI IMG/M metagenome (GOLD analysis project Ga0194121, IMG submission 148609) | Freshwater microbial communities from Lake Tanganyika, Tanzania - TA2015020 Mahale Deep Cast 50m | ecosystem: Environmental > Aquatic > Freshwater > Lake | place: Tanzania: Lake... | reverse complement strand
CCGTGTATACGCACGGACACACCGACCACGTCGGGGGAGCGGCGGCGTTCGATGCCGACGCCGAGAGTCGCGGTCACCATCGCATCACCTACGTCGGACACGAAGCGATCCCCGCTCGATTCGACCGCTACAAAGCCACGAACGGGTACAACGGGCACATCAACATGCGGCAGTTCCGACTGCCCTCGCCCATGTTTCCAAGCGACTTCGTCTATCCGGACGTCACGTATCGCGACACGACGACACTCGACGTCGGCGGACGGGAGTTCGAACTTCACCACGCCCGAGGGGAGACCGACGACCACACCTGGGCCTGGGTTCCCGACGCCAAGGCGATCGTCGTCGGCGACTTCTTCATCTGGCAGTTCCCCAACGCCGGGAATCCTCAAAAGGTCCAGCGATACGCCCTCCACTGGGCGATGGCGTTGCGTCGGATGGCCGCACTGAGCCCCGAGCTGATGCTTCCCGCCCACGGGCCCGCCATCGGCGGACGCGAGCGGGTGGCGATGGTCCTGAACGACACCGCCAGTGCGTTGGAACACCTGCACGACTCCACGCTCTCCCTCATGAACGCCGGGGCGCGCTTGGACGAGATCATCCACACCGTGAAACTGCCCGACGACTTGGCCGACAAGCCCTACCTGCGTGCCACCTATGACGAGCCGGAATTCGTCGTACGAAACATCTGGCGCTTGTACGGAGGTTGGTACGACGGCAACCCGGCGAATCTGAAGCCGGCGCGCGAGACGGAACTGGCGCGCGAGATGGCGGCCTTGGCCGGGGGCGCGGAGGTTCTGGCGCGTCGCGGGCAGGAATTGGCGGCGGCCGGCGACCTGAGACTGGCGTGTCATCTGGTCGAAATGGCCGCCTTGGCCGACCCGGAGTCTCCGTCGGTGCACGCCATACGCGCCGACGTGTACGAGCAACGTCGCCGGAGCGAAACCAGCTTGATGGCCACCGGCATCTTCCGAGCGGCATCCCACGACTCGCGAACCGTCCGCGACGCCTGAGTCGGCGGCCCTGACGGGCCTGTAGTGGGCACCACCGTGACGGTCTAGTATTTTGGTTTGGCGGCGAAAAGGTCGTCGTCGACCGCTAAGGACATCCCGTGCCCCGACTGTTTCGACTTTCTCTCGTCGCCCCTGTGGCCGCGGCTCTGTTGTTCGCCCACGCCACCGGAGTGTTGGGCGCTCTCGCCGTCTCCGTGCCGGCGGCCACGACGTCGATCCGACCTCAGGCGGCCACCACGGCCAACGCCTTCACCTGCAACAGCACGGTGGCGACATCGGTGAAACAGTCCACACAGTTGAAGCAGAACGACACCTTCACGATCAACCTCACGGGATCCGGGTGCGGTTACGTGCACGGTCCGGCCAAGTCCAGCTCGATCCTGCGGATCACCGATCAGAACAACAACGTCCTGTCCTCGTCGACTCTCAGTCTCGCCGGCATCACATCGCTCACCGTGACCGCGCTGCACGCCACACCCATCTCCACCTATCTCCGCTTCAGCACACAAATCTACTCCGCCGACGGCGCCGCCGAGCACGCCACATTCCCCTTACGGGTGCTGGCCGGAGGGGCCGACATCCAGACCCTCACGCTGTCCACCACGGGCTTGCTCGGTCAGTCGACGTTGTTCTACAACGGCGACTACTCGCTCGAATCGACCGCGTACACCGAGGCGGTGTCGACGATCAGCGTGACGATGTCTGCGTCGTCGAGGAACAATACGTACGGGTTGTATTCCGACGTGAGGGTCAACGGCACGAGCGTCGTGACCGCGGCACCGACCGGACCGAGCTACACCTTTCCCCTCACGTTGGCCTACGGGCACAACGACTACACCATCACCCTGGTGTCCGAGGATGGTCGCACCTCGCGCGACCATGCTCTGCGGGTCACCAGATACGCGACGATCACCGCCTCCGACGTGACCACCGCCCGGGGGCTGACACCGACCTACTCGCACACCACGTCGCCCGCCGGCATTTCGTTCACCACCGCACCCACCTGCGGCTCGACCTACGACCCCAACGGCACGTATGCGGACTGGGCCACCATGGCCACCACCTGTTCCGGAGCCGTGTCGGGAAGCTACGTCTTCCGCTACGTTCCCGGATTGTTGACCGTCCAAGGTGAGGCAACCGGCCCCGATGCGCCGACGAGTCCGTCGATCACCGGAACCACCATGTCGTGGACCGCACCGACGACGAGCATCAACGGATCGATCTCCGATTACGTCATCGAGTTCACGATGGACAACGGGATGAATCGTTGGAAGTTCTGGTACCCGTTCGACGACGGAGTCAGCACGACGAACTCCGCCAATCTCGCCTCTCTCGGCAATGGTTCGTACAAGGTTCGTGTTCGCGCCGTGGATTCCGACGGGCCGGGCACACCTTCGGCCGCGGTTTCGTTGGACACCTTCGACGGGTATCGAGCGGTGCAGTTCACGACACCTGGTTCGTACACCGTGAAGACCACCGAGTCCTACTCCAATTACTACATCGCCGCGGTCGGTGGCGGCGGTGGCGGCGGAGCCGGCACGCAGTTCGCCGGTGGCGGCGGTGGAGGTGGAAGTGTCTCCACCTCGTCGTTCTCGACGACCAACTCCTACAGCCCCGCCTCGGTCACAATCAACGTCGGTGCGGGCGGAGTCGGCGGACAGGGTGCGACGACGCCGACGGCCGGTCAGAACACCACGGTCACCGGATCGCTCAACCTCATCGCGATCGGTGGCGGAAGTGGCGGTCACAACAAGGCCACCACCGCGGGCGGTTGTTCGTTGCACAACCCCACCAAGCCGCTGAGTGGCAACTACGGCGGAGGTGGTGCCGGTGACACCACGTGTTCCACCGGCAACCCGCCCAACACGTCAGAGTCACACGGCGGTCCTTTCGCCTCGGCGACCGTGGCACAACGAGCGGGTGCGGGTGGTCAGGGCGCGTGGTTGGCCTCCGTCAACGCCACCTCGGGAACGGCCTCCAACGGCGGCCGAGGCGGAGGCGCGGATTACATCTTCGGAAACGTTTTCGGAAACGTTCAAACCTTCTGGGGTGGTGGAGGCGGAGGTGGCACCGCCGACGCCACGGCGACGCGTGGTACCGGAGGAAACGGTGGTGGTGGCAATGGTGGTGCCGGGACCGACGGCTCCGACGGCCTCGACGGCTACGGCGGAGGCGGCGGAGGCGGCGGAGGCGCGTTGACGAGCAAGGGCGGTGACGGTGGCGACGGTGGTGCACACCTGTTCTGGTCACCCAGGGTCACGAAACTCAACGGTGCCTACGCGGCAGGTGGGCAGTACGTGAATCCCAGTGGTTCGACCACCGACACCAGTCCGGACTTCCACATGTATTCCGAGATCTCCTACACCGATAACCCCATCTCTGTGCGCCTTCTCTTCAGTAACGGCACCCAAACACTCTCGCACCCCGCCACGTGCGTGAACGACAACACGGGCATGCTCTCCTCCGGACACACGTGTTCGATCCCGGAAACGCTGTCTCCCGGACTGTGGGAGGTGGTGGCCGCGGTGACGTTCGCCAGCACTACGGGTGGCACCATGACGCGACACGGGGGTTTTGAGACTTTCTCGTCGATGTGGTTCAACGTGGTGGCGCCCGCCAGCTCGGCGCTCGATCTCACGAGCACCTCACTACCCGACGCCGCCCGCAACGTGGCCTACTCCTCGACCCTGACCGCTTCGGGCGGCGTCGCCCCGTACACCTTCACACGCACCGCGGGAACCCTGCCCAGCGGATTGACACTGACGTCCTCGACGGGCGTCATCTCGGGCACACCGTCGGCGGCCACCGGGTCGCCGGTGTCACTCACCTTCCGGGTCACCGACGCCGTCGGCGCCACCGACACACAAGTGCTCACCTTGTCGGTGGGCAAGACCACTCAAGGTTCCTTCGGTGCACTGGCCAGCGCCGAGCGCGCCCTTCCCGGTGGAGTGGTCGACATCACTCCCGTGTGGGCCCTGGGCACCGGCGGCGTGACGTACAGCGCCGGCTCGTCGACCGCGTGCACCGTGGACTCCTTCGGTTCCATCACGATGACCCACACCAACGGTGACAATTCGGGCTCGTGCACCATCGAAGTCACCAGTGCCGGAGACAGCAACTACCAATCGGCCAGCGCCACGGTGTCCATCAGCCCCCAATCGGCGCTGGTGGTCACCGCGTCATCGCACACCATCGATGCCGGTGATCCGGTGCCCACGATCACGGGCACTGCGTCGGTTCAAGGGGTGACTCGAACCGGAGAGACGTGCAGTACCACCTACACGCCGTCATCGAACGCCGGGTCGTATCCGACGACGTGTTCGGGTGGAACCGCGAACGGCTGGGTGGTGTCCTACACCGATGGAACGATCACGGCGAACACGCCCCCCACGACGACGACCACGACCACAACCACAACCACGACCACCACGACACCAGGTAGTGGATCGGGAGGCGGACCATCGTCGGCGACGACCACCATCGCGCCGGGCGCCAGCACTACCACCGTGCCCGCCACTGGCGGCCTCGGCCCACAGATGTTGCCGACACCCACCAGCGCTCCCACGATTCCCGAGGATCCTCGTTGGGCCTCGACTCCGGGGGTCGGGCGCATCGTGGTGAACAACGTCGAGGTTCCCGTTCAAATCACCCGTGTCGATCCCGCCATCGGTCGCACGCCACCGGCACAGCGCACGCAAGCCGACATCGATCGCATTCGTTCGGTGGGTGAGCAGATGCTGGTGATCGTCCAGAACGCCGCGGGAGCCCGCACGGTTATCCCCATCACGTTGCGTTACACCGACACCGGAGCCGTGTTCAGCGGCCTCGTGCGCGACCCCATATCCGAAGCGGTCGAAGAGATCCCGGTGGAGGACGTGGCTCTGCTCGTCGGCGGTAGCCTGGTGTTGATGGTTGGCGGTATCTCGGCCGATGGCGTGACCACCGACGTCGACTTCAACGGCGTGCTACGTCTCGGGCAAGGCGGATGGATCGCGGTTCTGGCGTATGGACTCGACCCACTCGCCCCGGGCCGGGCGATCGTGCTGTCGACACCGCGTTTGATCGGTGAATTCCAAACCGACACCAGCGGTGGCATTTCCGCGCAGGCCAAGATCCCCGCCGATCTCGAGGTGGGCGACCACACCGCGATCGTCACCGTGGGTGACGAGTCAGCCTCGATCGGCTTCAAAGTCGTCGACGAATCCGTTCTGCCCACGACCGGTCGCGGGACCAACATCGCCGTGTGGTCACTGTTCGGGGTGGTGTTCGGAGTGATCTTCCGCCGATCGAGGGTGATCCGCCTGCAGCGACCCTCGCCGGTGTCGTAGGTTCGCGACGACAGTGAGTCGACGGTGACGTCAGCCGGAACCACGCTCGACCACGTCGGAGCGCGCGTCGATGGCGATCCGGTGACTGTCTTGTCCGCTCGGGTCGCCATCGTGACAGTCATCGCATCGACCCTCGTGGCCATGGGACTGGCGATCCTTCGACTTCGACACGGACTGTCATTGGTCGGCGATTCGGGCTCTTATCTGGCTGGGGCTTCGGGATTCGCCGACGGTCGATGGTTCGAGACCCCGCTGACTCCATCATTCTCGGAGATTCCACTGCTCGACACCGTCGACGCCACTGGATGGTCGCCTTTCACCGACTTCGGTGTGGGTACTCCACTGATGATCGCCTTCTGCGACCTGTTTCTCCCCCTGCGCCACGCCGCCGGAGCGGTGAATGTTCTGGCCATCGGGTCCATCGCGGTGGCGGTGATGGTTGGTCCGTGGGCTCCTCAGAGGCGCTCGGAACTCGCGGCGCGATCAATCCTGGCCGTCGGCCTCAGTTGCTGGCCGATTCTGCGCTTCACCGGGGTCGCAGTGCTCTCCGAGCCACTGTTCTGCGCCGCAGTTCTCTGGCTGACGGTGATCCTGGGCCGACTGGCAACCCGCCATCGGTTGGCACGTGGTCCCGAGTCTCCAGTGCACGCACCGCACCCATCATCGACCGAATCCCCGACAGGGTTCGCCCACCCACGCACGCTCGAGCCCCGGGCACCGGTACTGGTCGCTCTCGGCGCGCTCACCTTGATCGCCGGATTCACGCGCTTCGTCGGTCCGTCCGTGGCACTGGTCGTAGCCCTTGTGCTCGTCGGTCAAGGGATGTCGTGGCGCCGCGCCGGTTGGTGGTTCCTCGCCGCCGGACTCGTCCCCACCGCGGTCACGGCTCTTGCCAGCGACGGAACTCGGACCTGGTCGTTCCACCCCCGAGGTACCGATGACATTTTCTTTTTGGCCCGAGGGGTCGCAGGGTGGTTCGAAGCGGGGATGGGAAATCAAACGACGACATTGCTGCGCCAATCGTTTCGACCCTCGCCCGTGGAGTGGGTGATCGCCCTGACGGCGGCCTCCGGAGCGGTCGTGGTCATGTACATCTGGTTGAGGAACCTCTACCAAGAGCGGATCCGCAATGCTCGAGCCCGGACCGGCTCGTCGGGAACGACGGTGACCACCGAGTCGGTCCTCGATCCGGCTCTCGGCCCGGCGTTGATCCTGGCCACTGCACTGACAGTGGTGGTCGTGCCGTCGATGTTTTTCCTCGACGCCATTCTCAAGCTGGAAAACAGGATCATGATGCCGAGTGGCATCCTCGTGATCAGCGCGGCGGGTTGGTGGTTGGCCGACCGGGCATCGGTCCTGTTGGCGCTCGGCGGTGTTGGTCTTTGGGCCATCGTGGCCACGCATCCCTGGGCCTGGCTGGAGCGACCCGCAGCGTCAGAGCCAACGGCGTTGACCAGGGCCGTCGACGAGCTCCGGACCAACAACGCCATCCAATACGTCGTCACCAATCAAGCCGATCTGACGTGGTGGCACACCGGTGTACCGGCGCGCTACCTCCCTTCGGGCTACTACAACCGATCAGATCAGACGTATGACCCGCGTCCCATCTTGGCCAATCTCGCGTGCGCCTTGTCCCGCAACAACGGGGTGATCGTGGTCGACATGAACGTCGGTCTTCCCGGGCCGGTGACACTCGAAGGTGAAATGACTGAGGGGAGCGATGAACCGCTCGATGAAAAGATCTCTCTCGAGAACGAGCTCGCCCTCGATGTCACCGCTGGTCGCTACGACCGATTCGAGATCACGCCGGGAATCGAGGTCTATCTACCCACCGGCCTCGGATGCGACTGACCCGATGATCCATCTCGACGGTGTCGAACCTGCTTTCGACCTGTCGTGGGCGAGGGGGGACTTGAACCCCCACGTTCTTGCGAACACTGGCACCTGAAGCCAGCGCGTCTGCCATTCCGCCACTCGCCCGAGCAACCGGATCGTCAGGGTACCGAGACCCCGGTACCTGACCCAACCTGCCGTCCGGGGCGTCGCACACCGATACCCTTCACGATTACTTTCGGGTTGAACGTCGGGCCCGAGTGAAACAGATGAGGATGGTCGAAGACCTATGGTCGAAGGTGTGTTCAGCCGAGCCTTCCGCGGGAACGTCCGTCCCATCGAGATCGGCCGTCGCCTCGTCAAGGAAATGGACGCCAATCGAAGTGTGGACGCCAAAAATCGCCGCGTCGTCCCCAACCACTTCCTCGTTCACCTGTCACCTGGGGATCTCGCGGCTCTCGAATCGATCCATCGTGATCTTCTCGCCGAATTGATCGAGGCAGTCAAGGAGTACGCCGATGACGAGGGTTACCACTTGAAAGGATCGGTGTCGGTGGTCATCGACGCCGACGAGTCGTTGAAAGTCGGTCGCATCAAGGTCTCCTGCGAGATCCGCGCCACCGGCACGACCGCACTCACCGCGGTCGTCATCCTTCCCGACGAACGTCGCCTCCCATTGGGGTCCGAGACGCTGCTCATTGGTCGTTCGGCGGACAACGCGATCGTCTTCGATGACCCCAACGTCAGTCGTCGACACGCTGAGATTTCACCCGGCGGCGGCGGGTGGGTCGTGAAGGATCTGGGATCGACCAACGGCACGAAGGTGAACGGTGCCGTTATATCCAGCGATCGTGCTCTACGTGACGGGGACATCATCGCGTTTGCGAGCCACACCATCCGCTACGAGGCTCGTCAGGCCTGACGCCGATGATCACCGATCAGCTTCTCGGGCTCCTCGGAATCGTCCTCCTACTCGCCCTTTACGTCTTCTTCGCCCGCGTGCTGTGGGCCGTATGGAACGAGATTCGGGTCCCGGCCGTGAGTCGCGTCACCATCAACATCGCGAGCCATGATGCACGCGACTTGGTCTCCGTCAAAGCCCCCAAGGTCTCGCGGCCACACCGAGTCGGATCGATGCGCATCGTCGCACCCACCGACATGAAAGGGATCGTGGTCGATCTCGGAGCCGATGAGATCGTCATCGGGCGCGACGACACGTGCGCGCTGCAATTGGCTCCCGACACTGGGGCGAGTGCTCGACATGCCGTCATCCGCCGAATCGACGGCTACGTCACCATCGAGGATCTCGGATCGACGAATCACACCTCGGTGAACGGCAAGCACATCTCCACCCCGACCCGACTGCGAGTGGGCGATCGCGTGCACATCGGACTCGTCACGCTCGAGGTGGGGAAATGATTCTTCCTCGGGTCGGGGTCTGCACGGACGTCGGACGTATCCGCGATGGCAACGAGGACTCCTTCGTAGCCATCGACGGGTTGTATCTCGTGGCAGACGGGATGGGTGGCCACAGTGCCGGCGAGGTTGCCAGCGCCATCGCCGTCGGCATCCTCGCGGACTTGTTCACCTCGGCCGACGGTGGACTCTCCGACGAGCATCGGGTGACCGACGCTGTCGCGACAGCGAATCTGGCCATCTTCATGGAGGCCATCGACGATCCGGGTAAGACCGGCATGGGAACGACGCTTACCGGTCTCGTCGTTGCCGATGCCCTGAGCCACCGGGCTGTCGTGATCAACGTCGGTGATTCCCGCACCTATCTCTGGCGCCACGGTGAGCTTCGTCAGATCACCAAGGACCACTCTCACGTGCAGTCTTTGGTCGATCGTGGAGCCATCACGCGAGCCGAGGCTCGCGTGCATTTTCAGCGCAACATCGTGTTGCGGGCGATGGGTATCGAGTCGCACGTCGACGTCGACACCTTTCCGCTCGACGTGGAGGACGGGGATCGCTTCATCGTGTGCAGCGATGGTCTCGTCGATGAGGCGTCTGATGACGAAATCGAGGTCGAGATTCGCGAGGCCACCGACGCACAGGATCTCGCCGACCGCTTGGTGAACCTGGCAAACCGCAACGGTGGTCGGGACAACATCACGGTGATCGTGGTCGACTTCGAGACCGTCGTCGAGCCGGTGGTGGCACCGCCTGAGCTCGGAGGCGGAAACGAAATGTCGCGACCGTCGCGTTGGTTCGCGGTGGGTGCGTGGGGCATGTTCGCTCTATCGGCGGCGATCGCCATCACCGTCGTGGTTTCCGCATTGGTGTCGTGAGTTTCGTCGCCGACCGTCGGCGGGCCACCGAACTGAGCCTGGTGATTTTCGCCGGGCTGATCACCGCCGCCGCGTACACGTTGGCCTCTCTCGGCAAGAACTCGGTGATACCGCCACGCATCCTTCCGTTCCTCGCCGCCTTGCTGTTGGTCCTGGTATCGGCCCACATCGTCGTACGTCTTTTGGCGCCCGGCGCCGACTCCACGCTTTTACCGGTGGCCGCCTTGCTCAACGGCCTCGGTTACGTGATGATCGCGCGTCTCTCCGAACGCCTGGCTGGATTGCAGACCACCTGGACGCTCATCGGTGTCCTCGCTTTCACGATCACTCTGCTCGTCGTTCGACGGGTGAACGATCTGGCCCGCTTCAAGTGGAGTTTCTTCGGCGTGGGGGCCGGTCTCCTCCTTTTGCCGATGGTGCCCGGACTGGGATTCTCCTCCGGAGGTGCCCGTATCTGGGTGAGCATCGGACCGGTCAACTTCCAGCCGGGTGAGTTCGCCAAGATCGCCCTCGCTCTCTTCTTCGCCGCCTACTTGGCTGAGAGTCGCGAGTTGATCAAGAACGGAACGTGGCGGGTCGGTCGGTTCTTGTTACCCGAGCCTCGCGATCTCCTGCCACTTTTGGGTGCCTGGGCCTTCAGCGTGGTGTTGATGGTCGGCCAAAAGGACCTTGGTTCCAGTTTGTTGTTCTTCACTCTCTTCATCGTGATGGTGTGGATCGCCACCGAGAAGGCCGCCTTCATGTCCATCGGGTTGGCTCTGTTCGCGCTCAGCGCCGTCGCCGCGTACTTCCTCTTCGACCACGTTCAGACGCGGGTATCCATTTGGCTGGATCCGTGGCAGAGCTATCGCGGGCGCGGTTACCAGATCGCCCAGTCGATGTTCGCTCTGGGTAGTGGGGGCATCGGGGGCACCGGTCTCGGTCTCGGAGATCCAACGCGAATCCCCGAAGCCAAGAACGATTTCATTTTCGCCGCCATCGGCGAGGAACTGGGCCTCTTCGGGGCCACCGCCATCTTGATCGCGTTCTTGTTGATCATCGGTGCCGGGCTCCGGACCGCGATGCGGGCCAGGAGGGATTTCGCGAAGTTGTTGGCCATCGGCCTGACGACCATCGTGGGTGTTCAGGCCTTCATCATCATCGGGGGCGTCATTCGCGTCGTTCCGCTGACTGGAATCACGTTGCCTTTCGTCAGCTACGGCGGTTCGAGTTTGGTGGCCAACTACGTGTTGCTGGCGTTGCTGTTGCGAATCAGCGACAACACCGCCAAGCGTCTCGGAGAGGCACCCGACCAAATGAGTGTGACCGAGCGCTTCCAGGCGGGGCGGGCTCGGCGCAAGGTCGCCCGTTCGGGGGTGGTCGAGTGAACCGGCGCATCGGAAAACTGGCGTTGATTCTCTTCGCGCTCTACATCATTCTGTTCGCACAACTGAACCTCGTGCAGGTGGGTCGAAAGGCCTCTCTCGACGGCGATTCTCGCAACACTCGACAGACGGTGAAGAACTTCAACGATCCCCGTGGCGACATCGTCACCTCCGATGGTGTCGTGATCGCCACCAGCATCGCCAGTGAGCCCGGTGATCGATTCGATTGGCAACGCACGTACCCCGAAGGTGACACCTACACCGCCATCACCGGCTACTTCACCTTCGACTTCGGTGCCTCCGGCGTGGAGAAGACGGAAAACGATGTGCTGGCCGGGCGCACGACGACCCAGCGAATCAACGGGATCGGTGCGTTGTTCAGTGGTCGCGACGTCACGGGGGACGTCGAGGTCACAATCGACTCGCGCATCCAGGAAGCAGCCAAAGCGGCCTTGGACGGACGCGAGGGAACCGTGGTGGTGTTGGAGCCGGCCACGGGCGCGGTGAAAGCGATGTATTCATGGCCGACGTTCGACACGAATCTGGTGGCCGACCACGACGCGGAGAAGGCGGCGGCGGCTTTCGAATATCTCGACGCGGCACCCGGTAAACCGTTGCTCGCCAACGCGTACCAAGAGCGTTACATGCCCGGTTCGACATTCAAGATCATCACCACCGCGGCCGCGCTCGACGTCGGCCTCATCGACGACACGACCATCTGGGCTGAGGAGTCCGAGTTCTTGCCCCCACAGACGACCGATCCGATCCAGAACTACGGGGGCAAGGTCTGCGGTGGTGACTTGGTCGAGGTATTTCGACGCTCCTGCAACACACCGTTCGCCCGAACGGCCCTCGCCCTCGGCCCCGAGGCCATGGTGGATGCGGCGACGCGATTCGGTATCGGCGATCGCATCCCCATCGACCTTCCCGCACCGGTCGCCAGCGAGTTCGGGAACGTCGACTACTTCGAACAGAACCTTCCCCTGTTGGGCATCGGTGGCTTCGGGCAAGGTAATACCACCATGGTGCCGTTGCACGTGGCGATGGTGGCGGCCTCGGTGGCCAACGGTGGTGTGATGATGAGACCGCACGTGGTGGCCGCCACCTCCGACCAGGACGGACGCACGTTACGGCGAACTGCCCCCACGCCATGGCGCACCCCGATGACGACGAGCACGGCCGAGCGTCTCACGAGCCTCATGGTCGACGTGGTGAACAACGGCACCGCGTCGTGCTGTTTGCGCCTCTCGAGCGGCGTTCAAGCCGCCGCCAAGACCGGGACGGCACAGTTGAACATGGCCGGCGAACCCGAACGAAGCCACGCCTGGATCGTGGCTTTCGCCCCGGCGCAGGCTCCGCGATATGCGATCGTCGTCATGTTGAAGGGCACCAACGCCGAAATCAGTGAGGGGACCGGTGGCACTCTGGCCGGTCCCATCGCGGGTCGCGTGCTCGACATCGCACTGGGTCTGTGATTCGACCAAGCGCGTCTCCCGGACCCGACTGAACAGGGACGACTCGGTCCTCTGGGTCACCGTCGGTAGCCTTGAACCACTTATGTCCGAGTCCAGCCTGACCACTCTGAACGACCGCTACGAGATGCAGCAACGCATCGGTCGCGGGGGTATGGCCGACGTCTATCTGGCCCGGGACCTCCTGCTCGACCGCCTGGTCGCCATCAAGGTGCTGTTTCCCGAGTTCGCCACCGACCCCGCCTTCGTCGAGCGCTTCCGCCGCGAGGCCCAGTCCGCGGCCAACCTCACCCACCCCAACATCGTCAGCGTCTACGACTGGGGGCGGAGCAACAACACCTATTTCATTGCGATGGAATACGTACCGAGCCGCACCATGGCCGAGGTTCTGCGCGAGGTCGGCAGGGTGAGCCCGGACAAGGCCGCCGAGGTCGGAATCGAGATCGCCTCAGGCCTCGAGTTCGCCCATCGCAACAACGTCATTCATCGCGACATCAAACCCGGCAACATCCTGGTGGGTAACAACGGATCCTTGAAGGTGGCCGACTTCGGTATTGCCCGCGCCTTGGGGAGTGCGGCGGACAGTTCCCTCACTCAGGTTGGTGCAGTCATGGGAACTGCCGCCTACTTCTCGCCCGAACAAGCCCAGGGTGGCCAACCCGACCCTCGAAGCGACCTGTATTCACTGGGAGTGGTGTTGTACGAATTGATCGCCGGTCGACCCCCCTTTACCGGCGACACTCCAATGGCCATCGCGTACAAGCAGGTTCACGATCAACCCCAACCGCTCC
>Ga0194121_10008391_pt1 | contig 13096 bp, 14 predicted proteins | sample TA2MahCa50mmetaG_FD_148609 | JGI IMG/M metagenome (GOLD analysis project Ga0194121, IMG submission 148609) | Freshwater microbial communities from Lake Tanganyika, Tanzania - TA2015020 Mahale Deep Cast 50m | ecosystem: Environmental > Aquatic > Freshwater > Lake | place: Tanzania: Lake... | reverse complement strand
TGTCGGCTGCATGGTCTTTTGTAGGACTGTTCTTTCGAGCTTTGCAGCTTCCGCGGCGGGCGCTACAGCACGCGCCTGACAGCCTCGCCGTCGTATCAAATACCGATCGCTCCGCCGCTACCCGGCGGCCACAGGCCGATACGGCGGGCCTGGGGTGGGGCACCCATTATTTCGACGCCGCGAGAGCGCTGGGCGAGCGGTAAGCCGTTCTACCTCTCCCGGCCCGAGGACGCTGCTGGCGCTTGACCTTGAGGTCGAGGAGAACAATCCGTCGAACTCCGTATCGCTTGAGCAGCGCAAGGCCTTCGAGACGGCGGTGGCTAACGCGGTCGGCCGGCCGTTGGTCGTCTACGTGCGTCCGGCCTAGGGCAACGCGACGCCGACAGGCCCTCTCGCTTCCGGACCGCAGCCGGTCAATCGGATCAACGCTTCGGCCCGCCGCCCGGCCACACCGGGTTCTTGGCGAGGTCGGGCCAGCCGGCAGGCGCGCCTGACGCGGCGATGGCGCTTTCGATGGATTGCCTGTCGTCCCATTTCGCCGCGACGAAGCGCCTGCCCGTGATGGCACCGCCGGCGTCGGACAGCAGGTGCAGCATGGGCGGTGCCATCTTCTCCGGGCGGATCATCTGGCTGCGCGGGATCGAGCCGTCGTCGGGCACCATCGGCGTGTCGGTGGGGCCGCCCGGCACCACGACATTGACGGTGATGCCGGTGCCCAAAAGCTCGCCGGCCAGGCTGGCGCTCCAGGCTTCCAGGCCGGACTTGGCCGGGCCGTAAGGCGAGAAGCCGGGATTGAGCATGGTGAAGAAGCTGGTGGTGACGTTGACGATGCGCCCGAACTTCTGCTTGCGCATGCCCGGCACGGCGGCGTGCGCCAGGTAGAACGGCCCGCCAAGATTGATCGCCATGAAGCGCGCCCACAGCTCGGGCGAAAGGTCATCGATCTGCACGACGCGGCGCATGTGGTCCTCGCGCACCGTCGACATGCCGATCGCCGCGTTGTTGACCAGCACGTCGAGGCGGCCGAAGTGGGCGATCGTGCGCGCGACGGCGTCACGGCAGGCGGCGGGGTCGGACACGTCGAGCGGCAGGGCGATCGCGGCGTCCTTCCCGAACTCGGCGGCGAGTTCCTTATGGAGGCTTTGCAGTCGGTCCTCGGAGGTGTCGCCGAGGGCAAGCCGCAGGCCGGCCTTGGCGAAGGCGCGCGCCAGCGCCTGGCCGATGCCGCCGGCGGCGCCGGTGACGAGGGTGATGCGTCCGCTGAGGTCGGGGGTGGGCATGAGTTCAGACTACGCTTGCGAAGTGCGGCGGCCCAGCGGTGGGGCGGGCTTGGTACGGTGACGCGGAAGGAGAGAATCCTCCCTGCGCGTAGGCGCGGGGAGGAGGACGAGAGGCTTGAATCGCCGGATTTCCCTGCATATTTAGTCGATCATCATGGCCCTGTTGCCAATCCTCACCGCGCCCGATCCGCGGCTCAAGAAGAAGTCCAAGCCGGTCGAGGCGGTCGATGCCGAGGCCCGCCGGTTGATGGACGACATGCTGGCGACCATGTACGCCGCGCCCGGCATCGGGCTCGCCGCGCCGCAGGTCGGCGTGCTGCGCCGCGTGATCGTGCTCGACATCGACCGCGAGGAGGTCAAGACCGGGCCATTGTTCATGGCCAATCCCGAGATCGTCGAGGCGTCGGACGAGGACGCGACCTACGAGGAAGGCTGCCTGTCGGTGCCCGAGCACTATTCCGACGTGGTGCGCCCGGCCAAGGTGACGGTGCGCTACCTCGACCGCGACGGCCGGCAACAGGACATGGCGTGCGAGGGCCTTCTGGCGACCTGCGTGCAGCACGAGATCGACCATCTCGACGGCATCCTGTTCATCGACCACATCTCGGCGCTGAAGCGCAACATGATCCTGCGCAAGCTCCTGAAGGCGCGGAAGGAGAAGGAGCGCGAGGCGGCCGAGGGCAAGCCGGCGAAGAGCAAGGACAAGGAGCCGGAGCCCGCCCTCTAGCAAAGAGAGGCAGGTTACTCTCTTAAGTCCAGACGGCCTTCGATGCGGCCGAATCGCTCGGAAAGCCGGTCGATACGATCCGACTGCTCCGCGTTGGCAACCATTTGTTGCGCGGTGTTGTGTTCGATGTGGCCCAGGCGGCGGGTATGCTCACGCAACGTTTCCTTGACCTCGCGCATATCACTCTGCAGCCGCCTCAGCATGTCAAGGACCAGTTCCAGACCAGCCATTCACGCCATCCCAATGGCATTGTATCAGCACCATATCAGACCATCGGGTTGCGGGCGATTTGTGTTGCTTCGGCGCAAAACGGGAAGACGAGTATCGGCCGCAATCGTCCGCATCGACATCTATCCCGGCGTCGGGGACCCGGCTCTCGCTCGCTAGGCCGTCTCCTCATGTCTCTTGTTCCTCGCCCGCTGCGCGGCGGAGCTTCACGGCGGTCAGGCTTTCGTCCATCGCCACGTCGGCGTAGGTCGGCGACTGGCCAGCTTCATCACCGCGCAACGTCACCGATCTGCTGCAACAGCGGCCGATAGTCGTCCAGGGCAAGATCGGTCAGGCCGATGGCCTGCGCCGGATCGAACCAACGGAACTCGCTGTGCTCGTCGTCGACTACGACAGGCTCGCCACCGTGCCACTCGGTGATTGCGTATATATGATAGACAATGCGTTCATGCGTCGTCTTGTCGGGATCGGCGATCGACCTCAGGAAAGCATACTTGGTCGGCGTGAGCCCGGTTTCTTCGCGAAGCTCGCGCGCGAGAGCTGCCTCCAGGTTTTCGCCTGGTTCGACATGGCCGCCGGGGAAGCTCCAAAGACCGGGATAGGCCTTGCGTCCCGCGCTGCGTTTGGCCAGCAGCACCAGGCCATCGCGGATCAGCAGCGCGTTGACGATATCGCGAGTCGACGTCCGTCTCGCTTGCCTCATGGCGGCGCGAGCGGCCTCGCCCTCCTGGAAGAGGCGACGTGAGATCGCCACCTGCAAAGGCCAGCGGTCGATCTTCTCCTGCAAGGTGAGATCGCGGCGAGGCTGTGCCTGCGTGCGCCGGATGTAGTCCTTGCGAGCGGCATCAGCCTCCGGAAGAGAAGGGGGAAGCTGGCCGGAATTCCTCTGGGAGCTTTTCGGAAAGCCCATGCCGTTCGAGGATATCGACCAGACCCTTCAGGTCAACGGCCTGTTGGGTGACGAACATCTCGACGCGGGCAAGGTCCTTGCGACGCCCCGTCTGCAGGGCAATGGCGCAGAGATGCTCCGCTGCCATGACGCGCGTCGGCACCCCTTCGTAGTCGACCAGAGTCGCTTGCGCGATCGCTTCGCGGGAAAGCGCATCGCTGTCGGGCACGATCTGCAACAGAGTGCCGTCGATCTCGATGTGTTCGCCACGCACCTTGCCGCCGGCCCTCTCCAGCGCCCGATAGATCGGTGAAAGGGGCAAGATCGCGGAAGCGTCTTGCGCCGGAAACAAGACGAAGACATCGAGATCGGCTGTCGCGAACGCTTCGACGTAGAAGTTGGCCGCGATGGCGCCACCGATCGCATAGGCGGGGATGAGGCCATCGTCGACGAGCTTGTTGAGGGCAAGGAGGGCAGTGCGCAAGAGTCACCCGAAGGTCGCAGATATCGGCGATCCCGACATCGCCTGCATCATGCCTCATGAAGCTGCTGTTGAAACCAGCGCGTCGATGGTCCGTGCCTCTCCACGGGCGGTTGGCTTGCCGTCCCCGGTCGAAGCCCTACCCGTGCGGGCGGGACGCCCACGGTCCGGGGATGACTACTGCGCCGCGATCTTCGACGCCGCCGGGGCGAAGGCGGCTTCCATCTCGCGGCGGAGCTTCACGGCGGTCAGGCTTTCGTCCATCGCCACGTCGGCGTAGGTCAGCGACTGGCCGGCCTTGATCGGCCGCAGCAGCTTGACGTTGTGGGCGAGGCCGAGCGGCAGGCTGCCGAGCGCGGTCGATTTGTCGGCGCCGAACAGCTTGCCGTAGACCGTGTAGCCGCCTTCGCCGTCGAGAATCTCGCCGGGCGCGAGGTCGCGCTTGGCGGTGGCGATGACGTCGGCGTGGAAGCCGATCGGGCAGCCGGTCGGCTCCTTGCGCAGGCCGACCGAGGCGACCGACATGCCGACCTCGAGCCCGATCAGGTGCCAGCGCTTGTACATCACCGAGTAGCGGCCCGACGGGTCGGTCTGCAGCATGTACTCCTCGAAGCAGTTCTTCTGGTAGTCGGTCGCCGCCTCGAACACCACCCAGACGCCCTTGCGGATCTCGTAGGGGATGGCGCGGCCGTCGCGCTCCAGCGAGCTTGCGACCTCGACCTGGCCCTTGTGATGGAGCTGGCCGCCCTCGGAGACCGGCCGCATGACCAGCGGCAGGTCCTCGACCGAGCAGGGCGGGAAGGCAAGCCCGTCGGGCGCCGGCGTCAGGCCGGTGGCGTTGGCCACCGCGGTGCTTTCGATGGCGGGCTTGGAGCCGTCGAGGAAGGAGTTGAACATCTTGGGGTTGAGCCCGCCGCGCTTGGCCTGCTCCTCGTTCAGCCCCCAGTGCTTCCACACCGTCTCGGGCGTCGATTGCGCATAGTGCGGCAGCCATTTGTGGCCGCGGCCGGCCGCCGTCACCTCGAAGCCCGAAGTGCGCGCCCAGTCGACCAGCTCGCAGATCAGCGCCGGCTGATCGCCGTAGGCGAGGCTATAGAGCACGCCGGCTTGCGCGGCGCGCCGGGCGAGCAGCGGGCCGCAGAAGGCGTCGGCCTCGACCGTGACCATGACCACGCTCTTGCCCTGCCGGAAGGCTTCGAGCGCGTGCTCGACGGCGGCGATCGGATCGCCGGTCGCCTCGACCACGATGTCGAGCTCGGGCTGGCTCAGCAAGGCACGCCAATCGTCGGTGAGGTGCGTGTTGCCGTGCTTGCGCGCCTCGGCGAACGAGCCCGCCGCCGTCACCTCGGGCGTCCAGCCGAGCCGCGCCAGGTTCTCGCGCGCCCGGGCAGGCGAGAGATCGGCGATGCCTAAAAGATGGATGCCGGGCGTGGTCGGGATCTGGCTGAGATACATGGCGCCGAACTTGCCGGCGCCGATCAGGCCGATGCGCAACGGCTTGTTCTCGGCGGCGCGCGCCAGGAGCATGCGATGAAGGCTCATTGTTTCCTCCTGTAGCGGTCCGATGGGAGTGTGCCACGTCGGTGGCGCGCGCGTCGTATCGGCCAGGCCAGGAGGCGCCCCTTGCGGCGCAGTGTTCTGCGCCACTGGAGTGGCGCGTTCCCAGCCATGAGTTTCGTTCTTCTGCTACTCCGCCGCCTGCTTGCGGCGGGCGGCGCGGCGCACGGCGTCGTCCTCCCAGGCGTCGATCGGCGTGAAGTCGCGGTGGGCGATGTAGTCGGGCCGCTTGAAGCGGCGGATGGCGTTGGAGACGGCGTTGTAGGTGACGTAGATGATCTGGCGGTCCCACGGCGACATGTTGGGCGGGCTGCCGTGGACCAGCGTGCCGTGGAAGAAGATCGCCGAGCCCGGCCCGCCCTTGGGCGCCACGATGCCGCCCTGGTCGACCAGCTTGGCGATGGTGTCGTTGTCGATCACCCACAAGGGATAGGACGTCGTGGTGAGGTCGTGCTTGGCCTCGATCGCGCCCTTCTTGTGGCTCTTGGGGATGAACCATAGCGGGCCGTTGAACTCGTTGACCTCGTCGATGAACACCGCGAGGTTCATGGCGCGCGCCTCGGGCATGTCGTCGTCGGCCTTCCAGGTGCCGTAATCCTGGTGCCACTGCCAGACATCGCCGTCGAAGGCGGCTTTGCCGTTGATCTTGAACTGATGGATGTAGGTCTTGTCGCCCAGCATCTGCTCGGCCGGCTCGACGAAGCGCGGATGGTGGATCAGCGCCTCGAACACCGGATGCCAGGTGTGGACGGCGAAGGCGGTACGCACCACGTCGCCGGTCTTCTCGCGCACGTTCTCGGGCCGGCGCTGGGCGAACACTTCGGGGATCGAGGCTTTGAGGATCGCGGTCTCGTCGGGCGAGAAATAGTCGGGGAAGAACAGGTAGCCCTGCTCGTCGAACTGCCGGAGTTGTTCCGTGGTGAGCTTCATGGTGCTCCTCCTGGGATCGTCGGGGTGTCGTGCGGCGCGGCTCAGGCCACGCCGGAAATCGCTGCCTTGAGCCGGCCGGTGAGAATGTCGGCCATCTGCTCGGCGTGGCCGCGGCACAGCGCCTCGGCTTCGCCGGCCTGGCCGGCTTCGAGCGCGCGCAGGATGCCTTCGTGCTCGTCCCACACGCTGACGCGGAGACCGCTCTCGCCCAGCGCCGCCGCCATGAAGCGCCGCAGATGCTGCCAGTGCGGCTGGGCGGTCTCGCCGAGCAGCGGATTGCCCGAGGCCTCGTAGACGAACAGATGGAAATCGATGTCGGCCTCGATGACCGACGGCACATGGCCGCTCGCCACGGCGCGGCGGCCGACCTCGATCAGTTGACGGCCGCGCTGGCGGAGATGCGGCGTGTAGTTGGCCGCGGCGAGCCGCGCCGCGGCACCATCGAGCGCGCCGCGCACGACATAGAGATCGCGCGCCTTCTGGACGTCGAGCGGCGCCACGCACACGCCCTTGCGGCCGGCATCGATCAGGAATCCCTCGCGGCGCAGCAGCATCATGGCCTGCAGCACCGGCTGGCGGCTGACGCCGAACTGCTGCGCCAGCTCTTCTTGGGTGATGCGGGCGCCGGCTTTCAATTCGCCGGAGCAGATGGCGTCGAGCAGCGCGTCGTGGACGCGTTCGCTGAGATCGGGTTCGGGCAGGACAGCGCGCATGGCGGTCCGTATACAGAACACAGACCGGCGGGAGTCAAGGGCGCAGAGCTGAAAATCAGCTCGGTTTCAGGTTCTTGGCCGCCAGGACCGGCCGGGCGCGGTCGGGATAGTCAGTGATCAGGCCATCGACCCCGAGATCGATCAGCCGGTCCATGTCGGCCGGGTTGTTCACCGTCCAGGGAATGACTTTCAGGCCAAGCGCCTGCGCCTCCTTCACATTCTCGGCCGTGACGTTGCGCCAGAACGGCGACCACACGGCGCAGCCCGCCGCCTTGGCGAGCCGCGGCAGCGAGCCGCCATGGGCGGCGAGGTCGAGGCCGCCCAGCCAGGGCGAGGGCCGGCCGCTGTTGCGGCCGACCATATCGAAGCCGCCGCTTTCGATCGAGAGACAGGCGGTGGCGAGCTCCGGCGCCAGGCGCCGCGCCGCGATCAGGCCGCGCCAGTCGAACGACTGCAAGGTGGTGCGCTCGACCGCCTTGGCGGCGCGGATGCCGTCGATCACCAGGGCGGCGAAGCGGTCGGGCGGCAAGGTGAGGTCGGGCTTGTTGGGATCGCTCTTGATCTCGATGTTGAAGCGCACGCGCGGACCGGCCATGGCGAAGAACTCGGCCAGCGTGGGGAAGCGCTCGCCGTCGGCCGGCTTCTGTTCGGGATACTGCTGGCCGTACTTGCTGGCCGGGTTGACGCGGCCGATGTCGTAGCGTTTCAGCTCGGCCAGAGTCTGCGAACGGATCGGCGGGCCGGCGGCGGCGAGCCATTGGCCGTCGAGTCGGGTCAGGTCGGGATTGAGCACGGGGTCGTGACTCAGCACCACGACCTCGTCCTTGGTCACGGCGAGATCGGTCTCGAGGGTGCTGACGCCGAGCTCGAGGGCGACGCGAAAGCCGGCCAGCGTGTTCTCGGGGGCGAGCCCGCGCGCGCCGCGATGGCCCTGCAGGTCGAAGGCGTGGGCCGCGCCGCTAAGCGCCGAGATTGCGCAGGCGAGCGATGCGATCCGCGATATCGGGATGGGTGGCCAGAAGCGCCGGCGTCTTGGCGGTGAAGGTCTGCACCGGGTTGACGATGAAGAGATGCTGCGTGGCACGGCTTACTCCGGGGAACGGCGCGGCTTTGTCGGCGAGCTTGCCCAGCGCCGAGATCAGGCCGTTGGGGTTGCGCGTGAACTGCACCGAGGTGGCGTCGGCAAGATACTCGCGTTGGCGCGACACCGCCATCTGCACGACCTTGGCGGCGATCGGCGCCAGGATCGCCACGACCAGCAGCACGATGATCAGGATGGCGGCGCCGCCGCCCTTCTTGTCGCTGCTGGAGCCGCGATTGGAGCGGCCCCAGGCGAGGTTGCGCAGGATGACGTCGCAGACCAGCGCGATCAGGCCGACGGTGACGCCGACGATCACCATGTAGCGGGTATCGAGGTTGGCGAGATGGGCCATCTCGTGCGCCACCACGCCCTGCAGCTCGTCGCGGTCGAGCGTGTTCAGCAGGCCGCGGGTGACGGCGATGGTGCCGTTGCCGGTCTTGGTGCCGGTGGCGAAGGCGTTCAGCGCATCGGTCTCCAGCACCATGACCTTGGGCATCGGCACGCCGGCGGCGATCGCCATCTCCTCGACGACGTTGTAGAGCTGCGGCGCGTCGGCCTTGTCGATGACGCGGGCGCTGGCCATGGCGAGCACCATGCGGTCGCCGAAGGCGAGCGACACCAGGCTCCAGCCGACGCTCGCCACCGCCATCACCCCGGCAACACCGAGGCCCGCCCGGCTCCACGCCGGCACGGCATCGGTCGCCTGGCTTTCCAGCGCCCAGCCGATCAGGTAGCCGACCAGGGCGGCGACCATCGTCAAGACGACCAGCAGCACCAGCGTGTTGCGCCGGTTGGCCTGCTGGGCGCCGATGAAGTCCGTGGTGGCGGCCATGCGGCCGCCGTCAGCGCAGCGCGACCGCAGGCACCGCGCGCTCGGCCTCGGGCATGTTGAACAGCTCGATCGGGCCGAAGCCGAGCGACGCCGCGGCCAGCACGGCGGGGAAGCTCTGGCGGCGGTTGTTATAGGCGTTGACCGAGTCGTTGTAGAACTGGCGCGCGAAGGCGATCTTGTTCTCGGTCGTGGTCAGCTCCTCCTGGAGCTGCTTGATGTTGTCGTTGGCCTTGAGCTGCGGATAGCTCTCGACCAGGCCGAACAGGCCGCGCGTGGCCTGGGTCAGCGCCGCCTCGGCCGGCCCGGCGGCCGCCGGGCTGCCGGCGGCGGCAATGGCGGCGTTGCGCGCCTGCACGACCTTGACGAGCGTCTCCTGCTCGTAGCCCATGGCGTCCTTCACGACCTGCACCAGATTGGGGATGAGGTCGTGGCGGCGCTTCAATTGCACGTCGATCTGGCTCCAGGCGGTCTGCGCCTGGTTGCGGCCGGCGACCAGGCCGTTGTAGACGGCGATGCCCCACAGCCCGATCAGCACGAGAATGCCGACGACAATCCAAAAACTCATGCGCAAGCCTCCCTTGTCGCGATGCCGAGTTTAGTCATGATTGCGGCAGGATCGGGAGGACAAATCGTGGATGTTGCAGCACTCCTTCAGGCTTTCTGCTCGGCCGTCGAGCGGCGCGACGGCCGGGCCTTCGCCAGCCTGTTCACCGAGGACGGCGTCTATCACGACGTGTTCTACGGCGACTTCAAGGGTCACGCGAAGATCGCCGAGATGATCGACGATTGGTTCCATCGCACCGCCCGCGACTTTCGCTGGGACATGCACCGGCCGGTGAGCGACGGGCGGACGCTCTATGCCTACTACACGTTCAGCTATGTCTCGCTGTTGCCCGAGGCCGAAGGCAAGCGGGTCGGCTTCGAGGGCGTGTCGATCATGACCCTGCGCGACGGCAAGATCGCCGAGTACCGCGAGGTCGCCAATGTCGGCCCGGCTTTCGTCGAGCTCGGCTTCGCGCCCGAGCGCACCGCCAAGATCCTGGCCAAGGAGGGCGCGCATCTGAAGAAGCAGCCGGAGTTCAAGCGGCACGTGGCGTAGGCTCGGCTCACCCCGCCATCGTTGCTCGAGCGAGGCCGCCCCATTCGGCATTGGCGCTTCAGCTGTCACGGCCGTGTCTTGCTCCGAGATCACTGGCGGGAAGGTATTGGGCGACGGCTCGGGCCGGCCAGGGCTTGAGACAGACGGTCATCCCGAGCGCAGCGAAGGATCTCATGGCAGTTGCTGCAGACGTGGTCGTTGAAGCGTCATGAGGTCCTTCCCTTCGGCTGCACACAGGGCAAGCGCTGCGCTCAGGACGACAGGTCGGGCTTCAGAGGCGGCTAGACCGGCCGAGGCGCCATATGCTTGGGTTTCCCGGCAAGCTCTCGGAGGATCGTAGATGGCTCGTGCCGGCCTGTGGGCGGCGGGTCTTTTGATTGTGGCGGCGGCGGTCGGCATTGCGCTGTATCCGCGGGTCACCCGCGCGCCCTACGTCACGCCGGTGGTCGAGGCGCCGGCGGACGGCAACACGGCGGCCTTTCCGGGGCTGCTCGATCTCATCGCCACCGCGCCCGGCGGCACGGTGCGGGTGCTGTGGACCCACGGCATGTGCAGCCACCCGCCGAGCTGGATCGACGATCGGGTGAATCGCCTCGCCGCTCTGGTCGGCGGCAGCCGCCAGTCGCTGGGCGGGCGCGCCATCGGCACGCACGGCGCCACGCTGCGCAAGGAGCGGATCGTGGCCGGCGCGAGGTCGGTCGAGATCGCCTTCTTGAGCTGGTCGGCGATCACCGAGCCGCTCAAGGCCAGCCTGACCTTCGACGAGTCGACGGCGTTCGGCGGCGATTTTCCCTATGAGCGCGCGACCCTGAATCGAGAATTGAAGCGCGGGTTGGTGAACAATTGCCTGGTCGATGTCGTGGCCTATGCCGGTCCCAACGGCGACGCCATCCGGCGCGCCATGATCGACGCGGTGTGCGATGCCGTGGGCGGCCGCGGCAGCGACGGCAATTGCGACATGGCCGAGGCGCAGCCGCCGGGCAGCCTCGCGCTGGTGACCGAAAGTCTCGGCGGCAAGATGCTGTTCGACGCCATCCAGCTCGTCGACGCCATCGTGCAGGCGAGCCGCGATCAAGCGGCGATCGAGCGGCTGAGCCGCGGCCTCGCCGCCGCCAAGATGATCTATCTTTTGTCCAATCAGGTGCCGCTGCTCGATTCGGCCGATCCGCCGGGCGGCGCGACGAGGGAAACGCCGGTGTTCCTGTCGCGCGTCGGCATCAGCGTCGCCCGCGCGTTCGCCCTGCTGGCGCGTGCCCGCGACCGCTCACCGCCAGCCGGCGGCGCGCCGGAAGGACCGCTGACGGCGGTGGCGTTCTCCGATCCCAACGATCTTCTGAGCTACCGCCTGGTGCCGGCCTATCTCGGCGACCATCCGCGCCACTTCCGCATCGTCAACGTCATCGTCTCCAATGCCGCGACCTACCTCGACTATGTCGAGCGGCCCGATCTCGGGCATTGCGTCTACGCCTGGAATCCGCAGGTCCTTGCCATGCTGGCCGAGGGCCACAAGCCCGGCCGGCCGCCGCGCCAATTGCCGGCGTCGTTGAGCAGCTCCTGCCACGGCGAGATCGGGCTGGGTCGGCGGTAACGGCCTCAGCCGTTGTAGGCGCGGCTGCCGCTGTCGCGCAGCCACAGCCGCACCAGCAGGCGCTTGCGCGCGGGCTCGGGCCAGTCCTCGAAGGCGGTGCGCTTGTGGCCGAGCGCGCGGTTGTCGATCAGCTGCATCTGGCCGGGCTGGAACTGGAAACGCGCCGCCAGGCCGGGCTGGTCGAGGATCGCTTCGAAAGCTTGCAGCGCCGCGGTGCCCTCGGGATCGATCGCCGCGCCGGCGAGCTTGTAGCCGTTCTTGACCTGGAAGTGCGACAGCCGCGCCACCAGCCGGCCGTCGGTTTCCTCGAACATCGGATGGAAGGTGGTCATGACGTCGCCCGGCGCGTGCTCGCGCTGGCGGTCGAAATGGAACGGCTGGTAGAGCCGCTGCAGCAGCGCGGGATGGCGCCGGCGCATCTCCTCGTGCGCCGCGGCGAAGCTCACGATGCCGCTCACGCCGCCCGCCATCGCGGTGCGCAGGCACATCAGCCCGACATAGTGCGGCGGGACGTGGTTGTAGCTGTTGTCGGTGTGGAAGTTCTGCTCGACGTTGGTGACGTCGGGGCGCACGCCGTTGCCCGGCGGCCGGCCGAGGTCGCGCACGTCGTAGATCGAGGTGCCGTCCCATTTCTGCGCCACCGGCCGGGCGACCAGCGACGCGAGCAGCCACCAGACGGCGCGGGCGCCGCTTTCCGACCAGCGCTCGACCGGCAGGCGATCGACGATGGCAAAGCCCACGCCGTCGTCGATCGTGCGCTTGACCGCGCGCATGAAGGCGCGTGCGGCGTCGAGCGCAAAATCGTCGGGCCTGAGCAGCAGCAGCGGCAGCGGATCGCGATCGAGACTCCGGACGACCGCATCCAGCTCGCTCTCGACGTCGGCCGGCAGAGCGAGCCGCCCGGCCTCGGCCGGCAGGGTGTCACCACGCCAGAGCAACCGTTCGGGAAGCGCCTGGCCGATCATCGTTCAGTCGCGCAACAGCTCGTTGATCGAGGTCTTGGAGCGCGTGCGCTCGTCGACCGTCTTGACGATCACCGCGCAGTAGGTCGAGGGCCGGTTGGGGCCGCCGCCGATATTGCCCGGCACGACCACCGAGTAGGGCGGCACCTTGCCGACATGGATCTGGCCGGTGGCGCGATCGACCACCTTGGTGGTGGCCGAGATGAACACGCCCATCGACAACACCGCGCCGGTGCCGACGATCACGCCTTCGACGACCTCCGAGCGGGCGCCGATGAAGCAGTTGTCCTCGATGATCACCGGATTGGCCTGCAGCGGCTCGAGCACGCCGCCGATGCCGACGCCGCCCGAGAGGTGGCAGTTCTTGCCGATCTGGGCGCACGAGCCGACGGTCGCCCAGGTGTCGACCATGGTGCCGCTGTCGACATAGGCGCCGAGATTGACGAAGGCCGGCATCACGACCACCGAAGGCGCCACGTAGGAGCCGCGGCGGACGATCGAGCCCGGCACGGCGCGGAAGCCCGCCTTGGCGAAGCGCGCGGCGTCCCAGCCGGTGGTCTTGAGCGGCACCTTGTCGAACCACGGCGCGGCGCCCCTGCCGGGGAACGCGGCGCCGCCGTCCATCGGCACCGAATCGTAGAGCCGGAACGACAGCAGCACGGCCTTCTTCAGCCATTGGTTGACGACCCATTCGCCGGCGACTTTTTCGGCGGTGCGGAAGGAGCCGTC
>Ga0194121_10008390_pt1 | contig 13096 bp, 14 predicted proteins | sample TA2MahCa50mmetaG_FD_148609 | JGI IMG/M metagenome (GOLD analysis project Ga0194121, IMG submission 148609) | Freshwater microbial communities from Lake Tanganyika, Tanzania - TA2015020 Mahale Deep Cast 50m | ecosystem: Environmental > Aquatic > Freshwater > Lake | place: Tanzania: Lake... | reverse complement strand
ATCGAAAAAGACGGGAGAGAATCATGGCGTTGCGGACACCCAGACCATGCCGTTTCCCCCATCGGGTTGACAGACTGGCGGGGGCGGTGCGATGTACCATCAAGCATGATCTATGACCACACCCCATTCGCTTCGGCGGCCGCGGGGAACCGGCGGAAGCGCCCGGTATGGGCGCTGGGCGCTATGATGCTGATCGGCCTTGCCTTGGCCGCCTGCCAGCCGCGCATCGACAGCCGCGGCTACGTTCCTACGGGCGACGACCTCGAACGGGTCAGGCCGGGTCTCCAAGGGCGCGAGGAAGTGCAGAAGATTCTGGGCTCGCCGTCGAGCATCAGTACCTTCACGGATGACCGCTGGTACTACATCAGCAAGAAGACCCGCACCATGGCCTTTTACACGCCGACGGTGCTTGAGCAGAACGTGGTGGTCGTCGAGTTCGACGACGGCGGTATCGTCAAGGAAATCCGCCGTTACGCGCTGGAGGACGGACTGGTCATCGATCCGGTGACTCGCAAGACCCCGGCGCCGGGACGAGAGTTGTCGTTTCTCGAGCAACTGATCGGCAATTTCGGCAAGTTCAACTCGCAGAACAATGCCGCGCAGCCCGGCGGCGCCACCAGCGGCCGCTACTAGACGAACGCAAACGGTCCCCGGCCATCCTGAGAAAAACGAAACGGCCCCGGCAGCGATGCCGGGGCCGTTCGCATTGCTGCTGCCGCTCAGTGAGCCAGGATGGCCAACAGCAGGATAGCGACGATGTTGATGATCTTGATCATCGGGTTCACCGCCGGGCCGGCCGTGTCCTTGTATGGATCGCCGACCGTATCGCCGGTCACTGCCGCCTTATGGGCCTCGGACCCCTTGCCGCCGTAGTTACCATCCTCGATGTATTTCTTGGCATTGTCCCAGGCGCCGCCGCCTGAGGTCATCGAGATGGCAACGAACAAGCCGGTGACGATTGTGCCCATCAGCATCGCACCCACGGCGGTAAATGCCGCAGCCTGCCCGCCGATGATGCGGACCACAATGTAGACGACAATCGGCGCCAGGACCGGCAGCAGCGACGGAACGATCATCTCCTTGATCGCCGCCTGAGTCAGGAGATCGACCGCCTTGCCGTAGTCCGGCTTGGCCGTCCCCTCCATGATGCCCTTGATCTCCTTGAACTGACGGCGGACCTCGACGACCACCGAGCCGGCCGCCCGGCCTACAGCCGTCATGCCCATGGCGCCGAACAGGTAGGGCAGCAAGCCGCCGATGAACAGGCCGATGACCACATACGGATCGTTGAGGACGAACTGCACCTTAACGTTGGGGAAGTAGTACTTCAGATCCTCAACATAGGCGGCGAAGAGCACCAGCGCGGCGAGGCCCGCCGAGCCGATGGCATAACCCTTGGTTACCGCCTTGGTCGTGTTGCCGACGGCATCGAGCGCATCGGTAATCTTGCGGATGTCCTTAGGCATCTGCGACATCTCGGCGATGCCGCCGGCGTTGTCGGTGACAGGACCGTAGGCGTCGAGCGCCACGATCATGCCAGCCAACGCCAGCATCGTAGTGGCAGCAATGCCAATACCGAACAGCCCGGCGAGCAAGTACGACACGAGGATGCCGGCGCAGATGACGACGACAGGCAGCGCCGTCGCCTCCATCGAGACTGCCAAGCCCTTGATGATATTCGTGCCATGGCCGGTGGTCGACGACTCCGCAATGCTCTGCACCGGGCGGTAATGTGTTCCGGTGTAGTACTCGGTAATCCACACGAGGAGCCCGGTGACCGCCAGGCCTGCGAGTGCGCAGTAAAACAGGTGCCGCCCTGTGAAGACCTGGCCGCTGATCGTGTAGGACGTCGAGAAGCCCACGTAGAGGTGAGTGACGATGCCGATCAGCACCGCCGAGGCGATACCGGTCACCACGAGGCCCTTGTAGAGGGCCTTCATGATGTTGCTGTCGGGGCCGAGCTTGACGAAGAACGTGCCGGCGACCGAAGCGGCGATGCACACGCCGCCGATAAGCAGCGGGAACATCATCATCTGGGCCTGAGCGGCACCGGTGAAGAAGATGGCCGCGAGCAGCATGGTCGCGACGATCGTCACGGCGTAGGTCTCGAACAGGTCGGCGGCCATGCCGGCGCAGTCGCCGACGTTGTCACCAACGTTGTCGGCGATCACGGCCGGGTTGCGGGGGTCATCCTCGGGTATACCGGCCTCGACCTTGCCGACCAGATCGGCGCCGACATCCGCACCCTTAGTGAAGATGCCGCCGCCGAGACGGGCAAAGATCGAGATCAGCGAAGCGCCGAAGGAGAGCGCCACCAGCGCCTCGAGCACCGAGCGCAGATTGGCGGGCGTCGAGACGCCCTTCCAGCTGACCAGCACGCCGTAATAAACCGCGACACCGAGCAGGCCGAGACCGACCACCAGCATGCCGGTGATGGCGCCAGCGCGGAAGGCAACGTCGAGGGCAGGCTGCATGCCGCGGCTGGCGGCATCTGCGGTGCGCACGTTGGCGCGTACCGAGACGTTCATGCCGATATAGCCGGCGGCACCCGACAGAACGGCACCGATGACAAAGCCGAGCGCGACATGAACCCCGAGAGTGAAGGCCAGGATCACGGCCACGGCGATGCCGGCGATAGCGATCGTCTTGTACTGGCGGTTGAGGTAGGCCTGCGCGCCCTCCTGAACAGCGGCGGCGATGGCCCGCATGCGGTCGTTGCCGGTGCCAGCCGACATCACCTGCGAATAGGCGAACCAGCCGTAGACGAGCGCGAGCACGCCGCAGGCAATAACGATCCAAAAGGCTTGGCTCATGATCGAGTTCCTTGGGGTTCTTACTTGTGTCTTCGGGTCGTTGAGAGAGTTAATTCGGCCTCAGAATAGCGGATTCGCCGGCCGAAAATCGCGCGGGAACATGCCAGAAGCGCCCCCCAGGTGCAAGCAACCCGGCGTCTTAACCCCGGGTCCTGCTAGGGGATTTCCCTAGGCCGAGGCTGGCCGGCGGCGGCGGAGCTCAAGCCAGACGACAGCGAGAAGCGTGGCGCCAACGAACGGCAGAACGACCAGGTTAAGAGCCGCCCACCCCTGCCCTTCGTGTAGCGCCCCCGAACTCAGGGCACAAAGGGCGACCGAGCCGAACACGAGGAAGTCGTTGACCGCCTGCACCTTGGCCTTCTCGGCGGGATTGTAGGTCTGAGTCAGCAGCGCCGTGCCACCGATGTAGAGGAAATTCCAGGCCACGCCCACGAGGACCAGCCCAAGCCAGAACTGCGGCACGCCGGTCCCCGAGAGATGAACCGCGACGGCGGCGACAAAAAGCAGGGCGCCTGCCATCATGATCCGCAGAACCCCGAAGCGGGAGATCAGGCTGCCGGTGACGAACGACGGCGCGAACATCGCCAGCACATGCCATTGGATGACCAGCGCGGCCGATTCAAACGCGTGGTGGTGACTGACCATAGCTAGCGGCGTGACCGTCATCACGAGTGCCATGCCGCCGTAACCGACCATCGCCGCGAAGACTGCGACGAGGAATGACGGATTGCGGGCGATCTCCAGCAGCGGTCGCCCTGCCTCGCTGCGTTCCGCCGCACTAGGCGGCGGGATACGGATGAACTGCAGGACCAGCAGGGCGATGGCCGCCACTCCCACCAGTGCTGCGAACGAGCCGGCATAGGTCACCGGAGCCAGTAGATCCTTGGTCAGCTTGGCGAGCTCCGGTCCGATCACAGCGGCAATGACCCCGCCCGCCAGCGTGTAGGAGATAGCCTTACTGCGCCAGGCGTCGGTCGATCCGTCGACCGCGGCGAAACGATAAAATTGCCCGAAGCCGTTGTAGACGCCGGTCAGGACCGTGCCCAGGCAGAACATCAGAAACGATGCTTGCAAGACCCCGAGTGTCGCGACCGCGGCGCCCAGTATTCCGAACAGCGCGCCGACCGTGAACCCCCATCGGCGCCCGACGCGCTGCATCAGCAGGGACGCCGGGAATGCAGTAACCATCACCATCACCTGCTGGAGGCCGGTGGGCAACGTGGCCAACGCCTTGTTCTCCGCCAAGGCGTAGCCGACCAAGGCCGCCTCAGCGATCATCGTCGAGGTACCGATCATGAAAAGGCCCTGACTCAGCGCGAGGAGGAGAACGTTTCGGCGCGATGTGCGCAGGTCGATGCTGGTGCTCATGGCGCCGCACCATACACGACGGCCAGATACCCGCAACTACGGGTACGGGGCGAACTAGGTGACGCGGCGAGTGAACTGCCGAAGGAAGACGATATTGCGTACGATATTCGGCCCGAGGATCCGATTGCACGATGCCGTTAGCCGGCGCTTCAGAGCCTCCTGGTCGATGCCGTTATCGACAGCGTTGGGTAGCGAGGCGAGCGCGTTGATGTCGACCACGAACGAGTCGATCAGCTTTGCCTGAAGCTCCTGCACCCGAGCCTGGGCGGCAATACTGCCGACCTCCAGAACTACGACGAAGCCGACATGCTTCTCGACCACACCGTTGCGCTGCAGGCCCACAACCAGCGGGTCCAACCGCACGCCGATGGGTTTATCGACGCCCGGGAGAGCCGGATCGGCACCGTGCAGAGTTCCCGGCACCGCGAGGGCCAGGAGCAGCAGAAAGTGACAAAACCTGAAACGCAGCATCTTAGGGCCTCGAATCACGGCTCTATTTTAGGCTTGGCCTGCGCCAAGCTCAAATGCCGGCTCAGCGTACCGGGCTGCGCAAGGGTAGCCCGGCCAGCGCCTCGTCCGCCTCTCGGAAAGCGTTGGCACCCACCGCCTCAGACGCTTCGGCGAGTGTTGCCACCCGCTCGGTCGGCATGCCTATGGCCTGTCCCACGGCGATAAAGGCCGCCTCCTTGCCTTCCGGGTGGGCCACCGCGGCGGCGGCCGCGATAAATATTCCTTGTTGCGGCACTGCACGAGCCGCAGCCCCGGCGCAAGCGGCGGTCGCTGTCGGCAGGGTTTTCGCCACGGTCGCAATGATCAAAGGCGCTGCCTGAGGCACAGCCTGCGCCAAGACCGCAGCCGCCTCCGTAATTTGGTCCGGCGCGGCCAAGGCAATGGCCGCCGCCGCCGGCACGGCCGCTGGTTGGGCAATGCCGGCAAGCTCCGCAGCCAAGGGCACGAGGGCAGTCCCGGGTACTCGTGCGCCATCTCGAACGACTGCAAAGGCGACCGCGCGGATTGCCCTGGGTGCCGCGCGAAAGAGGAGCGCGGCGACGTCCTCCGGATAGGCACCCATGGCAACCAGACGACTGGCGGCATTTTCTGGCGTCATCCCCCCGGCCAACAACGCCCGGACCTGCTCGTCCAGAGTCTGCGCCTGGGCCGCCGCCGTCCACGCGCCCAGCGCCAGCGCAGCCGCGAGCATTAGCCGCGGCTTCACGAATGCGTCCATCCGCCGCGCGACAGGATGCGGGGCTTGCCGGCGGCATCGACAACACGCACACCTTTGCCAGCCGTGAGACTGCCGATGCGCGTGATGGGGGTCCTGGCCTCGCGCGCGCGATGTTCCAGCACCTTGGCCGCCGAGCCCGGCGCAGCGAACAGGATCTCATAGTCATCGCCGCCAGTCAGGACGGTCTCGATCAGTGCGGGATTGAGGACCAGCGTCGCCCGCGCAGCGGGCGACAACGGCACACGCGCCTCCTCGATCGTCGCCGCGAGACCGGAGCTCTCGCAGAGATGCCCCAGGTCGGCGACCAAGCCATCGGAAATATCGAGGGCTGCGTTGGCCACACCGAGTAGGTGATGCCCGAGATCGACGCGCGGCAAAGGCAGCCGATAGCGCTGCACGAGATGCTCGATCTGCCGGGGCTTAAGACCGGTGAGCGTGCCGCGGCACGCCAGCAGGCCCAACGCGCCGTCGCCGATCGTGCCGGTGACATAGATGTCGTCGCCGGCGTGCGCACCGCTACGATGCAGACCCCAGGTCGCCCGCACGGTGCCCAAAGCGGTGACCGAGAACTGTGCGGGCCCCGGTGCCGTAATCGTATCGCCACCCACGAGCCGAACGTCGAACTCGGCCTGGTCTTTTGCCAGACCGCGGGCGAAAGCGGCGACCCAGGCATCGTCATGATCCCGCCGAAATGCGGCATTGAGCAAATACCAGCGTGGCACGGCGCCTTTGGCCGCGAGATCCGACAGGTTGACGCGTAGCGCCTTGCGCGCGATCAACTCTGGCGGGTCGTCGGAAAGATAGTGGACGCCTTCGGCAATGGCGTCGGTCTTGACGACGAGTTCCTGCCCCTCGGGCAGCTCCAGAAACGCACAATCGTCGCGCAGCTCCCGAGCGCCCGGCACGTCCGCCGCCAGCGGAGCAAAGTAGCGCGCGATGCGCTCGAACTCACCGCTCCTCTTGCCGCGGGCCATCGGCGCCGACCTCGGTGCTGCGCAGCTGGCGTGCCAAGCGGTCGAGCACACCGTTGACGAAGCGCGTCTCACGCTCGGGGAAGAACGAATGGGCCACACGCAGATACTCGTCGATGATCACCCGCGTATGCGTATCGGCAAAGTCGACAAGCTCGGCGACAGCGGCGCGCAGCAGCGCCCGGATCACGGGATCGAGCCGCTCCAATTTCCAGTGCGCTGCCAGCACAGGCACGATCAGCGCATCGATAGCCTCGCGCCGCGTCCACGCTGCAGCCACCACGGCTGCGAACAGTTTGGCGTCGGGCGCCTCTTTTCCGCTGCCCGCCTCCCTTAGCCGGTGCTCGCGAAATTCCCGGATCACCTCAGCCGTATCGGCGCCGCGCATCTCGATCTGATAGAGCGCCTGGATAGCTAGGGTTCGCGCAGCGGTGCGCCGGGCCCCCTTGCGTGGCACGGATCCGAGAGGGGGTGCAGCGTTGTTCATCGCAACGGCAGGCTGAGCTGCCGCTTCAGCCCGATCATCGCCAGACAGGCGCGGGCCGTGTCGCCGCCCTTGTTGCCGTCGTTGACCCTAGCGCGGACCCAGGCCTGCTCCTCGTTCTCGACAGTCAGAATGCCGTAGCCGATGGCGGCATTGTGGCGCAACCCGAGCTCACCCAACCCGCGTGCACTTTCATCGCAGATGTGGTCGTAGTGACTGGTCTCGCCACGGATGACGCAACCAAGCGCGAGATAGCCGTCGAAGCGCCCCGAGGCGATGCCGAACGAGATCGCCGCCGGAATCTCGAATGCGCCGGGCACCGCAAACCGCTCGTAAGTCGCGCCTGCCTTCTCCAGCGCCGCCACGGCGCCGCGCACCATCTCATCGGCCAGCGGCTCGTAAAAGCGCGCCTCGACGATCATCACGTGCGCCTTTGCTTCAGCCATGTCGCATGCCCCTACTCGTCCGCCAGCGGCGGCACCTTACGCCATTCGACGACCGAAAGGCCGTAACCTTCCAACCCCACAATGTTGCGCGGATGGTCGGAGAGAAGAACCATGTTGTGAACGCCAAGGTCGAGCAGGATCTGCGCCCCGACACCGTAGTCGCGCAAGCCCGCGGCAGCAGCCGCTACCTGACGGCCGTGGTCGGAAAGAAAGTCCCCGAGCGGCGCCGCGGGGCTGTTGGGGTCGCCTAGGCGGGCCCGCACCCGATCCGACAGGCTGGTTGGCCGGGGTTCGCGGATCAGCACCACGACGCCGCGGCCGGCCTGGCCGATCATCTTCATCGCGGAATGCAAGATGCCACCGCGGCCGATCGATCGGTCGCCGAGAACGTCATCGAGGACGTTCAACGCGTGCATGCGGACGAGCACCGGCTCCGGCCCTGAGATGTCGCCCTTAACCAGAGCGATGTGCTCCGCATAGGCCGCGTTGTTGACATAGACATACATGCGAAACGGCCCGCCATGGCGGCTGTCGAGCGTGGTCTCGATCGTGCGCTCGACCAAACGGTCATGCCTGCGGCGGTATGCGATCAGATCGGCGATGGTCGCGACCTTGAGCCCATGGAACTGGGCAAATTTGACGAGGTCTGGTAGGCGCGCCATCGTGCCGTCATCGTTCATGATCTCGCAGATCACGCCCGCTGGGTTGAGACCGGCGAGACGGGCAATATCGACCGCTGCCTCAGTATGACCACTGCGCACCAGCACGCCGCCGTCGCGAGCGATCAGCGGGAAAACGTGGCCGGGCGAGACCAAATCGGCCGCCCCCTTCTCCGGGTCAATCGCTACGGCGATGGTGCGCGCCCGGTCGGAGGCCGAGATGCCGGTAGTCACACCCTCGCGCGCCTCGATCGACAGCGTAAACGCCGTCTCATGGCGCGAGCGGTTCGCCGGCGACATCAGTTTGAGGCCGAGCTTCTCGCAGCGTGCCCGGGGTATGGCCAGGCAGATCAGGCCGCGCCCGTACTTGGCCATGAAATTGACCGCCTCGGGTGTCGCCATTTGTGCCGGGATGACGAGGTCGCCTTCGTTCTCCCGATCCTCGTCGTCGACCAGGATGAACATGCGGCCGTTGCGCGCGTCGTCGATGATGTCTTCGATCTTCGACAGGAAAGCGATATCGGCAACGCCGCGATCGAGCAGCGTCTGCTGGCGCTGCGAGGGCTTCATGTCCGATCCGCTCCTTCGTTGAGGCGAGAAACATAGCGCGCCATCAGGTCGACTTCCACGTTCACGCGGTCAGCTGTCCGAAGGCGCCCTAGCGTCGTCACCTGCTGAGTATGGGGGACGATGTTGACGCCGAAACGCGTCACCGTCCCATGATCGCCTACCTCGTTGACTGTGAGGGATACTCCATCCACGGTCACCGATCCCTTGGACGCGATGAACCGGCCTAGGGCGCGGGACACCTCGAAATCGAGCCGCAAGGAGCCGCCTTCGGGGCGGCATCCCGCTACGGTGCCCACACCGTCGACATGCCCGCTCACCAGATGGCCTCCGAGCTCATCTCCCGCTCTGAGTGCCCGCTCGAGATTGATAGCCGTTCCGATCTTCCATGTTCCCAGTGTGGTGCAGGCCAGCGTCTCGGCCGAGGCTTCGACCGCAAACCAGCCCGTTCCCCTCTCTACGACCGTCAGGCAGCAGCCCGAGCAGGCAACCGAAGCGCCGATCGGCAGGCCGACCGTATCGTAGGCAGTGGCGATGACGAGGCGCGTGTCGGCTCCCGCGCCGGCGCCACCAACCTCGCGCACCTGACCCACGTCGCTGACGATTCCTGTGAACATGCCGGCAGGATAGCAAGCGGACCCGCGGACGGCAATTACTCCGTGTACGGATCAATTGCCCGGGACGGCGAAGGTCTCGATCGTGTCCTCGCCGCAAGGCTCGAGCGAGAGGCGCACGAAGCGCGGCATCTGATCCAGCCGGTCGACGCCAAAGGGAGAGGCCACCGGCACGCCGTCACCGCCTATGATGGCGCCCGCCCGGAACCAAACGATACGGTCGATCAGCCCCTCCGCGAGCAGCGCACCGGTCACTCTTCCGCCCCCTTCGACGAGAACGCGGGTCAATCCCTGGTCGCCGAGGTGACGCATCAGTCCGTGCATGTCCGGCTGATCGCCCGACGACGGCTGGATATCGATAAGCTCCACCCCGCAATCGAGAAACGCGTCGCGCCGGTCGGGATCGCTGTCGGGATAGGCGGCGATCCAGGTCGGCACCTGGCGCGCGCTACGCACCAGTCTCGAGGTCAGGGGCAGCCGCAGGCGCGGATCGAGAACGATGCGCACCGGCGAGCGTGCCGACAGACCAGGCAGCCGGCAGGTCAGTTCCGGGTCGTCAGCCAGAGCCGTACCCACACCGACCAGAATCGCATCGTGCTGGGCGCGTAGTGCGTGCGCCCGCCGCCGCGCCGTCTCGCCGGTGATCCACTGGCTGTCGCCGCGATGGGTAGCGATCCGGCCGTCGAGCGTGGTGGCGACCTTCAGCGTCACCAGCGGTCGGCCTTCACGGACACGCAGGAAGAAACCGGCGTTCAGCGCCGCGGCCTCATCGGCCAGCAGGCCGACATCGAGCCGGATGCCTGCGCGTTTGAGCGAGGCGAAGCCCTTGCCGGCAACGCGCGGGTCGGGATCCTCGATGGCGACCACAGCACGTGCGACGCGCGCGGCAACAAGCGCCTCTACGCAGGGCGGCGTCTTTCCATGATGACTGCAGGGCTCGAGCGTGACATAGGCCGTGGCCCCCGCAGCCGCGGCTCCTGCGCGGCCCAAGGCCTCCGTCTCAGCGTGCGGCCGGCCGGAAGGCTGGGTCCAGCCGCGAGCGATGACTGTGTTGTTAGCGACGATGACACAGCCGACGGACGGGTTGGGCCAGGTGACGCCGAGGTTGCGCCGGGCCAACACCAGTGCGGCGCGCATATGGCCGGTATCGCTGGGCGAGAACGCCACCGCTCCTCCCCCGACGCCGCGGGCGCGTCAGTCCTTCTCGACGTTACCGCCAAGCTTGCCGACGAAATCCTCGAAATCTTTGGCTTCGCGGAAGTTGCGATAAACCGAGGCGAAACGCACATAGGCGACAGGATCGAGGGTAGACAGCGCATCCATCACCATCTCGCCGACCACCGTCGAGGGGATCTCGCTCTCGCCGAGACTCTCGAGACGTCGCACGATGCCGCTGACGATGCGCTCGACGCGCTCCGGCTCGACCGGCCGCTTGCGTACGGCAATAGCAATCGAGCGCGCGATCTTATCGCGGTCAAACGGCTCCTTGACGTTGTTCTTTTTGACGACCACGAGGTCGCGCAGCTGCACGCGCTCGAACGTCGTAAAGCGTGAGCCGCAGGCCGGGCAAAAACGGCGCCGACGGATCGCCGAGTTGTCCTCGGTCGGCCGCGAATCCTTCACCTGCGTGTCGTCATGACCGCAAAACGGACAGCGCATCCCCCTTGCCTCCCCTCGTCCTTGTTCTTAGCCCCGCAACCCGGTTAGCGGCCTGCGTAGATCGGAAAGCGGCGGCAGAGCTCCGCCACCTTGCCGCGGACCACGCGCTCCACTTCCGAATTGTCGCCTGAATTGCTGGCTGCCAGACCGTCGAGAACCTCTCCGATCAGCTCGCCGACCTGACGGAACTCCACCTGCCCGAGGCCGCGCGTCGTACCGGCCGGCGAACCCAGACGCACGCCGGAGGTGACCGCCGGCTTCTCGGGATCGAACGGAATGCCATTCTTGTTGCAGGTGATGCCGGCGCGGTCGAGGCTTTGCTCCGCGGCGCGGCCGGTAAGCTTCTTTCGCCGCAGATCGACCAGCATCAGATGCGTGTCGGTGCCGCCAGAAACGATATCGAGACCGCGTGCCTGCAGCGTCGCCGCCAGGGTCCTGGCATTGTCGACCACCGCATTGGCGTAGAGGCGGTATTCCGGCCGCAGCGCCTCACCCAGGGCCACCGCCTTTGCCGCGATGACATGCATCAGCGGCCCGCCCTGCAGACCGGGGAAGACGGCGGAGTTGATCTTCTTGCCGAGTTCCTCGTCCATCGAGAGGATCATGCCGCCGCGCGGACCGCGTAACGTCTTGTGGGTTGTCGTGGTCACGACATGCGCATGCGGCAGCGGACTGGGGTGCGCGCCGCCGGCCACCAGGCCGGCGAAATGCGCCATGTCCACCATGAGATATGCGCCGACACTGTCGGCAATCTGTCGGAAGCGGGCGAAGTCGATAATTCGCGGATAGGCGGAGCCGCCGGCGACGATGATCTTCGGCTTGTGCTCGCGCGCCAGCGCCGCGACCTCGTCGTAGTCGATACGATGGTCGTCGCGGCGGACCATGTAGGATACCGCCTTGAACCATTTGCCCGACTGGTTGACCGGCGAGCCATGGGTGAGATGGCCGCCATGCGCCAGAGAGAGCCCGAGGAAGGTGTCGCCGGGCTGCATCAAGGCAAAAAACACGGCCTGGTTTGCCTGAGCGCCGGAGTGTGGCTGGACATTGGCAAAGTTGCAGCCGAAAAGCTGCTTGGCGCGCGAGATTGCCAGTTCCTCCGCCACGTCGACAAATTCGCAGCCGCCGTAGTAGCGCCGGCCGGGATAACCCTCAGCGTACTTGTTGGTCAGCACCGAGCCCTGCGCCTCGAGCACCGCGGACGAGACGATGTTCTCCGAGGCTATCAGCTCGATCTTGTCGCGTTGGCGTGCCAGTTCGTCCTGGAGGCTGCGCCAAAGATCGGGATCAGCGTCGGCGAGCGCGCCGGTGAAGAAGCTCTCGCTAAGGGCGGCGGGGCTGGTGGCAAGGGCAGGCTGGGCGGATGGCATCAGGGGCAGTTCTTTCCGTGGAGGCATCTAACCCGCCTTATTCACAGCGATCATGAATAGCTGATTTTTCGCGGCAATTGAGAATCGAGGCTGCCATGGTTTCAAAGGCTTGCGATATCAGTCATGTGAGCGCCCACCTGGTTTTCTTGAGAATAGCTAAAATCATCGTGAATAAGCTCGGCTAACCGAGCTTGTCGATGCGGCGCTGGTGGCGACCGCCTTCAAAGCCCGTCGACAGAAAAATACGCAGGCAGTCTTTCGCCACCTCGATGCCGGTAGTGCGCGCGCCGAGCGCGATAACATTTGCGTCGTTATGCTGGCGCGCGAGCCGAGCATCCGTGGTGTCGCGGCAATGCGCCGCCCGGATGCCCTTGTGCCGGTTCGCTGCAATCGCGATACCGATGCCCGTGCCGCAGACGAGCACGCCGCGCGTAGCCTTGCCCGACGTCACCGCCTGAGCGAGAGCCGCGCCATAGTCCGGGTAGTCGACGCTGTCCCGGCTGTCGGTCCCGAGATCAAGCACGGCCATCCCGGCGGCCTGCAAATCCTCGATCAGCGCCGCCTTGAGATCAAAACCGGCGTGGTCAGAAGCGATGGCAATGGAAGCGGCAGCCATGCGAGTTAGCTTCGTTGACAATTGCGGAAGACGGCAAAGCTACCATATGTCGAAACCGGCTGCCAATCGGCCACAACCCCTCGCCCTCACCCCGCCAGGAATCGTCTGCCTGCCTTGCCGCCTCCGCCGCCTAGCCGGGCCCCTGACAGTGCTGCCCCACAACGTGGAATTGCCCGCGCCCCCCAAAAGCTACAGACGATTGCGCGGTCTGTCGTAATTTGAATACTGACGATAATAGATTTCAGTTCCAATTAATATTTAATGAGCCTTTAAGTCATTTTTAATGAATAGTAAAACTATGGAA
>Ga0194121_10008387_pt1 | contig 13097 bp, 15 predicted proteins | sample TA2MahCa50mmetaG_FD_148609 | JGI IMG/M metagenome (GOLD analysis project Ga0194121, IMG submission 148609) | Freshwater microbial communities from Lake Tanganyika, Tanzania - TA2015020 Mahale Deep Cast 50m | ecosystem: Environmental > Aquatic > Freshwater > Lake | place: Tanzania: Lake... | reverse complement strand
TCGTTTATGATTTGATTTCTTATTTTAAAAGGCACAAATAAAGGAGTTTGCACAACTATGTCACCTTAGGATGCTGTCGCATATCCTATTACTGAAATTTTTGCACCACGAGCTAGTGTGTTCGTATTCGTATCAAGCTGATCTATTTTTAGTTGGAGTCTCTTGCCTTTCTCGATTGTAGTCACATTGAGCACCATCGGAGCTGACGCAGTGGTTGATGTAAACTGACCGGAATTGATTGTTGGCTTTGTCGTGAATATAGTTGTAAATGTATTTGCATTTACAGAGTCCTCCTTTAGAATGTCCACACGCCATAATGCTGCACCTGTGCCTGCTGTTGTAAGGCCTGCTATGACATCGATTATCTTAAAATCGTATGGCCACGGATCTGTGACATACTTGACTCCTGTGGTAGGGAGTGTACTCTCATCGGTCATTGGATATGCAAAAGTCTCCCTGGCACCAAATACAACACCTGTTCCCTTTGGAGCAAGTTTTAGTGAAACATTTGCTCCATCTCCACTTGCTGCTATTTCTGGAGCATCAGCACTTGCTGCATTTGATATTTTTATTTCGTTTACAGCGTTTGTATTACTATCGAAAATGATAAATTCATAATTACTCGTATCTGCTATATATCCAAGATCTGCAAACTTTGGAGCAGTCAGTGTTTTGTTTGTCAGCGTATCTGTTGATGAAGTTGTTACAACATTTACACCCTCAACAGCTATTACTCCTGAAGATGAACGGGATATAGTAGTATCAGTAGCATGACCTAACTCAATACTTCCCACACCTAATGCAGTGGAAGTTGATGCTGTGATTCCGGCTACTGGTAATCCTGAACAATTTGTTAAAGTTCCACTTAATGGCGTACCTAAAACCGGAGCTGTTAAAGTCTTGTTGCTAAGAGTTTGAGTATCAGTTGTTCCTACAACACTGCCAGTTACACCATGCACACCGGATGTTGGATTATCCACTGCTGCACCGTGTGCAAGATTAGTGATTGTGTTATTAGATCCATTTATTGTCTTGTTTGTTACAGTTTGTGTTCCGGTTGTTGTTAATGGGTCTATTGCCACTATTTCATAGAATGAATTACTTCTTCTCTGTAAGACTAAAGGTATGTTGGTATCAAGTGTTTTGTTTTGTGCTCCTATTAGGATTATTGCCCCCGAGTTTGATGGTGGTGATGATTGGTTATGTCTTACTGTTATGACTTGTGATCCTTTATATAAAAATATAATATCTTCTTGGTCTATGTCTGGTGAAGAGCCATATGTAATGAAATCCAAATCATCTGCTGATGATCCTTCCCCGGCAACAGTGGTCGTTGTATCAGTTACTGATAATGCTCCTGATGAAATTGTCTTGCTTGCTATATCAAACCCAAGCATTCCAACCTGACTTGGTGCAGCATTCCATTCATCTGAACCAACAGGTGATGTTCCGTCGTCTGCAACTACGACATTTGTTGTGTGCTTACCAAATTGAACTCTAGCCATTTATAATCTTCCTTTTCCCTTTATTATCGGTCTTTATGATGGTGATATTTTCCCCCACTTTTACTCTAGCATTCATTCCAGAATCTGGTAAACAGTTTGTTCTATTGATTCTCTCTAACATTTTGAAGAGTTTACCCATTCCTTGGGCCATTTACATTTAAACTCCGTTGAATGTGTGATTGACGAATATCTTCAATGTGTCTGAAGACGTCTTATCAAAACTTGATATTGACCAATGAGTTAAAAGTTTAGTAGCACTTGATGGTGATGAACCGCCTTCATGTATACATCCGCCTATAATTGATGTTGCTGAAAAGTCTCCAGTTGTCCAGGAGGTTAACCATGTAACTATATCTGTTCCAGAACCAGTGTTATCTGAATCTGAGTCACTTGTTTTTGGATATCCAGAATTCATGTTTTTACGTGATGCTGTTACTGGAGTTGTTACGTTTGTATATGTATTTGTTTTTGCCGGCGTTGCAGAACCAGTCCTTAGTTCCTGTTTTCCTGTTCCTGATGTATGGAATACTGATGTAGGTGATTCCCCGGAAGCCCTTTGTGCATAATACAAGTCGCCGGAATCTGTTACAATATTATGAGTGTAAAACCATTCTTTATAGACCTCATCCTTATCCTCAGAATGCCTGCTTCTTACTATACAAATATTATCTGCTGGATTAAGAGGCTTATTTTTAGATATATAATTAGGTAATTTGTCCTTCCAAGAGTTAAAATCTTCTATTCTTTCGTCTATAGTGCCAAACTGTTCAATAATAGATACCATATAAATACTTTAAGATTGGGTACTTATAAAGATTATTGACTATGTAACCTTGGTTTTAACTAATGAAGAAGACAAACCCTCCATAGAATCAACCTTCCTTTTTTCTATCTCAAAGTCATTAAACTTATGCTGTCCACACTGAACTGTTGTTGTACCCTCTGGAAATCTCCATTCAATTGATTTTATTTTAATTCCGTTGTTAGGAGCTGTCCCTATGGGAAAACTGATTCCTGTCAAACTATTAGATACAGATATTTTCCAGTGTTCCCTTAGATAATTTGCAAGACCTGGTATCACTAATTTTACTCTCTTATCAATATCTTTATGACCAGCATCACCTGTAACATAATTAGTAGCAATGGTATTAAGGTTAGCTCTAGTTCTATAATACGGTGCATATAGCCTTCTGGAATATCTTCCTATTTTATTAATTGATGTTGTGTCAGTCTTTACTACGTATGCAGTATTATCCAGATTTGATCCTGTTGTTCTCATGTCCTCATAATCATATTCAAACCTTATTGTATTACCTGCAGTTCTACCAGTGCTGAAAGTAACTTGTTTATTTTCAAAATCTACCGTATATCCAGATGCACCCTGTGGATCCTGAAATACACCATTATCATAAACTCTAAGATTTATTGGATTATCTGATAATGTGAATACTGTTTGTGAGGATGTTGCAGTAATCGACTCTTCCTGTGAGTATAAGAAATTCTGTCCCATAATTTCCAAATCATTTACCGTCATAGAGTCATCGTCTCCAGTATTTGTTATGTCATATGAGTGTTCTGTAAACGCATACCTGCTTTTTCTGTTAGGTTCTTTTATCAAGACTTTTCTTGGTGATGTCCAAAACACATCCTGGTCAAATAAAACAAGAAATTCTATTAATGTTTGGAGGTTTCCTTCTGCAACAAACTTTGTAATATTAGCTGTCCCTGGGGCAGTGTCAGCGACTATCCAATTGGAATCTATCTGCCCAACAATACTTTTAATGATTTCTCCAGGTTTCATATTTGAAAATATATTATCCCCGGCAAGGTTGTCTAATAATGCCTTAGTAACGTTTGTTCTCATGATAAAAGATCCAAGTCCTGTACAAAATACTTTCTTGTCATCAGTACCATCCTCTTTTTTCCATACCGCTCCGGCAAATTTCATTGTTAATGGTTGGGGTATAGCATTATACACCGCGTCTGATTCATCAGAAGATAAAGTCCTGCCACAATATACACGAATTTGATGTATTATTCCTGAATAGTCTTCCGTACCATCAGAATTTGTCCCTATTTTTATATCTTTTGTGTTACTTAAACTTCCTGATATGTTTTGTGTTCCACCGTCCTGTATTTTTTCTATAAATAGTTTTACATCATTATTAGAATCCCTAGAGAGTCTTATCATCACGGACTTGGATCCTGTTGCAAAATAATAAGTATTACTTGTTCCCTGTATTTCTGTAGTTGTTCCATTCTGCCTAATACGTGCATAGATGTGCCAGGCAGGCCCGAAGGTGCCAGTGGCATAATAATAGCCACCTATTTCTATTCCGTTTCCGCCTGCATCACTATCAAATTTACTGAAAATAATCTGTTTTTTACCATTAGAATTGCCTCCAAAATGAACTGCGTCAGCAATATACCATATAAATATATCAAATTGTCCTGAAAAGTCAAATTTTGTATTATGTGGTACGGTTACTTCTTCATTTATATTATTAAATCTTATTGAGTATAAATCTTCAAATTTACCTGAGTTATTTGGTGCCGTTTTCGGGTTAATAAAGTCTGCAGTGTATCCTCCAGTTCCGTCGTTACCATCTAGAAAATTTCCTGACTCGTCTCTTGCACTGTACTGAAAATTCCATATCGCTGTCAGTGAGTCAAGGTTTGTTACGTCCTGAATATAATATATAGTATCGCTTATATCAACTATTGCATTTACAGGAAAACGAAATTCCGCTGAATCTACTGCTCTGTCTCCATCTCTTGTTACTATTGATTCATATAATTCTACATCTCTTTTCTCTCCTGAAGTGTTTACAGCTATGGTTTTAACTCGTGGCATGTTATATTATCACTATCCTTATGTTGTTTTTACCTCTTGTATGGCTGAATTGCGACCAACACCAGAACCATTAATTCCTGCAACTTTAACTTGATAAAATTTTCCAGATTCCAAACCAGTTATAGTCTTACTAGTTGCTGTACTACCTACGTTTTGATATCCCCACATAGTCTCTGTTTGTTTTTTATAGTATACTCTATAATCTGATAGAGACGACCCGCCAGATGATGATGGTGCTGTCCACGAAGCACTGAACTGTCCTGGGCCTGACGATAAACTCAAGTTTTGTGGTTGTGACGGTGAGTCTGCTTCAAATGCAACTATATTATCTCCTATGAGGAATACTACATTACCATTCCAGGTTATCGGTTGATCGGCACTTATACTAAATGATTGTGTGTGGTAGAATCCGTCAGCCACAATAGGTGTTGCGCCAACATCGTTTATATGTATTCTAAACTTGTCAGCAACTTCTACTGGTTGGAATACCTCTTTGAAGAATGTTACTTGTTCATTTGGTGTAAGAAAATTATCTATTATTTTTGTATCTACTGATGATGAAAGTGTCTGTGAGCCTGTTCCCCCCACGACTGACATTATAGAGCCTGCTGCGGGGGTTTTATTAGTTGCAACAAGCCATGGATTACCTGCTGACATTAAATAGCCTATAACTACTCCGTCGTCTGTTACCTTCCTTCCGATTTCACTAGATACCGGTGCTGTTCCTCCAGAACAAGTAAATTTTTTTAATCCCAAAGCAAAAGAACCAAGAGTTGAACTTATATCTTCCCCAGTATGCAATATCCAGGAAAATTGTATCTGTGCGGAGTTACCCATTATTTTAACAAGTATCTGCTCGTCTGCATTCTTCTGAGGAATTGGATATGGTGATACAGGAGTATTAAGATCTAAATTAAACTGAGTTAGATTATCGGCGACATATGTTATAATTGGTTCGTTACTAGTATTCAATTTCTGTAGTAATACTTCTACCATGTTATTTCGTATAAATCCTCTTTGTGTACCATTGTTGTCTCGCGTCAGCCATAGAATCCTGAAGGTCTTTTCCGCTAACAGACATAATATAATTATTTGTTGTGTTTTGAGTTGTATTTTTTGTAGTGTTATTTACGTTTGACAGATTGGAAGAAGCGAAACCCTCGTTTCCGTGTTTACGGTCAATATTTGGCGAACCAGTATGTTCTTGTGCAACGCCAGCATATCCCTTTTTCTTCATATATTCATCAGTCCTGCTCTTTCCCCAAGCTTTAACTAATTGATCATATCTTACTTTCGGCATATATACTAATCCTTGATTAATTCTATGTTCTTTTTGTTCAGTTCCAAACTTACGATGGTCCGGAGAAATTGTAAATCTTTTTTTCAATTCGTTATAAACAAATTCTACTATTGAGTTGAAATCCGTCAACGTTTCTCCTGCCTTGTCCACCTCTTCTCCAGTGGAAGCAAAAGCTGCGGTCATAAATGATATATTTTTTGGCCAGTTGTCTTCAACCCATTTCGCTGCATCTTTCCACTTGTCTTCCCACCACTTCACTGCATCAGCCCACGATTTCTTTGCATCTTCAAGGCGTTTGGCTTGTTGATCTTTATGCACACCGGGCCGCCACCTCTCCTTCGCTTGTTGCTTCTGTTTTTCTGTCGTACCACCTTCACCAAATATAATTGTGGTGAGGCCTCCCACCCAGTCACCCTTATTAAATTGCTCTGCTGCCTTCATCAGACGTGGTCCGTATACCTGATAAAACTTTATCGCGTGCTGTAACATTAGTAGAGTAAATGGTAGTAAAACGAATCCTATGAAATCTCCTATTGGTCTTAGATAGAACATTACTGCCGTACTAATTAGTTTCAACACAGACTGTAGAAGTGGTGATGAATCTATTATTTTCTTTCCTAATCCAGCTAATCCCATTCCTCCTAATAATCCCCCGAAGACTTTTCTTATCATTCTTTCGTTTCTTATAAACTTCAACCGCTGCATTTCCATTTCAAAGTCTTTCCTATGCGTCTCATTTCTTGATTGTACGATAAAAAGCTGTCTTGCCATGGCATCTGCTCCAGCTTTTGTGTGTGACATAGTAGTATCTGACACTTTATACATTCGGTTAATAGTTGCTTCATATTGTTCGCCTCCTCTTCCACTACCATATGGGAATTTCATCGCTTTTGCTAACTCAAAAAGCTGTTTTTTTGCTTCTTCTACGTCTATTTCTATTTTTAGTTTATATTCAGCCATGACTATATATGTCTAAAACGTCAACGCCTATAAAGTTTATCTAAATTCTAAATTTAGGCATCATGTCTTTCATGGTTTTAGTTGTGAATTGAAGTACTTTTTTTAACCACTTGGTTGGCTGTCTGTCAACGGTTTCTTTATCCCATTGATAGAGGGTTGCGCAGAGTCCATAGACGGTATCGCTGATCCTATCACTTCCGGACCCACGAAACTCGTCATCCAGTCCCCCAAGGATTTCGCTAAAGGGTAGTCTTTCATGACCTCCTCCATGATTTGATTTATTGTACTTGTCTTTTGTGATCGTATTTCCCTAGGATCTCTGTGATTAAATGGTGCCTTTTTCAACGTTCTCATGATTATCTGAATTCTATACTCGTCCATTTTGACCTGAGGACTTTGTATATTTGAGAGGTCTACACTGCTTCTAATAATCTGTTCAGTATCACCCCATGGTATATCAGATTCATACTCTACTTCATGTTTTGTGCCTTCGACCTCAATAGTAAATCGTTTTATCATTACCAATGATAATAAAAAGGTTGTATTTAAGTCTTAATCGTCTGGTATAGTCACGTCACTTGAGATATCAACAGTACAACCTGCTAATTGCCATGTAATTTCTTCAAACACAGGTTCATTTGGTTCGAATCCACTGACTGTATGCTCTCCTAGTCCTATATCTGTTGCTTTTATTTCTATTTTATTCTGATTATCCCCACTCAAACCATTATTAAAATCAAGATTAAGTGTTGGTTGTGTTCTTGCTAGTGTTTGTGAGTTTGCTGCTATTTGTGCATAGAATTTGTTTAATTGAGTCATGTCTAACCATGACGCCTTGAATCTTCCTGTTACTTCAAACGTTTTTCTATATGAAGAAACTGCCATATTGCTAGAATGAGTGTATAGTAACTCTGGGTTTTGATTGAATGTTATTTCTACCTCCTGAAGCTGTGCTATTACTGTTCCGTCTGGATACTCCAGTGTTCCATGTGCAAATGTGTATGGAAAGTTGAAGTGTTTTGTGTCTGATTCTGAGACAGGATTAGGATCAATTGTTAATCCGGTGGAAACCTCTTTAGAATATTGCATATCAGCGGCGCCTCTTACAGCTTCCCCCACACTACTTCTTAAAGTAAGTGAGTTTAAGACGCAACCCTGAAGGTTTCTTATGTTATCCTGGTCTACTTGGTCAAATCCAACCTGAACAGTAAATGGTTGTATTGCCTTGCTTTGTATTGAATAGTTAAATGTGTTTGGAGCACCAGAAGCTGGTACGGTTCTTGTATCAAATAATAGATCAAAAAACCATGGAGATGATAAAATAAAATCTACGGCAATACCACCTCTTGCTTGCCCATATACAAAGGTCTTTGGGAACAATCTATTAAATTCTGGAAGAACAAGTCTACTATTAGTGTAGTTCCAGCTTGTTATTTTCTGTTCAAAACCGAAAACTTTGTTAAGATTAACTGCTGCGGTGCCATATGTTGTCTCTAAACCCCATTTTAGATAACCAAATGCGCCTGTTCTAACATTATTAACCATGACTATTTATACTGAAGTTCTTTTAGTTAATAAAGATTGTTCCCGATTATTATATAGAATGAACTTGCCTATAAATAACGTCTATTGTTGCCCTAAACATGTTCCTATACTCCCTATTAAACGATGTAAAGCCTACAATCCTCCTATCCACATAACCAGTTGTTGTTCTTACATCATGTTCTAAAATCCTCCCTATTTCTTTCATCATGGCATTATGTCTTTTTTCACCAGAATATGTCCTCACATCTATGGTTATTGGAACTTCACTAAGAAAGGAATCAGCGTGTAGTGAAAATGTTGATATTATTTCTTTTTGTGGATCTAATATAATTTGGTCCCGGAAATCATCACCAAATCCAGTTGTTTTCTTATCCCAGACCTTTACAATCTCTGGTTTTTCTCCTCCACTACTTGTCCACTTGGTTGAAAGCAGATTAAGTAAATCATCCATTGCGTCATAAAGAGATATACTCATGATGTAAAGTCACGCAAAACATTTTTTACAAACCACGTTGGATCTATTCCTTCATTTTTTATCTTATTCATTACCTTTCCAGTCATCAATTTCAAATATTCCTCATCTCTTCCTGAATTAGCCCCATTATCTTTTATGTATTTTACCCAATCATATATCCTTTCAAATGGTGGATATGTTCCTGGTGCCCTACCAGAATCCAAAACCGCAATAGAGTATGCATGAGAACCAACTATTTTAGCCTTTTCATAAAAATCAATTTTCCTCGCCGTGGAATATTCATAACCCATCAATTTTATCTCTGCCCTAAGTTTTCCTCTTAAGTCTATTCCTATGTCATTAATAAGTTTCTTTCCTACTTCTTTAAGATCTGATTTTTTAGCTTTGAACATATTATGGTATGATAAATATTTCTTCGCGGTTTCTGATTATCCTATCAACGTCTTCTTTCCATCTTGCCATTGCGTCTGTGGGGGAAATACCGTGTGAGCCCATTGGTAATGTGTCCATTCTAAAGGAAGCACCAACAATATCTATTGCCGTGAGTTTAATGCATGCTTCTTCTATGTCCCCTGGAACTGTTGTATCACCGAACCTGTAAGACACTCGTATCCTTCTATCCCTTAAAATTGAAAATAAATATCCTCTTAAATGTAGAACACCATAAAATGGTTCTAAATTAAATCCACTTGTTGTAGATGTAATGTCTTCATATAAAGAACCGTTCCACACTTCTATTTTATCTCCCTGTGCAGAATCTATTGTTTTTATGTTTCTATGTTGTAAATATATAGGTGTCCCCCACCCAAATGTATATATTAACGGTAAATGATGAACTTCATTTGTTATGGTTCTACTCCTCCACGCGTGACCAGTCCTTCTTTCTATTTTATCTTCATTTCTGTTTATTAGTTTCTCAACTTGGTCTGTGTTTGGAACACTGTTTTTATCTATTGGTATCCTAAGAAAATCAGCCACGTGTGTTATAGTACAATAAGTTGTAGCCATATATAAAAGAAAAGTGTTGTTAGTACTTAAAGTTTATTAGATTTATTCGTATGCGATTATGTATCTTGCAGTAGTTCCCGTGAAATCTGCATAAAGTCCACTTACAAATGGAACGTCGACCCAAACCATATTCTGTGTGTCTTCACCATGAATGGTTGTTATTACGGAACCGCTTTCAGTAGTGCCATCTTTTAGTACCATTTTGTCACCAGATGATCCTTTCAGAGTCACAAATACTCTTTTAATAATTCCATGTCCAGCTTTAACTAAAACGTCAGAAGCACCTAATGCGTCAGTAATTTGATTAGTTATGCCTACCATATTAATACATTTATAATGTTAGTATAAAAAGATTACTTAAAAAAAGAAAAAATATGGATGAATCCTAGTATCCGAACACTAGAAATTCAAATACTTTGCTTTGGGTTAGAGTGCTTCCGTTAGCCAGCTCATTTAGAGCAGCCCCTGGAGTTGTTTCACCTGAGACTTGCTCTTCCCCGTACAACTTGATCTTCTGATTTGCCTTATCGTATTGAACGACAAATCCAGTATCAGTGTATGTTGGAACAACTGCCACTAACGTTGAAATTCTTCCCGGATCTTTGAGATCTGCACTTACTCCGTTTGTAGAGTAAGTATCTGCAGAGCCGAATGTTACTTTCACAGCATATATGTTCAACTTGCTGTTTAAGGCAGATTGAATGCTTTTATTCTGTGGAGTTACGCCGGCTTGTTCCCATTCACTGGTAGATATCGTTAGAGTCATGTCTCAGTTCCCCTAAAGCTTTATATCTCTGATTTTACCCTGAGCTTTGAAGTGTCTACAGACAGTTTCTCCCATTGTTCTGAATACCCCTTTCTCAACAAATGCATTGTTAATGAATGGATATCCTGGTGAACGTCTTGTTGCTTCATAGTACTCTGTTGGAATTGCAATTTGTATACCTAATCTTGGGTAACCATATCCCTCTGCATCAGATACATCAAGAGCAAACAATCTTCCTATTTCAGAAGTATCGCTTGAGTTCTTTGGTGCGTCTTTGCTTGGAATGAATGGAACACCGTAGATAGAGTCTACATGAATTCCTACGCCTGTACCTTTGAAGGTCTGGATTCCGTTCACATCGATTTGTACTAGAGCCTCGCCGTATGGATTTGCAATACGAACTTGTGGCAAGTACAATCCTTGAATCTCGGAGTAAACTTCCTGTGAACCTAAGAATACGTTAGGATCTTTTCCTGCAGCAATTCTAATCTTTCTCAGATGTGTTCTGATTGTATCATCAGTCAGTCTTCCATTGGTACCGATTGTTCCACTTGCGGAATCAACTGTGGAGTCAAATGTAGTTCCAGTATCTCTGTCTACTACTGATGTTGCTCCCTTCCAAGGATCATAAAAGTCGGTATAACTACCGCCCAATGCATCCTCTTCAGCGTCAGCTGATACGATTCTGTCAAGTGTCTCAAAATTATTTGTACCCGAGTGGTTTGCACTTGCATTAGCAGCATCATTTTCGACGTCTGCTAGAAGCATTTTATTAATATTTTCCTTGTGTTGTACAGCCATGAATAATCTTAGTGAGCCAAGACCACCCCAAATATCGTCTTTGCTATGTGTGGCGAGCCACTCCATAACTTCTGACGCACTAAATGGTAGTTGTGCTGTCTTTGGTCTTACATCGATTTCTGCCAGAGTTGGTTTAACGGTTTCTGCAATAGAACCACCTTCAGCAGTACCACCTAAGGTTGTAATGCCGCTTGTGTTAAGAGCTGACCTTGCAGTTATGAAACGCCATCCTGACTTATCCCATGGATATTTTGGCAGGATACCGAATGCATTTGCCTCAAGGTTAAGCTGAGCCCATGCATAAGCACCATAAATAGCGTTGAAAACGCCAGATGTGGATGTTAAGACTGGAGCGTCTGCTTTTCTTAAAAGGTTTCTGTTGTAGCCATAGTATAGAGCTTCTAACTCATCGATAGTAGTTATCTTTACCATGTCGCTACCTCATCTGGATTTGGTCTGTAGAATTTGCCGGAAAGAATATCTCTTGCAACTTGTGAAAGTCCATCATAACCACCTTCTCGTGCAGCTTTCAAAATCGGGCTAAAATCGCCCTGTTTGGATTTTTCAACTGATTCAAGTGATACATTTGGTCTGGGAGTTTCAGTAGAATGCTCTACCTTATCAACCTTAGTAGATTTCACTACATTGGTTGTTGCTTTTTCTTGCATCTCTAGACCTGAACCATCTACTGGTATATCATTCTTTGGATCAGAATCTCTGATTGAAGCTTGCTGAGAATTTGACTGGTATGTATCTGGAACCTTTACCTTTGCACCAATGTCCTCATCATCAGTTATTGCTGGTTTTAGAGGCAAGTCTGTTGGTGTTTCCAATGCCTTGATTCTAGTCTCGAATCCATCGACTTTTTTGCCGATTTCATCAATTTTTGTTTCAAGTTTAGAAGTATCGAATTTTGCGATGCCTTCTTGGATTTTTGATAAAGTGTCTTCGATTGATTTGTCTGCCATGTCAACGAACTTAGTTTTAGGTTGTTTGTCTACTTCTTCAGGTTTTTTGTCTTCAGCCATGTCCTTGTCTAATATAAATGTTGCGAGTATATAAATATCTCGTTTTGGGGGATTTATAATTCTAGTTGTACTCTTTTAGCTATTAGGAGTAGGTTTATTTTTGATAGTTTATCCCCCAGGAATTTCTTTTTGCCGTCTTCTTTTTCTTCCGACTTATCAGAATCACCTGAGGAACCACCACTCATAGCTCCTCCTATCGCGCTGCCTGCTACTTGACCTCCTATCATGGCAGCAAGAGGACCAAGTTTCTTTTTATCGTCTCTTACTTCTGTTATTTGTCTTGTATCATCTGGACCCTGCTCCGCTGTATCATATGAGCCTTTTACTCCTGTATTATTACCAAACATTATGTCTGCTTTTTTTAACCCTTCTGGTTTTTCGTCTTCATTTATTCCTTCTAATTTTCCCCTAACTCCCTCGTTTGCAGACATTGTTTGCCCTGGATTAGAGTATTTTTCTTTTGGTTTTCTTTCTTTAGGATCTTCTACTATTCCCGTTAAATCATAATCTTCTTTCGTTTTATCCACATCAAGTTTTTCATTTCTAGAACCATCTGATGCATCAATACTATGACCCTGAAATACTTTTTTGAATTCATCTAACCACCATTTTTTTAATTCTGAAGGAAGATTTTCCCATGATGATTTATTCTCCCATATGGATTTTGACGTACCTCTGGGAGTTTCGTCAACGCGTGGATCAATATTACCTCTAAGTTCTTCCTCTGTTATCTTTGGTTTATCCTGTTCCATTGTCTTTTTTGTATTATTATCAGATCTATATCCTCTATTTGATATCTCATGTTCTTTTTTATATGGATCTCTGGTTTGATTGGAATCTCTCACTAAATTAGTA
>Ga0194121_10008386_pt1 | contig 13100 bp, 14 predicted proteins | sample TA2MahCa50mmetaG_FD_148609 | JGI IMG/M metagenome (GOLD analysis project Ga0194121, IMG submission 148609) | Freshwater microbial communities from Lake Tanganyika, Tanzania - TA2015020 Mahale Deep Cast 50m | ecosystem: Environmental > Aquatic > Freshwater > Lake | place: Tanzania: Lake... | reverse complement strand
ACATAGGCCTTGACCAGTCCCTCCAGCCAGTCACTGGGCGCCGTCATGGCATGGAAACTCTCGAGCGGCTGCTTGAACGGCGCCATCGCCAGCGCGGGATCAGCGCCCAACTCGACCAGGCGATCGCGAATTCGCGCGAAGTGACGGTATTCGGCATTGGCCATCGCAGCCAGCTCGGCCTCATCGGTGATCGTCGGCGCAAGCGCCGCGTCAGCAGCGAGTCGCTCGAAGGCCATGAGCTCGCCGTAGGCGAGTACGCCGAGCAGATCGATCACAGCGGCGCGGTATGCGGGGTCCGCGAGCGCAGCATCCTCGGTCATGCTCGGAGCGTAGTGGGAGGTACACTTTCTTCCACGAAGACCGTGCGTCGGCGCCCCCGCCTCAGGGTGCGGTGCCCGCGGTCCCTCCCACAGGAGCACAACTGAGCAGCACGGAGAGCCTCACGCAGGCCCCCACCTTTCGAGATCTCGGCGCCGACGACGACATCGCCCAGGCATTGGCGGATATCGGTATCGAGCGGGCATTCCCCATCCAGGAGATGACCCTCCCCCTCGCACTCGAGGGTCGCGACCTGATCGGACAGGCCAAGACCGGCACCGGCAAGACCCTCGGCTTCGGCATCCCGCTGCTGCAGCGTATCTCGCGCGATGACGCGCCGGGCGCGACTCCGCAGGCGCTGGTCGTCGTGCCCACGCGCGAACTGTGCATCCAGGTCGCCGAAGACCTCGAGCAGGCAAGTTCGCACCGCGGCCTGCGGGTGCTCAGCGTCTACGGTGGGCGCGCCTACGAGCCTCAGGTCGACGCGCTTACTCGGGGCGTGGAAGTCGTGGTCGGCACCCCTGGGCGCTTGATCGACCTAGCCAACCGCGGATCCCTCAACCTCGCGCGGGTCGCTGTGCTCGTGCTCGACGAAGCCGATGAGATGCTCGACATGGGCTTCCTGCCAGACGTCGAGCGGATCGTGTCGCAGATCCCCGCCCAGCGGCAGACGATGCTCTTCTCGGCGACGATGCCCGGCCAGATCGTCGCCCTGGCTCGCCGCTACATGACCCAGCCCACCCACATCCGCGCGGCGGACCCCGGCGACGACCGCGCCACGGTGGACGCGATCGAGCAGCACGTGTGGCGCGCTCATCCCCTCGACAAGCCCGAGCTCCTGGCCCGGATCCTGCAGGCCAACGGCCGCGGCCTCACGATGGTGTTCACCCGCACCAAGCGCAAGGCGCAGAAGATCATGGACGATCTCACCGAGCGCGGCTTTGCCGTGGGGACAGTCCATGGCGATCTCGGCCAAGGCGCGCGGGAGCAGGCGCTGCGTGCCTTCCGCAAGGGCAAGGTCGACGTCCTCGTGGCCACCGATGTCGCAGCCCGCGGCATCGATGTCGACGGCGTCACCCACGTCATCAACTACGAGTGCCCCGACGACGAGAAGACCTACCTGCACCGCATCGGCCGCACGGGACGCGCGGGTGCGAGCGGCGTGGCCGTTACCTTCGTCGACTGGGAAGATGTCGCGCGCTGGCAGATGATCGACAAGATCCTCGGGCTGCCCTTCAAGGATCCACTCGAGACCTACTCCACCTCAGATCACGTCTACACCGGTCTTGGCATCCCCCGCGATGCCAACGGTCGACTCACCGAGGGGGAGCGCACGCGCGCCGGGCTCGCCGCCGAGGAACTCGAAGACATCGGCGAGACGGGCAAGAAGCCCAAGCCCAAGGAGCGCTTGCGCTCAGATCGTCCGAAGTCGGATCGCCCGAAGTCCGGCCGGCCGAAGTCGGATCGCCCGAAGTCGGATCGACCGAAGTCGGATCGGCCGAAGTCGAATAGACCGAAGGCGGAGGGCTCGAGCGACGACGCACCCAAGCGCCGTCGTCGCCGCACGCGCAGGACCGGTTCGTCGTCACCCGAGGCATGAGCACATCTCCTCACCGGCAGCAAGGAGGACTTCATCGCCCTCCTCGAGCCGCCCGCGACGCGCGCCCGGCGCATTTAGGGCGCCGGCGGAAGAGCCCCCCACGACTCGAGGGCATCGAGCAGTCCGGGCGATGTCGGCAGTGCGTGCAGTTCGGCCAATCCGACCCAGCGGGCATCATCGGCGTCATCGCCGGCCACCGGATCCCCTCCGTCGACGACCGTGGCGGCGAAGTCGCGGATGTCGTACGTCGACCCGTCCGGTGCCGTCCGCTCGACCGAGCCGATCATCCGCACGGGATGCACACGCAGGCCGGTCTCCTCAAGTGTCTCCCGCACGACCGCATCGCGGAAGGACTCCCCCGTGTGCACGCGCCCACCCGGCAGTGACCAACGCCCCCGGGCTGGCGCGCGGCCACGCTTGATGACGAGCAGTCGCCCCTCAGCGTCGTGCACGATCGCGCCGACGCAGGGGACGGACCAGTCGACGGGCACACCGCTCGGCGGCGTGCGCCCGATCGTCACCGTCACCCCGGGCGGCACGTCGTCGCACTCCGGCCAGGCCGTGACGCGCAGGTGGAAGACGTGCTGCTCGCCCGGTAGTTCCGACACGGGCTCCAGAGCCACGTGCACGAGCGGAGACCTCGCGGTCGCGGACGCCCCGAGCCGGGTCAGCTCGGCATCGATTGCCGCCCGATCCTCGGGCGGCAGGTACATCCACATCGCCGAATGCCACAGCACGAGGGCCTCGCCGTCGCGGAGGCGAAGGTCGCCCACGAAGGACACCGCGTCCTGCTCGACGACGACGGCCGGCACGCGCGCGGCGACTTGGAGTGCGCCCCGCAGTCGCTCGAAGCGCTCCACATGATCGGGCCACACGAAGGACGTCAGGAGGAGACGGCCATCGGTCGAGGCCGGGTCCACCGGATGGATGTCGCAGCCACGGCGCTCGACGATAGGCGGCATCGCTTCGCGTCCGGCAGTGGGCACGATCCCGGCAGCAACGAGCTCATCGACCCGTAGTGCGAGTCCGGCCGACGATCCGATCTCTACCAGGCGCGCGGGTACACCCCACTGGCGATGGACACGCCCGAGGATGTCGGCCAACGACGACGTACGGCCGACCTCATTGGTCTGGGGAAACCGCAGAAGGCCCTCCGCGATGTCGCTTGCATACTCATCGACCGCCTCGGCGAAGGCCTCCCGGCAGATCAACCGCGCGCGCTCGCTCATCGGGGGTGTTCCGCCGACGGACGCGTAGAACATCGCAAGGGCCGGCACCTTGCGTCCGAGCACCAGGCGATGTACCGAGGCGAAGAACCGCAGCGGCACCATGTCACCGATGCGGGCGTCGCCATAGGGCTCCAGCAGGGGAAACCGGGCCGGATCACGTGCCACCGAGCCCGCGAGATCGGCATAGGTGGGCGCGCCGAGGCGCTCGCAGTTGTCCGCCATGTCGGCGAAGAGCCCCGACAGGCCGGGCCTGTCGTCTCGGCGGATGCCCATCGCCCCACCGTAGGCTTCACGCTCGCGACATCCCCTCACGAGCCCGCCGAGCGGCGTACCGTCTGGACACATGACCCCCACCTGGAAGCGCGCCCTACTTGGCATCAACGCGGTCTTCGCCGCCCTCGGCGTTGGCCTGTCCTTCATCCTCAGCGTGCTCGGCACTTACTCTAGCCTCAACACCAATCCGACCTCACTGGGATATGCCGGTCAGGGAATGATCGGCCGCGTCCTGGACTTCTTCACCTACTTCACCATCTGGTCCAACATCCTCGTTGCCATCGTGATGGCCATGCTCTTCGTGCGCCCCGACCGCGACAGCTTCTGGTTCCGCGCCGTTCGGCTCAGTGCGCTGCTGATGATCGTGGTCACCGGCATCATCTATAACGCGATCCTGGCTGCGAGCGCCCAACTCCAGGGGCTCGAGGTCATCACCAACCTCTTCCAGCACATCCTAACGCCCATCGTGTCGCTGCTGGTGTGGCTCGTCGCCGGACCGCGCGGATGGTTCTCCTGGCGCATCATCCTCGCGAGCCTCATCATTCCGATCGTCTGGCTCGTCTTTGCCCTCATCCGCGGAGCCTTCATCGGCGCCTATCCCTACGGCTTCGTCGACGTGGCCACCTACGGCTACGCCACGGTGCTCACCAACGTGGCCGGCATCGTCGTGTTCGCCCTCGTCCTGTGCATGATCTTCTGGGGAATCGACTGGCTGATCCGGCGGGTCACGTCGGGGAAGCGAGCTACGGCCTCGGCCTAGCCGCGGGTCTTGTATTCCTCAAGCAGCCTGCGGGCGATGATCATCTTTTGGATGTCGGCGGTGCCCTCGCCGATCATGAGCATGGGGGCCTCGCGGTAGAGGCGCTCGATCTCGTATTCCTTGGAGTAGCCGTAGCCGCCGTGGATGCGGAAGGAATCCTCGACGACCTCCTTGCAGTACTCACTGGCCAGGAGCTTGGCCATGCCTGACTCGAGGTCGTTGCGCTCGCCGGAGTCCTTCTTGCGGGCCGCCATCACCATCATCTGATGGGCGGCCTCGACCTTGGTGCCCATGTCAGCGAGGCGGAAGGCCACGGCCTGGTGCTCGGCGATCGGCTTGCCGAAGGTGATGCGTTGCTGCGCGTACTCGACCCCGAGCTCGAAGGCACGCTGCGCGAGACCGCATGCACGCGCGGCAACATTGACACGGCCAACCTCGACCCCGTCCATCATCTGGTAGAAGCCGCGGCCCGGCTCACCGCCGAGGATGGTCGACGCGGGCAGCCGAAGGTCTTCCATCACGAGCTCGGTCGTGTCGACGCCCTTATATCCCATCTTCTCGATCTTGCCGGGGATCGTCAGGCCCGGTCGGACCTCGCCGAAACCGGACGGCTTGTCGACCAGGAACGTCGTCATGCGCTTGTAGACCGATGCGCCCTCGGGGGCTTCGGCATCGCTGCGCACCAGCACGGCCACGACTGTCGAGCTACCGCCGTTGGTGAGCCACATCTTCTGGCCGTTGAGCACGTAGTCGTCGCCATCGCGAATCGCGCGCGACTGAATGGCCGACACGTCGGAGCCGCAGCCGGGCTCGCTCATGCTGAACGCCCCGCGGATTTCGCCCGTCGCCATGCGGGGTAGGTAGTGCGCCTTCTGCTCCTCGGTGCCGTGCTGCATGATCATGTAGGCGACGATGAAGTGGGTGTTTATGACACCGGAGACGCTCATCCACCCGCGTGCGATCTCCTCCACTACGAGGGCGTAGGTCAGCAGTGACTCGCCGAGTCCGCCGTATTCCTCAGGGATCATCAGGCCGAACACGCCGAGGTCCTTCAGGCCTTCCACAATGTCGGCCGGGTATTCATCCTTGTGCTCGAGCATCGTCGCGTTGGGCAGGATCTCGTTGTCGACGAAGTCGCGCACGGCCTTGAGGATCTCCATCTGGAGATCGGTGAGTCCTTCGGTGTGCGCCAAACGTGGCATCGTTGCCTCCTCGAGCTGGTCACCTGATGCTAATGGACGTTAACTCAACGAGCAGGGCGAGCGGGACGCCATAACCCGGCTCCCGGGTTGACCAGCGAGATGCAGGCGACGAAAGGGACCGCCAGCAGGGGAAGGGCCTCAAAGGCCGGAATTCCGACGAGTGCGGCGAGGCCGCACTGCAGGGCCGTGATGGTGATCCACGCGACGCTCCGCACGACGATCACGTGCCCGTGGTCGGGTCCGTCTAGCAGGCGACGGCTGGTGACCACGCACGCGGCCGTTGCGACGACCGCCGCACCGGAGAGCCCCCAGGGCATGGGGAGGAACGAAGCGACCAGAACGGCGACGAGCGACACCGCGCACAGGCACGCGAGCTGGAGAGCCCCACGTGAGTCGGGTCTCACGAGGACGTCGCGCCAGGCGCGTCGAGGGACGGGTCGGTCGGATGCAACGTAAGGATCGCCAGCCAGCGGCTCCAGCAGCACGGTGCGCGCCTGGCAGAGCCGGGCAAACTCCGACTCGCTCCCACCGCAGTCGGGATGGGCCTCTCGCGCCCACAGGCGCCAGGCCCGCTTGATCTCGTCGGGGGTTGGGCGGTCACCCAGCCCCAGGACCGCTGCCGCCTCGGCGCGATGCATGCCGGTCACGACTCCGGTGGCGTGAAGGTGCTGGTGCGCTGCATGCCGGCGGCGCGGCCCTTGGCTGAAACGACCAGTGCCATCTTGCGGGAAGCCTCATCGATCATCTCGTCCCCGAGCATGACCGCGCCCTTGGCACCGCCCTGGGCGGACGTGGCGTAGTCGTAGGCATCGAGGATGAGCTCGGCCTTGTCGTAGTCCTCCTGGCGCGGGCTGTAGATCTCGTTGGCCGCATGGATCTGGCCCGGGTGGAGGACCCACTTGCCATCGAAACCGAGCGCTGCGCTTCGACCAGCGACACGGCGATAGCCGTCGACGTCCTTGATCTGCAGGTAGGGGCCGTCGATCGCCTGCTTGTCGTAGGCGCGGGCTGCCATGAGAATACGCATCAGGATGTGGTGGTAAGCGTCACCAACATCGTATCCGGGGGGCTGCTCGCCAACCACCAGGGACTTCATATTGATGCTGGCCATGAAGTCGGCCGGACCGAAAATGATGGTCTCCACGCGCGGTGATGCTTCGGCGATTGCCTCGACCCTGGTCAGCCCCATCGCGTTCTCGATCTGCGCCTCGATGCCGATGCGTCCCACCTCGAAGCCGTTGGCCTTCTCGATCTGGGTGAGCAGGAGATCGAGGGCGACGACCTGCTCGGCGGTCTGGACCTTGGGCAGCATGATGCAGTCGAGGTTGGGGCCGGCACCCTCGACGACCTCGACGACGTCGGCGTAGGTCCACTGCGTCGTCCAGTCGTTGACGCGGACCGCGCGTACCTTGCCGTCGTAGCCGCCCTCATTGAGGGCTGCCACGATGTTTTTGCGCGCCTCCGGCTTCGCCAGGGGTGCGACGGCGTCTTCGATGTCCATGAACACCTGATCGGCCGGAAGGCTCCGGGCCTTGTCGAGCATCTTCGGGCTCGAGCCGGGCACGGCGAGGTTTGAGCGACGTGAGCGCATGGCACGCGCGGGGCTGGCAGTGCTCATGCGGCGACCCTACCCACCATCCCGAGGGGAGTACCCTTGGGCCACGTGACCACCCCTCCTCGAGTCTTCGTGGCGCGCCTTGCCCGGGCTGAGGTCTTCGACCCCAATGCCGAGCAGGTGGGCCGGGTGCGTGATGTGGTCACGCTGCTGCGTTCCGACGCGCAGCCTCCTCGCGTGGTCGGACTCGTTGTCGAGGTGGTCGGACGCCGCCGGATCTTCGTTCCGATGACCCGCGTATCGACGATCGACAGTGGCCAGGTGGTCGTCAACGGGGTCGTTAACCTGCGCCGGTTCGAGCAGCGCTCGGGCGAGACGCTCGTCATGGGCGAGCTCCTCGACCGTCGCGTCAACTGCATCGAACCCGGTCGCTCCGGGCACCCCGCGACAGTCACCATCATCGATGCCGCCATCGAGCAGCGGGCCAACCGCGACTGGTTTGTCACCCAGTTGTTCATCCGCGAGGGCCACGGCCTGCGACGCAAAGGGCAGGCCCGCATCGTGGAATGGAGCGCGGTCGAGGGTCTCACGGTCGCACCCGGCGAGCAGGGCGCGGCTCACCTGCTCGCATCGCTCGACGGACTGAGCGCACCCGACTTCGCGCACGCGATCCAGCAGATGCCACCGGCACGACGTCTCGACATCGTGCGCGAAATCGACGACGAGCGTCTTGCCGACGTGCTCGAGGAGCTGCCCGAGGAAGAACAGGTCGAGATCATGCAGTCGCTCGAGGCCGAGCGCGCGGCCGACGTCCTCGAGGAGATGGATCCCGACGACGCCGCCGACCTCATCTCTGAGCTGCCACCCGAGCAGGCCGCCGACCTGCTGGAGCGCATGGAGCCGGGCGAGGCCGACGACATCCGGCGCCTGCTCACCTACGGCGACTACACCGCCGGCGGCATGATGACGACGGAGCCCGTCGTGCTCCCTCCCGACGCCACCGTGGCCGAAGCCCTGGCGCGGGTGCGCAATCCCGAACTCGCTCCCTCGCTCGCCGCTCAGATCTATGTGGTGCGACCGCCGACCGACACCCCCACCGGCCGATTCCTCGGCACGTGCCACTTCCAGCGGCTGCTGCGCGAGCCGCCCGCGGCCCTGGTCTCAGGTGTCGTCGACACCAACCTGGAGCCGATCGGCCCCGAGACGGACGTCGCCACCGTCGCTCGCTACTTCGCGACCTACAACCTCGTCGCACTGCCCGTCGTCGACCAGGACAGTCGACTCATCGGGGCCGTCACCGTCGATGACCTCATCGATCACATGCTTCCCGAGCACTGGCGCGACTACGAGACCCCCGGGGCAACGTCATGAAGCCGCCACGCCCCGGCCGTCGCGCCGAGCTCCGCATGGATCAGCCTCTGGAGCGCAGCCGCCTGCGTGGGCCCTCCTACGATCCGGAGCAGTGGGGTCGCCTGAGCGAGCGCATCGCGCGCTTCATCGGCAGCTGGCGCTTCATCGCGTGGATGACCGCCGTCATCATCGCCTGGCTCCTGTGGAACATCTTCGCTCCCGAGCAGCTCAAGCCTGATCCCTATCCCTTCATCTTCCTGACGCTCCTGCTTTCGCTCCAGGCCTCGTACGCCGCGCCTCTCATCCTGCTCGCGCAAAACCGGCAGGCCGACCGCGATCGCGTGCAATATCTCGAGGACCGTGCCAGCACCGATCGTTTGATCGCCGACACTGAGTACCTCACCCGGGAGATCGCGGCCCTGCGGATGGCCCTTGGCGAGGTTGCCACGCGCGACTACGTCCGAAGCGAGCTGCGCGACCTAGCCGACGAAATCTCGGAGGCGCTGGCCGAAAGGCACGAATCGCAGGGCGAGCAGCCGGGGCCTAGCATCAACGCATGACCTCCATCGATCGGTCCCTGGTTGACGCCGCCCTCGCGCGTGTCGAAGACCCCGAGATCCACCGCCCCATCACCGAGCTCGGCATGGTCAAGTCTGTCGAGATCGACGCAGACCGGGTCAGGGTCGCGATCTACCTCACGGTCTCCGGGTGTCCCATGCGCGACACCATCACCCAGCGCGTCTCGATCGCGGTGGGATCGGTCCCCGGGGTGCGCCATGTTGATGTCGAACTCGATGTCATGAACGACGAGCAGCGGGCAGCTCTGCGCAGCACCCTGCGCGGTGGCCGCGAGGAGAAGGAGATTCCCTTCGCTCAGCCGGGCTCGCGCACCCACGTCTACGCCATCACATCGGGCAAGGGCGGAGTGGGCAAGAGCTCCCTCACGGTCAATCTCGGCGTGGCCATGGCCGGGCAGGGGATGTCGGTGGGAATCGTCGACGCCGACATCTACGGCCACTCAGTGCCCGGGCTGCTCGGCATCACCGCCCCGCCGACCGTCGTCGAGGGCATGATCATGCCGCCCGAAGCCTTCGGCGTACGCGCGATCTCAATGCTTCCCTTCAAGCCGGGAGGCAGTGCGGAGCCCGTGGCCTTCCGGGGTCCGATGCTGCACCGCGCCCTCCAGCAGTTCCTCACCGACGTGTGGTGGGGCGACCTCGACGTGCTCCTGCTCGACCTACCGCCCGGCACCGGCGATATCGCGATCTCCACGGCGCAGCTCCTCCCCGGCTCGCAGGTCGTCGTCGTCACGACACCGCAGACGGCGGCCGCCGACGTTGCCGTGCGCGCGGGGATGCTGGCCGGGCAGACGCACCAGAAGATCGCTGGGGTCATCGAGAACATGAGCGGCTTCCCGTGCCCGCACTGCGGCGAGCCCATCGACCTCTTCGGCATCGGGGGGGGCCAGCGCGTCGCCGAGCAGTTGTCGGCCGGTCTGAGCGCCGACGTTCCCCTGCTCGGCCGCATTCCCTTCGACGTGCGGCTCCGCGAGGGCGGCGACGCCGGGCAGCCCCTGGTGCTGGCCGACCCATCGGCCCCGGCGGCTGCCACGCTCATCGAGCTCGCGAGCACGCTGGCTCGCCAGCCTCGCGGGCTCGCCGGGATGTCGTTGGGAATCTCCCCCGCGAGCCGCGGCTGAGTCGCGACCGGGTCGCGTCTACGTCGAGTCGGGGTCGAACTTCGCAGACGCAGCGCCGGGTTCGGTCGACTTCTTCGGGGCGGGGGCGTCATCATCGTCGTCGTCGTCGTCGAAGATCCCGGCGACCATGCGCCGCGGGTGCAGGTCCTGCAGGTCGCGCAGGGCATCCTTGGCATCACTCAGGTCGACACCGGCGGAGTCGGCCAGGTCGCGCCGGGCATTGCCCGCCATCGCGCGCACATTGCGGATCATCTTGGCCGCATCCGACGCAGCACGCGGCAGCCGCTCGGGGCCGAAGATGAGCAACCCGAGCACGGCAAGGATGAGGATCTCTCCCAATCCGATGTCGAACACGTGATTAGAGTACGCCGCCCCGCTACTCGTCGGGCCGGGAGCCGAGCGTCACCTGCAACTCCCGCACCACGCCACCGCGCTCCACGACGACGGTGATGATGTCTCCGGGACTGTTGTCACGAATGGCCACGACGAGCTCATCGGCGTTGGCGACGGGCCGGCCCTGGAGGGTCGTCACGACGTCACCCGGCTCCAGACCCGCTCGCTCAGCGGGTCCGCCTGACGTCACGGTGTCGATGAGCGCCCCGCGCCCCTCGAATCGCGTGTCGAGAGTGACGCCCATGATCGGGGTGGACGACGACCCCGTTTCGATGATCTCGCGCGCGATGCGCTGCACGGCATTGACCGGGATCGCGAAGCCGAGACCGATGCTGCCGCGCTCCTCGGCCAGAGCGGCGATCGCCGACGTCACCCCGATGACTCGACCAGCACCATCGAGCAGGGGGCCGCCGGAATTGCCGGGATTGATAGCCGCATCGGTCTGGATGGCGCTGATGAAGGAGGCATCCTCGTCTTCACCCGTCGTCACCGGTCGGTCGAGGGCACTGACGATGCCTACGGTCACCGTGCCGTCGAGCCCGAGTGGCGCGCCGATGGCGATCACGGTGTCGCCGACCGTGACCCGGTCGGAATCACCAACATCGAGCACGGGCAGCCCATCGGCCGCGACCGACAGCACGGCGATGTCGTACGACACGTTGCGTCCGATGATCGTGGCCGGCAGCCGTCGACCGTCGGCGAGAACCACGTCGACACTTCCGGCCCCGTCGGCAGCCCCGGCAACGACGTGGTTGTTGGTGACCACGTAGCCGTCTTCACGAAGCACGAACCCAGATCCGCTCCCTGACTGCGCCGCGGCATCGACAGCAATCGAGACCACGCCGGGCAGGGCCGACTCGGCGATGTCCGCCACCGAGCCGGGGGCGCGGGGTCCCACGCTGGCCGTCGGCGGCGCCGACCCGCGCCCGGTCAGATCATCGGGAGAGGTCCGCGAGAGCAGGAATCCCAGACTGCCTCCGACGACCCCCATGATGGCCCCGAGCGCGACGGCCGCGACCGCAACGAGGGACACAAAGGCCCATGTCGGGAGGCCGCGTCGCGGAGCCTGCATGCCCCCATGGTCCCATCCGGTCAGAACTCGAAAGCGTGCCCACTAGGCTCCCCCCGTGGATCATGCCGCGACCGACATCCCCCCGAGCCCGCTGACCTGGGCCTACGTCGATGGTTGGGTCGAGGAGGATCCGCAGATCGTGGCGGCGCGGCGCATCGCCGCGAGCATGGGCTCTCCCGCGCTCAGTCGTCCGGCCGGATCCGTTCTGCGGCTGATCGCCGCATCGCTGGGTGCGCAGGCCGTCGTCGAAGTCGGTTCGGGCACCGGCGTTTCCGGTGGGTGGATTCTCGGAGGCCTCGACGACTCAGGCACGTTGACCACCGTCGATCATGATGCGGAAATGGCTGCTGCGGCGCGGTCGACGTTCACGCGCATGCACATCCCCCACACCAGGGTCCGTGCCATCGCGGGCAATCCCTTCGACGTCCTGACCCGCCTGACCGACGGCGCCTACGACCTCCTGGTCATCGGACCGGGTGTCTCCCTGGGCGTAGGGAGGAGAACGATCTGCTGCGACAGGCCGATCGCCTGCTGCGTCCGGGTGGTGCCATCGCCATCACCCATGCGCTGGCCGACGACGGTGCGGAGCCCAGCCACCGCGACCTGCTCCAGCATCTGCGCGACGATCCCCACTGGCTCGCGAGCCTGCTGACGGTCGGCGAGGGCATGGCTATCGCCGTACGCCGACCCCCCGAGGCCCCGGAGGCAGACTCCGAGTAGCCGGTCCCGGGCATGCAACGACCCGGGTGCCCTGGGGCAACCCGGGTCGGGTGCGAGATCAGCCGAAGACGGCGAGCAGCTTGTCGCCCAATTCCTTCGCCTCAGCGCCGTTCAGTTCGACCACGAGGCGTCCGCCCCCCTCGAGGGGCACGCGCATGACGTAGCCACGCCCCTCCTTGGTCACCTCCATGGGCCCATCGCCGGTACGCGGCTTCATGGCGGCCATCGTGACCCCCTTCGTGGGAACGCATCCGACCCCCGCCGCCCGGCGGTGTCACAGCATTATCCCCCATGGGGGGGCGGGAACTCCCCCCGGGCGGCACGCAGTCGGTCGATCTCGGCCTGCTGCTCGGCCAACTGCTCATCGCGCGCGGAGACCTCGGCTTCGAGGCGCTCCACGAGCGCGTCGACCTGGTCCATGCGGTAGCCACGCAACGCCTGATCGATCCGCACGTCGGCAAGGTCGGCGGGCAGGTCGCCGGCGGGTGGCTCCGGCTCGGACAGCGAGCCTTGCACCCGGCCTGTGGCGAGCACGACCACGCCGCCGATCACGGCGACGCCGATCAGGAGGAAGAGCAGGCTCATGGCCAACTATCGTGGCACGGCTCTTACGTGACGCTTACCCGGGGCACACGGCTCTCGCACGTCATGGACGCAGGCTGACCATGCGCCCGGCGAACGCCGCGTCGCAGAAGGGAGTCCCATGAAGACCTCCAGGATCGTGGTGATCTCGGCCGCTGGCGTCCTCGGCGTCGCCGTACTCGCGGGGGGCGCAGCCGCAGCCGCGGCGACCCTGGTCGCCCTCGGCCAGCACGGCCAGCCACCGGTTGGCTCACCGACCGACGACCGCCGGCCCGAGCGGCCCGGCATGGGTGACCCCGGCCCCGGCCGAGGATGCCACGGCCCCGGCCGAGGACGCCCCGGCCGAC
>Ga0194121_10008381_pt1 | contig 13108 bp, 13 predicted proteins | sample TA2MahCa50mmetaG_FD_148609 | JGI IMG/M metagenome (GOLD analysis project Ga0194121, IMG submission 148609) | Freshwater microbial communities from Lake Tanganyika, Tanzania - TA2015020 Mahale Deep Cast 50m | ecosystem: Environmental > Aquatic > Freshwater > Lake | place: Tanzania: Lake... | reverse complement strand
TTCCCGCCGGCAGACCCCATATGAATTCATAGAGACGAACGGCTTCGGCCGGACGTTCGGAAGCGGCTCCCCTGACGCTTCCGGGCTCTTTCAGAAGAGCTTCGAGCGCCCGGTCATCCCCCCCGACCGGGCGCTTTCTTTTTGCGCACAATCTCGCGCAGCGGCGCGACCTTGACGGCTGCCCGAGCCGCCGGAAAGGTGGCGCTCTTTTTCATTGCTGCCCCGAGTCGTCGTCATGCCGTCATCCCGCTCAAAGACGAGCCACGCTCCGGCCCCAAAGGTCGATCCCTTCGCCTACGCGCTACGCGCCGTGCCTCCGGCCCCACCCGGAGCGCTACGCATTGCCACCTGGAACATCAACTCGGTGCGGCTGCGCCAGGGCATCGTGCAGAAGCTGGCCAAGCTCGCCGCACCCGACGTGATCTGCCTGCAGGAGACGAAATCGCCAGACGAGGTGTTTCCCCGCGAAGCTCTGGCCAAGGCGGGCTACGAGCATCAGGCCATCCTCGGCATGAAGGGCTATAACGGCGTGGCGATCCTCTCGCGCCGAAAACTGCGCGACTGGGCCGGGCGGGAGTGGTGCGGCAAGGCCGACTGCCGGCACGTTACTGCGACAACCGAGCACAACGGCATTGCGATCGAGCTGCACAACGTTTACGTCCCAGCCGGCGGCGACATTCCGGATCCCAAGGTCAATCCGCGTTTCGACCACAAGCTGCGTTTCCTGCGCGAGCAGGTTGCCCATTGGTCCGGTGCGAAGAACGGAACGCGGATCCTGGTCGGCGACCTCAACGTGGCGCCGTGCGAGGCCGATGTCTGGTCACACAAGCAGCTGCTCGATGTGGTCAGCCACACGCCCGTGGAGACTGATCTGCTGAAGGAGATGCTGGCGGCGCACGACTGGGTCGACACCGCCCGCCATCTCGTGCCCGAACCGACCCGACTCTATACATGGTGGAGCTATCGCAACCAGGATTGGAAGGCCTCGGATCGCGGCCGGCGCCTCGACCACATCTGGGTGACGCCCGACCTCAAGTCGCAGGTGAAGGCCGTCCATATCGTCAAGGGTGCACGCGGCTGGAAGCAGCCCTCCGACCACGTGCCCGTGATCCTCGACGTCGTCCTCTAGCTAGGAGCCTGCGCGGGCGCAAGCAGCTGTCACGCTTGCATCGCGATCATGGCCTTGATGGATTCCTCGCGGATCTCCTCGGTGAGCTGCGCCTTGTAGCGTGCGAAGTCTGTGGAGGTCTTGATCTTGTAGTCGCGAGGATGGGGCAGGTTCACGGCAATGTCGGACTTGATACGCCCAGGCCGCGCCGACATGACCAGGACACGGTTCGCCAGAAAGATCGACTCGTCGATATCGTGCGTCACGAACAGGACGGTCTTGCGATCCTGCTCCCATATGCCCAATAGCAGTTCCTGCATCAAGGCGCGGGTCTGGTTGTCGAGCGCCCCGAACGGCTCGTCGAGCAGCAGTATCTTGGGGTCGTTCGCCAGCGCCCGTGCGAGCGCCGTGCGCTGCTGCATGCCGCCCGACAGCATCTTCGGATAGTGGCCTTCGAAGCCCCGCAATCCGACGCGCTCGATGAAGAAGGCGGCACGCTCGTTCTGAATTGCCGCGGGAACGCCTTTTTCCCGCAGGCCGAAACAGATGTTCTCCTTGATGGTCAGCCAGGGAAACAGCGTGTAGGACTGGAAGACCATGCCGCGGTCGGGTCCGGGCCGCGTCACGATCTCCCCATCGAGAAGCACCTGTCCCGTCGTCGGCTGCGAAAGCCCGGCGACGATACGCAACAGTGTCGACTTGCCGCATCCCGACGGGCCGAGGATGGTGATGAAGTCGTTGTCGGCGACATCCAAGGTCACCGGCTCGAGGGCGCGTACGGCTTTACCGCCGCCAGCAGGTGGGAAGGTGCGGCTCACGCCGGAAATACGCAGCTTGCTCATTTCATGGCGTACCAGGGAAACAGCCGCCCGTTGGCGGCCTTGAAGATGAAATCGGAGATCAGCCCGATCACCCCGATCACAAAGATCCCGAAGATCATCTGCCCGGTATCGAGCAGACGCTGAGCGTCCATGATCATGTGACCGATACCCGAGGAAGCGCCGATCAGCTCGGCGACGATGACGTATGTCCACGCCCATCCAAGGACGAGACGTAGCGCCTCGGCGATATGAGGCGCAGAAGACGGCAGAAGGACCCGAAACACGATGCCTCGACGGCTCGCCCCGAGCGTATAGGCGGCCTCGACCAGGTCCAGCCGGGTCGAGCCGACAATCACCGCGACCATCAAGATGAGCTGAAACACCGAGCCGATGAAAATGACGGAGAGCTTCTGCGCCTCTCCGACCCCCGCCCACAGAATGAGCAGGGGAATGAAGGCCGAGGCGGGCAGATAGCGGGCGAACGAGACGAGCGGCTCCAGCATCGCCTCGATCGGCTTGAATGCGCCCATGAGGATGCCGAGCGGCACCGCCAGGATGGCCGCCAGCGCGAATCCGCCGACCACGCGCCAGATCGTCACACCGATATCGACGGTGAAGTTATAGGTGACGAAGAGCTCGATCCCCGTTTCCAGGGTGCGAGCCGGGCTCGCCAGGAACAGCGGTTTGACCCAGCCGCCCCAGGTCGCCGCACCCCACAACGCGAAGAAAAGGCAGAAGCCGGCGATCCCCAGGGCGGTGCGACGCCCTGGGGACAGCGGCCTCAGCGGCTCGAAGAGGTCGCCCACCTTACTTCACGAACGAATCGTCGGCCATGACCTTGAGATCGGGCATCCTCTTGATGACGCCGGTCTCGAGCAGGATGTCGGCCGCTTCCTGCATGAAAGGTGCGATCGTCTTGGCGAAATAGTCACGGTTCGCGGCCTTGTCGTACCAGGTGACCAGAGCCGCCGACCTGGCAAAGTCCTCAGGCGACTGCTTGACGTCGGCACCCATGACCCGGTTGGCGTCGGGATCGCTTTTCACCAGGGCAAGCGCCTCGAACCACATGTCGACGACGGCCTTGACCGCCTTCGGATTGGCTTTCACGTAGTCCGGCTGGAAGGCCAGGGTGTCGATGATGATACCGGGAGTATCCTTGGATGAGAGAAGGACACGCCCCTCGGCGAAGGACTTGAGCGCGCCCGACATGTAGGGCTCGTAGGTCACTGCGGCATCGAACTGCCCGGCGGCGAACGCATTGGCCGCCGGCTGCGGCCCCATGTTGGAAGCACGGACGTCCTTCATCGACATGCCGTTTTTCTTCAGCAGGTAGTTGAACCAGAAATTCGACACCGCTCCCGGATTGTCGACCGCGACGCTCTTGCCTTTGAGATCGGCAAAGCTGCGGATCGCTCCCTTCACCAGGACGCCGTCGCCTCCGGTCGAGCTGTCGATCACCAGAACCTGCGTAACGGGCACGTTCGCCGCGACGTAGGTGATATGCGTATCGATGGTAGTGGAGATGGCGTGCACTTCGCCAGCTGCCATGGCCGCGTGGCGCGCCTGCGGCGGCATCTTCTTGATCTCGAAGTCGATGCCATGCTTGCGGTGCAGGCCCTTCTCGCGAGCGAGCGTGAACGGCGCGAAGCCGGTCCAGCCGCTCATCGCCAGGACGACCTTGGGCTGGGCTTGCGCCAGCTCAACTTGGGCTTTCGGTGCCTCTGCTACGGCGGTTCCCGCCGAGAGCAACAGGCCCGCACCGGCGAGAACGCCGATTGTCCGACACATAGTTATCTTCTTCATCGTCTTCGAACTCCTTCTTGAAGTTGAACGAAATAGTTAAGCAGGACTCAGGCTGGGCAATTTGAGGCTGTGGCGCCGCGCGCAATCGATGGCAATGTCGTAGCCGGCATCGGCGTGGCGCATGACGCCGCTTGCCGGATCGTTCCACAGGACGCGCTCAACCCGCCGCCCGGCCTCCGGGGTCCCGTCGCAGACGACCACCATGCCGGAATGCTGGGAATAGCCGATCCCGACGCCACCGCCATGGTGCAGCGAGACCCAGGTCGCGCCGCTGGCGCAATTGAGCAGCGCGTTCAGCAACGGCCAGTCGGAGACAGCGTCGGAACCGTCTTTCATGGCCTCGGTCTCGCGGTTGGGGCTGGCGACCGAGCCTGAATCGAGGTGATCGCGGCCGATGACGATCGGCGCCTTCAGCTCGCCACTGGCCACCATGTCGTTGAACGCCAAGCCGATGCGGTGCCGGTCCCCGAGACCGACCCAACAGATGCGAGCCGGCAATCCCTGGAAATGGATACGCGCGCGGGCCATGTCGAGCCACCGGTGAAGGTGCTTATCGTCGGGCAGGAGCTCCTTCACCTTGGCGTCCGTCCTGAAGATATCCTCCGGGTCGCCCGACAGGGCGGCCCAGCGGAACGGGCCGACGCCGCGGCAGAAGAGCGGGCGAATATAGGCCGGCACGAACCCGGGAAAATCGAAAGCGTCGGACAGACCTTCTTCTTTGGCCATCTGCCGGATGTTGTTGCCGTAGTCGAGAGTCGGCACGCCCGTTCGGTGAAAATCCAACATGGCTCGTACGTGATCGACCATCGAGCGGCGGGCGGCCGTCGCAACGCGCGTCGGGTCGCTGCCGCGCACGCTCTCCCACTCGGCAACGGTCCAGCCCTTGGGAAGATAGCCGTTGACCGGATCGTGAGCGGACGTCTGATCCGTCACCGCATCGGGCCGGACGCCGCGCCGGACCAGCTCCGGGAAGATCTCCGCGGCATTGCCGAGGACGCCGACCGAAAGCGCCTTTCTCTCCCTTACCGCACCGGCGATGAGCGCGAGGGCATGGTCGAGATCGTTGGCCCGCACGTCGAGGTAGCCGGTGCGCAAGCGCATCTCGATGCGGCTGGCCTGGCATTCGACGGCGAGGCACGAGGCACCGGCCATGGTCGCGGCAAGCGGCTGCGCTCCCCCCATGCCTCCCAGGCCCGCGGTCAGGATCCACCGGCCGCCGAGGTCGCCTCCGTAATGCTGGCGGCCGACCTCGACAAAGGTCTCATAGGTGCCCTGAACGATCCCCTGCGAGCCGATGTAGATCCACGAGCCGGCCGTCATCTGCCCGTACATCATCAGGCCCTTGCGGTCGAGCTCGTGAAAGTGACTCCAGGTTGCCCAATGCGGCACGAGGTTCGAGTTAGCGAGCAGCACTCGCGGCGCGTCACTATGAGTGCGGAAGACGCCGACCGGCTTGCCCGACTGCACCAGGAGGGTCTCGTCCCCCTCCAGACGGCGCAGGGCGGCCACAATGCGTTCGAAGCTCTCCCAGTCGCGGGCTGCCCGTCCGATGCCGCCATAGACCACCAGCTCATGGGGGCGCTCCGCCACGTCCGGGTCCAGATTGTTCATCAGCATGCGCAACGGGGCCTCGGTGAGCCAGCTCTTCGCCGAGAGCTGCGCTCCCCGTGGCGCGCGAACCAGGCGCGTATTATCCAGCCGCACGGACATGATCACCTCGAACTGCGGCGCGCCCGAATTCTAGGCACGCCTCCAAAATCTTGCGCAGGACATCCTGCATCGGCCGGGCAGCATCGGCATCCCAATGCGGCGCGGCTTCGTCGTGAAGATAGCTGCGGATGGCCAGCTCCATCTGGACGGCGTGGATGCCGGTGTGCGGTTGACCGTACCGGCGCGTGATCCAGCCGCCTTTGAAGCGCCCGTTGAGGACATGAGAATAAGGGCTCGAGCGGCAGACCGTCTGGATCGCCTCGGCAAGCCGCGGCGAACAGCTCTTGCCGTCGTTAGTGCCGATGTTGAAGACCGGCAGCTCGCCCGGAAACAGGCGCGGGATCGACGAGCGAATGGAGTGGCAGTCGTAGAGCACCACGGCCCCATGCATTGCACGCAGGCGGGCCAGCTCGTCGGCCAGCGCCGCATGGTAGGGCGAGAAAAATTCTGCCCGGCGCCGCTCGATCTCCTGCTCGCCCGGCTCGTGGCCGGCAAGATAAAGCGGAAGGCCGTCGAACGTTTCACTAGGAACCAGCCCCGTTGTCGCCTGGCCGGGATAGAGTGATGCACCCGAGGGGTCGCGGTTGACGTCGATCACCGTCCGCGAGAGGGCGGTCCGGACGGTGGTCGCACGCAGCTCTGCGGCAAAGGCATAGAGCTTCTCGACAAACCAATCGGCATCGCGGATGGCCCGCTCCGGGGAGACCAGGCCCGCCGTGCAATCCGCCGGAATCTCCCGCCCGGTATGAGGAAAGGACAGCAGGAGCGGTGCATCGCCGCGCTCCACTTCCAACCAGGGAGGCGGCTTGCTCATCGGCCGTGCCACACGCGGGCGTGCAGGGGATTGAAGCCGATGCGGTAGACGAGCTCGGCCGGGCGCTCGATGTCCCAGATGGCGAGATCGCAGAACTTCCCGACTTCCAGCGTCCCGATCTCCGCCAGCCGGCCCAGGGCCCGCGCCGCCTCCCGAGTGACGCCTGCGATGATTTCGTCGACCGTGAGGCGAAACAAGGTCGCCGCCATGTTCATGACCGTAAGCAGAGAGGTGATCGGCGATGTACCGGGATTGCAATCGGTCGCCAGAGCTATTGCGACCCCATGTCGGCGCAAGGCCTCGATCGGCGGCACGTGGCTTTCACGCAGGACATAGAACGCGCCGGGCAACAGGACTGCGACCGTCCCGGAAGCCGCCATGGCCGAAACGCCGTCCTCGTCCGTGTATTCTAGATGATCGGCCGACAAGGCTTGGTAGCGGGCAGCGAGAGCCGCCCCATGGAGGTTCGAAAGCTGATCCGCGTGGAGTTTCACCGGCAACCCGGCGGCCTTCGCCGTAGCGAGGACCCGTGCCGTCTGCTCCGGCGAGAAGGCGATCTTCTCGCAGAAAGCGTCGACCGCATCGGCCAGACCGTCGCGTTTCAATAACGATATCCAGGCGCAGACATCGTCGATGTGCTTGTCCTTGTCGCCCGCCCCCGGCGGCAGGGCATGGGCCCCGAGGAAAGTCGCAACGACGCTGACCTCGCGCTGGACGCCGAGGCGGCGGGCCGCTTTCAGAAGGCGCGTTTCGCTTTCCAGATCCAGACCGTAGCCGGACTTGACCTCGACCGCGGTCACGCCCTCGGCCAGCAGACGGTCGAGCCGCGGCAGGCTCTCGGCCACGAGCTGCTCCTCGTTCGCGGCGCGTGTGGCCCTCACCGTCGAGGCAATACCGCCGCCGGCCCGGGCAATCTCCTCGTAGGAAGCGCCGGCCAGCCGCCGCTCGAACTCATCGGCCCGGCTGCCGGCATAGACCAGGTGCGTATGACAGTCGATCAGGCCGGGCATGATCCAGCGCCCATCCAAGGACACCCGCTCGGCCGCATCCCAGCCATTCGGCAGGTCGGCCATCGGCCCGACAAAGGCGATGCGCCCCGAGCGCGCCGCGACCGCCGCCTTCTCGATGACGGCCAAGCCGGGACGGCCGGAGAGCGGCGTCGCCAGCCGCCCATCAAGCCAAATTCGGTCGTAGCGCACCGGCGTGTCTTTCCCCGCCCGTTCCGTCCGCTTCTTTTGGTTGTCCGTTATAGTTGCCGATCGGCGCACAATTGTCTATACAATTATAAATCGCCTTTTCCAGCCACTGCCCCGGCGGCCTGAATGTCTCGAAGCTTTCACTTTTCCGATGCCTGGCTGCCGGCAGGCTGGGCACGGGATGTTCGGGTCGACGTCGCCGACGGCGTGATCGTGAAGGTCGCTGCCGGGGGCGAGCGCGCCGGCAGCGAGCGGATTGCGGGGCTTGCCGTGCCCGGCATGCCCAACCTTCATTCGCATGCCTTTCAGCGCGGCATGGCGGGGCTGACGGAACGGCGCGGGCCGGCGAACGACAGTTTCTGGACATGGCGTGAGCTGATGTACCGCTTTCTCGAACGCATCACGCCCGACGACATGCTGGCGGTCACCGCATTCGCCTATATGGACATGCTGGAAGCCGGCTACACTTCAGTCGCCGAGTTCCACTACCTGCATCACGACATCGACGGGCGGCCCTACGGCGACGTCGCCGAGATGGCCAGCCGCGTCGCCGAGGCTGCTGACGAGACGGGCATCGGCCTGACACTTCTGCCGTCGTTCTATGCCTTTGGCGGCTTCGGCGCCGCTGCACCCAAGGGGGGCCAGCGGCGCTTCATCAATACTCCGGACGGATTCGCAAAGCTTGTCGAACAGGCACGGGCGGCGATTACGCCGCTACCGGCCGCCCGGATCGGTATCGCGCCGCATTCGCTGCGGGCCGTGACGCCGGCGACGCTGCGCGCAGTCGTTGACGCGGCGCCCGACGGGCCGATCCATATCCATGCCGCCGAGCAGACGCGCGAGGTCGAGGATTGTCTCGCCTGGTCCGGGCGACGCCCCGTGGCCTGGCTGCTCGACGAGATGAACATGAGCCCGCGTTGGTGCGTGGTGCACGCGACCCACCTGACGGCCAGCGAGACCGAGCGGCTGGCGCGCTCCGGCGCCGTCGCCGGGCTGTGCCCGATCACCGAAGCGTCCTTGGGTGACGGTATCTTCGATGGCGAGCGATATTTCATCGCCGGAGGACGGTTCGGGATCGGCACCGATTCGAGCATCGAGGTCGATGCGGCGGCCGAGCTTCGCCAGCTGGAATACAGCCAGCGCCTGCGCGACCGCATGCGGAATGTCCTGGCGCTGTCGGAGGGCGATTCCGTCGGTCAGGGACTGTTCGCCTCAGCCCTCGCCGGTGGTCGGCAAGCCCTCGGACGCCCGATCGGCGCGATCGCGCCCGGCCATCGGGCGGATATCGTGGTACTCGACGAGGCCCACCCCGACATCCGGCCCGATCAACCGCAGCACTGGCTCGATGCCTGGATATTCGTCACGGGCCGGCGCCTGGTGAAAGACGTCATGGTCGGCGGAGCTTTTGTCGTCAGCGACGGACGGCACCGTCGGCATGCCGCCATCGCCGCGCGCTACCGGCAGGCTTTGACACGGATTACCGCATGAGCGACCGGACGAGGAGACGGGCTGCATCGTTGCCGCGGTATAGCGAAATCCGCCAGGCGCTCCAACACGCCATCCTTTCCGGCCAATGGCCGCCCGGCCATCGCATCCCGTCGGAGCATGAGCTGGCTGTGCAATACGACTGTTCCCGCATGACCGTGAACAAGGCGTTGAGCGCCCTTGCGGACTCAGGCCTGATTATTCGCCGGCGTCGTTCGGGTAGTTTTGTCGCACCCCCTGGGTCGCCGATCGCCGCATTCGAAATCCAGGACATCGAAGCCGAGACCCGCCGCTCCGGGCAATCTTACCGCTTCGACCTCACTCAGCGCAGCGAGCGGAAAGCGACCAAGGGCGACAGCGAGAGGCTGGGTGTTCTTCCGGGCAGCCCGATTCTAGCGCTCAAAGGCCGGCACTTTGTTGCAGACCGGCCTCTCCTCGTCGAGGACAGGCTCATCAATCTCGTGGCCGTGCCCGCCGCGCAGCGCGCCGAGTTCGACGACAAGCCTCCAGGCAGCTGGCTCCTGGCCAAGGTCCCCTGGAGCCAAGCCGCGCACCAGATCAAAGCCGTCAATGCACCACCCGACGTTGCCGCGGCATTAGGGTTGGCGCGGAACGTCGCCTGCCTTGTTGTCGAGCGTAAGACCTGGCAGCAAGGCAAGCCGATCACGCATGTCGTTCTCTATTACCCGGGAGATCGGCACCAGCTGGTTGCCTATTTCGATCCGACGAGCGCCGCCATCAGGCCGCACCGCTCACGCGCTGCCAAGCTGTAACTCTCCTGAGGTCATAGCACGATGAGGCACACCGTCACCTTGGTACCGGGCGAGGTCCCCCTTCAGGCATGGCGGGATATTTATCTCGGAGCTGGTGTCGCGCTGGACCCAGCCTGCCTTCCCGTTGTCGGTGCCGCTGCACGGACCGTCGAGGCCGTGGTCGCCAAAGGCGAGCCTGTCTACGGCATCAACACCGGCTTCGGAAAGCTGGCCAATGTCCGTATCGGCGGCGCGGATCTTGAGGCACTGCAGCGCAATATCGTTCTCTCGCACGCCGCCGGTGTCGGCGACCCGTTACCGACCGAGGTCGTGCGCCTCATCCTGGCTCTCAAACTGGCGAGTCTGGGGCAAGGCGCCTCCGGTGTACGCCGCGAAACCATGGAGACTTTGCACGCGGCGCTCAAGGTCGGCCTCATTCCCGTGATCCCGAGCCAGGGATCGGTCGGCGCCTCCGGCGATCTGGCGCCGCTTGCTCACATGACTGCGGCCCTGATGGGCGTTGGCCACGTCTATTTCGGCGGAGAGCGCCTACCGGCGCGCCCAGCTCTCGCCAAGGTGGGCCTCCAGCCCCTGACGCTCGGTCCGAAGGAAGGCCTGGCGCTGCTCAACGGCACGCAAGGCTCGACGGCTCTGGCGCTTGCGGGCCTGTTCCGGGCCGAGCGCCTCTTCCAGGCGGCGCTCGTCACTGGGGCACTCACCACCGATGCCGCCAAGGGTTCCGACGGGCCTTTCGATCCACGCATCCAGAACCTGCGCCGTCATCGCGGCCAGATCGAAGTGGCTGCCTGCCTTCGCAGCCTTATGGCTGGCTCGGCCATCCGTGCGTCGCATCGCATCGACGATGAGCGGATCCAGGATCCCTACTGCCTGCGCTGTCAGCCTCAAGTGATGGGCGCCTGCCTTGACCTGCTGCGGCAAGCCGCCACCACCCTGGCCGACGAAGCCAATGGCGTATCCGACAATCCGCTGGTGTTCCCGGACACCGGCGAGATCATCTCCGGCGGGAACTTTCACGCCGAGCCGGTGGCGTTCTCCGCCGATATGATTGCGATGGCCCTGTGCGAGGTCGGCTCCCTTGCGGAGCGCCGCATCGCCATGCTGGTCGATCCCGCCTTGTCAGGCTTGCCTGCATTCCTGACGCCAAAGCCGGGGCTCAATTCCGGCTTTATGATTCCCCAGGTGACGGCAGCAGCACTCGTGTCCGAGAACAAGCAGCGCGCCTATCCCGCCAGTGTCGATTCTATCCCCACCTCGGCCAACCAGGAGGATCACGTCTCTATGGCCATGCATGGCGCTCGCCGGCTTCTGGCGATGTCCGACAACCTCGCCAACGTTGTCGCGATCGAGCTTCTTGCCGCGGCACAGGGCTGCGACTTTCATGCCCCCCTGCGATCGAGTGACCGCCTTGAGCAGGTTCGGATGGTGCTGCGGGCATCGGTCCCGCATCTGGCAGATGACCGCCACGCGGCGTCCGATATCGAGCAAGCCGCCGCACTCGTGCTTTCGGGTGCAGTCGCCGATGCAGCAAGATCCTCAGCGCTACCGCACGTCGCATAGGTCCCGGTCAACCGGCGGTCGTGACGGCAGATAGCCGTCAGAGCCTATGCGCCGCGGCGACCCCCACCTTTGACGCTTGTCGGCAGCCGAGCCGCCGGTGATGCGGCGCAACTGGTGGGGTCAGACCCTAGGCTTGCGATAGAGAAAGTAGCGCCCCCGGGGCAAGACGTCCGGCAGAGTCTGCTCCGCCCAGCCCTGCACCTCCGGCGCCATGTCCTGGTCCGAGGCAATTACCGCGCCCGGCATCAGCAGAGGATCCAGCAGCGAAACGAGCGCCCGGGCCTGGGCCTCGCTCGCGGCTTTGTTGGCCGAGCCTGCGTCGGCATGCGCCAGAGCAACGCGCCCACGCCAGCTGGTGGCGAATTGCGGCAGTGTGTCGCGAAAATCGCCGACGATCATGTGCGCGGCATCGGGAATGCAATCGGGATGAGCGCCTACTTGGCGATCGAAGGCAAAGAGCTCGCGGCTGCTACCCAGCAACTCGCGCAGGTGGTCGTAGGTGCGGCCGTTGCCCAGGCCAAGCTCGAGCGCGACACCGGGCAGCGCGCGCACCGCCTCGACCGCCCAGCCCAGGCAGGCACGCTGCGCTTCGATGCGTAGAAGGAAACTGTCGAGCCGACTCATGCGCGGCACTCTAGTGCCCCGGGGCTAGCCTCGCTACAGCGCTCAGGAACGTTCGTCGACTTCCACCCGGACTTCGGCCGACGAGCGATTGCCCAAGACCAGAGTCAACGGGAAGCTCGTTCCCTTGACCAGAGGCTGTTTGGGACCGTCGAGCCGGATGTGCAGACGCCCGGGCCGCAGCAGGATCTCGCGCCGCGCCCGCAGTTCGATGTGGTTGACCGATTCGATGATGCCGCGAGAAGGCTCCTCATCGATGAAGCTGGCGCGCTCGGCGACGGGCGTATGCACGTGTGTCAGCCGCTCGAGCTCACCGCTGCGGTTCTCGATGATCATGTAGACCGACGCGGTGCGGACCCCGGGACGCGTCGGCGGCGCCCAGGGCTTCGACACCCGGATGAGATTGATCCAATAGTCCTGCGCCACCGCCGGCCCCGGCCTGAGGCCGGCGCCCGCCGCGAGAAGCGCCGATACCACCACCTGACGGCGGGTGAGTTTCATGGCGCGTCCTCCGCGATGTACCCGTCCGCCGGAGACACCCCCGGTGCGACGGGGTCCGGCAGTCGCCAGAGCGACCGCCGATCCTATAGATTAATAATAGTGGATAACTTCGCTATTGGTAGTCCCTTGATCCTTGGAGTGCGCATGTCCTGCCGCCGCCTTATACCCCGCTTGTTTCACCTACTGCCGGCTTTTATGTGTTTAATATCAATATATTACGCTGGATCGGCGGTGGCCCAGCATAACGCCTCCCAGCGCCATGGCAACCTGGAGATCAGTAGCGCCTGGGCCCGGGCGACGCCCCCGGCGGCCAGGACCGGGGGGGTCTATCTGACGGTGGTCAATCACGGGAGCGGGGCGGAGCGGCTGATCGCAGCCGGTTCGCCGGCGGCAGGACAGGCCGAACTCCACACCCATATCAACGACGCCGGCGTCATGCGTATGAAGGCCGTGGATGCCATCTTACTCGGGCCCGGCGAGAGGCTTAGCCTGCGTCCAGGCGGCTTGCACGTGATGCTCATCGATCTGAAGGCGCCGCTACGCGAGGGGACATCGCTGACGCTGACCCTGACCTTCGCCGGGGCCGGCACTGTCACTGTAGACGTACCGGTCCTCCGCACCCCCCCAGTGGCCTCCGACCACCGCCATTAGTCTAGGACTCGGCAAATTAACCCTAGCGTGTTAGGGCCTTATGAGTTGGCTGCCGGTCCCTATAGGAC
>Ga0194121_10008378_pt1 | contig 13110 bp, 10 predicted proteins | sample TA2MahCa50mmetaG_FD_148609 | JGI IMG/M metagenome (GOLD analysis project Ga0194121, IMG submission 148609) | Freshwater microbial communities from Lake Tanganyika, Tanzania - TA2015020 Mahale Deep Cast 50m | ecosystem: Environmental > Aquatic > Freshwater > Lake | place: Tanzania: Lake... | reverse complement strand
CAGCCCGGCCGGAGCCCGTGGTGAAGGGCTTGTCGTCCGAGCCACCGAAGATTTCCAGCCATCGGCGCTTCACGACGGGGCCGCGGTTGTTCGGCTCACCGCGAATCATCACAAACGAGTCGCGGGCACGGTCGAGATCGTTCATGGCCATGGCGCGCGGCGGGCTGCCGGGGTGATCGCGTTTGAGCTCGTCGAGCTTGATGCGTTCCTGCGCTTCGGCGTTGTTCAACGCTGCCCCCGCCACGCGCCGGAGGCTGGCGGCGGTGAGATACACCGGTGTGCCCTTGCCGCCGTGCAACACGGCGTTGAGCGCCACGCGCGCGCCCTCGGGTTTCTCGCCCTTATCGTGGAGGCGCTCGGTCTCGCGGAACAGCTTGCCGTAGCCGTCCGCCAGCGTGGCGATGCTTTCCGGGGCCGGCGTGAACAACTTGGCCACGAGTTCGTTCACGGTCTTGTCCGCCGCAACTTTCGCGGCCAGCGCCGGAGCCTGCGCCGCGAACTCACCGTCCTTCAGCGCGGCGAACGCGAGCCATGGGCCGAAGATGGCGTCGTCTTTGCGTTCGCCGTCTTTCAGATAATCCGTCCACTGGCTGAAGATATCGAGATCCAACCCGCGCGAGTTGCGGATCTGCGCCGCCGTCTTACTGGTCGTCTGCGCGTCCCGCACGCCGAGGAGGTATTTCTCCACCGAGTTGCGGAAGCCATCCAGCAGGCGCTCCTCGACGACGCTTTTCGAGTTGGCGATGCGCGCTTGGATTTCCTCGGACTTCTTGAGGAAGTCCTGGTAATCCGCCTCGGACTTGGGCTTGGCCAGCATCGGTTCCTCGCTGGGCTCGACCGACGAGCTGAACACGCCGTGGAGCGAGTAATAATCCTTTTGTGTGACGGGGTCGAACTTGTGGTCGTGACAGCGCGCGCACGCGGCGGTCACGCCCATGAGGCCCTGCGTAATGACGTCAATGCGGTCGTCAATGGTCTCGTTGACGTTGCCCATGAAGCGCTTGCCCACCGTCAGGAAACCCATCGCCGCCAGCGGCGCTTTGTTGTCCGCCGTCGCGATTCGGTCGCCGGCGATTTGCTCGCGAACGAACTGGTCGTAGGGCTTGTCGTCGTTGAACGCCTGGATGACGTAGTCGCGGTAAGTCCACGCGAAGGGATAGCTGGTGCGGTTGCGCGGGTTGTTGTTCCGGTCGCCGCTGTTGTCCGCATAACGGGCCACATCCAGCCAGTGCCGGCCCCAACGTTCGCCGTAGGCGGGCGAAGCGAGCAGCCGGTCAATCACCTTCTCGAAGGCCTTCGGCGAATTGTCCGCCAGAAAATCTGTTACCTCCTGCGGTGACGGCGGCAGACCAGTCAGGTCAAACGTCGCGCGGCGGATGAGCGTACGCTTGTCGGCCAACGGCGACGGTTCCATGCTTTTGGACTCCAGCTTCGCGAGCACGAAGCGATCGAGGTCGTTCTTCACCCACTTGCCGGAGTCCCGCACCTTGGGTACGGCGGGGGCCTTCACTGGCTGATACGCCCAATGTTGGCGGGCCTTGGCCCAGTCCACCGAGAGCGCAGCCACCGCGCCGCCGGTGTCCACGCGCGGGTCGGGTGCGCCCATCTTCACCCACGCCTCGAAGTCCGCGATGACCTGCGGCGATAGGCGGTCGCCTTTGGGCGGCATCATATCGTCTTCGTTGGTGGACTTAATAGCCTTGATGAGCGGGCTTTTGTCCGGCTTGCCGGGCACGATGGAGGGGCCACTGGAACCGCCCTTGAGCAGGCCGGCTTTGCTGTCCACGTACAGGCTGCCCTTGACCTTTTCCGCCTTCGCGGAATGGCACTTGTAGCAGTGCTCGGCTAAGACGGGGCGAATGCGCTTCTCAAAGAACGCGAGTTGCTCGGGGTCGAGCTTTTCGGCGGCTGGCGGGGCGGCCAGCGCGGGCAGGGCGGCAGCGGTCAGGACCAAGCATCGCAAAATCATAGTTTTGTTCATTATCAAACGCTGTAATCAAAGAGGGTCCGTCATTACAAAAGATTACAAGCAATTGAGTGGACTGCTCGCACCGCCCGGACATTCGTGTGGGAGTCACATAGAATTTGGCAGACTCTGCGAATTTCTTGTGCCGTTCGCTCGTCGTCCGAAGCACCTGTCATTCATCATGCGCACCTCATTCCTTGCCGTCCTCGTCTCCGCCGCCAGCCTCCTGCCCGCCTCCGCCGTCGAGTGGAAGCCCGTCGCCGACTGGCTCAAGCTCCCCGAAGGCCGTCCGCAACTCGGCAACATGCACGGGGACATCGCCGTCAGCTCCAAGGGTGAGGTGTACGTGAGCACGATGGACGCTAAAGCCGGCGTGCAGGTTTATGCGCCGGACGGCAAGTGGCTGCGCAACTTGCCCGACGCCCCAAACGATTTCCATGGTTTCGTGATCAAGAAGCAGGCCGACGGCGAGTTCATCTATGGCCCACGCCTCGGTGCACAGACCATCCTCAAGCTCACGCTGGACGGAAAGAAGGTGTTGGAGATGCCTGCCTCAGTCATTCCCGATGAGTTCAAGAACAAGACTGGCCCGGGCAAAAAGAAGAACGATAAGGGCGAGATCATCAAGGACCCCAACGAGGGCAAGTCCTTCGTTCGGCTTACCGGCATGGATGTCGCGCCTAACGGTGACTGGTATGTGACTGACGGCTATTCTACCAGCTACGTCCACCGCTTCGACAAGGACGGCAAATACGTCAAATCCTTCGGCGGCAAGAAGGCACCCTACAACTTCACCACGCTGCACAAAATCGCTGTGGACACGCGCTTCACCCCCGTCCGCATCATCGCCTGTGATCGCGAGGCGCTTCGCGTGGTGCACCTGTCCACGGACGGGGAGTTCCTCGGCGTCGTCGCCAAGGACTTGCTCGCGCCGGCGGCCGTCACCGTGCAGGGCGATTACGCGATGGTTGGCGAGATCGGCGGCGCGGTCAGCGTGCTGGACAAGGATGGCAAGCTGGTTGCGCGCCTTGGTCTCAACACGGTTAAGGAGGAAGTGAAGAACAACCAGACCAAGCCAGAAGTATGGCGCACGGGCTTCGTCACCGCACCGCACGGCGTGGCCTTCAACGGAGCCGGGGACGTATTCGTGGCCGAATACAGCGTCTTTGGCCGCGTGCATCGCTTCAATAAGCAGTGATCTGCCCGCCTTGTAAGGGTTGGCAGCCCGGCGGAATCATCGCAATTTCCCTAGATGAACAAGTCTGCTGGCGACAGGGCGCAACCCTCCGAAGTCGGACCGCGCTTTGGGGGCGTTCAGCGAAAAAAAGATTCGGATAACCCTTTGGCTCCGTTCCGCGTTGGCTCGGTGCCCTACCTTAATGCCGTGCCTCTCATCTGCGGGTTGGAGCATGCGATCGAGTTTATCCCGCCCGCGCAGCTCGCCGAAAAGCTCCGCCGGGGTGAGTTGGACGCCGCGTTGGTCAGCATCACGGAAGTCCTTTTCCACGAGGGTTACGATGTGTTGGACGGCATCGCCGTGGCTTCCCTAGGGGAAGTGTTTAGCGTGTTCCTGGCCCACCACGTCCCGCTAGAGCAAGTGCGCGAAGTACACTGCGATCCCGCGTCACTCACGAGCGTGAACCTGTTGCGCTTGTTGTTAGCCGAGCGAGGGCTAAAGCCGGAATTCATCCCCTTGTCGGATTACGCCAAAGCCGCCCAGCAGGATGCGGTTTTGTTGATCGGTAATCCGGCCATCGATTTCCGCCGAGCGGCACATTCGCATAAGATTTGGGATCTCGGCGCGGCTTGGTATGAGCTGACGCGGCTGCCGTTCGTGTATGCTGTCTGGGCTTTGCGGCGCGGTGGGGAAAACCAGCGCCTGCGTCGCCAGCTCTGCGAGGCGCGAGACCTCGGCCTTGATACGCTTAACCACCTCATTACCTCGCGCCCCGAATACGATCTCGACTTTCGTCGCGATTACCTCGGCTGGCACATCCACTATCATCTCGGCGTGGACGAGAAACGAGGCATCGCAAAATTCATCGAGCTGTTAAGCCGGCATCAGGCCTTGCCGGTCACTGAGCCGCGATTTGTGGCTTGAAGCCGCACGGAGGCAGCGGCTCACTTGCCTAGTTATGCGTCTCTGCCTCTTTTTGTTGTCCCTGTTGCTGGCCGCTGGTTGGTCGGGCGCGCAGGCTGCAGGTCGGCTAAACGTTTTCATCTGGAGTGAATACCTTGACCCAGAGGTAGTGAAAGACTTTGAGCGCCAGTTTACCTGCAAGCTCAACGTTGACGTGTACGAAGATGCCGAATCCATGCTCGCCAAGTTGCAGGGTGGCGGCACCGCGCTCTACGACTTGGTGGTGCCGCCGGACCACATGGTGCCAACGATGGTGAAGCTTGGGCTGGTCGCACCTTTGCGGCATGCCAATCTGCCAAACCTAAAGCACCTCGACCCAAAATTTGCGAACCCGCCATACGATCGGAGCAATCAATTTAGCGTCGCCTATCAGTGGGGCACAGTGGGCATTCTCTTACGCCCGACGCCGGGCAAACCCCTGCTGGATACGTGGGGGCTCATCTTTGATCCCAAGTTACAGCCCGGCAAATTCCTGCTCATTGATTCCGTACGCGACTGCCTTGGCGCAGCGCTTAAGTTTCAAGGCCACAGTTTGAACGTTAAGGAGATTCCCCAGCTTAAGGCCGCACGCGATCTCGTCATAGCGGCCAAGGCGCGGGCCGTAGGTTTCGAGGGTAGCGTCGGCGCAAAAAATAAGGTCGCCGCGAAGCAGGCCGCCGCCGCTATCGTTTACAGTGGTGAAGCCGCGCGCGCGATGACCGATGACCCCGCGTTGCGTTACGTAATCCCGCGCGAGGGCAGTCAGATTTGGGTGGATAACCTCTGCATCCCCGCCAAGGCGCCGCAGCGCGACCTCGCAGAGCAGTTCATCAACTTTGCACTCGATCCTAAAGTTGGTGCGCGGTTGTCAAATTTCCTTCAATTCGCCACGCCCAACGCGGCGGCGCGAGCGTTCATCAAGCCGGCCGATTTGCAGAACCCTGCCATCTACCCACCACCCGACGTGATGGCCAAGCTGGAGTTCCTCGAGGATCTGGGCGCGAAAACCCGGCTTTATGACGAGGCGTGGACGCAACTGAAGGCGCGCTGAAATCGGGAACGGCGAGCTCGATAATTCCTGTCTGTCGGGCTGATAACCTGGCGGATCGGGTCAAACTTCCCGCTCGTGCACTTTCGCGCCAGCTCGCTATCTTTATCACATGCTTTCACGAGCCAAATCTGAAGCCCGCTTTGCTGAAGCCCTCCAGCACATTCCCGGTGGAGTGAATTCCCCCGTGCGCGCCTTCCGCGCCGTTGGCGGTCAACCGTTCTTTGTCCAGTCCGCGCGTGGCTCCCGCGTTACCACCGTGGATGGGGATCAACTCATTGATTATGTTGGCACTTGGGGCCCGGCCATCCTCGGACACGCGCATCCCAAAATCATTGCCGCCGTCAAGGCCGCCGCTGATCACGGCACCAGCTTCGGCATTCCGAACCCGTTCGAGGTCACGATGGCCCGGCTTATCAAGCAGTTCGTCCCCAGCGTCGCCAAGGTTCGTCTTTGCAACTCCGGAACAGAGGCCTGCATGAGCGCCATTCGCCTAGCCCGCGGATTTACGCGCCGCGACAAAATCATCAAGTTCGATGGCTGCTACCACGGTCACGCCGACTGCCTTCTGGTCAAAGCCGGATCCGGTGCGCTCACCTTCGGTAATCCGGATAGCGCAGGTGTGCCTGCCGACTTCGCCAAGCACACGCTCGTGCTCCCCTACAATGATGTGGAATCAGTAAAGGCGTGCTTCGCTGCGAACCGGGGCGAGATCGCTGCTATCATTATCGAGCCAGTGGCGGGTAATGCCGGCCTTTATTTGCCGCGACCGGGTTATTTGGAATTTCTTCACCAAATCACGGCCGAACAGGGAACCGTGCTCATCTTCGACGAAGTCATGACAGGTTTTCGCCTTGCCCCGGGCGGTGCTCAGGAGCGGTTCGGCATCCGGCCAGACTTGAGCTGCTTTGGCAAAATTATCGGCGGTGGATTACCTGTCGGCGCCTTTGGCGGGCGGGCAGACATCATGGATTGCCTCGCGCCTCTCGGCCCCGTCTATCAAGCCGGCACGTTGAGTGGTAATCCCCTCGCGATGGCGGCGGGCATCGCTGCGTTGGAGGAGTTGCGCGCGAGCAATGCATACAATCAATTGGAAGAAAAGGGCGCTGCTCTTGAATCCGGTCTGTGCGACGCGGCTAAGTCTGCCAACATACCCGTTACTTTTAACCGCTGTGGCTCCATGTTCTGCGGTTACTTCACGAACGACCCCGTGTGGAGCCTTGTCGACGCAATGAAAGCAGACCGCGAGCGCTTCAAGAAATTTTTCCACGGGATGCTGTCCGAGGGCGTGTACCTTGCCCCTTCCCAGTTCGAGGCGGGATTCTTCTCCACTGCACACAGCGAAGCGGATATCGAAGCGACAGTGCAGGCGGCGGCGAAGGTGATGAAGACTCTTTAAGCCATGCGCACTCTTGCACTGGACCACGGAACCGTCCGCATTGGAGTTGCTGCAAGCGATGAACTGGGAATGATTGCCCGACCCCTGGAGTTCATCCCGGCGGAGCCATGGGAAGATTTTCTTCAACGGTTTAAACAATTGCTCGCCGAGTTGCAGCCGGAGCTCATCGTTGTCGGTTTGCCCCGTAATATGGATGGGTCCCTAGGGCCTGCCGCAGAAAAGGTCCGCGAGTTCGTCGTAAAGCTGCGCGCGGTCATTACCGTGCCGCTCCGAACCTGGGATGAGCGGCTGACTTCTGTGCAGGCGCAGCGGATGCTGCGCGAGGCCGGGCACAAGGCGAAGGATCAAAAGGGCAAGGTGGATGCGACGGCGGCGGCGGTGTTATTGCAGAGTTATCTTGATTCACAGAGTGGCTAATCAGGCCACGTAGCACTTTTTGCTGCCTCGTAAGGCTTATCGCTAAATGTTTAGATAACAACTGCGCATGGGCACTTTCGTAAAACTCAAACTCACCATCGCTTATGACGGCACCGGGTACGAGGGTTGGCAGACACAGCAGACGGGCGTAGGCGTGCAGGCGGTGGTCGAAGCGGCGTTGGCCAAACTTTTTCCCAGCGGCCCGAAGGTGTTTGGTTCGAGCCGTACGGACGCGGGCGTTCATGCGCTCGGTATCGCAGCGCACTTCGAGTTGCCGCGTGCGGAGTGGCGTATGACCACGGCGCGTCTCTTGCTGGCGCTAAACGCGCATTTGCCACTGGATATTCGAGTGCAGTCGGTACGGCGGGTGCCGGCGGAGTTTCATGCGCGGTTCAGCGCGGCGGGTAAGGAGTACCGCTACTTGGTCTGGAATCATTCGGCTATGAACCCGTTATTGCGCACGCAGGCATGGCACTTTAAGCGAAAGCTGGACCTAGCGGCGATGCGGGCGGCGGCGCGGGACTTCGAGGGAAAGCACGACTTTCGCTCCCTCCGGGTGAATCCATCCTACGACACGGACTCCACGGTTCGGACTCTGACGCGTTGTGAAATCAAGCGACGCGGCCCGCTGCTGACGTTCGTCATCGAGGGGGATGGTTTTCTCTACCGGATGTGTCGCGGGATCGTCGGCACGCTGGTGCAGGTGGGCGAAGGGAAGATTCCGCGTAACGCCGTTCGCCAGATTCTCGGTCAGCGTAACCGCACGGGGGCGGGGATGACAGCTCCGGCGCACGGATTGGTTTTGTGGCGGGTGCTTTACGACCCGAAAAATCTGCACCCCAAGCCGCGCCCGGAATGAATGTCGTCCTCGTCGAGCCGGAAATCCCACCGAACACGGGTAACATCGCACGTCTCTGCGCTGCGACGCGCACGACGCTGCATCTTGTCGAACCGCTTGGGTTTAAGTTGGACGATGTGACGCTGAAGCGAGCTGGGATGGACTACTGGCAGCAAGTTGCGGTTCGGCGCTGGCGGAACTGGGCGGAGTTCATGGCGTCGGTGCCGGAGGGCGCGCGGCTTTGGTTCGTGGAGTCCGGCGGGCCGGCCCGTTACGACGAGGCGCGGTTTGGGGCAGGCGACTACTTGGTGTTCGGTCGGGAGACAGCCGGCCTGCCAAAAACCTTGCTCGAGGGCAACCGAGAGAGCTGGCTGCGCATACCGATGTTGAACCCGAAGGCGCGGTCATTAAACCTGTCGAACTGCGTGGCGTTGGTGCTGTTCGAGGCGCTGCGGCAGAGGGGTTTCACCGGTGAGGCAGAGTAAGGCTGGTCGGGTTTTTTCCGTAGTGGTTCACTGGTGAAAGATTGCTTATTTTGAAGGAGTTCCGTTTGACGCTGGGTTTGACATCAAGTCACCCGCTGCTAGTGTGCGCGGAGTCGCCGATGAACCTATTTTAGCTGTGCCTGTCAAAGACGATTATCTGGTAGAGACGCTCGCGGATATGGGCTTGGTGACGAACGAGGACGTCGCGCAAGCACGGGCGGAAGTGGAGTCGGGTGAATTCACAGATCAGGGATTGATAGATCGGCTGATTGCTACGCAGATCATCAGCCCGGCGCACATCACGCAAGCCAAAGCGATCCAATTTGGCATGGAGGCGGTGGATCTCACTGGACTCTCGTTGAAGGACGACGCATTGCAAGCGTTGCCCCGTCACATCGCCACCAAATACAACTGTGTGCCGGTCTATTTTGAGGAAGGCCACTTGATCGTCGCGGTCACTGACCCTTCTGACCTCGACACGTTGGACGGACTCAGGCACGTGCTGCAGGCGGAAAACCTCGAGTTCCGCGTCGCCACTGAGGAGCAGGTACAGCAGATCATAACAAAGTACTACGCCACGGTTGAGGATTCCGTGGAGGGAATGATTCAAGACATGACGGAGGGCGAGATTGACTTGGGTTTCGCCACGCAGACGGACATGGACGCGGATCAGGAGGCGGAGGATGCGGACGCGCCGATGATTAAGCTGGTCAACTCCGTTATCGCTGATGCCTACAAGATGCGCGGCTCGGACATCCACATCGAGCCGCTGGAAAAGCGGTTACGCATCCGCTTCCGGATTGACGGCTGCTTGCAAGAAGTTCAAAGCCCGCCGAAAAAGCTGCAAAATGCGATCATCAGTCGTCTGAAGATTCAGGCCGGTATGTCCATCGCCGAGAAGCGCATCCCGCAGGACGGCCGCATTCAACTCCAAATCTCCGGCAAACCTATTGACCTGCGCGTCAATTCTTTGCCCACTCAGCACGGCGAAAGCATCGTCATGCGTATTCTGGACAAGTCCGGCCTAAAGTTGGGCCTGACTGAATTGGGTTTTTTGACCGATGACCAGCAAACCTTCGAGCGCCTCATTGGCCTGCCTGACGGAATCCTCCTCGTGACTGGTCCTACCGGTTCCGGAAAGACCACGACGCTTTACTCATGCCTTAACTATATCAACCGCCCTGATCGTAAAATCATCACGGTTGAGGACCCGGTGGAATATGTGTTGGCTGGTATCAACCAAGTGCAAGTGCATGAGGTCATTGGGTTGTCGTTTGCCACCGCGCTGCGTGCGATGCTCCGCCAGGCACCGAACGTGGTCATGCTTGGTGAGATTCGCGACTTGGAAACGGCGACCATTGCCATCAACGCGTCACTTACCGGCCACCTTGTGTTCTCCACCCTGCACACGAATGACGCCCCCGGCGCAGTGCAACGTCTGGTGGATATCGGCATTAAGCCGTTCCTTGTGGCCTCGGCCAGTCGGGCCTTCATGGCCCAGCGCCTCGTGCGCCGCATTTGTAAGAAATGCATCGGCCCAGCTCTACCCAACGAGGCAGAGTTGAAAACGCTTGACCTAGATCCTAACTTGACCGGAGCGAAATATTCGAAGGGCATGGGCTGCAACAATTGCAACCATAGCGGCTACCGCGGTCGCTTCGGCGTCTTTGAGGTCTTCGTAGTGGATGATAGCGCCCGCAGGCTCATCTTCGAGAAAGCCTCGGCCACGACGCTGCGCGCTCGCGCCCGCGAGTTGGGCATGCGCAGCCTGCGAGAAGATGGAGCGCGCAAAGTCGTTGCCGGCATGACCACGGCCGAGGAAGTTATCAAGAATACCACCGCTGACGAAAAGTCCGGCGGTCATTGAACTCATCTAGCCGTCGCCAACCCCTAACAACTCAACCGGCACCAGCACACCGACCATGGGAACTTACCAAATGTCCGATCTTCTGCAGATGATGGTTTCCCAAGGTTCTTCTGACCTGCACATTCGCGTTGGCATCCCACCGTGCATCCGGGCGCACGGCGTGTTGGAGCGCGTGGCTGGCCCGCCGTGCGCGCCGGAAGACACCGAAGAGCTAATGATCAGCATCACCTCGGAAGACAACATCCAGCAGGTCCGCACCAAAGGTGGAACGGACTTTGGCTTCGCTTTCGGCGAGTTGGCGCGTTTCCGAGTCAGCGCGTTTAAAGAAAGAGGCAACTTTGCGATTGTGCTGCGACAGATTCCTACCCGGCTATTAACGATTGACCAAATTGGCCTTTCGCACACGTTGGTAGATGAATTGATCCACAAGCCGCGCGGCATGATTCTGGTGACTGGCCCCACGGGTTCAGGTAAGTCGACCACGCTGGCCTCGATGATTAACATCATTAACGAAACCTCCGACCACGCCCACATCATCACCGTCGAGGATCCCATTGAGTTCTATCACAAGCACAAGAAGGCAGTCATCACCCAGCGCGAGGTTCACATTGATGTACCAAGCTTTGCCGAGGCACTGCGCCGCGCGCTGCGGCAGGACCCGGAGGTAATTCTGGTCGGCGAACTGCGCGATTTGGAGACCATTGACGCCGCGCTCACCGCCGCCGAGACCGGCCACGTGGTATTTGGCACGCTGCACACCAACTCAGCGGCGAAGACCATAGATCGCATCGTTAATGCCTTTCCGATAAATGCTCAGGAGACCGTTCGCATCCAGCTCTCGACGGCGTTGGTCTCGGTGGTCGCCCAAATCCTTGTGCCTACCAGCGACAAGCCGGGTCGCCTAGCGATCCACGACATCATGGTGATGACCAACTCAATCTCGGCGCTCATTCGCGACAACAAGACCTTCCGCATCCCATCCGATCAGCAGACCGGGGCTAAGTATGGCATGAAGACCCTCGATCAGGGCTTGGTTGATTGGTACATCAAGGGCCGCATTTCCCGCGAAACTGTCATCAACCGGTGTATTGATAATCAGGCCATCATCTCCAAGCTCCAGGAGGCCGATGACAAGAAGGCCGCCGCCGCTGCCGCTGAATAGCCATGGCTGCAAATATAACAGACCCCCTGCTCGCGCTCGTCAAAGATCGCGGATTGATTGATGACCTCCAACTGGAAGAGGTCATTGCTGAGAACACCAAGTCCGGCAAACCCATAGGCCAGATTCTTGTAGACGCTCGAATTTTGGATTTGGACACCCAGTTGAATCTGATCGCGGAGCATCTTGGTACGGAAGTAGTTACTGGCGTGAAGGAAATGGAGATTAAGCCGGAGGTCATCGGAGCGATTCCGCCTACGACTGCGCGCATGTATCAGTGTCTCCCGCTCGAATTGATTGGTAATTCTCTTCGAGTAGCCATGGCTGATCCGTTAAACCCTGCCATTGTTGATGAGGTTGGTTTCATCGTACGCAAGGAACTCCAAGTCGTCGTGGCTGATCCAAGTGCAGTGGTAGCCGCAATCAATAAATACTATGCCGAAAAGGCGGAGTCGTTCGAAGACATTCTCAATGAAATGGGGGGCGGGGATCCCAATGCCGTGGAGGAATTGGCGGCGACAGCTGGCAAAGAGGAGTCGGCGGATGCGCTGGCCAATATGGCCAACGAGACGCCCATCATTAAGTTCGTAAATCTCATTCTGTACCAAGCGGTGCAGGATCGCGCCTCGGACATTCATTTCGAGCCTTTTGAAGATGAGTTTAAGATTCGCTATCGCGTGGACGGGGCGCTCTACGAAATGGCCCCGCCGCCCCGTTATCTTGCCACACCTGTCATCTCGCGGCTTAAGGTGCTGGCAAACCTTAACATTTCCGAGCGGCGCCTGCCGCAGGACGGCCGCATCTCGATGAGCTTGGCTGGCAAGCGAATTGACCTCCGTGTGTCCACGCTGCCGACCAAGTTCGGCGAGTCAGTCGTGCTTCGGGTACTAGATCGAGGATCCGTCAGTCTCGACCTCGAAAACCTCGGCATGAGACCCGAGGTAATGGGTAATGTCTCTGAGATCATCCAAAACCCAAACGGCATTTTTGTCGTCACCGGCCCCACCGGCTGTGGCAAGACCACCACGCTCTATGCTTGTCTTCGCGCAGTAAACGCACTTGACACCAAGTTGCTCACTGCCGAAGACCCGGTTGAATACGACATTGAGGGCATAATGCAGGTGCCCATTAATGAGACCACCGGCATGACATTTGCCAAGGCTCTGCGAGCCTTCTTGCGTCAGGACCCGGACATCATCATGGTGGGAGAAATGCGCGACTTGGAAACCGCGCAGATCGCCGTGCAAGCCTCGTTGACTGGCCACTTAGTGCTGTCCACGCTGCACACGAACGACGCGCCCGGGGCCGTCACCCGCTTCGTGGACATGGGCGTCGAGCCGTTCCTAATTTCCTCCACGCTGATGGGTGTGCTAGCCCAGCGCCTTGTCCGCACCATCTGCCCTAAGTGCAGTTCACCCTTTGAGCCAACAGAAAACCAATTGTCGCTCCTAAAACTCTCCCCTTTGGACGTTGGTGATAAGACTTTTTATTACGGGCGAGGCTGTGAGCATTGTAGCGACACGGGCTATAAGGGCCGCTCGGGCATTTATGAGCTTCTGCCAATCACAGATGCCGTCCGTAATATGATTAATGAGCGCGTGCCGGCCGTGGTCATGCGGCAGCGGGCCATCGAGATGGGCATGGCCTCCATTCGCGATGATGGCCTTCGCTTGATATTCTCTGGGAAGACTACTGTTGAGGAAGTCGTGAGATACACCTAACACCGGAGGAACGTATGCCTGTCTTTACCTACGAAGCGATGGACGCAAAGGGCAAGCCCACCAAGGGCACCCTCGAGGTCGTCAATCAAGG
>Ga0194121_10008370_pt1 | contig 13119 bp, 12 predicted proteins | sample TA2MahCa50mmetaG_FD_148609 | JGI IMG/M metagenome (GOLD analysis project Ga0194121, IMG submission 148609) | Freshwater microbial communities from Lake Tanganyika, Tanzania - TA2015020 Mahale Deep Cast 50m | ecosystem: Environmental > Aquatic > Freshwater > Lake | place: Tanzania: Lake... | reverse complement strand
TTTGTCTTCCGGGAGCGTTCGCGGGCCGATACCGTAGACAAATCCGATCTCTGTCGTTCCGAGTCCCAAGGCACTCACCTCAAGAGTTGTTTTGCCGAGTGTACGACGCGGAATCATCGTGGTGTTAAGAATGATGCTTCTTCAAATATTCGTAAATGTCCCAGTGGTGTTGCTGGAGCATGCGCTCAACATACTCAATGTCACTCATCGAATCGATGTCTCCAGTGTCCGGCGTTTCAAACGCGAGAATGTTTTCGCCATACGTGCTCTCCGGGGAATCCAGCAACGTTTTGCTCCGCAGCACGTCGACATATCCATCGGCTTTGTAGGATGCGGGGAAACTCTGTCGCGGAAGACCGTGGTACTCGATGCGCGTATCGGCAGGGAAGAGCCCGACGAAGAATTTTCCGTTTTTCCCGAACATTTTCTGCGGGACGCAGTCACTCTTGTGCGCTGAGCGAAGCCCCGTTGCATCGCGTGAGTCGTTCAGTGCTCGGATTGCTTCCGTCAGACTATCTGGGTTTCGGAGCGGAGATGTCGGTCGTAGGAATACCAGAAGTTCCGGTACGCCTCCTTCATTCTTCTGCAGCCATTCCAGCGCATGGACTATGAAGTCGCGGTCAACGGCGTTGTCCGAAGCCAGCTCCGCCGGGCGCAGGAACGGAACATCTGCGCCGAAGGTCTTCGCAACAGCTGCGATCTCCTCCAAATCGGTCGATACGATCGTCCGCTTCACTCCTTTCGTCAGTATCCCTGCGACAATGGAGTATGCGATGAGCGGGAAACCTCCCACGGGGCGGATATTCTTCTGCGGAATATTCTTTGATCCGCTCCGTGCGCCAATGATGGCGTACGTTGTGCCGGCGAGGATATTCCACTCCATGAGAATGGCAGTATAGGTTTCCCGCATTGGCGTTGTCTATCGGCATTCCTGTAACTTTGGCCACTTTCGCAGCACTTTCCTGTCGGCGCATGGCACAGTATCGTAGATGTCGATATGCGAAACATCTCTTCCGCTTCGTTCTTCATCACAGGGGGTGCAGGGTCGTTGGGCAGGAAGATGTGCGAGGTGTTGCTGCAGGAGTATTCTCCCAGAAAGATCACCGTTTTCAGCCGGGATGAACTCAAGCATCACGAAATGCGCACCGACGGATTCGATGAGCCGTGCATAGAGTATTGCCTTGGAGATATCCGGGATCGTGACAGGCTTGAACAGTGCATGAAGGGTACGGATTTCGTTATTCATGCTGCAGCACTGAAGCAAGTTGCTTCCTGCGAGAATAATCCTTCAGAAGCGGTTCGCACAAATATCGATGGAGCGCAAAATGTCGCGGATATCGCTTCTCGGTCCGGTGTACAGTGCGTCCTTTCGATCAGCACGGACAAGGCTGTGCATGCCGGCAATGTCTATGGCGCAACGAAGCTCGCGGCTGAAAAAATTTTCGTGCAGAGCAACAATGCTGCAAGTACGGAAGGAACACGTTTGCGCGTTACGGCAATTTCATTGCAAGCCGTGGCAGCGTGATTCCTCTGTTCTTCAAGCAACGCGAGACGGGGACAATCACGCTCACTGATGAACGGATGACACGCTTCTGGATTACAATAGAAGACAGCGTGCGTTTCGCACTCGCGAGCCTCAGCATGATGTTCGGAGGGGAGATTTTCGTGCCACGGAGTCCGAATATGACCATGGGAGATTTGGCAGATGCCATTGCACCGGGCTGCAAACGCAGAATGATCGGTGTACAACCGGGCGAGAAGCTGTATGAGACCTTGATTTCCGATGATGAAGTCCGCAGGACCGTCAGTACGGAGCACGGGTTTGTCATTGTACCCGAGAATCTTCCGCTGACTGCGTACCGATGGCCGGAGCCGAATGTTCCAGTGGACTTTCGGTACGCAAGTCATACCAATGATCAATGGCTTCGGAAGGAGGACCTGGCGGACTTCCTCAAATCTCCCGAGTTCACGGATGCAAGGAAAGCAGTTTCTGTTGAATAAAAGATGACGGAGGCAAGACGGTGTCCTATGCTGCTCCCATGAGAACTAACGCGAAGCTCAAGGCGTTCTACGACGGTGTCTACAAGAAAGGCGAACGCGCACACTACACTCAGTTTCGTCTGCAGACGGGCGATCTGCCGGCCGAGTTTTCCGCAGTCTTCGCACTCATTGATTGGGAGGGGAAAGAGGTGCTCGATGTTGGTTGTGGAACGGGTGATATGTGTGCCCTCATTGCCGGTGCCGGAGCCAAGCGTTCCGTCGGCATCGATTTTGCGGAATCCGCGATCACAGAAGCGAACAAGAAGTATCAGGCTCCGAATCTGACTTTCATCTGCGGCGACGTTGCGGATCTAGAGGATCGCTTCGACGTCGTCATCAGCAACGGAACACTGGAGCACATGGATGATCCGCTCAAGACGCTCAGGCAACTGAAAACCATGCTGAAGCCCGGCGGTTCGCTCATCATGACCTGTCCGAACTGGCTCAATGCCCGTGGGTACATTCTCCAGACACTGTGGCACATGTTCCGTGCGCCGATCACGCTCGCCGATATCCATTATCTCGGGCCCGTGGACTTCGAAGGCTGGGCGCGAGAGCTGGAAATGGACCTCGAATGGTCGACCGTGGACTGTGAATGGGGTTCAGGCATGAAGATGGTGAAAGATCTGGAACGCAGGCTGCCGAACGTAGCTCGTGATGCGGGCTGGCAAACGACGAAGGAGCAGATCGACGGATTCTTGCAGTGGATAGAGACGAAAGTGGTTCCCTTCAAAGACGAGGGCAAGCATGCGGGCGCCGCCGGCGTCTACCATCTGAAGCTCCGATCCTAAAACTTCTGTTCCTGCCAGAGACCGTGGAACACTCCTTTGGTATCAAGGAGCTCTTCCAGCGTTCCCTCTTCTTGGAATTGTCCGTTTTCGATCACGACGATCTTATCCGCATGTTTGATGGTACTGAGGCGGTGCGCGATGACGATGGAGGTGCGTCCGCGCACGGCTTCATCGATCGCTTCCTGAATCAGTTTCTCCGTTTTGCTATCGAGTGAACTCGTCGCTTCGTCCAGGATCAAAATATCCGATCCCTTGAGCAGTGCACGAGCGATGGAGACGCGCTGCTTCTCACCTCCGCTCAGTTTCACGCCGCGGTCGCCGATCAGGGTTTCCAGACCGTTCGGAAGGGTGTCGACGAAGTCGCGGAGTCTCGCTCTGTCCACGGCACTGTGCAGATCCTGCTCGGTGACATGATGCAGTCCGTATGTGATGTTGTTGCGAAGGCTGTCGTGGAGCAGCAGAGTTTCCTGACTGACCAGAGCGGTGTGCTTCAGATACGAATCCAGTGTGAAATTTCGTATATCCTTCCCGTCGAGCAGGATCGCAGACGGAGGACAGTCATAGTACCGCATCAGAAGACTGATGAGCGTGCTTTTCCCCGATCCCGTTGGGCCGACGATTGCCGTCATCTTTCCCTTCGGAATCACAAAGGAAACGTCATCCAAAATAGTACGGTCATCGGAATACCCGAATGTGAGCTTGCGGAATTCCATTGCGGCTTTGAGACCCGCAAATTCTTCACTTCCTCCACGGACGAACGGTTTTCCTTCATCACTCAGGATTTCCAGTATTTCATCGAGTGGCCCATTGGCATTGGCAACGATTCCGCGGTATCCGGATACCGTGCCGAATTTGCTCGATGCATTCAGCACGACATAAAAGTACACGAGCAGCGCGGGGGCAGATGCGATCTGGTCTCTCCCGAATATGACCAAAGCCCCGACGAAGACTCCCGTCGCGACAATGAGTGTGATGATTTCCTGCAATGGGAGAATAAGGCTCTGCAGGACTTTGACACGGAAATCGAGACGGGACTTTGCATCGCTGATTTCGGCGAAGTGTTGCTGTTCCATGCGTTCTGTGCGATAGGATTTGACCAGGGGAATCGTGGACAGAATCTCGACGGATTTTTTGCCGAGTTCACTTCCACGTTTGGCGATCGACCGTGAAAGCTCCTTGATGTGCGTGACCATGATTTTAATCGCAAGGTGGAGCAGTCCGAATAAGGGGAGTGCGATCAGTGTCAGTTTCCAGGAAATGCACAGCAGAACAATCAGATAGACCACGAGCGAGAAAATCGCATTGATCAGCTTATCGATCAGCAGAAACGGACTGATCGCCTGCTGGGAAAATTCCTGCAGGATGGTGCTGTGGTGTCCGACGTTCGACGTATCGAAGTACAGCTTGCCGAAGCTCAGATAGCGGGAAAAGAGTGTCTTACGCAGATGGTGCAGAACGCGCTGACCGAAGTATCCCATGCTGGTGATCGCGCAGAATCGCAGGATGTTTTTGAGGATGTATACGGCGACAAACAACGACAGCATGATGCCGAAGAGCAGCCGGTCATTCTTGAGGATGGATTCGGGAAGCAGGTGGAAGAGATTCCCGAGTACGGGGGCATCGGTCACGAATGCCAGGCTCTTCTGCAGGAATCCGTTGAGAATCGGCACCAGCAGTCCGAGGCCTGCGCCTTCGAAGACGGCGGCAAGGATGGAGAAACCGACGGGGATGAGCAGGTGTACCGGATGGATGTGAATACCTTGCAGCAGCACGAACAGTTTACCCGTTGCCGATGGCGGTTTGGCTTCCGTTCGCATAGGGAGAGCATAGCAAACTCCTCCACAATACCGTAAAAAAGAATACACTCTCTTACGATGCATATCGTGCTTCTCAATGACGATTCTCTTCCTGCCGCCCAGGGTGGAGCAGCCAGCGTTGTTGCCCGTTTGGAGCAGGGATATGTGCGGGCCGGGCACCGTGTCACGCTCGTGACTACCCACCAGGATCCCGCACTGGACCCCATTCTTCGGAGTGAGGGAAGAGTGAGTATCTTCAGTCACTATCCAATGAAAGAGCGTCACAGGCACTGTCTGGGCAGTCCGGCTATGCGTACGGCGCTCGGGGAGGTGTTTGCTGCGCTAAAGCCCGATGCTGTACATGCAAATAACGTCCATGCACATTTGACGTACGAGAGTGTGCGCATCGCAAAAAATTACACAGATCGTGTCGTGCTGACCGCGCACGATGTCTTTCTCGTGGCTTTCCGGCGGGTTGCGGGAGAACGCTTCGAAAGACTGGCACTGCAAGGCTGTCCGATGCGCATGCATTGGTGGGAGCATCTCAGTTCCGTTGGGCGCAAATACTGGCCGCTACGCAATATGGTGATCAGGAGGATTCTTAATGAATCACAGACGAAGGTAGTGGCTATCAGTGAGGTGCAACGCAAATTTCTGGCAATCAACGGTATCAACGTTGCTGCAGTCATTCACAACGGCACCGAGGTGCAATCTCCCATCTCACCGGAGGAGACGGCTGCGTTTCGCAAACGTCACGGGCTGACAGGCCCCACTGTTCTTTTCGGGGGCAGACTGAGTGAAGATAAAGGTGTCAGTGTCCTGCTTGCCGCGTTCCGCCATGTAAGGGAACGGTGTCCGCAGGCGAAGCTTCTCATCGTTGGCGACACGGCGCGTATTGCGGAGGTACTGCCGGGCGACCGTTCGTCCATTGTCTGTCCAGGATGGCTTTCCCACGATGACATGCGTATCGCGTACAGCGCATCGACGGTCGTGACGACGCCGTCACTGTGTTTCGATCCTTTCAATCTCATGAATATCGAAGCGATGGCGGAAGGAAAGCCGGTCGTTGCCACATCTACCGGCGGCGCACCCGAAATCATTGTTGATGGTGTGACCGGATTCACACTGAATCCCAGAGATATCTCTGCATTTTCATCTGCACTGCTCACTCTCTTGCAGGACACTGCAACTGCAGAACGCATGGGCAGGAGCGCGCGCGAACATGTCGAGCGGAACTTCTCCATCGACAAACAGTGCGCCGCATACCTTCGTCTCCTCGACCGATGAGTTATTAGCGGATGGTATTCAGTATGTACCGCACTACCGTGGAGAGCGGCGGTCGTGTTTCTGAAAGTTTGATGACCTTAATCTTGGGCACTGCCTTCGTGATCATCGCTACCTGCTCGTCGGAGTAGCCGAGAATATGCGTGACTCCATTCTTCGTGAACGGCTCGGCCAACTTTCCCCGTCTTGCAAGGAAATCCATCGTGGCGGGGTGCACAGAGACGTAGCTGTGCGGCGAGAGGATGAGGAGGTCGTGCCGGCGTGGAGCTGCTACGACGGCGTCGGACGGAATCTCGTTGAGTGCTTCCGTTGCAGCGTAGATTTCTGGAGTGCTGGAACGGGAGTAGCGGTGTGCCAGTACTTTGCGGTCAGCCTGCAGGAGCTGGAAACCAACAGTGAGGGCAACGAAGGCGATCAGGAGAACAGACTGCTTTGGGCGCAGTTTCCACGACCGCGTCAGTGCCTCGACGACAGCGGACATACCAAGGCCGGCAAAGAGCGCTATGACCCACATGTAGTTATCGATGTGCGAGCTGGTGAAGAGGAGGTAGAACCGCAGCAGAAACTCCATTGTCAGGATCAAGCCTGCGATCAGGAGCACCAGCATTCTGCGCGTTCGCCATGCAATGACGATCCCCGGAACTATGAAGAGCCAGAGAAATGCTCCTCCCATAAAATCCATCGCGAAGTACTGTGGAATGTTATTGAGCACCAACCACAGGCTCGTGCTGATCCGGTCCAGAATACTGAAGCTGTCTGTGCCGAAAATAATCCGGTAATTACGATTCTCCTGCCGCTTCAGGAATGAACTATTGCTTATTTGCTCCTCCATTTCCTTGTTGTATTCCTCCCGGTAGTTATTGAAGATGAACTCGTCGGGATACAGGTGCCCCTCACCCGGCGTCGATTGCTCCATAGGCGAGAGTAGCAGCGTGAGGCGCTCCGAGGGAGTGAGACCGGATTGCATTGCCCCGGGAACCATTGGTAGCAGGAAGATGCAGTATGCGGTGACGCAGAAAAGACCGGTTCGGATCACTGCAGATAGGAGATGTTTCCGTTCGTTCCAGAGATACGCGATCACGTACCATGGCAGAAACGCGAGGTAGGAATGCTGGATGCCAAGTGTCATGCCAAAAAAAATGGCAGAGAGCAGTATGGCAACGTTCGGGTGCTTCTCGCGGAATTTTATGAAGACGCCGAACGACAGGAAAAGCGGCAGTAGCGCGAAGCAATATCCGCTCATGGCGTTCGCCATGAGCCAGGAGATCGGAAGCATGGAAACGACGATGGTGGAGTACCATGCTACACGTTTGTCGAAGAGCATCCGAATGGACCACCAGAGCGGGGCGAGCGACAAGGAAAACGCCCCGATGCTCAATGCGATCCACGCATTCACATTGCTCCATGCGAAGGGCTGGAGTGCGGCAATGATAGTGACGAGCATGTGAAGACTCGTATCGGTGATGACGCCCGTCTCCGCAAGGATGCGCGCGGTTTTTACCGTATACGGTACATCGTAGGGGTACCCCATCAGGAGTGTCGGCAGCATCAGGAGACTGAAGACGCCGAGTATGAAGACTGCGAGCAGTGCCCAATGTGCCGATGAGGAGAGCTTCAACGTGCGTTTGATACTGTTATGCTAATGGAACGGCGCCGTTCTCTGCAAACAGAGAGACTGCAGTATTTCTCCTGTAAAGTACTTTCGGTCATTGAGCAATGGGTGTGAGTATCCATATACTGCAGCCGCATGCTTGCCATTGTTGACTACGGCATGGGGAATCTCAAATCTGTTGCGAATGCCCTTGAGGGTCTTTCCGCGGAGGTAACGCTTACACGCGACTCATCTGTTATTGAGCAGGCAGAGGGCATCATTCTTCCAGGTGTTGGTGCATTCGGAGAGGGTATGCGGAACCTCCACACATTCGGTCTCGTCGATGTTCTCCGGCGTGAAGTGATCGAAAAAAAGAAGCCGTACCTCGGTATTTGTCTCGGACTTCAATTTCTTGCGCATACAGGATATGAAGATGGCGAGAGCAGAGGACTGGGATGGGTCAATGGTACCGTAAAGCTGATAGAGCCCAAGGGGGATGGTTACAAAGTACCGCACATGGGGTGGAATAATGTGAAGATCCTGAAGAAGTCAGAAATCTTCGCAGGCCTGAAAGACGATCCGGTGTTCTATTTCGTTCACAGCTATGGTCTGGAGCTCGATCCGTCCGAGGAGAGTATTGTCACATCAGTTGCAGAGCATGGTTGTCGCATCATTGCGAGTATCCAGAAGGGGCATATCTTCGCGACACAATTCCATCCCGAAAAAAGTCAGAGCGCAGGTCTCATGGTACTCAAAAATTTTATTTCCTACTGTAAAAGTCATGCTCAAGCATAGGCTGATTGCCTGCCTGCTCTGGCGTGACGGCTTTTTGATTCAAAGTAAGAATTTTAAGCACACCAATGCGGTCGGCAGTGCGATGACCGCGATCGATTTTTTCAATACATGGGCAATCGATGAAATCGTGCTGATCGATGTCACTCGTAAGCAGGATAACCGCGAGATGTTTCACCGAGATCTTGTAGAACTTTCAAAACGCTGCTTCGTTCCACTGACTGTCGGCGGATGGGTACACACTATTGATGATGTTCGACGATTTCTCACTGAAGGTGCGGACAAGGTGATCGTCAACACTTCTGCATTCAGAGATCATGCATTTCTTTCGGCAGCGTCGAAACGGTTTGGAAATCAATGTATGGTAGTTTCTATTGATGCCAAGCGTATAGCTCCTCATAGGTACGAAGTGTGTATTGACCGGGGGAGTACGCCGACAGGAGTTTCACCGGAAGCATGGGCAAAAGAAGCGGAACAGCTGGGTGCAGGGGAGATTTTTCTCACATCCATAGACAATGATGGTTCGCAAAATGGCTATGATGCAGAGCTTATTCATTTGGTAAGTAATACAGTGGGCATCCCCGTCATTGCTTCCGGGGGTGTGGGCGAATGGAAACACTTTGCCGACGGAATAGCCAACGGTGCATCTGCGGTTTCTGCTGCGAACATCTTCCATTATTCCGATCAAAGCACAAAGAAAGCGAAAAACTACCTCTTCGAACAAGGTATCGATGTGCGTCGACCGGAGTTTTATGACATTCCGCTTCCGCGAAGACCGGTCTACAGGGAGAGCAGTGTGTCCGGCATCATGACAGGAAGCGTCTAGTTCTTATTGCAACCAATGTGATACATCTCGCCCGATGAGATGTCCCGCGAGTGCAATATCGTTGCGGTACAGGTCTTGCAGGATTTTTTTTGCCGCTGACGACATCGGTTTGTCTGCGGGCGGGTTGACGTTGTACTTCTCTTTCATATCCGGAGTAAATGCGGGATCAACGCCCAGGAATGTACAGATCTCGTGAACCACACGGAGCGCATCCTTCAGGAAATCTTCGTAGAGGAAAATTTTCATCTGCTCCATGGAAAACTCTTTCAGGTACCGTTCTAATTGTTGCCCGTAAAAGCCGCGACTCTTGTAACTGCGAGCAGGGTCCAGATCATCAACTGCTAGACACTCTTCAAACGTTGTACGAAATTCTTTTCCTTGTCGTCTGCGCATGAGGTAGTGCGAGTATGCTCGTTCGATGGGATTGCGGAGAATGACGATCAGTTTCACGTCGGGAATGAGTTTTTTGATGAGTTTGGGTGAATCGGGGACGGCGAGATATGCCGGCGATGTTTCGCCAACTGCTGTGGCACCCCCTGCGTCATTGAAAAGTTCCTTGTATTCCTGCTCACTGCGCACCGTCCGGTCTATCAGACACAGTGCTGAATCCTGGGCGAAAAAATTGGTCTCTTTCTGCGGCAGCATGAAGATATCCGGGTGCTGGCTGAGGTACTGGTGCAGGGAAGTGGTTCCTGCCTTCGTAGCGCCGATGATGAGAAAAGTGGGTAGTCGCATTGTTCCGAAATTTTCGCTTCGGTAGTATATCCCCGATGCGCAAAGATTTCGCAATCGGAAGTCGAAAAATCGGTGACGGTCACCCTCTTTTTATCATCGCGGAGTGCGGCATCACCTGTAACTACGATCTCGATATTACAAAGAAGCTGATCGATGTAACGGCAGAAGCCGGCGCGGATGCAATCAAATTCATTTTCTGGTTTCCGGATGAGATCATGTGCGACAAGACCGTGACGACGACGTACCAGACGGTGCGCGGTCCGGAAGTCGTGAATATGTATGACCGGTTCAACTCACTCCGGTTCACGCTCGACGAATGGAAGGAGGTGAAAACCTATGCCGACAAGAAAGGCGTCATTGTCTTCTCTACGGTCAACTCGCCGAGCGGCATTGAATACGCGGAGGCACTGAAGCTGGACGCCTATAAACTGAGTTCGTGGGATTACAACGATCTCCCGCTCTGGAAGAAGGTTGCGGAAATCGGCAAACCGATGCTGATTGATACGGGTCCTGTCTTCACGGAGGACGTGGCGAAGGTCATGAAGATCATGAAGGATGCAGGCAATGATCAGAGTTTGCTCCTCCATTGTTTCCACACGGGCATCCCGGCGGAGATGAACATGCGTGCCATTCCATACATGCGTGAGACGTTCGATACGCTCGTTGGTTTTTCCGCAACGGACACTGACGACACAATGGATATTGTCGCCGTCTCACTCGGAGCGTGCGTACTGGAAAAAAGAATCACATTGGACCGGTCTCTTCCCGGTCACCATCATGTTCTCTCGAAGCTGCCCGATGAATTTTCGAAGTACGTGAGGGCTATGCGCGATGTTCATGCATCACTGGGAACCTTTGGACTGAACCCCAGTGCCAACGATCTGAAGGAACGCAAGAAGCATTTTCGGCATCTTGTTGCCAATACAGATTTGAAAGCAGGTACGGTCCTCACCGCAGACATGCTTGCCAGCAAGCGAGGCGAGTATGACGTATCCCCCGAGCACATCGGCAAATTTATCGGAGCCACACTGAAACGCGATTTGAAGGAAAACGAATCCATTCTCCTCACGGATGTCTAAGTCACTCGCCATCATTCCGGCGCGTGGGGGATCGAAGCGGTTTCCCGGCAAGAACACGGCGCTTTTCCGTGGCAAGCCGCTCGTCGAGCATGCTATCGATGTCGCTCGCGAAAGTGGTGTATTCGCTGCCATCTGCGTCTCATCCGATGATCCGCAGGTCTTGAGCATAGCGAAGAGCAAGCAGGTCGATATCATTCATGAGCGCCCTGCGGATCTCGCGACGGATACCGCGCAGTTGAAAACCGTTTGCCAAACGGTTCTTGAGGGAAATCCAGGGTACGATTCCTTCGGATTACTCATTCCCGTCAGTCCGCTCAGGACGCCGGAGGACATTCGCAAGGCCCATGCACTTCTCCAGTCGAAGGATGTCAATACTGTCCTCAGTGTTGTGCGTTACACGCATTCACCGCTGCGGTCATTCTGTCTGAGAGACGGTTACATGCACACTTTTTTCGGCAAGGAGTTCATGAAGCCCGATCAACAACTGACGCCGCTCTACTGGCATGACGGTACCGTGGTTTTCTGCAAGACCAATTCTTTTCTGAAAGAGAATGATTTCTGCGGCACAGGGACGGTCCCCTATGAGGTGGAGCCGGGTGTATCGGTCAATATCGACGACCCCAGCGAACTGTTGTTGGCAGAATTCCTGGCGTCACATTCTGTCTGATTCATGCGGATCGCCCTCTTCACCGCGACGGCAGACCGCACCAACGGCTACGGCAACATCACGTACGAACTCTCGAGACATCTTCACTCACTCGGGAACGAGGTTGTGTTGTTTGTGCCGCGCAATGAAGCGAAGTTCGTTGTCGAATGGAATCTGCCTTTTGAGATCCGCTGCGTGTTGCCGAAGAACGTCTTCCGTCTCTATCAGAAGGAAGGATGGAAGTACTTTCGCACAATCGATGTTTCAGGGTTTGATATCGTTCATTCACTCTTCTCTTTTCCATTCTGCATACCGGCGATGCGTTCCGCACGGAAGTACCGCAAGCCGTTCATGATGGGTGCGCAGGGGACGTACGGAGTGCGGCCTCTGACACAATTCCCCGAGCGATGGTTCCTGAAGCAGTGCTACCGCCGAGCGGCGGCCATCGCGGTGCCCAGCATGTATACCAAAGAGAAGATTTGCGAGTACGCCGGCGAGAGGTATCCGATTACCGTCATCCACAACGGTGTCGACTACGCTCGTTTCAGCCGTCCGGTCGATACCCGGAAAGTGCGTGAGCAATATGGCAACAAAAAAATTCTGCTTACCGTTGGCGGGCTCAAGGAGCGCAAGGGGCAGGATCTGGTTCTGCAGGCGCTCCAGCAGATTCGCAGTCGCAGAAATGATGTCGTCTATGTTCTGGTGGGCGAAGGAAACTGGAAACAAGGTCTGCAGCGCATGGCTGCGGATCTCGGTGTCGGCGATGCCGTGCATTTCGTCGGCAACAAGACCGGTGACGAACTCGTCGCGTACTTTCAGGCATGTGATCTGTATGTACACACACCGAAGGTCGTCGATCTCAACTTCGAAGGGTTTGGCATCGTGTATCTGGAAGCGGGAGCGTGCGGCAAACCGTCCGTCGCGACGGACGCCGGTGGTGTTCGCGATGCCGTGGTACACGGGGAAACCGGTGTTGTAATCAATGACGGTGATGTGACAGGTATCGCCAGTGCGGTGCTGGACCTCTTGGATCATCCCGATCGAATAGCCACGTTAGGCAGTGCAGCCAGGCAGTATGCGGAGAAACATGACTGGGCACTCATTGCCAAGTCCTTTATGGATCTCTATGTGCGGAACGCCTGTGTTCAGTGCGCTTCGCAATAGATGCGAGCAGACGCCAGCCGCTGTTCCCATTTGACGGGATCCACTCGCATTCCTTCCTGAAAGACAGAGTTGCTCTCCAGCTTTGCAATCAATGCCCGTACTATTGCAGGATCTGCACCGACTTGCATTTCCAAATCGATCGAATGCATAGTCATATTGAAAATCGTGCGAGCCACACGGGTCTGGTCTATTTCCGCTCCTTTCTCCTGTGCATAGGTTTCGGCAGACTCGATCGTCATCTCTAACATGCGTATAGCTTCCTCATTTCTTCCAAGACGCGGCAGTAGGAAGCCTGCTTTACTCATGACGGCGTACCAACCATCTACAGGGTCCCCGCCTTTCCTTGCTTCCATTTCGGATTGTTCCGCGACAGTA
>Ga0194121_10008365_pt1 | contig 13130 bp, 12 predicted proteins | sample TA2MahCa50mmetaG_FD_148609 | JGI IMG/M metagenome (GOLD analysis project Ga0194121, IMG submission 148609) | Freshwater microbial communities from Lake Tanganyika, Tanzania - TA2015020 Mahale Deep Cast 50m | ecosystem: Environmental > Aquatic > Freshwater > Lake | place: Tanzania: Lake... | reverse complement strand
CGCTCGCGCGGGCGCAGCTCACACGGCTCGCGGCGACCACCGCGCGCGCGCAGCGCAACGCGGCCCGGCTCACGGCCCGGCTCGCGGAGCTCCCCGGCGTGATCCCGCCGCGCGTTCCCGCCGGCTGCACGCACGTCTTCCACAAGTACCGCGTGCGCTTCGATCCGAAGGCCGCGGGCCTCGGCCTCACCGCATCCGCCCTGTGCGACCGCATGCTGCAGGCGCTGCGCGGCGCCGGCGTGGAGGCCGTGGTCTGGCAGCAGGTCCCGCTCCCGTCGCATCCGCTCTTCGCGTCCCGCGAGCCCTATCCCGTGGCGACGACGGCGCTGGAGGCGTCGCTCGTGATCGGCTCGCAGTCCTATCCGCTCTTCGCACAGCCGCTCGCCGTCGTCGACGAGTGGGCCGAGGCGTTCGAGAAAGCATGGATGAGCTTGCGGTCCTAGGCGGTCGCCCGGTGCGGGAGACGCTGCTCCCGTACGCGCGGCAAACGATCGATCCCGACGACGTCGCTGCGGTGGCCGGCGCCCTCACGGGGGACTGGATCACGCAGGGCCCGTTGGTGACGCGCTTCGAGGCGGCGCTGGCCGCCGTCACGGGCGCGTGCTTCGCCGTCGCCTTCTCGAACGGCACCGCGGCGCTCCATGCGGCCTGCTTCGCGGCCGGGCTCGGGCCGGGCGACGACGCGATCACCACGCCGCTCACGTTCGCCGCCACCGCCAACGCCGTCGTCTACCAGGGAGCGCGCCCGATCTTCGCGGACATCGAGGGGCCCACGCTGAACCTGAGCGCGGAGGCGGTGAAGCGCGTGGCGACGCCGCAGACCCGCGCCCTCCTGCCGGTGGACTTCGCGGGACTGCCCTGTGACTACGAGCGCCTCATGCCGCTCGCCCGCGACAACGGGTGGACCGTCATCGCGGACGCAGCGCACTCGCTCGGGGGCGCGCTGGGCGACCGCGCGGTCGGGAGCCTCGCGGACATGACCACGCTGTCCTTCCATCCCGCAAAGCTCATCACCTCGGGGGAGGGCGGCGCCGTGCTCACGGACCGTGCCGATCTCAACGAGCGCCTGCGACGGATGCGCCACCACGGGATCCGCTACATCGACCCGTCGATGCCGTGGCACTACGAGATCGACGAGCCCGGCAACAACTACCGGATCACGGACTTCCAGTCGGCCCTCGGGCTCAGTCAGCTCGGCAAGCTCGAGCAGTTCTGGTCCACGCGCGACCGGCTGGCCCGGCGCTACCGCGAGCGGCTCGCCGACTCGCCCTTCGTCGAGCTGCCCGCGCTGCCGGCGGCGTCCAGCCACGGCTGGCACCTCTTCGTGGTGCTCCTGCGCCTGGAGGCCGTCAGCGTGCCGCGCGACACCATCCTCACGGCGCTCAGGGCCGAGAACATCGGGGCGATGGTGCACTACCCGCTCGTGTATCGGCACCCGTTCTATCGCAAGCGCTTCGGCTACGGGCCCGGGACCTGCGCGGTGGCGGAGACGATGGAGGCGCGGCTGATCACGCTGCCGCTGTTCCCGAAGATGACCACGAGCGACCAGGACGACGTGATCCGGGCGCTCGACAAGGTGTGCACGCACTACCGGCGCTGACGCGCCGATCGTCCCGATGGACGCCACGCTCTTCTCCGAAGCCCTGTTCGCGGTGGGACGACGCTTCCCGCGCGTGTCCCTGGCGCTGCTGCGCGCGCTGCCGCCGGCCGTGCTCAGGACCATGCAAGGCGTTGGGTTTCGCCGCACGCTGAAGACGGTGCAGGCGTCCCCGTACTACCGGACCGCGCTCGCCGGCGTGGATCTCCGTCGCGCGCGGCGGCCGGCGGACCTCGGCGATTTCTTCCTCACGCCGGACGTGGTGAAGTCGCGGGGACGTGACCTGGTGTGCGGGAGACCGGAGCTGGCGATCGAGAGCTCCGGGACCTCGGGCCGCGTGACCACGATCTACCTGAGCCGGCGCGAGCTCGAGTACAACGCGCGGCAGGGGAATCTGCTGTACGCGCTGTACGGTCTCGATGGCCGCGACCGCCTGCTGTCCACGCTGGACCTTGGCTTCGGGCTCGGGTCCCTGCTCGTCGAGCGTGGCGTGCGCTACTACCCCGGGATGTTCGCGATGGTGGCCGGCCGCGTGGATCCGAGCGAGGCGTACGAGCGGCTGGCCCGTTACGAGTTCACCGTCCTCGTGAGCGACCCGTTCTGGCTGGCGCGTCTGACGGAGATCGCCCGCGTCCACGGCCGTCCCGCACGGTTGAAGCTGCTCATCGGGGGCGGCGAGGGGATCACGGACCGGACGCGGCACGAGATCGAGCGCTTCTGGGAGGCGCCGGTCTGCATGACGTACGCCTCGACGGAGGCGGCAACGGTCCTGGGGTTCGAGTGCCCGGGGCGCACCGGCTACCACGTGAATGAGTTTGACTTCGCCGTGGAGGTCGCGGGCCCCGACGCCACGGGCTACGGCGAGGTGGTCATCACCACGGTCAACCGGCGCGTCATGCCGCTCCTGCGCTATCGGACAGGCGACATCGCGCGGTGGGAGGACGGACCGTGCGGATGCGGACTGCCGTTCCGGCGCCTCTCGATGATCCGTGGCCGGACCGACGAGCAGGTCTCGTGCGCCTGGGGAAATGTGCATCCCGAGTTTTTCGCCCCCTTGCTGGGAGCGGTGCCCGGGCTCGGCCCGGACTGGCAGGTGGCCCTGCACGAGCGTGGCCTCTCGCCGGTCATGCAGTTCCGGGTGGAGTTGAAGGAAGAAGCGGACGCATCGCTACGGGAAGGTGCCGTGCAGGCGGTGCTGGGTGTGCTCCAGGCGCGCTATCCGGAGGCGTGGCTCGCGTACTGCCAGCGCTTGATCGACCTGGAATTCTCGTTCTTTGCTCCTGGGACGCTGCGGCGGCAACGCAAGCTGCTCCGCTTCGTGGACGAGCGTGGCGAGGTCGCGCCGGAGTGGGCGCGCCAGCCAGTGGTCCGGACTCCTTCGCGTCGATGAGGAGCATCGTGCAAGGGTTTATTACTGAGAGGACCCCACGGAGCGGCGAGTATACTGCTCGCCGGGCGTGCGCCAACGGGCGGACCCTCTCCAACGAGGTTCGGTCATGAGAATCAGGCGGTTCCGAGGAATCCTGAGCGTCATCCTGGCGTTGACGATGCTGCTGCCCAGCTTCCATGATGTTGTGCCGGCCGCGTCGGCGCAGACGGGGGCCACGGCTCCCGTGCTCGTCGTCCAAGCCGAGCCAGGGCAGTCGGGCGGCATGACCCCGTATGGAGCCCCGCTCGGGTCCGATCCGACCACCCTTTACCATGGTGTTCCACAGCAGCAGCCGCATCAGTGGGCGCCGCAGTGGACTCCAGCTCAACAACCGACGCCTGGCGTGGCGCGTGGAGGACCGGCCATGCCCGGGCTCTGCACGTCTCAGACGTACCAGACGCTGGCGGTGCCATGGCCGGGCAGAACGGCCGAAGTACGAATCATCGGCGGAACGGCGGGGAGCGACAGCGACAAGGTGGATGCGAAGATGGCCGCCGAAGGGGCCGCGCGCCCCAACCTCGACGCGCTGTCGCCGGTCGAAGCTGCCTTTCAAGTAGAGACACCGCCCGGTCAGGCGCTTGGGCAGATGGTCTTCGACGGGCCGCGCCCGCCCCAGGTCACCGAGCTGTCACCGTACACACCGGTGTCGGCGGCGGCGCTGCCGGTGGCCGTGAAGGGCAGAATTCGCGAGACCGAGGTCGTTGCCCGGCACGCGGAACCCATCATGCCACCGCCTCTCATCGGGGCAGCGCCGGTCCCACAGGCATCCGCGTCTGTCACGCGGTTCCTGGGCCCCTTCGGCACGCCGCTCCGGCAGTACGGCTACGCGGTGTTCTCCTCGTACGTCTCGACGTTTGCCCCGGTGGACGACGTGCCGGTGGGTCCCGACTACGTGGTCGGGCCGGGTGACGCGTTGACGATCGCCATGTGGGGACCGTTCGAGAGCAACATCCAGAGGATCGTGGATCGCAACGGCCAGATCGCGCTGCCGAAGGTTGGCGATCTGCGGATCTGGGGGCTCACCTTCGCCCAGGCGGACCGGGTCATCCGCGAGCAGCTCAGCCGCTACTTCCGCGGCTTCCAGACCAGCGTGACGATGGGGCGGCTCCGCACGCTGCGGGTGCAGGTGATCGGTGAAGTGTGCCAGCCGGGCTCCTACACGCTGAACTCCCTCGCCACGCTGACGCAGGCGCTCTACGCGGCCGGCGGACCGACGAAGCTCGGCTCGCTCCGCAGCGTGCGCCTGCTGCGGAACAGTCACGTGGTCGGCGAGGTCGACCTCTACGACTTCACGCTGCGCGGCGACCGGACGCGCGACTATCGCCTCGAGGCCGGCGACACGATCTTCGTTCCCACGATCGGGGATGTGGCGGCGATCGCGGGCGAGGTGAAGCGTCCCGCCATCTACGAGGTGAGGGGCGACGTGCGGCTCGCCGATCTCGTGGAGACGGCCGGCGGGGCCACGCCCACCAGCTACTTGAAGCGCGTGCAGATCGTGCGCTCGCAGCCGAGCTCCGAGCGCGTGACGGTGGACGTGGACCTCAGCAACTACTACCTGAAGGGCGACATGGCAGCGAACCCGCCGGTCCACGGCGGCGATCTCGTGCTGATCCACAAGAACGAGACCCGGATCTACAACACCGTGAAGCTCGACGGCGCCGTGAAGTACCCCGGGGTGTACGAGCTGAAGCCCATGATGCGCCTCAGCCAGCTCGTTCGCCAGGATCAGCTCCTGCCGGAGTCGTACGCCGAGCACGTGGAGATCGCGCGGCGGCGTCCCGACTACACCATGGAGGTCCTCTCGGTCAACCTGAAGCAGGCGTGGACCAGGGACCTCGACCAGGACCCGTTGCTGAGGCCGAGCGACGAGGTCACGGTGCGCACGGCGATGCGGAACGTCCGGACGGTGAAGCTCAAGGGCCAGGTGCAGCGTCCCGGGACCTACATCATCGGCGAGGGCGAGCGTCTGAGCTCGGTCCTCGAGCGCGCCGGCGGCTTCACGGCGCGGGCGTTCATGAAGGGCGCGGTGTTCACCCGGTCCTCGCTTCGCCGCGTCGAGCAGGAGCAGCTCGACGCCTTCGTGCACGCCCAGGAGCAGCACATCCTCTCCGAGGCCGCCACGACCGTGGCCGGATCCGACAAGGAAGGGGCCGCGGTCGACGCGACGGTGGTCCAGGCCCGGCGCGACTTCTTGCGGGTGCTGGCCTCGCGGGTCACCACCGGGCGCATGGTCATCAAGCTGGAAACGCCCGACAAGCTGAAGGGTACGACCGAGGACATCGTCCTGTCGGATGGTGACGCGCTCGACGTCCCGGAGCCGGTCGATTCAGTGCTCGTGCTCGGCTCCGTCCGTAGCTCGACGTCCGTGCTGTACGCGCCCGGGGCCGGCGTCGACTACTACGTCGCGCGCGTCGGCGGCTATTCCAAGGGAGCCGAGAAGAAGGAGATCCACATCGTCAAGGCGGACGGGTCCGCCGTCGCCGGCTTCGCCAACATCCGCACGGTCGAGCCGGGCGACACGATCCTCGTGCCACGGGACGAGGGCGCCAAGATCCGGCTGCTGCCGGCGATCCGTGACGGGTTCAGCATCCTGGGCTCGACCCTGTCGACGGTGCTGTCGCTGGCGGCGCTCGCAATCCTGTTCTAGGGCCGGTTCGCCCGCGGTGCGCGGACGTCGTGCCTGAGCCGCGCGTGGGCGTCGACCTCGTCGACGTCCACGCCTTGGAGGCGCGATTCGCCGCGCGTGCGGCCATCCTGGTGGAGATCTTCACGGACGCCGAGCTCGCGTATTGCCATCGCCAGGCGCATCCGTGGCCCCACCTGGCCGCGCGCTTCGCGGCCAAGGAGGCGCTGCTCAAGGCGCTGACCTCCGGGCTGACGGGCGCCATGCGCTGGCGCGACATCGAGGTGGTGCGCGATCCCGCCGGGACGCCGCGCCTCGCCGTCACGGGCGCCACGGCCGAGATGATGGTGCGCGCGGGGCTCGCGCCTGGCAGTGTCTCGCTCTCTCACACGGCCGACCAGGCGATCGCGGTCGTGCTGCTCACTCCGACATGATGCGATACCGATTCGTCGACGACGTGCTGTCGCTGGACCTCGGCGCCCGTCCGTGCATCGAGGTGGCGAAGACGTTCGCTGCCGGCGACGACGCGTTCTCCGGGCCGCTGGGCGCCGGCCGCGTGCCGAACTCGCTCGTCCTCGAGCTCCTCGCGATGACCGGGGGCCACCTCGCCTTCCGTCACGGCGGCGGGCGGCGCCTGCCGCTCCTGCTCAAGGTGCCGGAGTGCCGCTTCGAGGCGACGGTGCGCGCGGGAGATCGCCTGCGCGCCGCGGCAAGACTCACGGGCACGTCCGCGATCTCCGACGAGGCCGGGATGGCGGAGGCGGAGGGCGAAGTCTTCGCAGGGCAGGCGCGGGTGGCGACGGGCCGACTGCTCTACCTGTGCGTGGCGGTGCCGGGCGTCGACCTCGCGGCCTTCGCGGAGGAGCGTCCGCGGTGACGCGCCGGCGCGTGGTCCTCACCGGACGCGCGGTGGTCTCGCCGCTGGGGATCGGCATCGACGCGCACTGGCAGGCGCTCTGCGACGGGCGTCGCGCCGTCGCGCCGTCGCCGCGGCTGGGCGCGCTGGGCCTCGACGTCACCCGGGGCGCCAGCGTAGCGCCCGAGCTCGTCCAGCCGCATCTCGGCCGGCTCCCGCGCAAGCAGCAGAAGCTCTACAACCGCGCGACCCTGCTGGGGATGCTGGGCGCGTCGCTCGCGATGGAGGACGCGCGGCTCGGCGCCGGCGCCGGCGATCCGCTCCGCTTCGGCGTGCTCCTCGGCGTGAACGCCCTGTCGTGGGAGCTGGCGGCGATGACGCAGTACCTCGTGGCATCGGAGTCGCGTGAGGCGCCGGGGACGCTCGACATGGCGCTGGCGAACACGTTCTGCATGAAGAGCATCAACCCGCTCGATTACTCGCTGAAGACGCTGCCGAACCTCGCGGCGGGGCACCTCGCGATCGCGCACGATGCGCAGGGGCTCTGCTGCGCCATGACGGAGGGCCCCGTGGGCGGCGCGCGCGCGGTGGGGCAGGCGTTCCGGCTCGTCCAGGAGGGCGACCTCGACGTCGCGCTGTGCGGCGGCACCGACGCGCAGCTCGAGGAGCTGTTCTTCACGACCTACTGCGGCGCGGGCTTCCTCGCCTCCGACGACGGGACGCGTCCCGGGTTCTCGGTCGGCGAGGGCAGCGGCATCCTCGTGCTCGAGGAGTGGGCGCGGGCGGAAGCGCGCGGGGCGATGATCCACGCCGAGGTGCTCGGCTACGCCGCCGGCGCCGGCGACGGCCGGACGGCGGTCGACGCGGAGGCGAGCCAGGACGTCGACCGCCTCGCGCACGTCATCGCGACGGCGATCGAGGACGCGGGTGCCGTACCCGACGTGGTGAGCCTGCACGCGGACGGCGCGCCCGCGCACGATCGCGTGGAGCTCGAGGCGCTCCGTCGCGTGCTCGGGCCCCGCATCGATGACGTGGACGTCGTCCGGATGAAGCACGCGCACGGCGATCTCGGGGCCGCGGCGTCTCCGGTGGAACTTCTGGCTTGTTCGGCGGCCCTTCGGCACGATATGATTCCGCCCATTGTTTCAACCCCTTCGAAGACGCCTGGAGCTCGCCGTTGCCGCGCGCTCGTGCTCTCGCTGGGACTGTTCGGTGAGTCCGCGGCGCTCATGCTGGGCCACGCCGGAGTGACCGATGCGCATTGACCTCACCGGCCGGACCGCGCTCGTCACGGGCGCGTCCCGGGGGATTGGCCGCGCGATCGCCGAGCGGCTCGCCCAGGCGGGCGCCACCGTGTGCCTGAACTACCGGCTCCAGCACGACCGCGCGAAGGAGACGCTGCTGGCGCTGGAGGCGAGCGGCGCCCACGTCTTCCTCCACCAGGCCGACGTGAGCAACCAGACCCAGGCGGCTGCGATGATCCAGGCCGTCGTGGACCGCTGCGGGCGGCTCGACATCCTGGTCAACAACGCGGGGATCATCCGCGAGGGCCTGTTCGTCGAGATGTCCGACGACGACTGGTCGAGCGTGCTGGCGACCAATCTGGACGGCGTGTACCACACGACCCGCCTCGCCGCCCGCGAGATGATGAGCCGCGGCTGGGGCCGCGTCATCAACGTGAGCTCGGTGATAGTGTCGCGGGGCGCGCGGGGGCAGGTGAACTACGCGGCGTCCAAGGGCGGGGTCAACGCCCTGACCCGCGCGCTGGCCACCGAGCTCGCCGCGCGCGGGGTGACGGTGAACGCGATCGCGCCGGGGCTGATCGAGACGGACATGAGCCGGCCCTTCCTCGGCGTGGCCGCCGGCAAGATTCGCGACCTGATCCCGATGCGCCGCGTCGGGAAGCCGGACGAGGTGGCGTCGCTCGCCGTGTTCCTGGCGTCGGAAGAGGCGAGTTATCTCACCGGGCAGGTCATCGCGGTTGACGGTGGCATAGGCTGAGAGGAGCGCGCATGCAGCCAGACACGACGAAGATCTGGACACGGGCGGAGATCAGGGTGAGCGTCGGCAAGATCCTCGTGGAATCGCTCGGCGTCGACGAGGCGACGGTCACCGACCAGGCGGCGCTCGTGCGTGATCTCGGCGCGGAATCGATCGATTTCCTCGACATCAGCTTCAAGTGCCAGCAGACGTTCGGGGTCGATCTGCCCGCGCGATTGATCCAGGACCGGCTCATCGAGTGGCGCGATCTCGGCGTCCTCGCCCGGGTGGTCGAGCAGCGGTACGGCGTCGCGGCGACGCCGGAGGAGCTCCGGACGATCGCGCCCGCGACCGTGACCGCGGTCCTCCAGCACCTCGGCAACAAGCACGGCGTGGAGCGGGCGCCCGGCGACGAGGCGCTCCTCGCCGTCGCGCTGGCCGAGCGGTTCCTCGGCGAGCTCGACGGCATGGGGCTCGACCTTTCGGATCTCTCGCCGGCGGCGCTCTCGTCGCACCTGCTCGACAACCTGCATTCGCCGGTGGCGGTGGAGGAAGTGATGAACCGCTTCACGGTGCATGCGCTCACGGACTACATCGGTGGCCAGCTCGCCACCGTCTCCCGGCTCACCGCCGGGGCCTGATGGCAGGAGCCCGCGCGCGTCGCGTCTAGCGCGGGGGCGACATGCGGTTCGTCTTCGTCGATCGTATCCTCACGCTGGACCCCGACCGGACCATCGAAATCCTGAAGAACGTGGCGGCCACCGAAGACGTGTTCGACGATCACTTCCCGGGCTACCCGATCCTTCCCGGCGCGCTCGTGGTCGAGACGTTCGAGCAGGCGAGCCAGCTCCTGATCGGCATGAGCCACGACTTCGCGCGGGTCGGCCGGCTGTGCTCCGTCGAGCGGGCCGCCTTCCGGCAGTTCGTGCGCCCCGGAGACCAGCTCCGCGTGCGGTGCACGCGCGTCGCGGGCGATGACGAGGCATGGACGGTGAGCGCCTCCGCCGAGGCGGGTGGGCGGCTGGCGGCCTCGGCGACCCTGCACTTCGCGCTCGTCGAGGACGAGGCCCACGGCGAGCGGCTGCGCGCGGCGGTGCGCGTCCTCCGTGGCGCGACGATCGACCCCGCGGGTCGAGGGGGTCAGGCGTGAGCCGGGCGCGGCGCGAGGTCCTGGTCACCGGCGGCGGCCGGGGAATCGGCCGTGCCATCGCGCTGCGCTTCGCCGAGGCCGGCGCGCGCGTGTTCGTGAACTTCTTCGTGAATCGCGAGGCGGCCGAGAAGACGGCCCGTGACGTCGAGCACGCCGGCGGTGTCGCGTACCTGATCCAGGCGGACCTGAAGGAGCCGGCGGACATCCGGCGCATGTTCGCGGAAGTGGCGACGGTCGCGGGCGGGCTCGACGTGCTCGTGAACAATGCCGCCTCCGGCGTGCTGAAGCCGGCGCTCGAGCTGACCGCGAAGCACTGGGACTGGGTCATGGCGACCAACGCCCGCCCGGTCCTCCTGTGCGCGCAGGAGGCCGCCCGGCTGATGCGGAGCGGGGGCCGCGTGATCGGGCTGTCGAGTCTCGGAAGCCAGCGGGTCATCCCCGGCTACGCCGCGGTGGGCGTGTCCAAGGCCGCCGCCGAGGCCGTCACCCGCTACCTCGCGGTGGAACTGGCGCCGCGCGGCATCACCGTGAACACGGTGTGCGCCGGGGCGATCGAGACGGACATCTGGCGCGCGATCCCGGGCGGGGAGCGCCTGCTGGAGACAGCGCGTGCCCGCACACCGGCGGGCGGGCTCGTGACCGCCGAAGCGATCGCGGACGTCGTGATGTTCCTCGCGAGCCCGGCGGCGCAGGCGATCCAGGGACAGATCATCGTGGCGGACGGCGGATACTCTCTGCAGGCCTAGCATGGTGACGACACGACGCGTGGTGGTGACCGGGATGGATGTCGTGACGCCCATCGGGGCCGGTCTCGAGGCCTTCTGGAAGGCCGCGCTCGCCGGCAGCTCCGGCGTGCGCCGCATCGTGCACTTCGATCCCCAGGGTCTGCCCACCCAGATCGCCGCCGCGCTCACCGATCAGGGACTCCTCGAGGAGCTGCGCCAGGAGAGCGGGCTCGATGCGCTGGAGCCGCGGGGCGTGGTGGTCAGCGTGCGGGCCGGCCGCGGCGCCGTCGCCGACGCGGGTGCGGCGGACGTCGTGCGCGGGCGCCGCGCGGGCGTGTTCGTGGGGACGAGCGGGGAGCGCATCGACTTGCGCCAGATGGGCGCCATGGCCTACGCGAGCCGCGGCGCCGACGGCGCCATCACGCCCGCGTCGTTCGCGAGGGAGTTCTCCAGGCGTGTGGGCACCGACCGGCTCGTGCGGACGCTCCCCCAGTACCTGACCGCGCGCCTGGCGGGGCTGGTCGGCGCCGAGGGCCCGTCGGGCACCGTGCAGACCGCGTGCACGTCGTCGGCGCAGGCGATCGGGGAGGCGCTGCGGGCGATCCGGCGCGGCGCCCTCGACGTGGCGCTCGCGGGCGGCGCCGAGTGCATCGTGTCGCCGATCGAGATGCAGCTCTTCTCGCTCCTCGGCGTCATGTCGAAGCAGAACGACGCGCCCGAGTCCGCGAGCCGGCCGTTCGACGCGCGCCGCGACGGCTTCGTCATGGGCGAGGGCGCGGGCTTCCTCGTGCTCGAGGAGCGCGAGCACGCCCTCGCGCGCGGCGCGCGCGTCGTCGCCGAGCTGGCGGGCTACGGCACGGCCTGCGACGCGTACCGCATCACCGACGAGGCCCCCGACGGCCGCGGGGCCGTCCGCGCGATGCGTGCGGCCATCGCGGACGCGGGCCTCGACGTGACGGACATCGACTACGTCAACGCGCACGGCACCTCGACGCCGATGAACGACCGCGTGGAGAGCGCGGCCATCCAGGGCGTGTTCGGCGCGCACGCGTCGCGCCTGCTCGTCAGCTCGACCAAGTCGATGATCGGCCACACGATCTCGGCGGCGGGCGCGATCGAGCTCGCCACGACCGTGCTCGCGCTGCGCGACCAGATCGCGCCGCCGACCATCAACTACCAGGTGCCCGATCCCGATTGCGACCTGAACTACGTCCCGAACACGCCGATCGTGACGCGGGTGCGCGCGGCGATCTCGAACTCGTTCGGCTTCGGCGGGCACAACGACTGCCTGCTGGTGCGCCGGCCATGAAGGACGCCGAGGCCGTGCGGCCGGAGATCTCCGTCGTCATCCCGGTCTTCAACGAGGTGACGACGCTGGTCGACCTGCACCAGCGGCTCGCGCAGACGCTCAAGGACACCGGCCGCTCGTGGGAGGTCATCTTCGTCGACGACGGCAGCCGCGACGGCTCCACCGACGTCTTGCGCGCGCTCCACGCCCAGGATCCGGCCGTGCGCGTCGTGCGGTTCAACCGCAACTACGGCCAGCACGCCGCCGTGTTCGCGGGGATGGAGCGGACGCGAGGCGAGGTGATCGTCACGCTGGACGCCGACCTCCAGAACCCGCCGGAAGAGATCCCCGTGCTGCTGCAGGCGATCGAGAACGGGGCGGACGTGGTGGGCGGGGCGCGGGTGAACCGTCACGACTCGTGGTTCCGGCGCGCCTCCTCGCGCGCGATGAACCGCGCCACCTCCGCGGTCGTCGGCGTGCGCATGACCGACTACGGCTGCATGCTGCGCGCCTACCGGCGTGCGGTCGTCGACCAGATCGTCGCGTGCCAGGAGATCTCCCGGTTCATCCCGGCCCTCGCGAACTCGTTCGCGGCGTCGGTGGCCGAAGTCGCGGTGGAGCACGCGCCGCGCCGTGCGGGCCGCTCCAAGTACGGCTTCCTGCGGCTGTTGCGCCTCGCCATGGACCTGATGACCGGGTTCTCGCTCCTCCCGATCCAGGCCGTGAGCCTCTCGGGAGTGCTCGTCGCGGCCCTCGGCCTCGGCTTCGCGGTCTTCCTCGGGCTGCGGCGGCTCCTGGTCGGCCCGGAAGTCGAGGGCGTGTTCACGCTCTTCACCATCCTCTTCTTCTTCGTCGGCCTGCAGATCCTGGCGCTCGGGCTCATCGGCGAGTACGTGGGACGGATCTACCAGGAGGTCCGTCGCCGGCCGCGGTACGTCGTGAGCGAAGTGTTGTGAGAGGAGGGTGGGTCCTGTTCGCGTATCACACGATCGGCGCGCGGGTGCTCGCCGCGCTCCTCGCCCGCGGAGAGCGCGTGGCCGCCCTCGTGACGCACGCAGACGACCCCGCCGAGGGCGAGTGGTTCGAGTCCGCGGCCGCCGTCGCGCGCGCCCATGACGTGCCGGTGTTGACGCCCGCGTCGCCGAACGCGCCCGAGGTCGTCGCCCGGCTCGCGGCCACCGGCGCCGACGTCTTCCTGTCCGTCTGGTATCGCCGGCTGCTGGGCGGGCCGCTGCTCGCGCTGCCGCGCGTCGCCGCCGTGAACCTGCACCCGTCGCTGCTGCCGGCCTATCGCGGCCGCTCGCCCCTCAACTGGGTGCTCGTCAACGGAGAGACGCGGACCGGTCTGACGCTGCACCATATGGTCGCGGAGGCCGACGCCGGCGACATCATCGCGCAGGTCCCGCTCGATATCGGGCCGGACGACACCGCGCTCATGCTGTACGAGCGCATGGTGAAGGCCGGCGTCGATCTCCTCGAGCA
>Ga0194121_10008356_pt1 | contig 13140 bp, 13 predicted proteins | sample TA2MahCa50mmetaG_FD_148609 | JGI IMG/M metagenome (GOLD analysis project Ga0194121, IMG submission 148609) | Freshwater microbial communities from Lake Tanganyika, Tanzania - TA2015020 Mahale Deep Cast 50m | ecosystem: Environmental > Aquatic > Freshwater > Lake | place: Tanzania: Lake... | reverse complement strand
CGCGCACGATGAGCGCGCGGACGGTCGGATCGCGGAGCGCGTCCTCCACGTCCCGCTCGCCGAGGACGAAATTCCAGGTCGCAACGTTGAACAGCTCGGTCACTGGCATGGCTCTCGCCTCCTAAGATGAGGTATTTACCGCAGATCGGCCAGCGGCATCTTGACCAGACCCTACGCCACCCGCAGGGCCTGCAGCGCCGACTGCCCGGCGCAAACGATCTCCGCGCCGGAGGCCGTCGTGCCGCGCGCCATCTGCGCGGTGTAGTCCTTCCAGAACAGGTCGTGCTGCGCGCGGTCGTGCTGCATCACGCGCTGCACGGCCGCGTCCCAGCCGGCCGGCCGGGGGCCCAGCAGCGGCTCCAGCCAGTCGTAGGTGAACACCAGCTTGCGCCCGTACAGTTCCTTCAAATAATGCGCGGTGTGCAATTTGGAGGAGAAGAAGTCGAGGCCCTTGACGCAGCTGAGCATGCACACGACCTGGATGTCGGCATCCACCAGGTGCTCGATGAGCAGGCGCACCGAATATTCGTAGCAGGCGCCGGCCACGATGGCCCGCTTCTGATGGCGGTGGTCGTCGCCCTGGAAATACCCGCCGGTGAACGCGGCCCCCAGCAGGTCGTCCAGCTTGTTTCCGCCCATGCCGCGCGCGTCGCCCGGCATGTCCACGGTAAGGCCGTCCTTGGGAACCGGCAGCCAGCGCGCCAGCGGCACCAGCGCGCCGGCGGCCATCTGCGCGTCGATGTCACGCCGCTGCGCCTCGAACAACCGCAGCACGTCGGGGACGTACTCCACGATACCCTCGGTGCAGTGCGGCACGAAATTGCGCGCTTCCTTGCCGATGAGCGCGGCCCCCGGATTCTCCGGCGTCTGGTGGAGAAAAATCTCCTTCCAGATGCCCAGGGGAAGCCGCTTGCCGATCCACGCCGAGAACCGCTGCTCCACGATCCGCCGCTCGCCGGGGGACAATTTCCCCAGGTCCGGATCGAGAATCGTGGTGGTCATCGCATTCAGATCAAAATAGGAAGTATTCTCGTGCTGGTCGCCGGGAAACACGGCCAGCAGGTCGTCCTCCCGCACCCGCTCCAGCAGCAGGGAGAGCGTTCCGAGCGTGGCTTCGGCGTTGGCCACGTTGGCGTAGTACAGGCCGTCGCTCTGGCCGGCCACCTGCTGCCCGTTTCCATCCAGAATTCCGGCCAGCACGTCGGTCGCGATAATCAGCGGCCGCGCGACGCCGTCCGCGCGAAATCCCACGTTGGGCACGCGAACGTGATCGCGTCCCAGGTAGCGGCGGAAAAATCCCGACCGCACTTCCACGGCGTCCTCCCCGGGCCGATACGAGCCCGCGTAGTCGCCTTCAATCCAGCGCTTGCGAATTCCCCGATAAATTGACATTTCACAACCTCCTATGCAATCTCGAAGCGGGCCACCATCTCGGCGAGCCGCACTTCATCTCCGACTGCCAGCGCCGTCGGCACGCCGCGCGCGAGCTTCCGCTTGTTGACCCAGGTGCCGTGCGCGCTTTCCCAGTCCTCGATGGAGTAGCGACCATCGGCGCCGGCCGTTACTCGTGCGTGCCGGCGCGACACCTTGCGGTCGGTGCCCCCGTAGCGGGTGAGGTCGACGTCCACCACCACGCCGCCGGCCAGGTCGTTGCGACCGAGCAGCAGCGGGGATGCGTAGGGCCCGGCCGGCAGCACCACCACCTGACCGGTGGGCTGCGCGTTGTCGAGCAGCACCAGCCGGGGATGCGGCGCGGCGGGGGAGCCCAGCGCGCGCGGCGCCTGCACGGGCGGCGGGATATTCACCGGAGCCGGGGCCGCCACCGGAAAGGACGTCTCCAGCGGCATCAGGCACCCGGCACAAAATACCGCGCCCAGCAAGTTGTCGTGATTGCAAGTCGGACAGTTCATTGCAGCTACGCTCCCTTCGCAAGGTCATCGCCCTCCGAGGGGCGGTGCGGGTCGGCCACGGATCCGCCGCCTGCACCGCCCCCGGGCTTCGTTCCAAGCATGCGCGTGGTGACCGCCTTCCGCGCAGCCGTGGTGAGGGTCCGCCGCGTCTCCAGCACGTCCTGGGAGGCGGCGCCGGTGCGAATCTGGTTGGTCAGCACGCGGGTCTGCGCGGCGAGATCCTGCAGCCCGGCGCTCCCATACAGCGTGGCCACGCGGTCGAGGTTGCCGGCCGCGGTGGCCAGGTCGCCGCCCGCCGCCTGCTGCAACGCCAGCGTCTGCAGGCGCGTCGCTCCGTCCACGCGCACCGTGGCGATGACGTCCTGGTTGCGTGCCATCGCGGCCGACGCATCCACCGGCAGGCGCACGGCGGCGCGCGCCTTCACGCCCCGCATGCCTCGCGTGGGCACGTCGAAGGTAAACTCCAGCGCGGCCAGATCCACTTCGGCGCCGGACGCCGCGGGAATTTCCAGCGTGAGGAGCAGCGCTTGTCCGCGCGCGCGGTCCAGGTCGCCGAGAAAGGTGGCGAAATAATTCGGATGGCTGGCCTGGTAGGGATGGATATCCGGCACCACGCGCGACACGCCGGCCAGCCGCGCGCCGCTTGCGCAGGATACCGAAACCTCCAGATTCGTCACCGCCACGTCGGCCATTGTGCGGATTTCCTCGGCGAAAACCTGCAGCACCCGCTGCGCGTCGTGGACGTGCTCCATGCGCCCGCCGGAGGCGGCCGCCAGCGCTTCAAGAAATCCTTCGTGATAATCGACGCCGGTGCCCAGCAGCAGCAGCGGCACGCCGCGATTGGCGGCTTCGGCGGCGAGCTTCTTGCAGCCGCGCTCCTCTGAGTTCTGGCTGGGAATATTCACCTCGCCGTCGGTGAACACGATCACCCGCTTGAGGCAGGCGGGGTCGTTAGAATTCACCCGCACGGCGAGCTTCAGGCTCTCCGACAGGTGCGTGCCCCCGCCGCAAGTGATGCGCTTCACGCGCCGCACGGACTCCGCGACGTCGTTTGTCGAGCGCAGCACGCGCGGCGTCACGTCCGTCTGGTTGTGATCGTCGAAGCTGTACACGGCGAGCTGGTCGCCGGGCTCCATCTGCTGGATGGCCGCGCAGGTCGCCTCGCGCACGAGGTGGATGCGCGAGCGGCGGGTGCCCTTGCCGGCCGCCGCAGACATCGATCCGCTGCGATCCAGGACGAAGCGGATGTCGAGCGGCAAGCGCTCCGGGCCGGCCCCGCCCCCGGGCTTGATGCGGACCAGGGCGTACACCACCTGGGGATTGGTCCCGGGCACCAGCGCCGGCTGGCTGAGCTGGGTTTCGACGTCGAGAAGCGACTGGTTCATCTTTACCGGCTCCTTTAAGTGTTCAAGATACACTATCTGTGCCCAAATAGTAACTCCGTTCCAGCACGCTGTCAATAGTGTACTTTTAACACAAAATAAAAAAAGGCCGCCCGAGTAGGGCGGCCTGAGAGCGGACAGCTCTATGTGTCGATGGCGCGCACGACCTGAATTCCGTTGAGCGCCATCTGGTGCAGGAACACGCGGTGCAGCAAGTCGCCGTCGTGCGCCATGGCGCCCACCTCTTCGGCCACCGGCACCGGCAGGTCGTAGGTGTCCACGCTGTCGGCGGGCACGATGACGCGGTAGCCGTGACGCCCCACGTTGTGCCGCACTTTCAGGTGCATGGCGAGCTGGAACACGCAGATGTCGGTGCAGTCGCCCACCACGATGATCGCTCGGAGGTTGGGACGGGCGTCCAGCCAGGCGCCCAGCGCGGTTCCCTGGGCGCTGTCAACGGAGGTCTTGGGGAACACGGTGAACGCTTCCGCAAAGGGAAGCGACGCCAGCTCGCCCACCATTTCCGCTTCCTCGGTGCCCTCCACGCAGTGCGCCGGCCAGCTCTCAAACTCCGGGCTGTCGGCGGGATGCGTGTCCTGCATGAACACGAAGCTGCGGACGCCGGCCGCGTGCGCGTCTTCCAGCAGGCGGCGGATGGGCGACACGATGGCGGCGACCCGCGGGCCGGCCAGCGCGCCTTTCTCGGCGAACCCCTTGATCACGTCGACGGTGATGACGGCGACGTTCTCGGCGCCTCCGGCGTCCGCCACGACGGCGCGCATCCCGATGGGGCCCAGCGCGTCCTGCCAGCGGACGAGGTACTCCAGAAAGGAGCGGCTCGCTTCGATTTTGTCGTTGACTTTTGCGATCTGGGTTACGGTCGTAGACATGGAATATTCTCCTTTAGCTGTCGGCCATGCCTCTAGGCGCGATTTTTGCTCAGCCTCCGCTTTCCGCCGGCACGAACTTATAGAGGGCAGCAGGACGATGGCGCCCCTCCTGGCGGATTTCGCGGGTCTCCTTGAGCAGGCCCGAAGAGAGGATTTTTTTGCGAAAGTTGCGCTTGTCGAGCGGCGTGTTGAGGATGACCTCGTACACCTGCTGCAGCTCCGTCAGGGTAAACTTGTCGGGCAGCAGTTGGAAGGCGATCGGCACGTACATGATCTTGTTGCGGATTCTATCGAGCGCGTAGTCTACGATCTTGTCGTGGTCGAACGCAAGCCGCGGACGGTCGTACACCGAGTACCAGCGGACGTCGCTGGCGTCGGTGCTGGCCTTGATCTCCAGCTCGTCGGAGGGGATGAGCGCGTAGTAGGCCACGGTAATGACCCGCATGCGCGGGTCGCGCTTGGGATCGCCGAAAGTGTAAAGCTGCTCGAGGTAGACGTCGCGAACGCCGGCCTCCTCCTCCAGCTCGCGGCGGGCGGCCGCCTCCAGCGTCTCCTTCATGCCGACGAAGCCGCCCGGCAGCGCCCAGCGGCCCACGTAGGGGGCCACCTTGCGCTTGATGAGCAGCACCTTCAGGTCGCGGTCCCCGAGAGTGAGAATCACCAGGTCCACGGTGACCGAGGGCTTCTCGTACTTGCCGGGGTCGTAACGCTCGCGCTTCATTCGGCTCCTGCTTAGTTAGTGTCGATATGACACGAACTTGTCGCGTTCATTATAGGCCTCGCGAAGGACTCTGTCAAGCGGTGGTGAATAAACGTTCATGGATCTGCTGCACACCTTCGTGGACATGTTTCTGCACCTCGACAAGCACCTGGTCGAGATCGTGGCCCAGTATCAGTATTGGACGTATGGCATCCTCTTCGCGATCGTGTTCGCAGAGACCGGGCTGGTGGTGACACCGTTCCTGCCCGGCGATTCCCTCTTGTTCGCGGTCGGGACGCTGTCCGCCAGCAGCGAGGTCCTGCGCCTGGAGTACCTCTTCCCGTTGTTGCTTGCCGCCGTCTTCCTGGGCGACAACACCAACTACTGGCTGGGACGCACGGTGGGCCCCAAGATCTTCTCCCGGGACGACGTGAAGCTCTTCAATAAAAAGCATCTCGATCGCACCCACGCGTTCTTCGAGAGATACGGGCCCAAGGCCGTGATCATGGCCCGCTTCGTGCCCATCGTGCGCACCTTCATGCCCTTCGTGGCGGGCATCGGCGCCATGCCTTACCCGCGCTTTCTGGCTTTCTCGGTCGCGGGCTGCCTGCTCTGGCTCTGCATCTGCATGTTCGCCGGTTTTTTCTTCGGGGCCCTGCCCATCGTCAAGAAGAACTTCTCGCTGGTGGTGCTGGCCATCATCTTTATTTCGATTCTGCCGGCCGTCATCGAGATCATGCGGTCCCGCAAAGAAGGTCACTAAAACTAGAGCCATTTCTTCTTCTTGAAGATGGCCAGCTCGATCAACCCCACGATCAACATCGCGACCAGCGCGCCCGGGTATCCGAACTTCATTTTCAGCTCCGGCATGAACTCGAAGTTCATCCCATAGATCCCGGCGATCAGCGCGCCAGACATCAAGATGATCGACCAGCCGCCGAAGACTTTCATGATGTTGTTCAGGTTGTTCGCGTTGATGGACAGGTAGGCTTCCAGGGCGCCGCTCAGCACTTCGCGGTAAATGTCCACCGAGTCGGTGACCCGGTACAGGTGATCGTAGATGTCCTGGAAGTAGACGAGTTGATTCGCGGTAAACAGCGGGTTGTCGCGGCGGCACAACACGTTGAACACGTCACGCAGGTGGGCCGCGGTGCGCCGAATCTTGAGCAGCTCGCGCTTGAGCTTGAAGATGTCCTCGATGGCACTCTCACGGAACTCGTGGAAGATGCCCTCTTCGATGTCATCCACCTGGTCGTCGATAACTTCCAGGATGGGCATGTACTCGTCGATGATGGCGTCCATGATGGAGTAGACGAGAAAGCCCACGCCCTCGGTGAGCATCTGCGGATGCTTCTCGGCGCGCTCCAGGCTGGTCTTCAGCGCCGCCACCGGCTCCATGTGGACGGTCACCACGTAGTTACGGCCCACGAAGAGGTCGACTTCCTGCCAGCGCATCTCGAGCTCTTCGGGGTTGTAGGTGAGGGCATGCGCGACCAGGAAGAAATAGGCGCCGTACTCGTCGATCTTGGGCCGCTGCTGCTGGTGGACGGCGTCTTCCAAGCTTAAGTGGTGGAATTCGAATTCCTCGTGGAGAAGCGCGATGTCGTCGGCCGTGGGGTTTTCCACGTCGAGCCAGACCATGTTCTCCTTGACCTTGATGAATTCGCTGATGTCGGCCAGGTCGATGTTGTTGCGGAAGTGGCCGTCAACGTAGACGAGCGGTTTCAGCATGGTTACACCAAACGCAGGCGGACGAAGTTTCGCGTTCCCACGCGGAGAATCGCGCCGTCGGCCACGGCCACGCGAGCGCGAGGGTCGGTCGGCTTCTCGCCATCGAGCGATACGGCGCCCTGCTCGATGAGCCGTGCGGCGTCGCGGTTGCTGGGCGCAAGCCCCGCCTTCACCACGATTTTCTGGACCGGCATCTTCCCCTCCGCGTCGAGGTCTTCGGCGCGTGAGAGAAATACGTCCTTGATATCCGCCGGCAGGCCTCCCTGGGTCACCGACTCAAAGCTGCGCTGCCCGGCCACCGCCGCGTTGGCATCGTGGTAAATCGTAATGATCTCCCGTGCGAGGCGCTTCTTCAACTCCATCGGGTGCCCGCCGCCCGAGAACATCTCTTCAATTTCCGGCAGCGGCACGCTGGTGCAAAGAACGTAGTAGTCCTTCATCACTTCGTCGGGCATCCGCATCAGCTTGCCGAACATCGTCTCCGGCGGCTCGGTGATCCCGACGTAATTGTTCTTGCTCTTCGACATCTTCTGGACCCCGTCGAGGCCCACCAGAATCGGATTGGTGAACACGACCTGGGGCTCCTGGCCGTATTCGCGCTGCAGCTCGCGCCCCACCAGGATGTTGAACTTCTGGTCGGTGCCGCCCAGCTCGACGTCGCTCTCCAGGGCGACCGAATCGTAGCCCTGCATCAGCGGGTAGAGCATCTCGTGCATGTGGATGGGCCGGTGCTCGCGGAAGCGCTTCTCGAAATCGTCGCGCTCCATGATGCGGGCTACGGTGTACTTGCTGGCCAGCCCGATGACGTCCGCGAACGACATGGCGCCCAGCCAGCGGGAGTTGAAGTCGACAATGGTCTTCTCCGGATCGAGGATCAAGGAGAACTGCTCGCGGTAGGTCCGCGCGTTCGCCTCGATCTCCTCTGGGGTCAGCATCTTGCGCGACTCCGACACCCCGCTGGGGTCCCCGACGCGTGCCGTGAAATCCCCGATGAGCATGACCACGTGGTGCCCCAGGTCCTGGAACTGGCGCAGCTTGCGCAGCACCACGGCGAAGCCCAGGTGGATGTGGGGCGCGGTCGGGTCGAGCCCCAGCTTGATCTTGAGGGGCTTGCCGGTCTTCTTGCTCTTGAGAAGCTTGGCGCGCAGGTCTTCCCGCGAGATGATCTCGGCGGCCCCACGGCTCAAAAGCTCAAGCTCGTGGTCGACTTCCTTTTCCAGATCGGACACGATCAAGCGAGGACCCCCAGCAAAAAGTGCGCTTGATATTGGCGCTCCGATGTGCCCGCTCCTCCGCTACTCCAGGGAACGGGTGAAACTCGCTTATCCACTGCACGGACAAGCGTCGGCTTGACTTGGGCCCAGCCGTGGACCCGACGCGGCCGGGCAGCCGTTCAGCAGCCCGGCCGCCGCGGACTATTTGCCAGCCCGACGGCTGCGGCGGCGGCCACGAAGGGCCGAGCCCGCGGCGCGCTTGCGCCAGCGGACCGTGTTGCGGCGACTCTTGGAGCCAAACATATCCTAGACCTCTTTCTGCTCTGTCAGGAGCGACAGCCGGCGGCGCTTGGGATCCAGCACGTCTCGCTCAACCAACAGCACGAAGATGAACTCTGCCCCGAGAAAGAAGATGCTCGCGGACAGGTAGAACCAGAGCAACAGCGCCAGCACCATGGACGCCGCCCCGTAAAGCGCGGAGGCGGCGGCCACGTGCGTCGTGTAGAGAATGAATCCGCGCTCCACCAGCTTCCATGCCACGGTGGCGAAGAGCGCCCCCGGCCAGACCGCCGAGTAGGGCACCGTGATGGTCGGCAGCATCTTGTAAAGCAGCGAGAAGATGCCGAACAGCGCCAGCGGAGAGATGATCCACACTATAAAGCTCGACAAGAAGGCAAACTTCCATAAGTGGTAGGTCTGCCCAAATATCGTGAATTCTTCGAAGGCCAGCACCGCGTTGGCGGCGGCCGTCGCAAAAAACTGCGCCGCGAGGGCCGCGAGGAGCAGCACGGTCATCAAGACCGAGGTGATCCACAGCGTCCACGTGGTGCGGCGGCGGGGCAGCGCCCAGGTGGCGTTGACCCCGTGCTCCAACCCCATGGCGAGGTTCTTGGCGGCCCACAACAGGGCCACCACGCTGAACAGTCCCATGGGTCCCCGCAGCTCGAGGGTCGCGTGCAGGTTCTGCGCGACGAAGTCCTGGAGGCGCGGGACGGGCAGGTACGAGTTGACCAGCCCCATGATCTGCTCTTGGACCCCCGAATCGCTGACGAAGGCACCCATCAGCGTGAGAATCAGCAGCAGGCCGGGAAACAGGGACGACGCGGCGTAGTAGGACACGGCCGCGGCATGTGTCGGGCAATCGTCCAGCAAGAACTCGTGCACGGAGCCGTACAGGCGTCCCCATAGACGCCGAAGGATCGCGGCGATTTCCGACACGATGGGTTGCCGGGAAGCCTCCTCGACCAATTCCTCATCCTCCGACGGGACGATCCCCAGTGGAGGCTGTCTGTTAAACGCGAACGTCGTCCGCGACTTGAAGATACTACCACAGGCGCTTCTGAAACGCAACCACATAGAGGGCCGCGCCGCCGCCTTCACGAATCCAGGTCGCCACTTCACCTTCCAGGATATCAAGATGAGCGTTCGCGTCCGCATTGCCCCCAGCCCCACCGGCGCGCCCCACGTGGGCACCGCCTACATCGGCCTGTTCAATCTCGCGTTTGCCCGCCAGAACGGCGGCGCCTTCATCCTCCGCATCGAGGACACCGACCGCGAGCGCTCCTCTCCCGTGTACGAGAAGCAGATCTTCGAGTCGCTTTCCTGGCTCGGCCTGCACTGGGACGAGGGTCCCGACAAGGGCGGGCCTCACGCCCCCTATCGCCAGACGGAGCGCACCGAGATCTACCGCAAGCACGTCGAGGAGCTTCTTGCGAAGGGCGGCGCCTACCGCTGCTTCTGCACGAAGGAGCGGCTCGACGCCCTCCGCGAGGAGCAGAAGAAGCGTGGCGACGACCGCCTGGGCTACGATCGCCATTGCCGCGGCCTCTCGCCTGAGGAGGTCTGGCGCCAGCTCGATGCGGGCACGCCGCACGTCATCCGCCAGGCCATCCCGCTCGAGGGGGAGACCCGCTTCACCGACCTCATCCGCGGCGAGATCGCGATCTCCAACGCCATCCCCGACGATCAGGTTTTGCTCAAGTCGGACGGCTTCCCCACCTATCACCTGGCCAGCGTGGTGGACGATCACCTGATGGAGATCACCCACGTGATCCGCGCCGAGGAGTGGATCAACTCCACGCCCAAGCACATTTTGCTCTACGAGGCGTTCGGCTGGCCGGCGCCCCGCTTCGCGCACATGCCGCTGCTGCGCAACGCCGATCGCAGCAAGATCAGCAAGCGCAAGAACCCGGTTTCGCTGAAGTGGTACGAGGCCGAGGGATATCTGCCGGAGGTCATGCTGAACTTCCTGGGGCTGATGGGATATTCGATGCCGGACGGCCGCGAGATGTTCGGCTTCCAGGAACTCTCGGACGGGTTCTCGTTTGACCGCATCAATCCGGCGGGTCCGGTCTTCGACCTGGAGAAGCTGGCCTGGCTGAACGGGACGTACCTGCGCGCGCTGCCCGTCGAGGGCGTCCGCGGGCGGCTCTCGGCGTTCACCCAGCACAGGCTGGAGAAGGTGGACGCCGTTCTTCCCGTGCTCATCGAGCGCATGCGCACGCTCAAGGATTTTGACGAGATCGCCGGCTACTTCTTCAACGAGCCGTCCTATGGGGATGGCACGGCGCTGGTCCCCAAGAAGCGCGACGCCGCGGCGACCGCGAAGGCGCTGAAGCACTTCGCGACCGCGCTGGCGGCCACCGAGTGGGACAAGGAGCACCTGGAGGCGCTGGTCCGCGCTGAGTCCGAGGCGCTGGGCTGGGCCGCGAAGGAGTCGTTCATGGCCATCCGCGTGGCCATCACCGGAAAGACCACCACGCCGCCCCTCATGGAGAGCATGGTGGTGCTCGGCCGCGACACCTGCGTCGCCCGTCTCAACCGCGCCGCGGACGCCCTCAGCGTAACGGCGTGATTCTCCCGGAGGCGCTGCGCTTCGCGCGCTTCCGCCTGCAGATGAAAGTGGCCACCCGCGCGCCGTTTCCGCGTGACAAGGGCCCGCTGTTCCGCCGCGGGCTCATCCCCGCCCTGCGCGAGGCGTCGTGCGGATCGTGCGCGTGGGGTCCGGGCCCGCTGCCCTTCGTCTTGCTGCCGCCGACAGACGATCGCGACTGGTACTTCGCGGGCGAGACCTGGACCGCAGGGCTCGTTCTGGTCGGGGATGCCATCGGGCACGTGCGCTGCTTCCTCGACGGCTGCGCCCTGCTGCTGCGGCGGGGATTGGGGCCGGAGCGCGCCCGCGTGCTTCTGGAGCAGGCGGACGTGCTGGACCCGCGCGACCGCAAGTGGACCTCGTACTGGTTCGTGAAAGAGGGCGTGGCGAAGTCTCGGGTGGTGCCCTTCGCGGCCGAGCACCTGCGCGAGCGGGCAGCGCTCCTCGCCGGGCGGCGCGAGATCTCGCTGCGCTTCGCGACGCCGCTGCGGATGTCGGGCGCGGATGCGCTGCCGCAAGCGCTCGTCGACCGCCTGTACGCACTGACGGGCGATTCGGGCGACTCGGGCGATTCGGGCGGGCCTGCCGCGGGGATGGAGGTGGCGGACGAGATGGCCTGGACGCCCCGCCCCTGCCGCACGCCAGAAGGACGCGGGACGCTGCGGCTGCGCGGCGACCTCGACCCGTGGTTCGCGGCCCTTGTGGCGGGCCAGCACCTGGGCGTGGGCGACGGCGCGCCCACGGGCTTCGGCCACTACGAGCTGGCTCCCTAGTGGTCCGCGGCGCAAGTCGGAGGCACGATTTGGAGCCCCGGGCGCTGACCACTAAGCCCAAATCGTGGCGCGCGACATGCAGGGCCAGGTGATGACCTTTGTAGGCGAAGCTGCTTGTCTCGCGCGCCGCTCAGGAGGGTTTTCCCCAAAAATGAAGAATATTCCAACCTCGCCCCCCTTACAGAGAAAATCGCGGTGGCGGCGAAATTCCCCAAGGGAGTACCATGCGTGGCGAAACGCGCGTTGGCGCTGAGAGTTGTACAGGAGGGTCACCAGCCGGAGCCTCGGGAGAACCGGCTTAACGACCTCAGCGGCGCCGAGTGGCTCTTCTGGACCAGCACCATTTTCGAGACGTTCTATCCAGCCGACGCCACGCACAAGTTGCGCAAGCAGCACGGAGCCATGAAGCCGCCGGAAGTGATGGCGGAAATCATCCGATTTTTCACCAAGCAGGGCGAGGAAGTGCTCGATCCGTTCGCCGGCGTGGGTGGCACCCTGCTCGGCGCCGCGCTGGCCGGACGGCGCGCCCTCGGCTTTGAGATAAATCCCCAGTGGGTGGACGTCTACAACCGGATTCAGCGGGAATTCGCCGTCGTGGACGGCCGCATCGTGCGTCTCGGGGAGATTGCCTCCGACGAGGGGCCGCGCAAGGACGCCGCCCCCCTCAACGCGCCCATGCTGGTGGGCGACTGCATGCACCTGATGGCCACGCTGCCTGATCAGAGCGTGGACGCCATCGTCGCCGATCCGCCCTACGGCTGCAACCACGGCGCGACCGGCTTCAAGAACGAGACCAACTTCGCGATGAACTCCTCGACCGATCCCCGCGACTTCTCCAACGCGGCCGATCTGCCCGCCTTCCTGGAGCGGATGGAGTCGCTGGGCTGCCAGGCGTGGCGCGTGCTCAAGCCGGGCCGCTACCTGGTGCTCATGGTGGGCGACCGCTACATGCGCGGGGAATTCGTTCCGCTCGGCGTGATGGTGGCCGATACCCTGCGCGGCGTGGGCTTCCAGTTCAAGGGGCTGCGCATCTGGTGGAACAAGGCCACCCAGCGCCCGCTGCGGCCCTACGCGGTGAAGACCTGCTTCGTGCCCAACATCGTGCACCAGAACATCCTGGTGCTGAGGCGGCCCGACAGTACGTAGGAGATGGCGCGGGGACCTTTGAACATCCGGATGCCCTCGGGGAGGCCCGGGGAGTCTTCCCCAGGAGCGCGCGACCATCGCTGGTCAGGCCTTTCCCGCCAACGGGCATGGCGAGAGCGTCTACGTGGCGCGCCAGCCGGTCTTTGACCGCAAGCTGAACACCTGGGCCTACGAGCTGCTCTTCCGGCACAGCGCGTCCGCGCAGACCGCCGTCGTCACCGATTCCGAGGCCGCCACCCTGCAGATTATTGCCGACGGCATCGCCATCGCGCTGCCCAGCGTGGACCAGCGGCGCAAGGTGATGGTCAATTTTCCCCAGTCGCTCCTGCTCAAAGAGGTGGCCTTCGCGCTTCCGCCGCAGCGCTGCGTGATTGAAATCCTGGAGAGCGTGGAGCCGCGTCCGGAAATTCTAGAGGCTTGCCGCCGTTTGAAAGAGCACGGCTACCAGCTTGCCCTTGACGATTTCGTGGGCCAGCGCGGATACGAGCCGCTGCTTGACCTCGCCACGTGGTGAAGGTGGAC
>Ga0194121_10008352_pt1 | contig 13144 bp, 14 predicted proteins | sample TA2MahCa50mmetaG_FD_148609 | JGI IMG/M metagenome (GOLD analysis project Ga0194121, IMG submission 148609) | Freshwater microbial communities from Lake Tanganyika, Tanzania - TA2015020 Mahale Deep Cast 50m | ecosystem: Environmental > Aquatic > Freshwater > Lake | place: Tanzania: Lake... | reverse complement strand
GCGCGGCAAGGTGTCCTTCACCACGATGGTGAGCGAAGAGGGCGAGGCCCACGCCGCTACCCAGGGCAGCTGGGGCTTCTCGCTGCTGGCGGGGTCCAGGCACAAGGCAGCCGCAGTCGAGGTGCTGCGCTTTCTCACCAGTTCTGAAGCCCAGAAACAGCTCAATCTTCGCTGGGGATACACACCCACGCGGCTGAGCGTGTTTGAAGATCGAGAGCTGCTGGCCGCCAACCCGGCTCTGGCCGATCTGCAGCGGGCGCTTGCCGCTGCAGTGCTGCGCCCCCTGAGCCCGGTGTATGCCCAGCTCAGCGATCTGCTCTACCGCGAGGTGAACACCGCCATCACGGGTGATCAGCCCGCCCCAACCGCGATGCGGGAGTTGCAGAACAACAGTGAACGACTTCTGCGCAGCAGCGGAGGCGAGGGCTGATGCGCTGGCGCCTTTGGCTGTTGATGGCACCGGCCCTGGCGCTGTTGCTGGCGATCTTCGCGGCGCCGTTCCTGCACTACCTCTGGCTCAGCACCCAGGCCCAGAGCGTGCTCACTGGCCTGAACCCGGAGCCGATCGGCGCCCAGCAGTGGCTGCGGCTCTGGAACGACAGCCGCTTCTGGCAGGACACCTGGCAGACCCTGCGCTTCAGCGCCACTTCGGTGAGCCTGGAAATGCTCTTGGGGTTGGCGGTGGCCCTGCTGCTGGATCAACCGCTGCGAGGGCGCGGTGTGCTGCGCACGATCAGCTTGTTGCCCTGGGCCCTACCCACCACGGTGATGGCTCTGGGCTGGCGCTGGATCTTCAACGACCCCTACGGACCGATCAACCGGCTGCTGGCAGGGCTTGGGCTGCCAGCCATCCCGTCTCTTTCCAACCCGGCGATCACCTGGATGGCAACCGTGGGCGCCGACACCTGGAAAACCACCCCGTTTGTGGCGCTGCTGCTGTTGGCAGGCCTGCAAACGATCCCCGCCGACCTCTACGAAGCAGCAGCTCTGGAAGGGGCCACCCCCTGGCAGACCCTGCGGCGCATCACCCTGCCGCTGCTTACTCCCTATCTCTTGATCGCGTTGCTGTTCCGCCTCGCCCAAGCGCTGGGGGTGTTCGATCTGATCCAGGTGCTCACCGGTGGCGGTCCGGCCGGGAGCACCGAAAGCCTGGCGCTCTACGCCTACCTCAACGCCATGCGTTTCCTCGATTTCGGCTACAGCGCCACGCTGTTGCTGGGCTCCTTCGCGATCCTGTTGCTCCTCTGCGGCACGGCAGCGCTGGTGTGGCGCTGGGGCTCCCGCCTGCTGGGGGAGCTGCGCTGATGGCCAGGCTGCTCTTGCTGCTGTGGAGCCTGGGGCCGATGCTCTGGCAGCTCTATTCCTCCCTGCGCCCCAGCGCGGCCCTGAGCGGCACCGGGGCTGGAGGCTGGACCCTGGAGCACTACCGCCAGCTGTTGCAGGGCGATCCCCCCTTTCTCACCTATCTGCTCAACAGCGCGGTCGTGGGCATCTGCAGCACGGCTCTCACCCTGGCGCTGGCGGTGCCCTGCGCCTATGCCCTCACGCGCATCGGCCGCCGTCAGGCCCGCAGCCTCACCCTGCTAGTGGCCACAGCGGCGGGCTTCCCAGCAGTGTTGCTGTTTCTTGCCCTGCTTGAGCTGGCACGCGACTGGCATCTGGCCAACCAGCTGCTGGCCCTGAGCCTTCCCTATGCGGGCCTGTGTCTCCCCCTGGCGATCCTGTTGCTGCAGGCGGCTTTTGCCGACATTCCGATCGAACTGGAGGAGGCGGCCTTGATCGAGGGCATGGGCCTTTGGCAACGGCTGCGCTGGGTGTTGCTGCCGCTGATGGCACCGGCCATGGCCAGTAGCGCCCTGCTGGTGTTCCTGTTCAGCTGGAACGAATATCCGATCGCCCTCACCTGGTTGAGCCGCACCGATCTGCTCACCCTGGCGCCGGCCATGGCCCGCATCGCCGGTTCGTCGGTGTTCACGATTCCCTACGGCGCCTTTGCCGCCGCCACGGTGCTCGGCAGCGCCCCGCTGATCCTGTTGATGCTCCTGTTTCAGAAGCAGATCATCAGCGGGCTCACCCAGGGAGCGATGAAGGGATGAACCACTCCGGGTCTGCGACTTTCAACGGCTTGGAGCTACGAGCGCTCAGCCGCAGGGTGGGCAGCCACACGCTGGTGGATCAGCTCAGCCTCCAGGTGGCCCCCGGCGAAATTCTGGCGCTGCTCGGCCCCAGCGGCTGCGGCAAGAGCAGCACCCTGCGGCTGATCGCCGGGCTGGATTCAGCCAGCTCCGGTGAGATCCGCCTGGGGGGGCGCAGCATCACAGGGCTGCCGCCGGCGGAACGGCAGGTGGCGATGGTGTTTCAGAGCTATGCCCTGTTTCCCCACCTGAGCGTGGAGCGCAACCTCAGCCTCGGCATGGAGCTGCGGGGAGTGGCGAGAGCTGAAATCAAGCGTGAGCTTGACCAGGTGCTCACCTTGATGCAGCTGGACGGGCTACGCCAGCGCAAACCGGCTGAGCTCTCGGGCGGTCAGCGCCAACGGATGGCCCTGGCGCGGGCGTTGATCCGCCGTCCGGCCCTGTTTTTGCTGGATGAACCGATGAGCAATCTCGATGCCCAGCTGCGCGACAACCTGCGCGCTGAGTTGCGCACCCTGCTGCGCAGCACCGGCGTTCCCGTGGTGTACGTGACCCACGATCAGCACGAAGCCATGGGGCTGGCCGATCGGATCGCCGTGCTCCGCGAGGGACGGCTGCAGCAACTGGGCACAGCGGAAACGCTCTACCGCGATCCCGCCAATCGTTTTGTGGCCCGCTTCCTGGGCAGCCCCTCGATCAACCTGATCGAGCGGGGCAATGAGCAGCTGGGCTTACGGCCCGAACGGCTGGAGCTGGTGGAGGCGGGAAGCCCGGTGCCTCAGGGATGGGAGGCTCTGGAGGGGCAGCTGAGCCACCGCGAGTGGCTGGGCGATCGGGTAATCAGCCATCTCACCTGCCCTGGGCATGGCAACCTCAAGGTACTGAGCAACACCCCCACGAGCGGGGAAGCGCTGCAGGTGCGCTGGCGCAAGGCGGATGCATTGCGCTTTGAAGCCCGCAGCGGCGAGCGGCTGCCAGGCTCAAGGCCCGATCAACCCTCCTGATGTAGCCGCCATGGCGATGCCAGGCCCCACCGCCGTCTTGCTCCCAGCGTTGCTCACCCTGGTGGGGGGATGCCTGCTTGGTCTGCTGGTGGCGCGGCTGGTGCAGCGGGTCCTGGGCCGGATCACGCGTCGCACCGCCTCCACCACCGACGATTTCGTGGCGACGGTGCTGGTGGACACGATCCCACCGGTGGCCTGGGTGCTCAGCGCCAGCCTGGCCTGGCAGATCCTGCCCACGGATGCGGCCAGTGATCGGCTGGTCTACGGCCTGGCCAAGCTGATCCTGGTGGTACTGATCGTGCGGCTGGTGAACCGCATCGGTCTGCGGCTGCTGCAGCGCTGGGCCAACCGCGCCGGCGACCTGCAGGTGGCCAATCTGATCCGCTCACTGGCCCCGATGCTGAAGGCCCTGGTGTGGTGCCTGGGTGCGGTGTTCTATCTGCAGAACATCGGTGTGCAGATGGCCGCCATCTGGGCCCTGCTCAGCGCCGGTGGCATCGGTGCTGGCCTGGCCTTGAAGGAGCCGGTGTCGCAGTTTTTTGAATACATCACGATCCTGCTGGATAAACCGTTTCAGCCAGGTCAGCTGATCCACGTGGGCCAGGTGTGGGGCATCGTGGAAAAAGTGGGCGTGCGCAGCACCCGGCTGCGCAGCATCAACGGCGAAGCGATCGTGATGAGCAACAGCTCGCTCACCGGGGCTGTGGTGGCCAACTTCGGCGAGATGCAGCGCCGGCGGCTCACGGTGCGGCTGGGCCTGAAGCTCGACACACCGCTGGAGCAGCTGCAAAGGCTGCCGCAGTTAATGGCTGAGGTGGTGAAAAGCGAGGGCACGGCAGAGTTCGAGCGCTGCCATTTCATGAGCCTCGAACACAACAGCCTTGAGTTCGAGCTCGTGTATTACGTGCCCAGTAATGAGTTCAAGCAGGCGCTGGATGTGCAACAGCGCATCAATCTCACAATCCTGCGCCGATTCGCCGAGGAGGGCCTGGAACTGGCAGCCTCCAGCTGATGAGACAAACGCCCGACTGATAAGCTTTTGCCTTGGCTCCAAGCGGAGTCGAGTCGTCAACATCCTTTGAACGGTCGGTCATGTCCCGGGTCTGCCAACTCACCGGCAAGCGCGCCAACAACGGCATGGCCGTGTCCCACTCCCACGTGCGGACCAAGAAGCTCCAGCAGGTCAACCTCCAGGAGCGCCGTCTGTGGTGGGCCGAGGGCAACCGCTTCGTGAAGCTGCGTGTCTCCACCCGCGCCCTCAAAACCATTCAGAAGAAGGGCCTGGGCGCCTACGCCAAGGAACTCGGCATCAACCTGGCCAAGATCTGAACGCCATCACGATGCAGCGCCGCCAGCTTCTGAGCGGGCTCTCCATCGCCGCATTGGGCCTGTTGGGGCTACCCCGACAGGCCCTTTGCCTTGGTGGGGTTCTGCCCGACATCGATCAGCCCGCGCCCGCGTTCCAGCTCGAGGGCGTGGTGCCCGGCGGCGCCGGTGAAGCGGAAGCTGCCGAGCGCAGCCTCAGCGATTTCGCCGGCCGCTGGCTGGTGCTCTACTTCTATCCGCGCGATTTCACCGAGGGCTGCACGATCGAGGCGCGGGGCTTCCAGCGCGATCTGCAGGCCTTCCACCAGGCGGGCGCCGAGGTGGTCGGCATCAGCGCTGACAGCGCCGAATCCCACGCCGAGTTTTGCGGCAGCGAAGCCCTGGCCTACCCACTGCTTTCCGATCCGGGCGGTCGCGTGAGCAAGGCCTATGGCAGCTGGATTTCACCTTTTTCGCAGCGGCACACCTTCTTGATTGATCCCGAGGGAGTGCTGCGCCAGGTGTGGGTGGCGGTGCGGCCGAGCAGTCATAGCCAAGAGGTGCTCGCCAGCCTCAAGCAGCTGGCGGCAGACCATCCGAGCGCCTGAAGGTCATCAACCAGCCGGTGCCGGGTCCTTCCACCTCCCAGCGGGGCAGCCAGTGGCGCCAGCTGTAGGCCACGTTGTGGCCGCCTGAGCCCACGCGCACGTAGCCGCCATTGATGTTGTCGAGCTCTCCGTAGGGGTCGTTGAAGATGCCGGCACCGGGCTCGAAACCCACCGCCAGGATCCAGTGCCCACCGCCGCGCGGAGCAGACGAGGGCCCGTGGTGCAGAAAGCCTGTGCCCACGGGATAGCCCGCCTTGAGCTCAGCCTCCAACAGCGCCCGATCCCCGTTGGTGCGATACCTGGCGATCACCCCGTAGTCGGCACAGGCCTGAAGCTGCGCCTGGGCTGAAGTGGTGTCGCCGTAGCGGCGCAGGGTGTGCAGGTAGGTGTCGTCGGCGTTGGAGCCCTTCAGGGCATCAGGCCGCAGATACTTCACCGCCATGGCGCAGGTGCTCGAGAAACACATGCGGTAGGCCTGGCCGGGAATGCGGCTGTCTGTTTGGACGTAGTACTGATGCACGGGCAGCAGGAGCCGCTGCCCGGTGGTGGTGGTCATTGGCCTTCAGGCCGCTTCCCTCCTGGTAGCACGCTCCAACCGATTGAGGTGTGCCATGCCCACATGCAGGCTGTCGCAGTAGAGGCAGGTGCCTTGAAAGCACACCTGGAACAGCTCACCTTCCCTGGAGTGGAGCTGATGGATCGTGCCGCCTTCCGCACCGATCATCACGGGTTCTGAGGCCATGCCACAAGCCTGAACATCGGCCAGAGCGTGGCGCGACCTCAGGGGCTGCACCATCGGTAGAACTACCGATTAGCCATCGAGGCCCACCTGCCGCTCCCAGCTGGTGAGCTCAGTGCGGTAGCTGCTCCACTGGCGGCTGCGTAAACGTTCGTAGCTGCTGCAGAAGGATTCCCCAAGCGCAGCACGCAGCGATTGGTCGGCCGCAAAGGCATCCAGCGCTTCGCCGAGATCGCGGGGGAGACGACCGAAACCAATGTCGCCAAGGGGGTCGGCGTAGTTGTCGTTGTCGTGGCGGGGGCCGGGATCAAGCTGCCGTTCGATGCCATCAAGGCCTGCGGCAAGCACGGCCGCCTGAAGGAGGTAGGGATGGGCTGAGCCATCGGGCAGGCGCAGCTCCAGGCGCTGGTCATCGGGGATGCGCACCATGTGGGTGCGGTTGTTGGCGGTGTAGCTGATGCCACCCGGGCTCCAGGTGGAGCCGGAGGTGGTGGGCGGCGCTGCCAGACGCCGGTAGCTGTTCACCGAGGGATTAGTGAGGCAGGCGAGGGCCGGCGCATGGTGCAGCAGCCCCGCCAGAAAGTGGTAGGCCACCGTTGAAAGGCCCTGCTCACCATTGGGATCGTGAAAGGCGTTGCGGCCCTCTTGATCCCAGAGGGAGAGGTGGGTGTGGCAACCATTGCCCGTGAGTTGCTGAAACGGCTTGGGCATGAAGGAGGCCCGCAGCCCTTCCCGCTCCGCCAGGGTCTTCACCATCACCTTGAAGAATGCATGGCGATCTGCCGTGGTGAGGGAATCGGCGTAGGTCCAGTTCAGCTCGAACTGGCCGTTGGCATCCTCATGATCCGCCTGATACGGGCCCCAGCCCAGCTGCTCCATGCCATCCATCAGCGCCGACACCAAGGGGTAGTGGCGCATCAGGGCCAACTGGTCGTAGCAGGGTTTCTCCTGCCCATCGGCCAGATCAGCGATGGCCTCACCATCGCTGCGAAGAAGAAAAAACTCAGCCTCCACACCACTGCGCAACTCGTAGCCGAGCGAGGCGGCGCGGGCGATCTGGCGGCGCAGCACCCGCCTGGGGCACTGCTGCATCGGCTCACCATTGAGGCTGAGCTCGGTGGCCACCCAAGCCACATCGCTCTGCCACGGCAGCGGCGTGAAGCTGGCCGAATCGGGGATGGCCATCACATCGCCATCGGCAGGGCTCAGATCCAGCCAGGCGGCAAATCCGGCAAAACCGGCGCCGCCCTCGCTCATCGCAGCCACGGCTGAGAGCGGCACGAGCTTGGCCCGCTGCACACCGAACAGATCGGTGAACGAAAAGAGCAGAAAGCGGCTCCCCGACTCGCGGGCGAGGCTGAGCAGATCATGCATGGCGGCTATGGGCGGTCAGCTGTCGAGCAGCTGATCAACGATCTGGCGGAGCTGCTGTTGCTCCGGAGCACTGCTGTAGGGATTGCCAGCGCGGTGCCCCAGCAGCGAATCGATCACATGAAGCTCAGCGGCGGGGATGGCAGCGGCATCGGCCGCCATGTCGTCAACGGTGAAGTAGAGGTCGCGGTTGCAGGCCACTACGGCGGCACGGGCCTGAATCGTTGCCAGTGCGGAAGGGAGGTGACCGCCTGCCGCCACGTCGTGGGCAAGCCAGGTGTCGAGCATGGCGATCAGATCGCGCGGGTCATGGCGGCGGTAGTTGGGCAACCAATGGCGCTCGACGTGCTCCTCCACGGATTCCTCCAGGCTCTGAAAGAAGGGCTGACTGGCGGCCCAGCTGGCGTAGATCAGGACATAGGTGCGCAAACCCTGCTCAGGCTTGGCATCAAAGCCGGCGCCATTCCAGGCACGATCGGCCGTTAGGGCCTGGCGCAAGCTCAGCAGGAACAGCCGGTTGTGGGGGGAGGTACGGCTAGTACCGCACACGCAACAGATGCGCTCCACCTGCTCGGGATGCTCCACCGCCCACTGATAGGCCTGCTGGGCTCCCATCGACCAACCGAAGATCAACGGCAAGCGCTCCACACCAAAGTGCTCGGCCAGCAGGTGGCGCTGAGCGGCGATGTTGTCGCTGTGATGCACCACCCAGCCCTGTTCAGCCAATCCCATCTGGCCATGGCTGGGGCTGCTGGAATCACCGTTGCCAAACATGCCGGCGATCACGATGCAGTAGCGCTCGGGATCCAGTACCGGCCCCGCCAGCCAGGCGAGATCCTGCGGCCGGGCGCCGTAGGAGGTGGGCACAAGCACCAAGTTGGTGCGATTGGTATCGAGATCACCGATCTGCACGTAGCCGATCTGGGCATTGCTGATGCGCTGGCCGCAGCGCAACCGCACCTCGCCCAAAGCGAAGTGCTCAACGGGAGGCGCACTCATGCAACGGGCGCCAAGCTGGGCAGCTCTCGAAGCAGCTGGCGGTGCACGGCGAGGTAGCCGTGGTCGAGATGTTGCAGCCGCGGCGCCAACTCACGATGGGCCAAGGGCAGGGCGTGAAAGGGCAGCGAGGGGTAGAGGTGGTGCTCAGCGTGGAACGGCATGTTCCACATCAACCAACGCACTGGCGCAATGGTGAGGGTGGTGCGGGTGTTGGCCAGGCCATCGCTGCTGAAACTGCAACCGCTGTGCTCCGCCAACACGAACATCCGAAGAAACGGCTGGCCAACGGCCAGGGGCAGCAACCACGACCAGAACAGAAAGCCATTGGCGCCGGGTAGCGACGCCAGCAGCAACACGCCATAAAACGCAAACTGCAAACGGATCGAGCGACGCACCTGGGGAATCGCGTCTTCACTGAGATAAGGGAGTGCGGAGAGATCGCTCAACAGCAACCGCCCATAGCCCTGGAGCTTGCCGGCCCACCAGCTTATGCCGCTGATCTCCAGCGCGTAGCTCAGCAAGCCAGTGGGGACCGGGTCATCCAGCTCGGGATCCAGCCCCGGCTGATGGGTGTAGCGGTGATGCCACTGGTGGTAACGGCGATAAAACGTGGAGTTGTAGAAGCTGAGCACGCCCATCCACCAGGCCACGGCGTCGTTGGTGGCCTTGCTGCGGAAGGCGGTGCGGTGGCAGCACTCGTGGAGGGGAGCAAAGCAGGTGGCCAAGGCAGCGCCGCTGAGCACCAATGCCGGCAGACGCACAATCCAGGGCAGTGCCTCGCTGCGCCAAAGGATTCCGGCTCCCACAATCACCAGAAGATGACAGGCCAGGCGCATCGACGCCGGCAGGTCGCGCAGGCGGTTGAGCTCGGCAAGCCGCTGGCGCGGGATCAGGTCTTGGGTGGTGGTCATTTAGCCATCACACCAGCTGGGGCGGCAGCGTTTCGGTAGGCAATGCGACCCTTTTTGTGTGGCGTGGTGGGCTGCTCAGGCCCAGCCGCTCAGCACCACCTTGCCAACGCTGCTGCCGCTCTCCAGGCGTCGATGGGCGTCCCGCAGGTTGGACGCATTGATCGCACCTAATGGCTGGGTGAGGGTGGAGCGGATCCTGCTCGCATCCACCAGCGCGGCCAGCTCCTCCAACAGTGCGCCCTGGCGTGCCATATCAGGCGTTTGGTAGAGCGATCGGGTGAACATCAGCTCCCAGTGCAGCGAGAGGCTCTTGCGCTTCAGGGAGAGCACATCGATCGATTGGACCGGTGGATCATCGATCAGGGCCAGGGCGCCCTGGGGTTCGAGCACCTCTACAAGCTGGGCGAAATGATCGCCGCTGTGGGTGAGTGAGATGACGGAGCGCAGGGGCGGCAGTTCAAGCCCAGCGAGCTGCTGCGCGAAGGGCTCGTGGTGGTTGATCACATGCTCCACCCCAAGCTGATGAAGCCAGGCCACGCTTTCGGGGCGTGAGGCTGTGGCCACCAAGCTGAGATCGGTGAGCTCCCGCACCAGCTGCACCAGGATCGAGCCCACACCACCAGCCGAACCCACCACCAGCAAGGTCTGGGGCTCCTGGCTAGTGCCACGGCGGGGTAGTCGCAAGCGATCAAACAACAGCTCCCAAGCCGTGATCGCGGTGAGCGGCAGAGCGGCCGCCTCAGCGGCGCTGAGGCTAGATGGGGCATGGCCCACCAGGCGGTGATCCACGGCGTGCAACGCGCTGTTGCAACCAGGTCGCTGCAGCGCTCCCGCGTACCAGACGCGATCACCCCGCTGAAAACCCTGCACCGCTGCGCCGCAGGCCAGCACGGTACCCGCCGCATCCCAGCCGAGGACCCGCCATTGGTCAGCCGCCGGTTGCTCTCGGCGGCGCACCTTGGTGTCCACCGGATTCACACTCACCGCCTCCACCGCCACGAGCAGATCGTTGGGCTCAAGAGAGGGATCCGGAAGCTCTACGTCAACCAGACAGTCGGCATCGTCGCTGGATCGCGAGCCGCTGTAGCCGATGGCCTTCATTCAGCACTCTCCAGGCGGTTGAGCAACTCGCGGTGGACGGCCGTGGCCTGGTTCATCGCTGCCAGGGCAGCACTGCTGGGGGGATGCTCCAGCGCATCAGCCCAGATGCTCATCAGATCGGAAGCCGCCGGCGCCGGATCGGCCAGATCGATGCAGCCGCAACCGAGCTCGGTGGCACAGGCCTGCACCTTGGGATCGTAGCTGAGGGCACTCACGGGGCTGCCGGAGAGCGCCGCCAGGATCAAGGCGTGCAGGCGCATCGCCAGCACCAGAGACGCGCTGCGGAACAGCGCCATCGCCTCGGCTGGCGTTGTGGCCTCCACCACCCGGCTACGCCGCAACAGCGCTTCGCCCACCAACCCCTGCTGGTGGAGCTGCTCCAAGAGTGGGCTGTCCTGATCCCGATGGAACGGCAGCCAGATCACCTCGCGATCACTGCGTTCCGCCAACAGCTCCAGGGCGGTGAGGTAGGGCGTCCAGGCTTCGCCCTGCAGATGGGGGGTGGGCCGCCAGCACACCACAATCGGTCCGCCGAGCCCGAGCCAGTGCTGCCGGGGCAGGCTCCACACCGCATCGGTGCCGTGGGGTGCAGCCACACCGAGTTGGCGGGCCAGACGAGCGGAGGCGGGATCGCGCCAGCTGATCCCCGAAGCCAGCGGCAGCAGCAAGCGCACCAAGAGGCGACTGCGCCGGCGGCGCAACGGCCCCAGGCCTTGGGCCCAAAGCAGCACCGGTTTGCCCTGCAGGCGCGCGGCGCTGATCAGGGCGGAGTAATAGATGAGGCTTCGGAAACTGGTGGCGTCCTGGAGCAGGCTGCCGCCGCCGAGCACCAGGGCCCGGCTCTCAGCGAGGGCGGCGAGCACAGCCTTGAGGCTGCGCCGCTGCACGGTGCTCACGCCGTGGCGCCGCTCCACCTCCTGCTGATCGAAGGCGGTGACCAAGGCCGTTGCGCCCGTGGGCAACTGAGCCAAGAGCGCCTGTAGTAGTGCGTCGTCACCAAGGTTGTGCTCGCCGTAGTAACCGCACAACAGCACGGGGTCAGACACACCAAGGGTTCCGAGAGGGGCCCAGCTTCGCACCGGAGCCCGGGGTCAGGCAGCCGCCGCGAGGCGTTGGCGCAACAGCTGAATCTGGTCGTCGATCAGCACCCGGGCGGCGCTGAGGCTTGAGGCGCGTCCGAGCTCAGCGCCACTGCTGTGCTCGATCAGGTAGGACCCCTCACAGCGGGGATAGCCCACCAGCTGAATGCGACAGCCGCGATGCAGCCAGCAGGGGGGTGGAGCGGTTGCAGACATCGTCCATGCAGCACCTGAACCACTGGAACGCAGGCCATCGTTGAAGCAATGGGGCATGTGCCCATTGCTCAGGTGGTTATCTCCAACGCGTTGGAACGTTGTTAGCGCTGACCGAGAAGATCAACCCAAGTGAGAGCAGAGCCTGTGGGTTGTTCTGACGACAGGCTCCGGCAAGGAATCGTGATCAGCCAATCCGTTGCAATCGGCGCTGTCGGTTCAACGATCGGTGAGCAACACTCGGCCGTGAGAACAACCGGCATCGGATCCTTGGAGCTTGGCTGCATCGGCAGAACAGCGACCCGTTAATGCTGATAGAGCTGTTCAAAAGCATTGGCGATCTACAACGCAGACGGATGTGCTGAAGCACACCGTGCCCATAAAAAACAGCCCGGAGGGGCTGTGTGAGGAGGCTTCGGCATCAGCAAAGCGGCTGCATCTGCAGGCAGCCATGGGGATGAATACTCAGCCGCCCTGAACGCTGGCGGTGACATCCGCCATCGGCTTGCTCGGGCTGCCCCAGGATCCGGGAGGCATCAGCACCGGGGCACCAGGACTGGGCTTCACCGCTGATCCGGCCGCAAAGGCGCGGTTGGTCCACTCCACGATCAAGGGGGCGAGCACGCCGCCATCCGCCGAGCGGCCAGGCCGCAGGTTGAAGTGATCACCGCCCTGCACCAGCACCAACTGGTTGCCTTTGGCGGTGGCATGCAGGAAGGGGCTCACCGCTTCCGGATCCGGTGGCACCACCCAATCGTGGGTACCGCTGACCAGGAGCACCCGGGCCTGCATCTGCTGCGACGATCCGCGCGGGAACAGCAACGACAGCGGCGGGCTCACCGCGGCCACGGCGATCACCCGGGGATCGTCGATCGCCGCCTGGTTCACACCACTGATCCAACTGCATTGCAGGGCCCAGCTGAGGTTGCGATCGGGATCGTTCACGTTGTCGCAGCGGGCCTGCAAGGCGCTGTCCTGCGGGCGCAGGCCCGCCAGTTGCAGGGCCGTAGTGGCTCCCCAGGAATGGCCGATCACCACCACATGCTGTGCATTCACCCCTGAACCGCTCAGGAGGGCGCCGCTGGCGATGGCGTCGTTGATGGCGCTCACATCGCGCGCCCGCAGGCCGAGCTCGGAGGCAGACGGTGGGGCGGCCTTGCCAGTGAGTACCTCATGCTGCTGTTGCTTATCGCTACCGGGATGGCGCGGAAGCACCACGGTGTAGCCCTGGGCGGCGAGTTGATTGCCCCAACCCTCAAAGCTCGCCGGGCTATCCCAGAGGCCGTGGGAGATCACCACCAGACGACCGTTGGCTCCGCTCTGGGGCTGAATCACCAAGAGCTCGAGCGGTTCGATGCGATGGCTCACCGGCAGCTTCACCGCCTTGGCGGCAGCCGGAGCACCCGATGCGCTGGGAACCGCCGCAGGGGCCGGGGCCGCCTTGGCCATCAGCCGCTCCGCTTGCAGGCGCTGGCGCATCATCCGGCCCAACACCACCTGGGCGCGGCTGAGGTTGAGGCGCACCCGCTCCCCAGGGATCGCAAGCATCAATTGCAACAGGGTGGGCTGTCCGTCCGGTGAGGCGGCCGAGGCTTTGTCAAGGGCCTGCTTGAGGGTTTCGCCGCTGAGGTCAGTGCTGCGGCCCTCCACGGTGCCGAACGACGACACCATCAGCAGGG
>Ga0194121_10008351_pt1 | contig 13148 bp, 11 predicted proteins | sample TA2MahCa50mmetaG_FD_148609 | JGI IMG/M metagenome (GOLD analysis project Ga0194121, IMG submission 148609) | Freshwater microbial communities from Lake Tanganyika, Tanzania - TA2015020 Mahale Deep Cast 50m | ecosystem: Environmental > Aquatic > Freshwater > Lake | place: Tanzania: Lake... | reverse complement strand
CGGTGCTTGGTGGAAGATTCCAAATGCGGAATCGATGCTTCAACTCAGAACCACGCGCGCCAACAATGACTGGGACCGATACTGGGCAAAATTGGCAAAAAACTGACCGACGGAAAAAGTCGCACCCTCTTTGCGGGTGCCCCCTTCATTTTTCGTGTAGTTCGTGTGTTTCGTGGGTCCAATCGCTCTTTTACGCTTGAGTCCCAGTCCGACGCGTCCCTTCCGACCGGCGAGGCGCCGGTCGGAACACGCGAGGGCGCGTGTGCTCCCCAGATGGCAGAAGAACGCCGTTCTCCGAGAAGGTGCTACGAATTCAGCCGGTGAAGGATTTGTTCAACGAATTCGTGCCAGAAACTCTCGAGGCGTCAGGATTTCGATTCCGAACGGTTTCCGCAGGGCCAGCAAATCGTTCATCCTTAAAACGGCTGTTGATTAGCCACAGAGAGCACAAAGAGCGCAGAGGAAACAAGAAACAAGTTGAACGATACGCGCCATCCACCCGCGGGGCGAATCGGTCTTTCACTATGAGAGCCTGTCAATCTTTGTGTTCTTTGTGCTCTCTGTGGTTGAACTGCTTTTTCCCTGTTTATCTGAGCTTCCGCTTGCCTGCTCGATAATCGGCGATCACGCGTTGAATCATCGTTCGCCGAAATGGACGAAGCAAGCCAACGCGCCACGCCCGCCACTGATTCCCCAGTGTCTCGGAAACGTGTCGGTCCGGGTCTTTAGACAATTTTTCCTGAGTCCAATAGCCAGGACTGACCCAGGACCCCTTCTTCCCGTTGAAAAAAGTGCGACAGGAGCGATTGTCAGAATATTCTGGAAACTATTGCTGAAGATTCCTATTCAATGATCAAATCCCTGGCCGAATCGCAGCTTCCATTCATAGAGAAGCTGATCAAGCAAAGTATCGCCGCGGCGGGCAATCGTGACTTGGCTCGCGCTCGGACAGAGCGGACAGGGGGGCCACGCATTAAAACGCTTGAGAGCCTCGCCAGGAAGGCTAAGCAAAAAGGTTGGACTTTCGAAGCTGCTCTGACCAAAGCGCAAGATCTGAGTCGGCGTCAGAAAGCACATCCAATCCGTTGATTTTCAAAATCACATCACCTTCCAAAATGTTTGCGTTGAAAGCCGGGGACCCTGCCATGACGACCCAGATGAAGGCTCCTGTGTTCCGCTCCAACTTCTGCCGGATTTCGGGTGGTAACGGCTGAGGCAACACTCCGAGGATGAGAGGCTTCTTTCTCCTGAAGAATCCTGCTTCATACTCATACCGATGGACGGTCAGCGGAATGACCTGGGTGCTGAAAGTCCCCGGTGTTGTGGTTGTAGAAGTGCCAAAATAATTCCCAGTCCCGTAAGCATAGCCACCACCTCCCCACGCAGTGGCATTGACTGTGCCCGAACTCGCCGTTGTGTAAGTTTGGCCAGGGTTATACTGAACCCAAGGAACGGCTGCCTGATGGCTTCCTAAGTATGCAGACCGCAATAGAACGAAGTCAGCCCCCACCTTCTTTGCTTGGGACATCAAGGCAACATCAGGTTGGGGCGGGCCTTGAAACGCTGATGTTCCGAGAAGAACGAAACCATTTCGATACAAGTCTTTCACGTCATTCGTAGGGTTCGATGCCACGAGAATCTCCGTGGTTCCCGAATACGGCGGCACATTCGTGATGCCCGTACCAATCATGTCTTGGTAGAATTGACCAAATCCATTGGAGGTCGTGACGCAGCCTGTCAGATTGATCAGCGCGCACACGGTGACCACCACACAGCGAACTGCGTTTAGTTGAGTTGGCTTCTCTTGCGTCGCACCTCGATACACCTTGGAGTGTTTCATGTAGGCTTCCCTTTGCTGAGCTTGGTGAGTTTAGTCTTGTTGTGCCGGGGCGCAATCGGAAAACTCTGGGAACTCTGGGAAAGGGTCCGGTCTTTGGACAGTTGTTCCTGAATTTGTTATATCCAATAATCGGGACTGCCCTCTCTTGTCGGTATCCAAGGCTTTTGGAGTTGATGTCGCGGATTCGCGTTGGTTTACGGCAACCACTCCGGGGTGGCCGGGAAACTGCGCCGGACCAGGCCAGGCCGCAGGGTGTCCATGCCCTCGGCCTGGTCGAGAATCCAGCCCTTCGCCGCGCCCACGTCGCGCATGGCCTGTTGGAGGACGCGGGCGGCGTGAGCTTTGTCACCGTGTCCCGCTTTGACTGCGACCGGGCCGCAAGTATTTGTGCCAGTTACTGGATCACATCTGCCTGGTTATTTTAGCAAGGCCGCAATGTCGCGGTAGCCGCTCAGGATGCGCACCACCTCAAGCGGTCGCGTGTTGGGATCGTAAACGACAAGGTAGGAATACACCGCCCAGAAGCGAACGGGTTTAGAGGTGAGATCGGGCCGCAAGTGGCCCAACTCGGGATGGCGGGCGAGCAGCGAAACGGCTTCCTGAATCTGCTGCTCAACGCGGTCGGCGGCATCCACGTTGTCGCGCGCGATGTATTCCCAGATTTCCATCAGGTCGAGGCGGGCCTCCGGAGAAAAGAAGGAATCAAGCCATGCTTGCCGGCCCGCCGTTGCCGGCTGCGCTCCAGAATCTGGGCATGCACCTGCTCGCCTGGAATTCTTTCGCCCCGCTTCAACTGGTCGAGACCGATCTGAATCTCCTCATCGAGCCTTCGGCGAAGAGCTTCGCGATCCTCGCGGAGTTCAAGCCATTCCAACAGCGCTTCAGCCTGGTTTTCGTCCAGGTGTTTTACCTTTTCAACGGCCAATTCAAGGCGACTCATGATGGGAAGCTATCAGTCGCAACATGGTTCTGCAATCCTTGCGGTGACTTGGTGACTTAATCTGCTAATGTCCGCGTCAAACGCAGGGCCTTGCCGCGATGGGATCGCGGCGGTCAGAGCGGAGCTTCCAATCTTGAAGTATCGTTTAGCCATCTTCGATTTCGACGGCACGTTGGCGGACACGCTGCCTTGGATGCGCAGTGTCTTTTGGAGATGAGATTCGTGATGCAGAGGCCGCAAGAGCGGCAGGAATTGCCTTCGGCGCGGTGACCTGGGGCCAACACAGTCCGGAGGCGTTGGGCGCGCAAAGTCCAGCGGAGATTTTTGTCACGGTCCCTGAGATTGCCGACAAGCTTGCCTGAACGGTATCCCACACCCAGGAACGACGCGATTGGCATGAACGACGATAACAGGGGCGCGGCTTGGATGAACTTGTGGCCTGCAGGAACTCCGTGATCGTCGGTCGTGCTTTTCTCGGAGAAGGGCGCGCCTCTCCGAATGAGGACGCGGCTTGTAGCGCAGATTTGTAATCGATTTGTAATCTGCCGTATCGCGGAATTGCATACCGCTTGGTGCCGACTCGTTCGAGCGCTCTGGAACCTGTTGGCGCGCCGCCGATAGCAAATCGGCGATACCTGATTTGCCCGTCATGCTATTCTCTCGGACGAACCACGCATGAGCGCAACTATCTCAAACACCGGAGCACCAGCCAACGTCCCCATCCCCCGCCAGATTCCCTTCATCATCGGCAACGAGGGGTGCGAGCGGTTCAGCTTCTATGGCATGCGCAACATCCTGACGGTGTTTCTCGTCACGTCGTTGCTGCGGTATCTGCCGGAGACGGACCGCGCCGGCGCGGCGAAGGACGTGTTTCACACGTTCGTGATCGGCGTGTACTTTTTTCCGCTGCTCGGCGGCTGGCTCGCGGACCGCTTTCTCGGCAAGTACCACACGATCTTTTGGCTGAGCCTGGTCTATTGCGCCGGGCATCTCTGCCTGGCGCTGTTCGAGTCGAACCGGACCGGTTTTTACACGGGTCTCTGCTTGATTGCGCTCGGCTCCGGCGGCATCAAACCGTGCGTCGCGGCCTTCGTGGGCGACCAGTTCGATCAAACCAACAAGCATCGCGCGAAGGTGGTATTCGACGCGTTCTACTGGATGATCAATTTCGGTTCGTTCTTTGCCTCGCTGCTTATGCCCGTTTTTCTGCGGCGATTCGGCGGCGCGATCGCGTTCGGCATCCCAGGCGCGCTCATGTTCCTGGCGACCCTGATTTTCTGGCTCGGCCGCAAGCGCTACGTTCTCGTGCCGCCGGCGCCGCCTGATCCGCATTCGTTCCTGCGCGTCGCCCGGACTGCGCTCGCGTCGGGACGCGCTGGAACCGTCCTCGCCGGCGTCGGGGTGGTGATTGCCCTCGCCGCGTTCGTCTTGGTGCCGTCGTTTGGTTTCGTGGTGTCGTTTTGCACCGCGCTGGTGGCGTTAATTGCTTTCGGGGGCGCGGGAGTCTGGCTGCAACTGGAAGGCGCCCGCGGCCAGCATCCGGACCAGGCCGTGGCGGGCGTGCGTTCGGTGTTGCGGGTGCTCGGGCTCTTCTTTCTCGTGACACCTTTCTGGTCGCTTTTTGACCAGAAGGCTTCGACGTGGGTTTTGCAGGCGGATGCGATGACCAAGCCCGATTGGTTCCAATCCTCGCAGATGCAGGCGCTCAATCCGCTGCTCGTGATGCTTTTGATTCCGTTCAACAACCTGGTGCTTTATCCAGCGCTCAAGCGTCTCAGCTTCGAGTTGACGGCGCTGCGGCGCATGACTGCGGGCATCGCCTTTGCCGGCCTGGCCTGGATCGTCGTTGGCGGGATGCAAGTGGCGCTCGACCGCAGTCATGCGTTCTCGATCCTCTGGCAGGTGCTGCCGTATGTCCTGTTGACGATGGGTGAAGTGCTGGTTTCGACGACGGGCCTAGAATTCGCCTACAGCCAGGCGCCGCCCGCGATGAAAGGCGCGCTAATGGCGTTCTGGAATCTCTCGGTAACCGTCGGCAACCTCTGGGTGCTGGTCGTGAATGCGGCGGTGAAGAATACGGCCGTCACCAATTTCATCGCTTCGACCGGATTCGGCGTCACGGCGTTCCAGATGTTTTTCTTCGCCGGCTTCGCCTTTGCCGCCGCGCTCGCCTTTGGCCTCGTCGCCCGGAACTACCGCGTCGCAGACTACTATCGGAGCAGGGACGGATGATTTGAATGACGCCGCTCGATTCGCCCCTGCAAAAAGGCACGCGGGTGGAGCGGGCCGTTTCCCTGGAAATCCCTGGAATGCGTCGTCGATTTTGCGCTTGGAGGAACGGCAATAAAGTGTAAACCGCCATCCCACACAAAGAACATCCTTATGCCACACTACATCGATGGATTCGTGATCCCGGTGCCGAAGAAAAAAATCGCCGCTTACCGACGCATCGCAGCCAAGGCCGGCAAAATCTGGCGCGAACTCGGCGCCCTGGAATACAAAGAATGCGTGGGGGATGACCTTCGGGCGGAATGGGCCATGCCCTTTTCCAAAGGCATCAAAACCAAGCCGGGCGAGACCGTTGTCTTCTCGTACATCGTTTATAAATCGCGCGCCCATCGCGACGCCGTCAACGCCAGGGTGATGAAGGACCCGCGCATCGCGAACATGTGCGACCCGAAGGACATGCCTTTCGATTGCAGGCGCATGCTCTACGGTGGCTTCAAGGCCATTGTGGAGGCTTGATCTCAATCCGGATGTGTTTGGATCCGGCCAGGCGACGGTGGCACAAGAGTATCTGGACCGTCCCGCCCTTTGGGAACTCGGTCAAGTCCTGGGGCAACCCCAAAACCGAGTTGGTTAGCGAACAGTTGGAGTGAGACTCATGAAAAACAGCCTGCTCGCAGCCGCCGTCGTGGCTCTCTCCATTGTCCTGCTGGGTCTAATCCTGATGTCGCGGCCAGCACCGGACCCGAAGAATCTCGATTACTGGAGCAAAGCCGCCAGCGGCAAAGATTGGTTTGCGGCGGCGGCACAGGGCAACGCGGAGGCGCAGTTCTTTCTGGGCCTGACTTCGATTCGCGCCAACCTGATCAAAATGGTCGATCGAGTTCCCGGAGCCTACAGGATTCCGATCCTGGGCAAGCGCTGCTTCGAGAAGTTTTCCTCGCTCCAATCAACCCACCAGCAGTTTTGAGAGAGGCGCGGTTTTCTTCAACGGGCTGACCAGCGCCAGGCTAAACCGCTCCGGTCGAAAGAAATCACGGGCGGCGGCGCGCACTTCGTTCGCGGTCACGGTTGAGAGTCGCTGCTTGATTTCGGCGGGCGACAGGATCTTGCCGTCACCCAGGAATTGCTCGGCCAGCCACATCATCTGGTTTTCCGTGTTTTCCAGGCTCAGATCGATCTGGCCGATGACGTAATCGCGCGCGCGCCGGAATTCAGCGGCGGGGGCCGCGGCGGAGGACAGACGCTTCATTTCCCGGACGGTCAATCGCAGCGCTTCCCCGACTTTCTCCGTGTCCAGCCCCGCCGAGATTGTCAGCGTGCCGACATCGTCGAAGCAACTGATGGAACTGCCGATGGAGTAAGCCAGGCCGCGTTCCTCGCGAAGAATTTGCCAGAGGCGCGAACTCATGTTCTCGCCCAGAATCGTGCTCAAGAGCCGCAACGCAAAGCGGCGCTCGTCATGCCGGGAACACGCGCGAATGCCCAGCGCAATCTGCGTTTGCTCCACCGCTTTCGTGAACAGACAGACGCGCGGAGCGGTCTGGGCATGCGTGACTGGGGCGAAGCGAGGGCGCGCCCCCTGCAGGAATCCGCGCGCAAACCGGTGGACGGATTTCACAAACTTGTCGTGGCTCAAGTTTCCGGCGGCCGCCACCACGGCGCGATTGCTAACGTAGGTTTGGCGGAGGTAACGGAGAATATCCGCCCGTCTCATGGCATCCAGGGTTTCGTTCGTCCCGGTCAGGGAACGGCCCAGCGGGTGATCCGGCCAGAGGGTTTCGTTGAGCAATTCCTGGACGTGGTGCTGCGGTTGGTCCAGGTACATGGCCAGTTCCTCTTTGATGACGCTGCGCTCCTTGTCGATTTCGACCGGATCAAAGGTGGAATTGAGGAACATGTCCATGAGCACGTCGAGCAAGTCGCGAAATCGGTCGTGACGCGCTTTGGCGTAGAAACAGGTGCTCTCTTCGGTGGTGAAACCGTTCAGGTATCCGCCGACGCCCTCGATATCCTGGGAGATTTGTTTTGCCGTGCGCCGGCGTGTTCCTTTGAAGAGCATGTGCTCGATAAAATGGGAAACGCCGGAAAGGGGAGCGGGTTCGTAGCGTCCTCCCACGCCAACCCAGATGCCAATGCTCACGCTGGCCATGTGAGGCATTTCTGCCGTGATGACCGTCAAGCCGTTTTGATGTCGCGACATCCGATACATACCGGTGAATCAAAGCTTGTCTGAGAAATGTCAGCCGACCTGGTGTCTGAAGTCTGTTTAGCGTGGGTAGCGCGGGCAACCCGCCCGCCTCGTCCGGCGACTCGCCGAACGAAACGGAAGCTCGCTCCCGAGTAAACGGGGAGCGAATTCTCCCTCGAACACAACCGCCATTCTGTCGGTCGGGTCGCCCGACAGCACAGGCGAGCCGCCTGTGCTACCCGCGCTAAACACGTACGGTGTCTGATAGCGCCGGGGCACGCGTTCCCATCGTTCAACCGGCAGGCTGGAAGCTCGCCGTTACGCTTTCAAGCAAAGGCTATGGGGACACTTTCGGGCGGTCCCACTCGCCTTAAGTAGTCCTGAATGACACTAATCGCCTCTTCGGTATCGTCGGTCAACGTGCAGAGATCCAAATCCTGAGGGCTGATGTAGCCATTCTTCTGCACCGTTCCTTTGATCCATTTGAGGAGGCCGCTCCAGTAGCGCCGTCCGTAAAGAATGACCGGGAAACGGGAGATACGCTGGGTTTGAATCAGCGTGAGAATCTCGAAGAATTCGTCGAGCGTTCCGAATCCTCCCGGCATGAAGACGAAGCCGACGCTGTATTTCACGAAACAAACTTTGCGCGAGAAGAAATAGTGGAAATTGATCGGCACGTTGGCATAGCGATTGGGCTTTTGCTCGAAGGGCAGTTCGATATTGAGGCCGACCGATTTTCCCTTGCCTTCACTGGCCCCGCGATTGGCGGCTTCCATGATGCCGGGGCCGCCTCCTGTGATCACCGCCACGCCCTGTTTGGCCAGTTCCTTTCCGAGAGTGACCGCTTTTTGGTAGTAGGGGTCGCTCGTCCGAATCCGGGCGGAGCCAAAGATTGTAACGGCGGGTCCGACTTGAGAGAGGGTCTCGAAAGAATCCACGAACTCGGCCATAATGCGGAAAATTCGCCACGGATCTTCGCGGATAAACCCAGGAGGGATGTTGTTGTGCATGGGCGGACAATAGGCGCGGCCATTCCTTCCGACAAGACAAGACGCGTCGCGAGGCCGTTGGTAGGGAGGCAGAAAGAAACAAGCCGGAGATTGCTCCCCGGCTTGTTCTGTTCCCAGGCGCCTCCTTTAAATCTATGAGCAGCCTAAGCTGTCCCCACAATTAAGGCATTTATAGCAAGCTCCGTTCCGAACCGCGACGTGCCCGCAGCTTGGACACGTCGGCGCATCCTGCTGGAAGTGAGCGATCGTGTCCGACAGGCCTGCAGCTTCGCGATGGCCATTGGAAATTCCGTGGTGCGCTTTGCCGTGGCTGCCGTTTCCGTTTCCGTTAGAGGTTCCTCCACGCGAAACGAACGCGCCGCTGGCGTCCGTTTCCTCCGACAGCGGCAACTCTGGGACGGGCCGGTTCACTCGCTTTTTGACTTCCTCGATCAACCCCGGCATGGCGAGTTCGGGTTGATTGCGGTTGGGAGCGTTTGTTTCGCCATAACCCGGAATGAATTGCACGGCCATCCAGCGGAAGACGTAATCGATAATCGACGTGGCGCTGCGAATCTGAGGGTTCTTGGTGAAACCGGAAGGCTCGAATCGTTGGTGGGCAAATTTCCTGACCAACGTCTCCAGCGGCACACCATACTGCAGCGCCATGCTGGTCAAAGTGCCAATGCAGTCCATCAAGCCGCCAATGGTCGATCCTTCCTTGGCCATCGTGATGAACAGCTCGCCGGGCTGGCCGTCGTCGAACAAGCCAACCGTCAGGTAACCTTCGTGTCCGGCGATATCGAATTTATGAGTCATCGCCTTGCGGGTTTCCGGAAGCCGGCGCCGCAAAGGCTGGCCGACTTGGGAACGCCACCTGATTACCTCCGCCTCAAGTTCATGAATCCGAGCCTGAGTTAACGCGAGTTCGTCGATCTGGGTTTCTCCTTCAGTGGTCTTCTTGGTGTTGAGCGGCTGCGAGCGTTTGGAGCCATCGCGATAGATGGCGACGCACTTCAGCCCCATCTTCCAGGCCTGAATGTAAGCATCGGCGATGTCTGCAACGGTGCATTCATTCGGCAAATTGACGGTCTTGGAAATGGCTCCGCTGATGAAGGGTTGAGCCGCGCCCATCATTTTCAAGTGGGCCATGTAATGGATGCTGCGCTTGCCGCGATAGGGCTTGAACGCGCAATCAAAGACCGCCAGGTGCTCCGCTTTAAGCCCGCTCCGAATCGTTTGGCCGTTCTCCTCGACGTCCTCGATAGTGTCGAATTTCTCGACGTGTGCGACCATGCCCGCGATTTGTTCCTCGCCATAGCCCAGTCGCGCCAATGCCTCCGGGACCATCCGATTGACGATCTTGAGCATGCCGCCGCCGGCCAGGAGTTTGTATTTGACCAGAGCGATGTCCGGTTCCACACCCGTCGTGTCGCAGTCCATCAGGAAAGCGATGGTGCCGGTGGGGGCCAACACGGTGACCTGGGCATTGCGGAAGCCGAATTCTTTTCCCATTTCCAGCGCGCGATTCCAGGATTGCCGCGCCTCGTCCTTCAAATAATTGAACTCCTCACTCGGCTGGATGGACTCGACAGCGTCGCGGTGCTGCTGAATGACCCCCAGCATCGAATCAACGTTGTCCTTGGACAGAGGTTTGTCGATCCCGGCGCAACGCGCGTCGTGATAGCCCTGGAAAGCGCCCATGGTCGCGGCCATCGCGGCGGACTGCTCGTAAGCGTGCCCAGTGAGAATAGCGGTGATTGCGCCGGCCAGAGCGCGGGCTTCATCGGAGTCGTACGGCAAACCATAGCTCATGATGAGCGATCCCAGGTTGGCGTAGCCCAGGCCAAGCGTGCGGAAAACATGCGAATTCTCGGCGATGTCTTTGGTGGGATAACTCGCGTTGTCCACGAGAATTTCCTGCGCGGTGATAAAAATCCGGACGGCGGCCTTGAATCGTTCGACGTCGAACTTTCCGTCGGCCCGCTTGAATTTCATCAGGTTCAAAGAGGCCAGATTGCAGGCCGTGTTGTTCAAAAAGACGTATTCGGAGCAGGGGTTGGTGGAATGGATCGGCTCGGTGCCTTTGCACGTATGCCACTTCTGGATCGCGCCATCATACTGCATGCCCGGATCCCCGCAGGTCCAGGTGCCCGCGGCGATTTTGTTCAGGAGCGTTCGGGCGTCCTTTTTGTCGAGAGGCTTGCCGGTTGTGACGGCGCGGGTCCACCATTCTTTGGCTTCGAGGGCCGCGTGCATGAACTCATCGCTGGCGCGCACGGAAAGGTTTTCATTCTGGTACATGACGCCGCCGTAGGCGTCTCCATTGTAGGAGCCGCTGTACCCTTGCTCAATGAGCGCCCAGGCCTTCTTTTCCTCCTTCATCTTGGCTTCGATGAATTCCTCGATGTCGCCGTGCCAATCATGGAGGGTATTCATCTTGGCTGCGCGCCGGGTTTTGCCGCCCGATTTGACGACGTTGGCGATCTGGTCATAGACCTTCAAAAAGGAGAGCGGGCCGCTCGGCCTTCCGCCGCCGCTGAGCTTTTCTTTGCTGGAGCGAATCGGCGAGAGGTCGGTGCCGGTGCCGGAGCCGTACTTGAAGAGCATCGCCTCGCTGTAGGCCAGCCGCATGATGTCTTCCATGTTGTCGGCAACGGATTGGATGAAGCACGCGCTGGCTTGCGGGTATTCGTACTGGGTGCGAGCGCGTTCCGCCTTGGCCTTGCGGCGGTCGTAAAACCAGTTGCCCCGGGCCGAATTGCTTCCCACGCCATACTGGTGATAGAGTCCCACGTTGAACCAAACGGGGGAATTGAACGCGCCATATTGATTCAAGCACAGCCAGGTCAGTTCGTCGCAAAACACTTCGCCTTCGGCCTTGCTGAAATAGCCGTCCTTGGCGCCCCAGTCCGCGATGGTGCGGCAGACGCGGTGGATCAATTGGCGAACTGAAGTCTCGCGCTCCGGAGTGTTCTGTTCGCCGTAGAAATACTTCGAAACAACGACCTTGGTCGCCAGGATTGACCAGGACTTAGGCACTTCGACATTGTCCTGCTTGAAAATGACCTTGTCTGCGTCATCCGTAATCTCCGCGTTGCGCTTTTCCCATTCGATTTGGTCGAAGGGCTTAACCTTTGGGTCGCTGAAAATCCGTTCGGTCCTGATCGAACTTCGGCCGGGGTGGCGCCGAGCGGACGCCCTGGAACGTTCACGTTCGCGACGGGGCGTGCCCATGCGGCCACGGCGATTCTGGGTCGGAGCGGAGGGCAGGATTGGATCACGTGCGTCAATCATGGTTCAAATAATCAGGGTTTGGTTTTTTCCTGTTCGTGCAATTTCGGCCGGGTTTGCACTTGAAAAAGAGATCTAGCAACACTACTAAATTGATTCATCTTCCGACGACAAACAACCTTGCCCGCCGCCGACCAGCCTACCTATTAGTAGAGGGTAGAGTGAAGACTAAACACAACTTATTGTGTAGTCAACGGAATTTTTGATAAAGGCAAGCATCCGACGTAACTCATTGCCTTATTGGATGTATCAATGGAATGGGAGGAGGATAAGCTTCCAGTCCGGCGTCCCAAGAATTCAACTCCGAACAAGAATCCGAGATTTGGTGGAACGAATCATTCTACCGATGGTCGCGGAGCACAAGGCCCGGCCAGCTTTCAAGAGCTTAGACACTTTCTCCAAGTTTCGTGGAGGAACCGCCAGGAGAAGCCCTCCGCTGGTCTGCGCGTCGGCGAGCAAAAACTTCTGCGCGTCCGAAGCGCTGTCCCATTCCACAAAACGGTTCGCAAACGCCAGGTTGTCGCGGCTGCCGCCAGGGATACAGTTTTTCGCGATGAGCGAATGAACTTCGGCGCTCACGAGCGGAACTTGATCCGCTTGGATGACCGCACCGACGCCGCTGGCTTTGCACATGGATGTCAGATGGCCGAGCAGACCAAAGCCGGTCACGTCAACCCCGCCGCGGACCAGCCCGGCTTCAGCCAAATCCGCGCCGACCGCGTTCAGTTGAGCCATGACCTTGACAGCCTTTCTTGCGAGCGACGGACTGGTGAGGCCTCGCTTGATCCCAGTCGTGACGATGCCGATGCCGAGTGGTTTGGTAAGCACGAGCAGATCGTCGGGGCGCGCGCCAGCGTTGGTGATCATCCGGCGAGGCGAGACCAGGCCGGTCACCGAGAGGCCATAGACCGGTTCTGGGTTGCGAATCGTGTGGCCGCCCACCAGCACGCATCGGGCTTCCTTTACTTTGGTTGCGCCTCCGCGAAGAATTGCATTGATAATTCGCGGCGGCACAACATCGGTTGGAATGCCCATCAAATTCATCGCGGTGAGCGGACGTCCGCCCATGGCATAGACATCGGAAATCGCGTTCGCTGCCGCGATCTGACCATAGACGAAAGGGTCGTCCACGATGGGCGTGAAGAAGTCCACCGTTTGCACGAGGGCGCGATCCCGGTCGATCCGGTAAACACCGGCGTCGTCAGCGGTAGCGGTGCCGACGAGCAGGTTCGGATCGCGCAACATGGGGAGCTGACGCAAGACTTGCGTCAGAGCCTCCTGGCTGAGCTTGGAAGCTCAGCCGGCGCAGGACGACAGCGAAGTCAGTTTCAGGATTTGCTCGCGGGACAAGGCGGACACCTCCTCTCCGTAAAGTAAGGCTGGCTAGAATCGCGGTTCACGAGTGGTCTTGTAAGGGATTCCTTCAAAGAGAACAATCAATCCTTCGTTTCCCACACGTGGGACGGCGAAATCCCATGCGCGAACAATCCGCGGCTGAACATGGATCGCAGCGGGTCGCTTAGTGGTCCGTTTCGTAAATACGCTCACGTTCGTTGCGCCCAATTTGGCCTGGGGCAAGGCGCGACGAGCGAGCATCCCCCGCCAGTGGGGCTGTGACCGAGGAGCAACGCAGCCCCAGGCAAAATTCGGCGCAACCCGAAGGGCGGC
>Ga0194121_10008350_pt1 | contig 13150 bp, 7 predicted proteins | sample TA2MahCa50mmetaG_FD_148609 | JGI IMG/M metagenome (GOLD analysis project Ga0194121, IMG submission 148609) | Freshwater microbial communities from Lake Tanganyika, Tanzania - TA2015020 Mahale Deep Cast 50m | ecosystem: Environmental > Aquatic > Freshwater > Lake | place: Tanzania: Lake... | reverse complement strand
GATCATTGATTAAGCGGACGCTACAGCAGGGAAGGACGGTCTAAGAATGGCACAGCACGGAAAAAAAATGCTGGAAGCGCAGAAGAAGTTTGACAAAAGCAAACGCTATGAGCTTCGAGATGCCCTGCAAATGGTCAAGGACGTTGCCTTCGCGAAGTTTGATGAGAGCGTTGAGATTGCCGTACGGCTCGGTGTCAATCCCAGACACGCGGATCAGATGGTACGTGGGAGCGTTGTCTTGCCCCATGGTGTGGGAAAAGTGCCGCGCGTGCTGGTCTTTGCGAAAGGGGACAAAGAGCGAGAAGCTCTGGATGCCGGGGCGGATTATGTGGGGGCGGAAGATCTGGCCCAAAAGATTACCGAAGGTTGGTTAGATTTTGATCGTGCAGCAGCGACGCCTGACATGATGGGCGTTGTTGGAAGGCTGGGGAAAATCCTCGGTCCACGCGGGCTCATGCCTAATCCTAGGACAGGCACGGTAGCGCCTGACATTGGTCGTGTAGTCCGTGAGATCAAGGCCGGAAAAGTGGAATTTCGCGTGGATCGTGCCGGCATTGTGCATGCTGGTATTGGTAGAGTCAGTTTTGCACTGGAATCTTTGGAAGAAAATGCCCAGACCTTGCTCGAAACTCTTGTGCGTCTTAAGCCCGCAACGAGCAAAGGCAAATACATGAAAAGTATCGCTCTGGCCTCGACGATGGGACCTGGAATCAAAGTGGATGAGGCCGTGATCGCCAATGCTCTCAGGTAGCGCTTACACCGCCTCAGCTAGATGCCCGGTAAGCTTAAATATAAGGAAGCGGTTGTGATCGCGAAAGAGGTCAAAGCAGAAAAAGTTTCAGCGCTACACAGCAGCTTTGTCGATGCCAAGGCTGCCATTCTTGCGGATTATTCCGGTCTCAATGTGCAGCAGTTGGCAGAGTTGCGTGGCCAATTGCGCCCAGCGGCTGGTGAGCTCCAGATTGTCAAAAATACGCTCGCCCGGCGTGCTGTAGAAGAAACTGCCTTTGCACCCCTGGCGAACCATTTTGTGGGGCCTATCTCGGTGGCGTTCTCACGGCATGATCCCATTGCTGTGGCCAAAGCGCTCACGGAATATGCCAAAAAAGAGCCTAAGCTCAATCTGCGCGTAGGGTTTGTTGAGGGCCAGTTCCTCTCCCCTGAGCAGATCACAGCTCTCGCAGAGCTGCCGCCCCGTGAAGTATTACTGGCACGGATGCTCGCTGGAATGCAAAGCCCTCTCTCAGGGTTAGTCGGTGTGTTGCAGGGAGTCATCAGACAGTTCGTCTACGTCTTGCAAGCAGTGAAGGATGCCAAAGAGCAAGCTGGCCAGGAAGGCTAGCGTTGAGTGTCAATACCATAGCATTTGTTACAGGAGAGCAGCACAGTGGCCATCACAAAAGAGGAAGTTCTGGGTTTTATTGAAAATATGACTGTCTTAGAGCTCTCAACGTTTGTCAAAGAGCTTGAAGAAAAATTCGGTGTCACCGCCGCCCCCCCCATGGCGATGATGCCTGCCACTGCCGCAGGCGCTGCTGCAGAAGCCCCGGCAGAACAGACTGAGTTTGATGTCATTCTGACAAATTCAGGTGACAAAAAGATCCAGGTTATCAAAGAAGTCCGTGCCATTACCGGGCTTGGCCTGAAAGAAGCCAAAGCGCTCGTTGATGAGGCGCCGAAGCCGGTAAAACAGGGCATTTCTAAGGACGAAGCCGCATCGATCAAGCAAAAACTGGAAGAGGTTGGAGCGGTTATCGAAATCAAGTAGGCTTGGCTCGCACGAGCCAAGCTGTATCTCTGATTGGGGATAGGTATAGCCTCTCTTCGGCATACTGAGGAGTGATGATGACAGTGCAAGACACGGCAGTACTACAGACGCAAGGTCAGCGACCACGGCAAGATTTTGCACGTATCCCTACGATCATCGACCTCCCCAATCTTATCGAGGTGCAACAAAAATCGTACGTACGCTTTTTACAACAAGAGCGTCCTCCTCTCGACCGTGAGGATCGTGGTTTAGAGGCGGTCTTTCGCAGTGTATTCCCTATTGGAGATTTCAACGGAACAGCCTCTCTGGAATATGCTGGCTATGAAATTGGTGTGTGGGAATCGGAAGAAGGGGAGTATAAGGGCTTAGGTGGTGTCGGTGTTGCTAGCGAATATACGCACCGGCCGCTTATATACCACGCAAAATACGATGTCGAAGAGTGTCGCCAGAAAGGCATCACGTATGCTGATCCCTTGCGAGTGATGGTACGTCTGGTGGTACGTGAGAAAAGTGCCGAGAGTGAGTCTGCGTCGATCCGTGACGTCAAAGAGCAAAAGGTGTATTTGGGGGAAGTGCCTTTGATGACGGATAAGGGCACATTTATTGTCAACGGTACTGAGCGTGTTATAGTGAGTCAATTACACCGCTCGCCAGGCGTCTTTTTTGCTCAAGAAAAAGGGCGTAGCACCACAAGTGGGAAGCTGCTGTATTCTGCTCGTATTATTCCCTATAGAGGTTCCTGGCTTGATTTTGAGTTTGACATCAAAGATCAATTGCATGTACGTATTGATCGGCGTCGTAAATTGCCTGTGACCATTCTTTTGAGAGCCTTGGGATTAACGTCGCGAGATATTCTGCAAACTTTCTATAAAAGCGAAACAATGCGCTATGATGCAGGGCGTGACGTTTTCTATAAAAAAGTCTCAGAACTTTTGTTGCAACAACAAAGTCGAGATGACGTCATTGATCCGGAATCCGGAGAAGTCATTGTTCGTTCTGGTCGTAAGATTTCCCGCAGTGCTTTGCGGCGTCTGTTAACAAGCACTGTAGATGAGATTGTATGCTCTGAAGAGATGCTTGCAGGACAGGTCGTAGCGGAGGATATTATTGATCCCACGACAGGCGAGGTTCTTTTTGAGTTAAATCACGAGCTTACCCTGGATGATATTGCTCGTTTGAAGGCGAAAAGAGTCTCGGATTTCCGCACGCTGTTTCTAGATCCTCTCCGTACTGATGCTTCGTTACGGCTTACTTTGCTCGCCGATCGGCTTGAATCTCAGGACGAGGCCTTACTTGAGATATATAAACGCCTGCGTCCGGGCGACATCCCGACAAAAGAGACGGCGCGCCTCTTTTTTGATAATCTCTTTTTTAACGCGAAGCGTTACGACCTTTCTCGCATTGGTCGCCTGAAACTCAATACCAAATTGGGTATTGATTTGCCCCTTGAAATACGCATGCTGACTCGTCAGGACATTATCGAAGTGGTGCGTTATTTGCTTACCCTCCGTCAAGGGGGAGGGGCCGTCGATGATATTGACCACTTGGGCAATCGTCGTGTGCGCTCAGTAGGCGAGTTGCTCGAAAACCAATTGCGTATTGGCTTGGTACGCATGGAACGAGCTATTCGGGAGCGCATGAGCATCCATGAGCTTGAAACGGCGATGCCTCATGACCTGATAAATTCTAAGCCGGTTACCGCTGCTATTAAAGAGTTTTTTGGTAGTAGCCAGTTGTCACAATTTATGGACCAGACAAATCCACTATCTGAGATCACGCATAAGCGTCGTCTTTCCGCCTTAGGTCCCGGTGGCCTTACCCGTGATAGGGCGGGTTTTGAAGTGCGTGACGTACATCCCACTCATTACGGACGAATTTGTCCTATAGAGACCCCAGAAGGCCCCAATATCGGCCTGATTGCTTCGTTGAGTACGTATGCGCGAGTGAATCGTTTTGGCTTCATTGAAACCCCATATCGCAAAGTTGAAGATGGGCGTGTGACGGATGAAATAGAATTCCTGTCTGCCATCGAAGAGGATCGCTATGTCATCGCTCAGGCCAACGCTGAGGTCACGGAGACCGGGGATTTCATTCGTGATGTTATCTCAGCGAGGAAGGGGGGTGAATTTGTCCTGGTGCCGCCCGTTGAGATTAATTATATGGACGTCTCACCAAAACAGTTGGTGAGTGTTGCTGCTTCGCTTATCCCTTTCCTGGAAAATGATGATGCCAACCGAGCGCTTATGGGTTCGAATATGCAACGGCAGGCTGTGCCTCTTCTCAGGACTGAGGCTCCTATTGTAGGGACAGGGATGGAAGGCGTTACGGCGCGCGATTCCGGGGCTGTAGTGCTTGCGAAGACTGCTGGTGAAGTGGTGAACGTCGATGCGACACGTATCGTTGTGCGCGTGGATGAGGATAGTGACGGTGGCGAGCCACGGGTCGATATCTATTCGTTGGTGAAATATCAGCGTTCGAATCAGAGTACATGTATTAACCAGCGTCCGGTTGTATCTCTCGGCCAGCGTATACGGAAGGGACAAATACTTGCAGATGGGCCTTCAACCGAGAAGGGCGAGCTCGCTCTTGGGCGGAATGTGCTTGTCGCGTTTATGCCCTGGGGTGGATACAACTTTGAAGATGCGATTGTCATTAGTGAAAGAATTGTCAAAGAGGACATTTTCACTTCTATTCATATTGAAGAATTTGAAGTTGAAGCATGCGATACCAAACAGGGCAAAGAAGAAATTACCAGGGATATCCCGAATGTTGGTGAAGAAGCCCTGAGAAATCTTGATGAAAGCGGTATTATTCGCATTGGAGCAAAGGTTGCCCCTGGTGATATTCTTGTTGGCAAGATTACTCCGAAAGGCGAAACACAGCTCAGCCCAGAAGAAAAACTGCTGAAAGCGATCTTTGGTGAGAAAGCGGGGGACGTTCGCGATACCTCACTCACCGTACCACCTGGGATAGAGGGAATTATTGTGGGGGTGCGGGTCTTCTCGCGACGCGGAGCAGAAAAGGACGACCGTGCCCGGGCCATCGAAGAAGAAGATGTGGCGCGCGTTGAGAAAGACTTTTACGATGAGATTAGAATTGTCGAAGAGGAAGGTGACAAGAAAATTCGTAGTTTGCTTGTTGGCCAAACTGTGACGGCAACTATAGAAGACGAGAGCACGGCCCACATCCTGGTGCAGAAAGGTGAATCTCTCAGTGAGTCCTTCCTCGCTAGTATCGTAGGGAAAGCTTTGAGAAGCCTCCCTGTCTCCCTTGAGCGTGCGCTGGCTAGAAGGCTTGAAGACATTGAAATGTCAACACGAGAGCAGATTGTCGCCTTGCAAGCCAGCCGTGATGAGAAGATTGCCAAGTTGCGGCGTGGCGATGAGCTGCCTCCTGGTGTGATTAAGATGGTGAAAGTGTATATTGCCATGAAGCGCAAGTTAAGTGTCGGTGACAAGATGGCAGGACGGCATGGCAATAAGGGTGTCGTATCTATCATCGTGCCTGAAGAAGACATGCCCTATACCGAGGATGGGACACAGATTGACCTCGTCCTCAACCCTTTGGGGGTGCCTTCACGCATGAACGTTGGGCAAATTCTCGAAACGCATCTCGGCTGGGCTGCTAAACAGCTGGGTTGGAGAGTGGCGACACCGGTCTTCGATGGAGCGACAGAGGAAGATATCAAGCGTGCATTGTCTCAAGCGGGCCTTCCTGAAGATGGACGGGTGACGCTGTATGATGGCAAAACTGGTATGTCGTTTGATCAGAAAGTTGTCGTCGGTCAGATTTACATGATGAAATTGCATCATCTAGTGGATGATAAAATTCACGCCCGTTCCACGGGTCCATATTCTTTGGTGACGCAGCAGCCTTTGGGAGGGAAAGCGCAGTTTGGCGGGCAGCGCCTGGGGGAAATGGAAGTATGGGCGCTGGAAGCATATGGGGCAGCACGTACACTTCAGGAAATGCTTACTGTGAAATCTGACGATGTCGTCGGCCGTACGCGCATGTATGAGGCAATTGTCAAAGGGGAAAATACTTTAGAGGCCAGCTTGCCAGAATCGTTCAATGTTTTGGTGAAAGAGCTTCAGAGTCTCGCCCTTGATGTCGAGTTGCTAGAAGCCTCTGATGTCCCACAAGATGAGCAGTTTGAAGAAATGTCTGAGTGAGGCTTCTCGATAGAGATTTCCCTTGTGTTTTTAGGTCTACTGCAACAGTTCTCGCGTGAAAACATGCCTAAATTGGGCAGTCTTTCAGTGAAGAAGGAGGATGCCTTTGGATAGCATTTTTAACATGTTCGAAAAGCCCAAAGACCCCACTTCTTTCAGTGCGATTCGCATTTCCATCGCCTCTCCGGATAAGATCCGCTCTTGGTCGCATGGTGAAGTCAAAAAGCCTGAAACGATCAATTATCGGACCTTTAAGCCGGAGCGTGACGGATTGTTTTGTGCCAAAATCTTTGGACCAGTCAAAGATTGGGAATGCAATTGCGGTAAGTATAAGCGCATGAAACACCGCGGGGTCATCTGTGAAAAGTGCGGTGTGGAAGTCATTCAGTCTAAAGTGCGTCGTGAGCGTTTGGGGCATATTGAACTTGCTTGTCCTGTATCACATGTGTGGTTTTTTAAGGGCATCCCTAGTCGTATTGGGATCCTCTTGGATATGTCTTTACGCGAATTAGAACGCATCCTTTATTTTGAAAACTATGTTGTTATCGATCCTCGTATGACAAGCTTAAGAGAGCGGGAGCTGTTGACTGAGGAGCGGTACCGTGAACTGCTTGCTGAGCTTGGGCATGGTAGCTTTGTCGCAGGCATGGGTGCGGAAGCTATCCGTGAGCTCTTACGACGTCTTGATCTCGAAGCGTTGGCAGAATCTCTACGTATTGAAATGCGCGAGTCTGTCTCATTACAAAAACGCAAAAAGACGATCAAGCGACTCAAAGTTGTTGAATCATTTCGTAAGTCTGGCAATCAGCCAGAATGGATGATTTTAGAAGTTATTCCTGTCATTCCCCCTGAACTCCGCCCTCTGGTGCCATTAGATGGGGGGCGATTCGCGACCTCAGACCTCAATGATCTGTACAGACGGGTCATTAACAGAAACAATCGCTTGATTCGCCTTCAGGAATTGCGGGCACCGGACATCATTATCCGCAATGAAAAACGTATGCTCCAAGAGGCGGTTGATGCCCTTTTTGATAACGGGCGTCGTGGCCGTGCTCTGCGCGGACCTAACAAGCGTCCCTTGAAGTCATTAAGTGATATGCTCAAAGGGAAACAAGGGCGTTTCCGTCAAAATCTTTTAGGGAAGCGGGTGGATTATTCAGGGCGCTCCGTCATTGTGGTGGGCCCTGAGCTCAAATTGCACCAGTGCGGCCTTCCGAAGAAGATGGCCTTAGAACTCTTCAAACCCTTTATCTACCATAAGTTAGAAGAGAGGGGGCACGTCAACACCATTAAGAGTGCCAAGAAAATGGTAGAAAAGGATCGTCCAGAGGTCTGGGATGCTCTGGATGAAATCATCAGAGAGTATCCAGTGCTTCTGAATCGGGCTCCTACGCTGCACCGTTTAGGGATCCAGGCTTTTGAGCCTGTCTTAGTGGAAGGTAAAGCCATTCGTATTCACCCGTTGGTCTGTGCGGCTTTTAACGCCGATTTCGATGGTGATCAAATGGCTGTTCATGTGCCGTTATCAGTCGAGGCGCAGGTTGAAGCCAAGACCTTGATGCTTTCCGTAAACAACATTTTATCTGCGGCGCATGGTAAGCCATTAGCAGTGCCGAGCCAAGACATTATTCTGGGTTGCTACTATCTCACGAAAGAACGCGGCGGAGCGAGAGGCGAAGGCAAGCTTTTTGCGAATCACCAAGAAGTCCGTGTCGCATATGACACGGGGGAAGTTGGGTTGCAGGCGCGTGTGCGGGTGCGCATGGGTGGCGAAGTCATTGCTACGACCGTTGGACGTATTCTGATCAGCGAAATTTTGCCTCCTGAAATACACTTCAGCCGTGTGAACCGCCAGATGGACAAAGGCGCCTTGACCGATTTGGTGGCAGAGTGTTATCAGCGTGTTGGTAAAGAGCGTACCGTACAACTTCTGGAAGATCTGAAGGCATTGGGTTTCTCTTATGCTACCCAATCAGGGATGTCTATCGGTATTGATGACATGCACATTCCTGTCATGAAAGAATCCCTTGTGGAAGAGGCACGACGGGCTGTTATTGATGTCGAGAACCAATACCGAGAAGGGCTCATCACTAACGGCGAGCGTTATAATAAAATTGTCGATATCTGGGCGCAAGTGACCGAGCAAGTCTCGAACGAAATGTTCAAAGAGTTAGAACGAGAAGATGCTGACGTCATGCATGGGAAGAACGGAAATGGCGCGCGTCATGATTTCAACCCGATCTATGTCATGGCCAACTCTGGAGCACGTGGTGGCTTACAACAGATCCGCCAGCTTGCTGGCATGCGCGGTCTCATGGCAAAGCCGAGCGGTGAAATCATGGAAACGCCTATCACGGCAAATTTCCGGGAAGGGCTGAGTGTTTTACAGTATTTTATCTCAACACATGGTGCCCGGAAGGGCCTTGCCGATACGGCCCTGAAGACAGCGAATTCCGGATATCTGACACGCAGACTTGTTGATGTTGCCCAAGATATTATTGTCCTCAAACAAGATTGTGGTACCCACAATGGTATTACGGCGACAGCCCTTGTGCAAAGCGGTGAGATCATCGAGTCCCTCGGAGAACGTATCCTGGGGCGTGTGGCTGTCGAAGATGTTATTGATTCATACAGTGGTGAAACACTCGTCGCACGTAACGCTATCATTGATGAAGCGGCTGTGGAGCGCCTGGAGAACGCTGGTACTGAGCGTATCGAAATCCGTTCGGTGCTTACGTGTGACCTAGAAACTGGTGTCTGTGCGATGTGCTACGGCCGGAACCTCGCAACAGGCGCTTTGGTTGAAATTGGGGAAGCGATTGGTGTTATTGCCGCCCAGTCCATTGGTGAGCCTGGTACACAGCTGACGATGCGGACCTTTCATATCGGTGGGACGGCGAGTCGGCAAGTCGAGCAGAGCACCTTGCAAGCAAAAAATAGCGGTATTGTTCGCTATCAAAACATGCGTACGGTGCACAGCCGCGATGGTTCTATTGTCGTCATGAATCGCAACGGGACTTTAGTGATTCAGGATGAGCAAGGACGAGAAAAAGAGCGGTATCAGATTGTCTATGGAGCACGCCTTAAAGTCAAAGAGGGCCAGAAGATTGAGCGTGGCGAAAAGTTGGTAGAATGGGATCCGTATACGCTGTCAATTCTGGCGGAGGTCCCTGGGCGTGTTGCCTACGGAGATATTGTTGAAGGCGTGACAGTGCAGGAGGAAGTGGACGAGCAAACGGGTCTTTCACAGAAAGTGATTATTGATCACCATGACGAGAAACGGCAGCCTCGCATTTCTATCAAGGACGAAAGTAATGTGACGGTTGGACGATATTTGCTGCCTGCAGGAGCGCATATCTCTGTTGTAGAGGGCGAAAGCCTATCGGCAGGTGATGCGATTGCTAAAATCCCACGAGAAACGACCAAGACGAAAGATATTACGGGGGGCTTGCCACGCGTCGCAGAGCTTTTCGAAGCCCGAAAACCTAAGGAACAAGCCATCATCTCTGAGATTGATGGGGTGGTGAAGTTTGGTGGTTTTCAGCGGGGCGCTCGTAAAGTGCTTGTGACGGCGGAAAGCGGTGAAGAACGCGAATATCTGATACCGCGTGGGAAATATGTGAATGTCCACGAAGGCGATCGTGTCCGGGCTGGGGAGCCTTTGATGGACGGTGCAGCGAATCCGCATGATATCTTGGATATTCTCGGCGAGAAAGAGTTGCAAAGATATCTCGTCAATGAGATTCAAGAAGTGTATCGGCTCCAAGGTGTGCAAATCAATGACAAGCATATCGAAGTCATTGTGAAACAGATGCTGAAGCGAGTTGTTGTCGAGGAGCCTGGAGATACTGATTTCCTCGTTGGTGAGCAAGTCGCTAAAACGATTTTCGCCCGCCGTAACCAGGCTGTGATGCAAGAGGGCGGGGCGCCTGCGCGTGGGAGACCTATCTTATTAGGTATCACGAAGTCATCTCTGAGCACAGAAAGTTTTATTTCTGCAGCCTCCTTTCAAGAAACAACTCGTGTGCTGACCCAGGCTGCTGTCAGCGGCATGATTGATCGCTTAAGAGGTCTCAAAGAAAATGTCATTATGGGACGTATCATCCCAGCAGGTACAGGGATTGTCCAGCATCAAGAGAGCCTGGTTGAATTGTATGATGGCGTCCACTCTCAGCCACGTGTGACGTCACCGTCTGAGCTCTTAGAGGATGAGACTTCAGAGGCCGCAGAGGACCTGCTCTCTATGGCAGGTAGTCTGGGGGCGGAGTCGTACGGGAATCCCTTGACAGCATAACAGGATACGTGATAAATATATCGCTTCCTGACTTTAGCGAAAGGTTAGCAATGCCTACAATTCAGCAACTTGTCCATAAAGGTAGGAAGCGTACTAAGAGAAAAACGTCAAGTCCTGCGCTGCGAGCCAATCCCCAAAAACGTGGGGTATGTACCAGAGTGTATACATCAACGCCTAAAAAACCTAATTCCGCGTTACGGAAGGTTGCTCGCGTCCGCTTAACGAACGGTGTTGAGGTAACGGCATATATTCCTGGTGTAGGCCATAACTTGCAGGAGCACGCTATCGTGATGATCCGTGGAGGACGCGTCAAGGATCTTCCCGGAGTGCGTTATCATATCATCCGAGGCACCTTGGATACCATGGGCGTGCAGAACCGCAAGAAAAGTCGGTCGAAATATGGAGCGAAAAAATCCTAACGTGCAGAGTGTCTTTTTGAGCTGTTGTGCGGTTGTTCGATACTGGGTGGAGGAAATATATGCCGCGTAGAAAAATCGTGGCGAAACGGCCCGTGCAGCCAGACTCCAAATATGGAGATCTGTTTATTACGCGCTGTGTCAACGTGCTGATGAAGCAGGGCAAGAAAAGTGTGGCCGAGCACATTATGTATGGCGCTCTAGAGATTGTCCGCGAACGGACAGGAGAAGATCCTCTTAAAGTGTTTAGGCAGGCTGTTGACAACGTCAAACCGATTCTTGAAGTGCGGTCTCGCCGGGTGGGCGGTTCGACGTATCAAATTCCAGTAGACGTTCCGCCAGATAGGCGCATTGCTTTAAGTATGCGCTGGATCGTGGGGAGTGCTCGCTCCAGAGGCGAGCGGGGGATGATGCGTCGTTTAGCCGCAGAGCTTGTCGATGCGTATAACAATGCTGGGAGTGCCGTCAAGAAGAGAGAAGATACGCATCGCATGGCAGAGGCGAACAAGGCTTTCGCGCACTATCGTTGGTAATTACTGCCTGCCCTGCTTCTCCATTGGCCGCCTGCTCTTTTTTCCTTCCCCGTTGATATCAGGTCCTTCAGGTTTGTATGGAAGGGGGCACGACGATGTGCCCTCCAAGGCTAGCTCTTGCGTTATAACGAAGTGAGGATGTTGTGCCACGTTTAGTATCCATCGAGAAGATGCGGAATATCGGCATCATCGCGCATATCGATGCAGGAAAAACCACGACCACTGAACGCATCCTGTATTACACAGGAAAGTCGCATCGTATGGGAGAGGTGCACGAAGGTGCTGCGACTATGGACTGGATGGTCCAAGAGCAGGAGCGTGGTATTACGATCACTTCAGCCGCAACGACCTGCTTTTGGCGCGAGCATCTCATTAATATTATTGACACTCCTGGTCATGTAGACTTCACTGCTGAAGTGGAACGTAGTTTGCGTGTCTTGGACGGAGCCGTAGGGCTTTTTTGTGCTGTAGGTGGTGTGCAGCCTCAGTCGGAAACAGTCTGGCGCCAGGCTGAGAAGTATCACGTACCTCGCATTGCTTTCGTCAATAAACTTGATCGCTCCGGCGCTGACTTCTTTCGGACCGTTGAGATGATGCGCGAACGATTGGGAGCCCACCCGCTCATTCTACAATTACCTCTAGGCATGGAAGAAAATTTTCAGGGGATCATCGACTTGCTGAGCATGCAGGCGGTGATTTATGAGGATGATTCCCTTGGATCGACTTTCCGTATCGCTGACATTCCTGCTGCTTCTTTCGATATAGCTCAAGAATATCGTACACGTCTTGTAGAAGAGCTGGCAGAAGTTGATGAAGAGCTGATGGAGAAATATCTTGATGACGAAACGCTTTCTCCAGAATTGTTGATCCAAGCAGTCCGCCGTGGGACAATCAGCAATCAGATAACCCCTGTGTTGTGCGGCGCTGCCTTCCGGAATAAGGGAGTGCAACCTCTACTCGACGGTATCATTGACTATTTGCCTTCGCCTGTGGACGTCCCACCCATTATTGGTATTGAAGCTAAATCAGACCAGTCAGTGCCCCGCCCCGCTGCCGATGACGAGCCTTTTGCAGCTCTTGCTTTTAAAGTGATGGTCGATCCCTATGTTGGGCATCTCGTTTTTGTACGAGTGTACTCTGGTGTCTTAGAAGCTGGCTCCTATGTCCACAATTCATCGCGAGACAGGCGGGAGCGTATTGGACGTATCGTGCGTATGCACGCCAATAAGCGCGAAGACGTGAAAGAAATACGCGCCGGTGATATTGGGGCTGTTGTTGGGCTGAAGCATAGCATGACCGGCGATACCCTTTGTGATGGAGAGCGCTCCATTCTCCTTGAATCGATGACATTCCCCGCTCCAGTCATGGCGGTCGCCATTGAACCCAAAACGAAAGCGGACGCTGACAAGCTCTCTGTCTCCCTCCAGAAGATGTCCCAAGAAGATCCGACGTTTCATGTCAGTACAGATGACGAAACAGGGCAAACAATTATTGCTGGTATGGGTGAGCTGCACCTTGAAATTCTTGTAGATCGCCTAGGGCGAGAATTTCAAGTTGCGGCAAACGTATCACGCCCGCAAGTGGCTTATAAAGAATCGATTCGGCAGGCTGCCGAAGGCGAAGGTAAGTTCATACGCCAAAGTGGTGGGCGGGGCCAGTATGGTCATGTAAAACTCCAGATAGCTCCTTTGCCCCGTGGAGAAGGCTTCGTTTTTCATAATGCCGTGGTGGGAGGCGTGATCCCAAGGGAATACATCTCAGCAGTGGAAGCAGGAGTGGTGGAGGCCATGCAACATGGTATTGTCGCTGGCTATCCTGTTGTCGATGTCAAAGTCTCCGTCTACGATGGTTCCTATCACGAAGTGGACTCTTCAGAGCTTGCTTTTAAAATTGCAGCTTCTATGGCATTTAAGGAGATTGCAAAGAAGGCGAGTCCATCTATTCTTGAACCGGTTATGGCTGTCGAA
>Ga0194121_10008342_pt1 | contig 13162 bp, 14 predicted proteins | sample TA2MahCa50mmetaG_FD_148609 | JGI IMG/M metagenome (GOLD analysis project Ga0194121, IMG submission 148609) | Freshwater microbial communities from Lake Tanganyika, Tanzania - TA2015020 Mahale Deep Cast 50m | ecosystem: Environmental > Aquatic > Freshwater > Lake | place: Tanzania: Lake... | reverse complement strand
AGGCAGGGCTTCTGCCGGCTCAGATCTTGCAGCGCCAGCTCACCCCCTTGGTCATACAACTCCTGGAACCGGTAAAAGCTGTCTCGCGAGTAGCCCCGCAACTTGCAGGCTTCAGACACGTTGCCCAACCGTTCGGCCAGTTTCAAAAGCCCCAGCTTGTTCTTGGTGATCTTCTCCGAGCTTGTCATCTGACATCACTCCTTTCAATAAGCCAAAGATAAGGAAGTGTCCGATTAGGTCCTAACTAGTGCAACTTTACCGGCATCTCTTCCGCGGCAGTCTCCCGCTCGATCTCCTGCCGGTCCAGCTCGCGCACGCGCTGCTGCGCCTCCGAGAGCACCAGGGTCCCGCCCGCAAAGGGGACGTCGATTACCGAAGGAGGACCCCCAGATTGTCGCCCCATTGCTTCATCTCGCGGCGGTTGCACCGGTATACCGGCACCTGGTCGCGCACCGCCTGCTCAAGGGATCTGAGGAGAAACTCACACCGATAACCCCGCTGCACTCCCCCGGAACTCAAGTCATAGGTATAAAAGGAGTTCTCCTACAGATTCACCAGGGCGACGCCGCACCCGGCAAAGGAAACCAGCTGTCTGCGATTTAGGTGCAGGACCTCAATCACCCTGAGCCAGTCCTCCTGGGCGCCCATCTGCAACACCTCGCTGCGCACCCGCTGCACTGCCAGATCGACCCGTATAGCCTCAACCTCTGCCGACAGCGCGGATCACTCGTCCATAGACCCCTCCCTCTTGTGCTTCCGGCCCGGAAACGGCCATGGCGGCTAAGATAGCACAGCGCCCCCCGCCGCCAAAGGCCAATATCCCATGGACGGACGGTTAAACAATTGTTACATTGGGACAAACCCCTACCCCAACCCCGAGCCCTGACACCTATGGACCAGCCTTCCGCCCCCCACCGCGAGCACCACCACCACCTCCACCTGCCCGACAAGGAAACGGTGCGCCGCGACTTCATCCGCACCCTCTTCACCAGCGGTTTCCTGGTGTGGATCGGGGCCTTCATCTATCCGGTGTACCGCTACCTCAAACCCCGCGAGGAAGAGGACACCACCAACGCGGTGCAGTCGATCATCGCCGGCAAGACCGGCGATTTCGCCAGCACCCGTGCCAAGCTGGTCAAGTTCGGCTCCAAGCCGGTGCTGCTGCTCAAGAACGACCAGGGGGAGATCGTCGCTCTGGGCGCCACCTGCAAACACCTGGGCTGCACGGTGCAGTACGTCGCCGCTAAGAACCACATCTTCTGCGGCTGCCACGGCGGGGTCTACGACCTGACCGGCAAGAACATCTCCGGCCCGCCCCCGGCGCCCCTCGACAAGTACAAAGTCGCCATCGAGGGCGAAGACGTCATCGTCTCCAGGGCCTGACCATGTCGCATACCCACGACCCCAACGACCCCAATACCGCCTTCCTTCCCGAGGCGGTGCGCCGGCGCTACGACCTGGGCTGGATCATCGAGTTCTTCAAGCACAAACAGGTCCCGGTGCACCGCCACTCGGTCTGGTACTACACCGGGGGCATCGCCCTGTTTCTCTTCATCGTGCAGATCGTCACCGGGGTGCTGCTAATGGTCCACTACAACCCCGGCCAGGCCCACGCCAGCGTCCAGGCAATTATGTCCCAGGTCGATTTCGGCTGGCTGATCCGCTCCACCCATTCCTGGGCGGCCAACCTCATGGTGCTGGTGGCCTTCATCCACATGTTCAGCTGCTTCTTCATGAAGTCCTACAAGTACCCCCGCGAGATGACCTGGATCACCGGCTTCGTGCTGCTGGCCCTGTGTATGGCCTTTGGCTTCAGCGGCTACCTGCTGCCCTGGGACCAGTTGGCCTTCTTCGCCACCCAGATCGGGGTCAAGAGCAGCGAGGTCATGCCCGTCTTCGGCGGCTTCATGGCCGACATGATGCGCGGCGGCAAGGAACTGGGGGTGCAGACCATCGAGCGCTTCTACGCCCTGCACGTCTGGGTATTGCCGCTGATGTTCTTCGGGGTGCTGGGCCTGCACGTCTTCTTCATCCAAATCCAGGGGCTGCACGAGCCGGATTTCTTCGAGAAACAGCCCCCTGAAAAGAAGCGGTACATGCGCTTCTTCCCCGACTTTGCCATCAAGGACGTATACGTCTGGCTGCTGGTGATGAACTTCCTGGGCCTGCTGGCTGTGATGTTCCCCTGGGAACTCGGCGAGGAGGCCGACCCGCTGGCTCCGGCCCCGGCCGACATCAAGCCCGAGTGGTACTTCCTGGCCATGTTCCAACTGCTCAAGCTCTTCCCGGCCGAGGTCGGCCCCATCACCGGCGAGTTGCTGGGCATGTCCCTCTTTGGTCTGGTGGGGCTGCTGTGGGCGCTGGTGCCCTTCATCGACTCTGAGCATGCGCCGGCCTGGCGTTCCCGCGGGGCCTTCTACTTCGGCATCGCCCTGCTGGCGGGGATGATCGTCTTCACTATCTGGGGGTACTATTCCTGATGCTCGAATTTCCCGTCTGGAACGTGCGCGCCGCCGGCGGCGGCTGGGTGATCGGCGTCATCGCCATCTTCCACGTCTTCGTGGCCCAGTTCGCCATCGGCAGCGGCCTGTACCTGGCCATCACCGAGACCCTGGCCGTGCGGCGCAACGACCAGCCGGTGCTCGCCTTCCTGCGCAGCTACTCCAACTTCATCATGCTGCTGACCACCGTCTTCGGCGCTCTCAGCGGGGTGGGTATCTGGTTCGCCATCGGCAACGTCAACCCCACCGGGGTCTCGGCGCTGATCCACAACTTCATGTTCTTCTGGGCCATCGAGTGGGTGGTCTTCCTGGTCGAGATCGCGATCGCCTTCTTCTATTACTACTCCTGGGGCAAGGTTTCCCAGCGCTTCCACCTGCAGCTTGCCTGGCTCTACTACGGCATCGCCTTCCTCTCCCTGGTGGTCATCAACGGCATCCTGACCTTCATGCTCACCCCAGGCGACTGGATTCACACCCGCAACATCTGGGACGCCTTCTTCAACCCCTCCTACGTGCCTTCGGTGATCGTGCGCACCGCCATCACCTGCTCCCTGGCCGGCCTCTTCTCCATCGTCGTCTGCGCCCGAATCAAGGAAGAGGGGCTGCGGGTGCGCATGCTCCACTACTCGGCCAAGTGGCTGATGCCCTCCTTCTTTCTGCTGCCCGTCTTCCTCTACTGGTACTTCACCACCCTGCCGCCGGCGGTGGCGACCCTGGTGCAGAACGGCATCGACAACATCGGCGCCGGCAACCTCTCGGTGCTGACCCGGCTGCTGCTGTTGATCATGCTGCTGTCGGTGACCATCTACGTGGTCAGCCTGCTGGGGCCCTTCTTCAACCCCCGCAGCTTTTCCTTCGGCTTTGGCCTGGCCATCCTGGCCCTGGGGCTGGTGGTGACCGGAGCCACCGAGAGCGTGCGCGAGATGCTGCGCAAGCCCTACGTCATCTACGACTACCTCTACGTCAACGGCGCCCTCAAGACTGTGGCCGCCGACTCCAGTCGCTACGGCATCCTGCGCCAGAACAAGTGGATCCCCGAGAGGAGCATCACTGACGAGAACCGCCTGGTGGTGGGCGAGCAGATCTTCCGCGTCCAGTGCCTCAGCTGCCACACCCCCAGCGGGTACCGCTCGATGACCGACCTGGCCCAGGGCTGGGACCGGGAGTTCATCTACAATCGGATCGCCAGCCTGCAGGCCACCAACCTGATGCCCCCCTTCATGGGGGAGGACGATGAGCGCCGCGCCCTGGCCGAGTACATCGGCGACGTCGTCGGCGCGCCCCCTTCCTCGCTGACCGCGGCCAACCAATAGCCTATGGACCTGCCCATCCCCAGCCCCGATCCCATCCCGGTCCCCGGCGAGATCGGCCTCATCCTCTTTCTCCTCTACCTGACCTTCTTCGTCCACGTAGTGTTGATGAACACCCTGCTGGGCGGCCTGGTCCTGACCCTGGTCTCCGAGGTGATCTCCCGCCGCGGGAGCAGCCCCGAGAGCCGCCACCGCCACGAGCACCTGGCCGAGAAACTGGCCCATATCCTGCCCTTCGTCGTCTCCCTGACCGTCACCTTTGGCATCGCCCCCCTGCTCTTCGTGCAGGGCATCTACGGGCAGTTCTTCTACACCTCCTCGGTGCTGATGGCCTGGGTCTGGCTGGGGGTGCTGCTGCTGATCCTGATCGGCTACTACAGCCTCTATCTCTACACCCGTGGCTTCGCCCGCTTCGCCCGCCGCCGCTACTGGTTCATCGGCCTCAGCACGGTGATGTTCCTGACCGTGGCCTTCATCTACGTCAACAACCTGACCCTGATGCAGACCCCCCAGAAGTGGCTGGCCATCTACACCCATACCAAGGGCTCGGGCTGGCACTGGAACCTCGACGAGGCCACCCTCTGGCCGCGCTATCTGCACTTCGCCCTAGCGGCGGTGGCGGTGGCCGGCATGGTGGTGCTGGGCCTGGGGCTGCGGGAAAAGGAGGAGGAGCGCGGCCGCTTCATGCGCCGCTGGGGGGGGAACTGGTTCCTAGCGGCCACCATCCTGCAGATCGGCGTGGGCCTGTGGTTCTACTACGCGGTGCCCGCCCACCTGCGGGCCATCTTCCTGGAGCAGGAGGGGCCGGCCCGCACCCTCTTCATCAGCGCCCACGTCCTCTTCACCCTCGGCTCGCTGTGCATCGGGCTGGCCGCCTACGGCCGGGCTGGCGCCCGGACGGGCTGGGCGGGAATCGCGATGATCCTGGTGGGGATCGCCGAAAAAATCATCAACCGCGACCAGTTGCGCCAGGCGTACCTGCGCGACGTGGGCTGGAGCTTCGAGGCGCTCCCCACCGCGCCCCAGCACGACGTCATCGCCCTGTTTTTCATCTTTCTGGTCGCCGGCCTGGGTCTGCTCCTCTGGGTGATGTTCAAGTACCGCCGCGAGACCTCGTCGCCTTCATAGCCCGGCGGCGATCTCCCCCAGCCCCTCGGCGTACTGGCGCATCACCCCTTCGGCGTCGTGGGGCTGGCCGCGCTGGTGGATCACCTCCACGGACAGGTACCCTTCATAGCCCGCCCCCGCCAGCAGCGCCAGCGCGCCGGCGTGGTCGATGATTCCCTCCCCCAGCGGCAAAATCTGCATCCGGCCCGCCTCGTCATAGGCCCCGTCGTGGGCGTGCAAGTACTCGGTGTACTGCCCCAGCACCAGCATGGTCTCCGCCGGCTTCTCCATCAGCCGTTGCGGGTGCATGAAGTCCCACAGCACCCGGAGCCGGGGATGGGCCACCCTTTCCACCACCGCCCGCACCGGCGCGGCAGCGCTCCAGTCATCATGGGTCTCCAACAGCAGGGTCACCCCCCGGGCCTCGGCCTGTTCAAGCAGGGGCCGGTAGCCCTCGGCCGTGTATTCGACTATCCGCTCCAGCTCCTGGTCCCGGGCCCGCGGTCCGCCAAAGGTGCGCACCCAGGGGCAGCCCAGGTCCCCGGCCAGGTCGATATACCGTTTGAGATCCTCCACATGCCTGCCCCTTTCGGCCGGGTCCGGGGTGGCCAGCCGCGCCCCGGTAGCGAGACAGGAAAAGGCCAGCCCCTCGCCCTCCAGCCTCGCCCGCACCTCCTGCCGCCCGACCGGGCTCAGCCCCAACTCGATGCCGCAGGCATGCCCCCACTCCACCCGCGGCTCCAGCCCCTGGTACCCATGCCGCCGCATGGCCGCGGCGATGGTTTCCAGGTCCCAGTCCGGGCACACGCTGCTCATGACCGCCAGCTTGAACATGACCTCCAACTCCCGAAGGGGATGGATATTCCCGGATTTTTGCTTATAATAGATAGGTTTCTCCACCTCTTGGAAGGACCGCCATGATCCTCACCACCACTCCCAATCTCGATGGCCGGCGCATCCGCGAGTACCGGGGCATCGTCACCGGCGAAGCCATCATGGGCGCCAACCTCTTCCGCGACTTCTTCGCCGGCATCCGCGACATCGTCGGCGGCCGCTCGGCGGCCTACGAAAAGGAGTTGGACCGCGCCCGCCAGCTCGCCATGGAAGAGCTGACGGAGCGGGCCAATCAGCTCGGAGCCGATGCCGTGGTCGGCATCGACCTGGACTACGAGGTCATCGGCCAGGCCGGCAGTATGCTGATGGTCAGCGTCAGCGGCACGGCCGTCACCCTCGAATGACCGGCAACCCACAGGACAGACCATGAAAAAGCTGCCGCTCAAGGTTCCCAACTTCATCGTCCTCACCTTCACGCCCATCCTGGCCCTCCTCTTCGTGCCCTGGTACGGCTTTACCGTCGGCTTCGACGGCTTTGAACTGGCGGTCTTCGCCTTCTACATGGTCGCCACCGGCCTGGCCATCACCGCCGGCTACCACCGCCTGTGGTCCCACCGCGCCTACGAGGCCCACTGGAGCGTGCGCCTATGGCACGCTGTCTGGGGCGCCTGCGCCATGCAGAACAGCATCCTCCACTGGTGCGCCGACCACCGCCAGCACCACCGCTTCGTCGATGACAACGACCGCGACCCCTATTCGGCCCCCAGGGGCTTCTGGCACTCCCACATGGGCTGGATCATCCGCAAGCAGAACATCTACACCGACGACTTTGCCAACGTCAAGGACCTGCAGCGCGATCCCATCGTGATCTGGCAGAACAAGTACTATATCCCCCTGACCGTGGCCACCAACGTCGGGGTGCCCCTGGCCCTGGGCTGGTGGCACGGGGCCCTGTGGGGCACCCTGCTCCTGGCCGGCCTGCTGCGCCTGGTGCTCAACCACCACTTCACCTTCTTCATCAACTCCCTGGCCCACATGTGGGGCCGCCAGACCTACACCGACATCAACACCGCCCGCGACAATGGCCTCATCGCCATCCTGACTTATGGCGAGGGCTACCACAACTACCACCACCTCTTCCAGTGGGACTATCGCAACGGGGTGCGCTGGTGGCAGTTCGACCCCACCAAGTGGGTGATTCGCCTCTGCGCCTGGCTGGGCCTGGCCACCCAGTTGCGCCGGCCCCCGGCCCACCAGATCGAGAAGGCCAGGGTCTCCATGCAGCTCAAGCGGGCCCTGGCGCACCTGGAACACGCCCCCGAGCCGGACGCCTGGCGCACCCGCCTGGAGGAGGCCCACCGCCAATTCCTGGTCGCCCTAGACGAGTTCAGCCGCTTCAGACAGGAGCTGGTCCTGGCCAAGGAGAAGCTCCAGCAGCAGCTAGACCGGGACCGGCAGGAAATGAAGAAGCGCTACGCCGAACTCCGGACCGAACTGGCCCGCCGCCGCCAGGCGTGGCGCCAGTTGCTGGCCGAACTCTCCGGCCTGGAGCTGGCCCGGGCCTGAGGCTCTACTGGGCGATGGCGAAGGTGGCCTGCACCACCGCAGTGATCTCCTTGTCGATGGAGGTCGCGTCGTTGACCCCGTAGTCGGCGACGACGTTGGAGTAGCGCGGCGTGATCTGCAGTACCCCCATCCGCGCCGTGCGCATCACCCCTAACTCGCAGTCGGCGGCCGCGGCGATCTTCTGCGCCCTGGTCATGGCGTCCTGGGCAGCCAGGGCCTGGATCTCCACCTTGATTTCGGGCAGCCTGGAGTAGAAGTACTCCGGTGGCTCCACCGCCACCGACACCCCCCTCTCCACCAGCGAGGCCAGTTCCAGGGAGATGACCTCGATCAGCCGCACCTCCGGCGACTGGATTTCGAAGCGCTGGTACGAGGTGTATTTGAGCACCCTGCCGGTGTCGCGGCCGTGCTGGTCGTATTCGGCGATCGCGTTCTGGGCGATGGGGAAGAACCTGACCAGGTCGGCGGGAAACCCCTTGCCTGCCAGATACGCCAGCAGCGCCGGCTTCTGCCGCTCCAGTTCCTGGAAGGCCGCCCCGGCGCTCCCGGCCTCGGCGCTGAGGGCCCCGCGCAGAAACCCCAGGTCCGAGACGATCTCCTTCTTGGCCGAGCCCACCACGCTGATGGTCTGCTGGTTCTCGCGCCAGGTGCGGGTGACTACCGCGGCGGCGGCCACCAGGCCCAGGCCCAGCAGCAGCGCGGGAAAAACGTACTGGTTCTTCATCACCTGCTCCTTGGCTTCAAGATTGGGCTCCTGGGGCCGGGACCGGTCCGGCAGAGAGCACCAGGCTGCCCAGCAGACCCATGCCCAGGACAAAAAAGAACCACAGCGCCAGCACCGCGAAGACCGCTTTCTTGACCGGCACCTGCGCCACCGCCGCCAGGCCCAGGCCCAGCACCACCCCCTGCCATAGGTCCAAGAGGTTGATGGCCATCAGGGTCTGCCCGGCCACGCTGCGCACCATGGACTCGGGCACCAGCAGGCCCGGCCCGGTGTGCACCACCGGGTTCTGCCGGACCAGGATCAGGAGGGTGCGCAGCACCCACTCCACGGCGATGATCAGCGAGGCGTAGCCCTTGACCACCAGTAACGAGCGATAGCTGACCTCGCGGGAGAAGACGAGCCGGGCCAGCAGCCAGAGGATGCCGCCCACCAGTACCAGGGAACTGAAGGTGCCGACCACCACCCGCGTCCACGCCTTTTCCCGCTCCTCGGCCAGCGTGCCCAGGTGTTCCTGGCGCTTCTCCTCGCTGAGGGACTGGAGGTACTCCTGGTTGACGGGGGCCGCCGGATCGTAGACCAGGTCGCGGGTCAGGAAGTGGGAGAGAATGCCCACCAGGCAGACGATGGCCACCGGCGCGAACCAGTCCCGCCAGTCGGGGTCCTCGCCCAGGGCCGCGAAGCTCTGACGAGGGGCCCAGAAGACGCGCAGCAGCCGGTCGGCCAGGCTGAGGGAGGTATCGGTTTGAGGAAGGGCAGGGCCTTGCACGAGACGCCTCCGCGGGTATGGGGGAACAGCGGGCTTCATAATATACCACCGGCCGGAGCCGCGACAAGCCGCCTTTCCCCAGCGGAGAGCCAGTTGCGTGATTCGCCTTTGGCCTTAAATTCGGTCTAGCCTCTGTCCCCGTGGAGCTATGCGCCCGATCCTGCTCAAGATCCACCTCTACGCCGGCCTGCTCTGTGCAAGCTATCTGATCCTCTTCGGGGTCAGCTCCCTCAACTTCAACCACCACTTCGGCCAGCACGCCGCCCTCAAGGCCGAACGCCAGCGCGGCCTGCGCGCTCTGCCGGCCATCGCCGACGACCAGCTCCTGGCCGAGGCCCTGCGCGACACCCTCGGGCTGGTTGGCTGGACTCTGCCCTGGGAGACGGCCCGCTCCGAAACCGCCGACTCCCTCTACTTTCAATTCGGCGTCAGCCGCCCCGGCAAGGAGTACATCATCCGGGTGCAGTCGCCCAAGGAGGTGGTGCCCGTCGCCGACAACGACACCCTACCCCCATCCAGAAAATTCGCCCCCGTCCCAGCCCTGGCGGAGCCGGACCACCGCATCATCGTCGAGCAGACCTACACCGGGCTGTGGTCCGTCATCGGCGCCCTGCACGGCTTTAGCGGCCACATGCCGCGGGCCGGCTTCCTGCTGCGGGCCTGGTCCATCTACACGGAACTGTGCGTCTGGGTGGTGCTCTTCTCGATTATCTCGGGGACCTACTTGTGGACCGCCAAGACCAGCGAGCGCCTGGTGGGGTTCATCCTGCTGGGAGCCGGGGCCGGCGGCGGGCTGCTCCTTATGCTCTATATCTGGCTTTGGGGCTGACCATGCTCTACCAGCTCATCCGCCGCGTCCACCTCTACGCCGCCTTCTTTCTGCTCAGCTTTGTGCTGATGTACTTTGTCAGCGGCTACGTGATGATCCACGAGAACCTGCTGGAGAACCGCGACCCACAGAAGAAAACCCGCAACCTGGCCCTCAAGTACAAGGGCGAGAAGACAGCGGCAGCCTATGCCGCGTACTTGGAGCAGACCTTCGGTCTGGAGGGCAAACGCCAGCCCCCGCAAAAACGCGAGGACGGCAGTTGGCGCTTCGCCTATTTCCGGCCCGGCACCTCCTACGAGGCGGTGATCTCCGCAGCCGGGGACAGCGTGCGCATCACCGAATCGCGGGAAAACCTGCGCCGCACCCTGGTGGGGTTTCACCGAATGCACGGGTACGGGGGTGGCCTGCTTTACGATATCTGGGCGGTGTGTCATGATCTGGCCAGCGCCGCGCTTATCCTCTTCACCCTCAGCGGCATCTACCTCTGGTACAACCTCACCTCGCGCCACCTGCTCGGCTGGCTGCTGCTGCTGCTCAGCTTTGGCCTGACGGCGGCCACCATCGGCTACCTGCTCACCCTCCCCTGAGTCCCTTCCTCACGCCCTGGGCGGCCAGGCCCGGAACAGGTCGAGCTGCTCGCGCCGGTACCGCGCCCGCGTCTGCTCCGTCAGGTGGGGCGGCTCGTCCATGGTAGCGATGTTCTGCGACATCATCCAGAAGGGGCCGTACCCTACGTGCAGGGTCTTGCGGGTGCGCGGGGAACGGTTGACGAAACCCCCATGGCGCAGGTTCTCGGTGAATAGGATGCCGTCGCCGGCCTCCACCTCCAGCCCGATCATGCCCGGCTCGGCGTGCGGGTCGTTGCCGTAGGGCGAGGGCCGGTTGGTCTTGTGGGTGCCCGGCACCACGCAAAAGGCCCCTTCCCCGTTGCTGACCGGGTGGACAAAATAGATCATCCGCACCATCATCGCGTCGATGCCCTTGGCGTTGTGGCCGTAGCAGTACTTGTGGTCGATGGGGCCGCCCATGTGGGTGCCCGAATGGTTGCCGGTGTAGCGGACGCGCAGCTCGGAGTTGTTGACCGTGACCCGGCCCTGCACCACGGCGCGGATGTACTGCATGGTGCGGGGGTGGTCGGCCAAGAGGTCGAAGGCCGGGTCGGCGTTCCAGAAATCCTCGACGATCAGGGTTCTACCCTGTCCCTTTGCTCCCTGGACGTGGTAGCCCCGCTCGGGGTTGGCATGATACTCTGGCCCCCAGGCGCTCTGCTTGCGGGGGGGCAGGTCCAAGTGGCGCAGGGCGTGCTCCTCCAGCTCGTCGATGGCCCGGGCCAGACTGGCGACCTCCTCGCCGCTGAGCAGTTCTTTGATGACGATGTAGCCCTGCCGGTCAAACTCGTACTGCTCCTTCTCGTCCATGGCATTCCTTTCGGCGATGATCGCGCTTTCCGCAGATGCAGGATAAGACACGGGCGAAGGCACTGTCAAACGCTTGACAGCGGGGGCTGGGGGAGTGTTTTTGGGTAGGGCCTTTCAGGAGGGGTCTCTAAATGAAAATCGCCCTGCACCAGCTCACCACGCTCAACGCCGCGATGGAGGATGACCTCAGGGCCTACGCCAAGGCCGGCTTCAGCGCCTTTGAACTGCATTTGGGCAAGGCCAAGAAGTACTTGGAAACCCATTCCCTGCACGCCTTGCGCGACCTGGTGGGGGCTTCGGGCCTGCAGCCAGTGGGGGCCACCGGCCACGTGGTCAACGCCTTTGCCGGGGAGGAGGCCCAGCGCCAGAACCAGGCCGAGTTTCTCCAGACCCTCGAGATCATGGAGGCTCTGCGCTGTCCGCTGGTCGTCTTTGGGGGAGACGGCTCGGACGAGACGCCCGTGGCCGCCGACCAGAGCGAGGCGGGCCTGGCCGCCCGCGACCGGGCCTACGAGCAGGCCCTGGAGCGCTTCGCTGCCCGGGTGGGGCATCTGGCCGATCTGGCGGCTGAGCGCGGGATCAGCATGGCCCTGGAGATGAACTGGTGCCGGCTGTGCCGCTCGGTGAAGACCGCCGCCCGCGCCCTCGATTTGGTGGGGAAAGCCAACGTCGGTTTCCTCTTCGACGCCGCCCATTTCGCTGTTTCCCCCTCGCGCCTTTCGGACCTGGACCTGGTCAGGGGCCGCATCGTCTACGGCCACCTCGGCGACATGCGACCCTGCCCGCCCGAACTGACCAACGTCAACAACGACCGGGTCATCCCCGGTGAGGGGGCCCTGCCCCTGCGCGAGTGGTACCAGAAGATCCAAGCCTGTGGGTATAGCGGCTGGCACGCGGTGGAATTGTTCTGCCACGACCTGTGGCAGGAACCGGCCCTGCAGATCGCCCGCAAAGTGAAGGCCGGCTGTCAGCGGGTCTGGCCGCAAGCCCAGTTCTAGTATTGACAACTAGGGTCGGGCATTCTATTTTTGTGTTTCCGTATCAAGTTTCTTGGCCCGTTCGTCTAGAGGCCTAGGACGCCGGCCTCTCACGTCGGCAACACGGGTTCGAATCCCGTACGGGCTACCAGCTAACCTAGTCGGTAAAATTCTTGGTCCTATAAGGGCGTGAGTCTTCTTGCCAAAGAAACTCACGGCCTTCTTTTATGTCCCTCTCGACAACTGCAGGGCTGTGAAGTTGCGCCTGACTGGAGGGGGAGGTAAATTGGGACTACAATCGCTGGCTTAGCTCAACTCCCCCTTTAGCAATCTCTGCCAGGGCCATTGCCACTTTTTGGCCAGCTTGTCAATGCCTCGAGTGAGGTCCTGGAGTGTCTTGCCAGGCGTGCCGGCAACCGGGGTGACTATGACCACGCACGTTGAACTGAAGACTTCTCCAAAGCGCATCTCCACCGCAATCAAGTACGTAGATGAAAAAGGCGGCTTCGTGGCCGAGTGCCCGGAGGTCCGTACTGCCGGCCAGGGCGAGACCCGCCAAGGAGCCCTGGAAGATCGCCGCCAGGCCACCCGCGTTTTTTTGATGGACTTCCTTCCTCCGAAAGCCTCTTCGCTGGTTACTCAGTTCCACCTACATGCCTAAGCTACCCCGCGATCTAGCGGGTTGGCAGGTCATCCAGGCTTGGGAGCGATTGGGCTTTGTAGTCTTGCGCCAGGTCGGCAGCCACGTCAACATAAAGTAGGTCACGCCGGCCGGAGAGATTCCCGTCACCGTACCTCAGCACCGCAGCCTGAAGCCAGGCCTACTGCACGCCATTTTGCGCCAGGCCCAGGTAGATGTGGGGCAGTTGCCATAGCAGTTGTAGCGGGTAGACCCAGAACGAGTCCGAAGCGGATATGCACGAGGAAAGTACGCAAAGTGGTAGAAGAACTCCTATGATCCCGAAGCAGTCGGTTACGCTATGTCTTTTGGGTGCATGAGATCTTTTGTGTAAATGGCCATCCAAACCGACCCTTGGTACAACGAAGGAGGAATGCCGATGGCCCTTCGCAAAGGGTTGCTGGAGGAATTGATCAAAGACTGCAAGACCCCCGAAGATCTGCTGGGGAAG
>Ga0194121_10008341_pt1 | contig 13163 bp, 7 predicted proteins | sample TA2MahCa50mmetaG_FD_148609 | JGI IMG/M metagenome (GOLD analysis project Ga0194121, IMG submission 148609) | Freshwater microbial communities from Lake Tanganyika, Tanzania - TA2015020 Mahale Deep Cast 50m | ecosystem: Environmental > Aquatic > Freshwater > Lake | place: Tanzania: Lake... | reverse complement strand
AAGAAGAATAAGAAGAAAAAAATGGAGTGATATTGAAAGCAAACAACCCCATCATTGCATTAGACACGTTAAACGTGGAAAAGAGCACGCTGAAAATAACCATCAAGCAAGCCGATAACGCCAAACTACTCAATGGAATACAAGTGGAACTCTTTACGAAAGAAGGATTGTCCGTCGAAACACGCTACACCAACTCATTAGGAGTAACTATTTTCGAAAATGTGACGCAGGGAAGTTATTATGCGAGTGCAAGCGACCCCGCCGGAGAATTCGCCCTCACAACAAGTGAAACGATTTTGCTCGAAACCATTTCCGGAGAAAATGTGGAAATGAGCATGAAACGAGCCACGCAAGGAAACCTTATCGTGAGTGTCACGGACAAAGAAACAAACGTAAAATTGACGAATACTACGCTTAAACTCGTGCGAAAGAGCGACAACCAACTCCTCCAAACATATCTTACCAAAGAAGGAGAAAATGCTGCGTTGAGCGTAGATGAAAAAGGACCATTTTTACTATACGCCACGCACGCTGAATATTTGAGTGAGGTAAAAGAAATTACGAATGTAACTAATCAATCAACCATTTCATTTGCATTGGAAAAACTCACCGCACAAAACTCGGGAAGGGTATTGGTTCACGTCGTGGATGAGGAAGGAGTGCCCGTGGAAAACGCACAAGTGGTCATCTATGATGCCGCATCCAAATTCATTGCCCAACAATACGCCCCTAAATTAACAAATGCGAGTGGTGATGCATCATTTGTGGGAATTCAGAGCGGAAACTATTTTGCACGCGTCATGAAATATCCCGCAGCGCAGAGTGATTCCGCCAATTTCTCTAGCAAACTCAATGAATTAACCACCGTCAATACCGTACTAAAAGTAGGGACGGCCATTTTGCGCGTGCGAGTCATTGATGAGCAGAATCAACCCGTGCCATTCGCCAAAGTAACCTTTTTCACGGAAGGGGGGAGCGAATGCGCTCAAAACAAATGCGCCGTGGACGCGGATGTGTTGGGAGTCGCCTCCTACACATTCAAGGCGGACCGAAAAATATACGCACGTGTAACCAGCCCAGGATTCTTGAACTATACCACGTTAACGTATGCCCTCAAGCCGGGGTTGCCCATTACTATTCCCATTACGCTGCCACGAAGTATTAGTGGGAGCACGCCCAAAATCATTGTCAAAGAAATAGTGGACACTACTACTGGAACTACCGCGTTGCAATTAGACAAAGGAAAATCCTACCGATGGGTGTTCCAATTATACATCCCCGAAGAAGCAAATGGATTGCAAGAAGCCGGCGTCCACATGCGTGTGGGGGACGATGAACGTGTTGAGAGTGAAAACGCGTACATTCTCTCCACGATCGGGGCGCAAACTTCTAGTATGAGTGGAACCACTTTTCAATCCGATTTAGGATGGGGTGAAGACAAGAAAAACATCGTGAGCGGAGGAGAAAATGCCAAATGGACCCAACTCACGTGGAATAATCCCCAACCCGGAGTGTATGAAGGAGCGGTCCTATTTCACGTGGAAAGTAGTGCCGCATTATTGGAAACCATTCCACTCTATTATCGCGCGTGGGGAACATTAGGAAACACGTGGAGTCGCGATCCATACGATTTAGAATTAGGAGAAAATGAAGAAAGCGGGGGAAAAGAATCACTCTACGCAGACGTGTATACGAAAGTGTACACCGTGGGAAAACCCCTCGCGTGCGGGGATGCAGTGTGCTACGGAAGCGAACTATTGGAAAATTTAGACACGGGATTAATCACCAAAAAAGAACCATTTTCCACGATTGCGTTGAACGAATATAGGTATTCATTCGTCGTGAGTGGGGGAAGCGCGAATGGTTTGAGCGATGCACGCATACGAGTCATCACGCAGGGAGAAAGCGGGAGCCAATCCGGACCGGTCATTAATGCGTATACGTTTGAAAACGTCCCCGGAAATGTGGTGAGCGAAAGTGGAATTTCCACGCACAATGTGGACGGAGGAGGAAATGGATTAGGCGTGAGTGTGGGAACCATTTCATCCACGCAAACGGTGTTAGGAACCATTGACTTCGCCGCGTCCTCGGATACGAGTTCGGAAATGGTGGTCCAAATTATTTCAAGCGGAGATATAATTTTCGAACGAACAATAGCATTCGCCTCTTCGGGTTTTCAAAATTTAAGCATTTCAAGCAATCCTTCCGTAGCAAGAGCATTCGTCGCAGGAACATTTGATATTCACGTCACGGATGATCAAGGATTCGACGTGGCAGGAGCACGGGTGAGAGTCACCAAAATGGATTCGTCGCAAAACCAATTTGTGCTCGTGGAACAATACACGGATGTATTTGGACACACTATTATTCAAACACCCGCCTCCCTACTGGGGACACGATTTGTTATTGAAGCATCGAGAGGAAACGAATCGGCACCCATTCTTACCATTCCAGTTTCCTCCAACGTGGTAGAGTTTGACCCCGAAGAATTGTCCTTTATTTTAGACGCGGTGCCCAACGCGGACGCGTTCCTTCCATTCGATGTAAAAAATGTGGCGCAAGAAGAACTCACGCTTACAAACACATTTATCACGGGAGACTTTCAAGGACTATTATCATTAGACGATATGCAAAACTGGCTGAACCAGTATCATGGAAACACGCGACTGATTGCGGATACAACTAAAACAATCCAAATGAAAGCCAGTGCCCCCGAATCATTATTCCTTCTGAGCGGAAAAAATCTTTCCGGAAATTTAGTCATGCTATTTGAAAATGCCTCTGGAACCAGCACGTGGGTGCAAACCATCCCATTCACGATTACGTTGGCCATCCCCACACAGTGCGATGAAGAAGGAATCCAAGTCGCAGGATTCCCCACGAATGGAAGCACCCAACTCACCGCATTCGAGAACCGCGTAGAGAAATCATTCCAACTCGTGAACATGTGCACGGTCAATGGAAAAGCCGTGGATTTGCATGATTTGAAAGCCAAAATAACCTGGAGAAGCCAAGTCAATGGAAACGTGGAATTATCGCTGCGCTCTTCCCAAAATGGAGAAGAAGTATTGGAGGCATTGCATAATGGAACCTATTCACAACTTATTTCATTATTCTCCTCCGCGGAACAAACACCCTATGAGGGAGTGCTCACGTTTACTCCGCTTCCTAAACATGTGGGAGAAACAGCGGATTTCGCGATTACGTTGTCAGCAAGTGCAGGACAAGGAAACGAAACCGAAACAATCATTCAATCATTCGATGTCAAAATAAAAATTACAAATTATGAATCGTGCGTCAAATTTGATGTAGACACGCAGGGAGGGCTCGTGATAGAATCGGATAGCACCCAAGCCCAATTTTCAATTGACACCAGTGAATGCGGAGACGTTCCCGTGAACGTGTCGTTTTGCACGGGTGCAGGGAATCAAAATTGTTCCGGGGGAGCACCGCAAGGAAACATTTACTTATCACAATATGCCATCCAAAACTTGAAAGGAAACAAAACGATTCGCGTGGAACGAAAAACAAGCACGTTGCCGGGGACGTATGACATTACTGTAGACGCGTCCACGCCCGGAAACAATATGAGGAGAATTGCAGCACTTCCCTTGCGAGTGGAATCGAAAAACAATTACGCGTTTAGCGTGGAAAAAACAGCCTATTCTGTTGTGGGAAGAGATGCAATGGATTCAAGTGAAGTGGAAAATCGATTAGTTGCTGACCCCGTGCGCATCATCAAGCTCACAGGAATGTCCATTTCAGCCAACCCCATCCCCCTCGATGCCATTGATATTGTGTTGTCGGAAAACATTCAACCTTATTATCGTGCAAACTGGGCCATTGATAATCCCATACTCGAAAAAGACGGAGACGATTGGATAGAATCCGTGGGATTGACATTCACGAACACGAGTGGACATACCACTGGTTTGTCCGAATTTGGAGTCATGACCCTGCGAGCAACTGAACACATTCACCGAAATAGATCTGCCTATGAAAAAACACGCGAAGAAAAATTCCACATCAAAGTATCCACTCAGGATATGCGACCAGCCTATTACCCTGTGACATTTGATGGAGTAGCGTGTGAGTCTCCCAGCGGAGGTATTGGAGGCACGGGAGAAAATGCCCTGCCACGAGTCAATTTCACGTGGAATTGGAACGATAATACCGGAATTACTTGGGACGCGTGTGACGTGAGTAATCCTCGCGCGATATATTGTGACGCAACACAATTCAACATCATGATGCAAAAACGATTGAAAATGCTGGATAATTTTTTGGCCGCCAACCAGTATAATTTCGAATGTCCTGAAGAAATGGGAAGCCAGCCCGAATCGGAAGTATTCACGCGACTAGGGGCCGTGCCGAGCGGTTTCATTGGTTATCATTTGTACGGATACACGTTCCAGGGGCCTACTGTACTCTCCTTTTCTGGCACAATTGAAAATGCCACTCAACAAAATCAGGATGCCACCATGAATGTGCGACTGATTCCCCTTTCGGGAACGGCTGGGACAGCGTTAACGTGCGAGACAAGCGTGAGTGTTCCCGCGAATGGTTCGATTGCTGCACAGTGTGCTATATCCAATATTGCCGGAGGAAGATATTCGCTCGTGATTGATTTGCAAAGCACGACCACAAGCAATATTGCAGGGGTCATTACATCGAATGTGATTGACACGGATAGTTACACGCAAACATTTGGACAAACATGCGAAGGACTCATCAAGACGACCGCGTTGATTGGAAACAAACCCGGAATTAATCGCTGGATTGATAGAAATGACCCGCAGTTTGGACAAACGATTAATGACAATCCCATTTTTACCGCGGAAGTTCCCAACGTGGATGCGTTACGAAAACTCCTTCACTTTGACGCATACTTAATGACGGATGGATACACACATGATTTCGAAAATGATTTCAGAGACTTTTACTCATCCAACCAATTTGCCGACGCCCCCGCATGGTTCAAAGGAAGCGGGAACGGGGTTGCGGGAATGAATGCGTATTATGGGGATGATGACACCCTAACATTTTCGCAGAAATTTGTGAACACGTCAACGTTAACGCAGAGTGGAAAATACCGCGTGGATTTAGACATGACATTTAATGAAGAATGGAATATGCTGGATGCCAGCGGCTCCCCCGCGGCCACGCTGAAAGTAGTATTCCAACACGTGAGTCCACCCAATCCCATTTCTCCATTCTATTATTTGCCCTTTAATGGACGCATAGGAGAAAATGGAGGAGTGTTTGAGCGAATAGGATATGGATTAGAGTACGTGAGCGGGGAAAACACCCTTCTATTTGGAGAAAACGCTCCCCTATATGCGGGAGCGGGAAGCAGTGCCATGAGAAAAGTAAACGTGCAACCTGCCGCGACGTTGCAACAATTAAATAGTTTACCCAGCTCACGCGGGAATTTGTTGAGCGTGGACGCACAAACTAATTCATCGGATTATGCGATGCAATTTACTCCCACGCTGGCCACTCCATTAGTCATGAAAATCACTCAAACGGAAAGCGAAGTACCCTTTAGTGTATTTTATCAAATTGACCGCGCAAACACGCCCGTCAACACGGGAAACACATTCACGTATTGGGAAGGGGCGGGAAATTGTTACGATTATACGTCCGTTCCCGTGTGGGAGAAATTCAATTATTCTCCGGATAGAAAAGGAGTGAGCGAGGACAAGATAACCAATTATGCTAACGTGTATGCGATTGATTGGCCCCGCGCGATGAAAGGAGGAGATGAATATTTACGCACCATCGTGTACACGCCCGCAAATGAAAGTGTGAATGTGCGCGCACAAAGCGCTAATGTGAAGTTCTTCACCGCCAATTACGCCGCTCCATCCACGAGTCAACTAGCGGATGGGGTCATTAGTATGAGTGGAAACAACGTGTCTAATCCTATTCATACGATACACGACGTCTTTGAACTCGTGAAAAACCAACACGTGTGTGTGAGCAACTCCGGAAATCAAACGAGATTCTTCTGGAACCCCGCATCGGTGTACGCGCAACCGGGACAAGTGAATGTCAGCACATTCGTGAATGGATTAGTGGCCGGGCAAACGTGTTTAGGTCCCGCGAATTAATCCATCCAACCCTTTTCTTATACATAAGTTGGTTTGATTCTTTTTTATACTAGAAAAACCCTTTTCGCGCATGCTGCCCGTGTATGTGGTGTTATTTCAATTAGGCTCCATCTTCTCGGACTTTGAAATAATCATGAAGATTGCGGGATTGTTATTCATCGTATCATTCGTGAGGCAGCACATTCCTGATCGACCACTGCTTTCGAATGTGGTTATACTTGGTTTGAGTTCATTCTTGTTGTTTGACGTGTGGAAAATATTTGGGAGCGCATTGTTTTTGTACCTCCTCGTTTCATTCGGAGTCCTACACTTATTGGTAGATTTATCATTCTTGAATGCATTCCAACGCAGACCCAGTCATGAGGATATGCAGCGCGAACAAGCACGGCAGCGCGCCGAAAGAGAACGCGAAATGGAAGAAGCGCGCGAACAAGGATATGAGGTTCCGCGACGAGGAAATGAAGAAGAATATGGGTATGATGGATATGGTGAAGGAGAAGATGAAAGCGGACACTCCCATAAGTTTATGCAAGGCGCAGCAAAAGCACGACAAGCACATGGTGGGGCCAGTCATGCATCATCGGGTAAACATGGCAACTTAAGCAATGTTTCCGCACAAATGATTCAACGCATCATGCAACAACGCGGGGGAGGAGGACACCGATGACGCACAACCAGGAAAGAGGAAACCTCATCATTGGAACACTATTGGTCATTTTGGGATTAGCACTCGTGCCATTTATCATCAAACTCGTTTTCCCGCAGATTGATCTCATCTACAAAGTCGTGCTGATTTTTGCCATCTATTCATTCGTCACCCAAATGCTGCAAAACAACTCAACGTTATCCCTGCTCATCACGGGAATATTAGTATACTTCATGGTGTTCAAGTACGGAGACATATTTACCTCACTCTGGTTCCTGAGTATCATTTTCACCTACGTGGGGGGAACACTCCTTGTTACAAGTGCGAGGGACTTCTTCGGATTCGGAGGAGAAGAAGGCGGACACGGAATGCACCCGCCCCGATGACGAGTGTTTTTTTCCGTGTTGAGAGTCTTAGTTGAAATGCCAAAAGGTTGGTTGAAGCACATTCCCATCATTGGTTTTTTGATCAACCTTTTTGCACGCGGGTTTCGCCCCGCGAAAACGATAGACAACTACCGAGGGTTTGCCTTGCAAACTCTCACGTTGGCTTTTGATCAACCTTTTGGCAAAAGGTTGGTTTAAATAGACCCCGAACGGGTTATTCATAGGTTCACGGGGCAATGTAACATGAACGCGGCACTAGATGAATTCTTGACCAAACTCGGACTCACCGAATACGAGGTCAAGGCACTTTCTACCTTATTCGCATTACGAGAAGCCGATTCCCCCGACGTGGCAAAAGCCGCACAAGTACCCAAAACACGCGTGTATGACGTGTTGGATAGTCTCGTCGAAAAAGGATTGGTCGTCAAAATGGCTACACGCCCCAAAAAATACCGTGCCCTTTCTCCTAATGAAGCATTGCAAAAACTCGTGGATGATAAACAAAAAGAAATGAATGCATGGAAAGAAGACGCGCACAAACTAGGAAAAGAATTAGAAAAAAACATGGAAAAAATGTCCAATAGTATGAGTGAAAAAGTATTGAAAGTTAAATCACGCACGGACTTTTACAAGATACTCGCCCAAGAAGTGGATGCAGCCCAAAAAGAAGTACGCGGACTCACCGCATTGGATGTGCACCATCATCTGTTACACGACGCATTGGAACGCGCGGCGAAACGAAACGTGAACGTGCAACTTGTGGGAGATCATCCGGATTCGTTCAAAGAAAAAAGCAAAACATGGGGAAAAAATATCCAACTCAAGGATGCGCAACACGGATTACACGCATACGTGATGGATGGGAAGAAAGTCGTCATGCTATTATCCGACTTGAAAAAAGAACAATCGGATTATCACTTTGCAATTTGGCCGGAAAACAGTGCGTTAGCCGAAACGCTGCAAAACACGTTTACGACGCACTGGGAAAAATAATTTCTGGTTAAACAAAAACCAGTGACTCATGGTGTATGAAAGGTGAATGAAAATGTCCCACGAAAACGATGCATTGAGGTATGCCATCAGGAACGCGTATGAGCACCAAGGAAAAGCTGACGCGGGAGCATTGATTGGAAAACTCAAAGCATTGTATCCGGAAGCAGAAATAAAAGTACTCGTGCCTATTGCAAAATCCGCCGCCGAAAAAGTCAACAACATGGGAATGAATGAAATACGCGAATTATATGAACAATTCGCCGCGGAAGGATTCGAACTCAAAATTCCAGAGAAAAAAGTAGGCTTGTTAGACTTGGAATGGGCGGCCACGCAGCCGGTTGTTACACGTTATGCACCCAACCCGAGCGCGCCCGGACACTTAGGTCACTTGCGTCCGGCAATATTGAGTTACATGTACGCCAAAAAGTATCACGGAAAATTCATTCTGCGATTCGATGACACGGACCCCAAACTCAAAAAACCATTAGCGGATGGAGAACAAATGTACGTAGACGATTTGAAATGGGTGGGAGTGACCCCCGACCTTGTTGCGCGTGCCTCCGATAGGTTTGACATCTATGATGACTACATGAAACAAATCGTGGAAATGGGAAAAGCCTATTTGTGCACGTGCGAGAAAGAAACATGGAAAATGCACATCATGAAACAAGAGGCATGCCCGTGCAGAGAGTTGGGCGTGGAAGAGCAACGCGAACGGTTGCAAAAATTCCTCACCCACACGTATAAGCAAGGAGACGCCGTGCTGCGCATCAAAACCGCATTAACCCACGAAGACCCGTCGCAACGAGACTGGCCACTCGCGAGAATTGTGGACAAACCCCTGCATTATCGCGTGAAAAAGAGGTATGTGTGGCCCACCTACAATTTTGCATCCGCGATTGATGACCACTTGATGGGAGTCACCTTAATCATTCGGGGACAAGAACACTATCAAAACATGCTCAAACAAAAATGGTTATACGCTCACTTCGGGTGGACGTATCCTCATGCCTTCCATCATGGAAGACTGCTCATGAAGGGAGTGGAATTAAGCAAAAGCAAAATGATTGCTGGTATCCAGAGCGGAAAATACTCGGGATGGGATGACCCCAAACTCTTTACTATTGCCGCGCTCCGAAGGAAAGGATTCACTCCCCAAGGATTAAGCGATTTGATTGTGGATTTAGGCGTAAAAACCAGTGACACGGTGTTAGACGTTCCACTCATGGGAAATTTTAACCGAAAGTATGTGCAAAACTCCCTCACGTATACGCTGGTGAAAGAACCTATCCCCCTGGAAGTGGATTTTTGCCCCGAATTAGAGGTAAAATTAGATGACAAAATGTACACGCTCAAGCAGGGAAGGCAAGCGTTTTTTGTATCCAAAGAAGACGCCCAAAAATGGAAAGAAGGAACACTCATACGATTGCGGAATGCGTACATTGCCAAGATTAATTTCTTGGACGAGTATCACGTAAATGCGCAATTCGTCAGCACAAAAAAGTTGGAAAACACCACGCAAATCAATTGGCTCCCTCATGGGGTGGATGCCAAAATAATCCTCCCGGGAATGGAAACCAAAATAGTGTATGGTTTAACGGACGAATCAATGAGAAATGTTCACGTGAATGAAGAAGTATTCTTCCCCAACTTTGGCTTTTGCCGCGTCGACCACAAAGACGAAAAAGAAATTACGCTGTGGTACACGCACCCATAAAGTAAAAAATGTCTTTTTTTGGAGAACAAATAAATACTACCACTCACCCCCATTCGTAGGGAGGCATGTTATGCGTGCGATTTTGTTGAGCTTAATTTTAGTGAGTATGATTATTCCAATGGCCTGGGCGGAGGAAGGATACCCCGCTGTTACGAGTTCAGTGGTGGATGGAATCAATCCAACAACGTGCTGGAGCACGGGACAATTGCAAGCCCAGATTGAAAAGTGCCAAGCATACGGGCTAAACTATCAAACGTATGTGTACTCTATCAAAAGTGAAACAGGAATTATTTCAACATGCAAACGAGTCGAGTGTTCTCAAAAGCAAGCATGCCCGAGTGAGGAAGCACTAGAACTAGCATCCAAAAAATGTTCGAGTGCAGGATTAGAAACAACGTATTATACGGACGCCGCGCAATGCCAGCAAGTATACTGCGCCTCACCCAAAAATACGTGCCCCTCTAAAGAAGATAATTTAATCCGCATCAAAGGGTGCGTTGTTCAAGGACTTTCATACAGCTATTCCATGGACTCGGACGGATGTCCTGTGGTTTCATGTCTCAAAAATGAATGCACGAGTTCAACATCATTAGCTGACGCCGAAAAGAAATGTCACGAATCCAAGGGAAAACCATACGCTTACCAAGACGCTTCGGGATGCAACCAAATAGGGTGTAATTATCCAAGCGCGTGCACCTCAACAAGCGCATTGGAAAGCAAGATTAAGTCATGTAAATCGGAAGGATTGTCATATGAAACATACGTGAAAGACGATGGATGTAAAGAAGTGTATTGTAGAGGACAAGTCGAAAAAGAAAAAGTATCTTGTGAAAAAAGAGTAAGTGAAGATAATTGCATCCAAATAAAATGCACGGATGGATATTATTTCAACTCCTGCGTACAAGCCAAAGTGTGCCAAGCATACGAGTGCAAAACATTCAAGGATGCCCAAGGATGCATGGTAAAATCATGCACGGACGGAAGCGAATCCATCACTTGCCCACAAAAAGGAAATGAAGTCGAATGTAAAGTGATTACAAATGATAATGGGTGTGAAGTCAAAGAGTGCTCGGACGGACAACGCTATGAGTACTGCCCCGTGACGTATCCAGAGTGTAAAACAACCACGGATGAGAGCGGGTGCAAATACAAAGTGTGCGTTGACCCCAAAACAGGAGAAAAAACAACCTCCACGAGTTACTGCCCAGAGAAAGAATCCAGCAAACCCGTGCAATGTAAAGTATACACTGCCGAAGGAAGTAATGTGAAAGTATGCGATAATGGATTCAAAGTCGTTTATGAAGAGTTAACTAATTGTGTGGCCACTACATCGGATGGCGCCACGAAAAAATGTTCAATAAAGAACAGTCCCTCCGTAGAATATTTAGTATACGTGGATAATGGATACAATGAAATTGAGTGCCTGGCCAATTTAGAAGAACAAACAACCATTTGCACGGCCAACATGGAAAAAGAAAGAGGAGCAGCGAATGTTACTACCAAGGCGCCTGCCACGGTAGACAATCCTGCTCAAAGCGAAAAGCCATCTGAATCATTCTGGACATTCTTGTCCCGATTGTTTGGCGGACAATAAAAAATATTTTTGCTGGGAGAATTATTTTCCCAGCAGAGTTTTTCGCAACGCGTCTAAGTAGCGGGCAGCATTGGATTCATTTCCATTAAATGCACGCAATACGGCAACATAGAAGCGTTGTGCGTTGGGGGTGTTACTCCCATTCGAATACTCCATTGCTCCCGGCAAACCCGCCTGCCTTTTCAGCAAAGCAATATCTACTTTTTCCCTGCCTGAGAAACCGCCTATCCCTTGCCACGTTTCATCATGTGCTTGATACTGTCTCGCCCTGCGCTCCCGTTCCACGTTTTGACGAGGACGATTAAAGGGACTGCCATGATGGCCATTCCTACGAGGAGGGCGAGGGGACATGCACGAAAAAAGACTAATGACCATTAATAATTATGCCCCAAAATACTGCTTGAGGAGATGAAGATACTCCTCTGCCAGTTGCGGATGATTTGGGAACAATTTGAAAACAGCCCTGGTAAATGCCGTGGCAGCTTTGGAACGATTTTTTTTCACAAAATCATTACAGCCAATTGTCGACAAAATAGAGGATAAACTAGTCTTAACTATTTCCCGTTGAGAAACAGGAACGGATTCAATCACATCGCTCAATGCAAGGACATGAGCACTTATGATGGGCTCCCATCTCTTCTCTGGAGCGCGGGGAGGACGATATTCACGAGAACCTTTGCGTCTGCGAGGACCGCGATAACCACGAGGCATACGCCAAAATAACGGAGGGAGACTATAAACCTTGTTTTCCCGCCCACACGTTTATTAAAACAAAAAAAGACCCCCTTGTTGAGCGTTATGAAACCCGGAATATGGAATTATTCAACGTATTTACCCGTGCCCCGCGGAGGAGAAAAGGGAATCATTTCCCTAAACGAAGGACACACCTCATTAGTGAAAAGTACGCATCGAAAAAATGTTTTTTACAAATTGGAATACGAAAACCCCACCGGGAGTTTCAAAGACCGGGGAAGCACGGTAGAAATATCCCACGCTAAAGCAAACGGTTTCAAAAAAGTCGTGTGTGCAAGCACCGGAAACATGGGGGCGAGCGTTTCCGCGTACGCGGCACGCGCAGGAATTGAAGCCACGATTTGCGTTCCGAGACACGTGCCAGAAAACAAAATGAAACAAATACTTGCCTATGGAGCAAAACTCATTCATGTGAATGGAGATTACAATGAGGCGTTGAAAAAAACATGGGAGATTGCCAGCAGGCAGAAAGGTTTCATGTTGACGGGAGATTATCCCCTGCGAATGGAAGGACAAAAAACAATTGCGTTTGAAATCGTTGAACAATTAAACGGAAAAGTGCCCGACCAAATACTCATTCCGGTTGGAAATGGTACCCTTTTAACGGCGTTGCACGCGGCGTTTTTTCAATTATGGAAAAAGAAAAAAATCAAAAAATTTCCAAAACTAATCGGAGTGCAAGCCGAGAAGTGCGCTCCATTAGTGGAAGCATTTGAGAAAAAAACCGTTCATTTTCGTGCAATGAAAAACCCTCACACGTGCGCGGGCGCTATTGAGTGCGGCAACCCCATTTATGGGCAGGAAACATTGGGAGCGGTGCATGAAACGCAGGGAAAAATGATCGCGGTGTCGGAAAAGCGCATGCACGAGGCTAAGTTAGAATTAGCCCGCGCGGAAGGATTGTATACGGAATACTCGGGCGCGGCCGCGTATGCCGCGTTGTGCGACCATGCGTGGAAAG
>Ga0194121_10008338_pt1 | contig 13165 bp, 9 predicted proteins | sample TA2MahCa50mmetaG_FD_148609 | JGI IMG/M metagenome (GOLD analysis project Ga0194121, IMG submission 148609) | Freshwater microbial communities from Lake Tanganyika, Tanzania - TA2015020 Mahale Deep Cast 50m | ecosystem: Environmental > Aquatic > Freshwater > Lake | place: Tanzania: Lake... | reverse complement strand
CCCGAAATTGGGCTCCTGCTCGTCAATCCGCTTGTGGCGGTGCCGACGCCCGCCGTGTTCAAGGCGCGTCGGGGTGACCTCTCGAACCCCGCCGGATCAATGTCAGCGACCGCTTCGCTCGACGACCTTGTTAAATATCTCTCGGGAACCCGCAATGATCTCGAGGCGCCCGCACGCGCCATCGCGCCCGTGATCGACGACGTCCTGAGCGCGATTGGCGGCCTTGCCGGCTGTCACCTCGCCCGCATGTCGGGCTCAGGCGCTACCTGCTTCGGACTGTTCGCAAGTGAAGAGTTGGCGCGGCACTCCGGCGACGCGCTTGCCCTGACCCAGCCTCATTGGTGGGTCGCGCCCGGGCGACTGCTATCCGATACAATCTCCTGCGAAGCGGGCTGAGAGACTACAGCTCCCAGCGCCGGAGCCCCTTGGGCAGCTCCAGCCCGCGCCAGATGCCCTTGATGTCGGCGACGAGCCCGCCCGGCACGATCATGCGGGTGAACGTGTCGCCGGTGAACTCGCCATAGAGCCGATGCGAGACCGCGCCGACGACGCAGGCGAAGCCCGACAGCCCATCGAGGCTCCTAATCAAATCGACCCCGTAATGCTCCTTAGCCTCGGCGGCATCGGCGAGCGGATCGTGCACGCTGACCTGATAGCCGCGCTCGCGCAGGCGGGTGATCACGTCGATCACCTTGGAGTTGCGCAGATCAGGCACGTTCTCCTTGAAGGTCAGCCCCAACACGAGGATGCGGCGCTCGGCCGGCTGCCCGAGCGAATCGGCAATCGAATTGGCGATGAACGCGGCCATGCCGTCATTGATGCGCCGGCCGGCCAGGATGATCTCGGGATGATGGCCGATCTCGACCGCCCGGTGCGCCAAATAGTAGGGGTCGACGCCGATACAGTGACCGCCGACGAGGCCGGGTCGAAAATCGAGAAAGTTCCACTTGGTGCGCGAGGCGGCGAGCACGTCGTAGGTGGAGAGCCCGAGCTTGCGAAAGATCTGCGAGATTTCGTTGATGAAGGCGATGTTGATGTCGCGCTGCGCGTTCTCGATCACCTTGGCCGCCTCCGCGGTCTTGATGTCGCGCGCGATGAACGTGCCGCCCTCGGTCATCGAGCCATAGAGCTCGGCAAGCTGCGCGGCGATCTCGGGCTTCTGTGCCGCCACCACCTTCTTGATCTTGTCGACCCGGTGCTCGCGATCGCCAGGATTGATGCGCTCAGGTGAGTAACCGAGCTCGAAATCGACCCCGACCTTGAGCCCTGAGGTGCGTTCGAGCTCGGGCCCGCAGATCTCTTCCGTCAGCCCCGGCCAGACCGTGCTCTCATAGACCACGATGGCGCCTCGGGCGAGCGCGCCACCCACGGTGCGCGAGGCCGCGATCACGGCGCCGAGATCGGGCCGATTCTTCTCATCCACGGGGGTGGGCACGGTCACGACATAGACCTCGATGCCCTTGATCGCCCGTACATCGTCGGTCAGTTCGATCGTGCTGGCGGCGAGCGCTGCGGGATCGACCTCGCGGGTGCGGTCGTGATGCGCCTTCAACTCGGCAATGCGCTCGGAATCGACGTCGAACCCGATGACGCGATGGTGACGGGCCAGCGCGACTCCGAGCGGCAAGCCGACATAGCCGAGACCGATGATGGCGACGGTGAAGCGGCGAGCCATTGGCTTGATTTTCTTCGTCCAATCCTTGAGTTCGGCCTTGTCCGGCACGCCAGAGCAATGGCCACAAACGGTGGTGCTGTCAACGAATTAGGGGGAGACATCGACGCCTACCCTCTTGCGGCGCTTCGCGCGGCCGTCTATAGCCCGCGGAGCCATGGCCATCCTCGTCACCGGCGCCGCCGGCTTCATTGGCTACCACTTGAGCCACGCCCTGCTGGCCGCCGGAGAGCGCGTAATCGGCGTTGACAATCTGAACGACTATTATTCGGTTGCGCTCAAGGAGGCGCGGCTCGCCCGGCTTGCCACCCACAAGGCCTTCACACCGCTCAAGCTCGATATTGCAGACCGCGCGGCACTGCTCCGAGCGCTGCCGGATCCCGGCACAATCAGCGCCGTTGTGCATCTGGCGGCCCAGGCCGGCGTGCGTTACTCGCTCATCAACCCGGACGCTTATGTCCATGCCAATGTCGTCGGTCAACTCGCCATGCTCGAGCTGTGCCGCAAGCTCGAGGGCGTGCGCCACTTCGTCTACGCCTCGACCAGCTCGGTCTATGGTGGCAACACGACCCTGCCCTTCTCAGAAACCGATCGGGTGGACGATCCGCTCTCGCTTTACGCCGCGACCAAGCGCTCAGCGGAGCTGATGACCCACGTCTATGCGCGGGTCCACGGCATCCCGACCACGGGCCTGCGCTTCTTCACGGTCTATGGGCCGTGGGGCCGCCCCGACATGTCAGCCTATTTGTTTACCGACGCAATCTTCGCCGGCAAGCCGATCCAGCTCTACAACAACGGCGCCATGCGGCGCGACTTTACCTTCATCGACGACATCGTGAACGGCGTGCTCAAGGTGATGGCGGGGCCGCCACCGGCCGACAAGTCCGGCGTGCGCGAGCGGCTCTACAACATCGGCAACAACCGGCCCGAGGAGCTTCTGCACTATGTCGCGGTGCTGGAGCGGGCGATTGGGAAAAAGGCGATCATCGAGCTGGCACCGATGCAGCCCGGCGAGGTGACCGAGACCTATGCCGACATCAGCGCCATCCAGCGCGATTTCGGTTTCACGCCGAAGACGCGGATCGAAGAGGGCATCCCGCGCTTCGTCGCCTGGTTCAAGGCCTATCATGGGCTTTGAGGGGCACGCACCCTCGCCCCGCGCAATTCCTTAACGAAATCTTCCTTAACGATCTATTGTCACCATCGCCTGCCGGCGTTGAGAGCGCAGCAAAGGGCGAGCATGACGGGCAAGGCGAACAAGCACAGCGCACGCGCGAGCGCTGCGGCCGAGGATCAGCTGGTTGCGGCCAATGCCGCATTCGGACGGCGCGATTTCGCCGAAGCCGAGCGGCTGCTCCGCGTGACCCTGGCGGCGACACCTCGCCATGCCGGCGCACTCCATCTGCTGGGCGCCACCTGCGCGCAGACTGGTCGGCACGAGGAGGCGGTGACGCTGGTACGCCAGGCGATCGGTCTCGCGCCGAGAGACGCAAGCGCGCACAACACGCTTGGCATCGCGCTCCGCCGGCTCGGCCGGTTCGACGAGGCGATCGCGGTCTACGAAAAGGCGCTGGCGCTCGACCCCAAGCTTGTGGACGCCCTTGGCCAATCTCGGCCTCGCGCTTCGTGCCCTGGGCCGGCACGAAGAGTCGCTCGCGCGCTTCGAGGCGGTCTTGCTACTGCGCCCAAAGTCGGCGGATGCCAGACTTAATCTCGGCAACGCCCTGAAAGACCTTGGGCGGCTCGACGAGGCCATTGCGGCCTATCGCGCAGGGCTGACCCACAGCCCTGAGCACGTCGAGCTGACCAGCAATCTCGGCGTCGCCTTGCATCAGGCGGGTGATCCGCGGGCCGCGCTCGCCCTGTTCGATGCCGCGATCGTGCGCCGGCCCACGCTCAAGGAAGCGCGGATCGGCCGTGCGCGCCTGTTGCACGGTCTTGGCCGCCACGAGGATTCAATCGCCGAATGGAATCGCCTGCTCGAATTGGCGCCAGACCATGCCGACGCACTTGCCGGGCTCTCGCTCGCCGAACGCTCGATCGGCCACACAAACGAGGCAATCAGCTATCTGGAACGCGCGATCGCGCTGAAGCCAGGCCGAGCCGACCTTCTCGGCAATCTCGGCAATTTGCTGAACGACGCGAACCGCCACGCCGACGCCATTGCGCGCTATGAGCGGGCACTCGCGATTACGCCGGACTCGGCCGAGATTTTGTGCAACCTCGCGATCGCCCTGCATCAGAGCGGGCAGCTCGTTGCCGCGGATGAAACGCTCAAGCGCGTGTTCGCGCTCAAACCGAATCTCGCGCTGCTTCACACCAATCTCGGCGTGCTGCGCTCCGCCCAGGGACGGCCCGACGAGGCGATCGCTGCTTATCGTCAGGCCATCAAGCTCGATCCGCGCGACGCCAAGGCGCTGCAGAACATCTGCGCGGCGCTGCTTCAAATGGGTGACGTGGAAGGCGCGCTCGAGTTCGGCTGGCGCGCCGTTGCGCTCGGCGGGCACAATCATGCGAGCTACCAGCACCAAGCCGCTGCCCAGGCCGAGGCGGGTGATGCGGCTGGCGCGGCCGATTCCAGCCGTAAGGCTGCCGCGCTCGCGCCGGACAATGCCGAGTTGCAGAATAATCTATGCGGCGCCTTGGTCATGACCGGCGATGTCGCGGGCGCGGTCGAGGCGGGCCGCAAGGCGGTCGCGCTCGACCCAACCTTCGAGGCGAGTCAGTTCAACCTCGCCTGTGCCGAGCTCCTTAGCGGCGACCTCGCTGCCGGCTTCGAGCACTATGAGGCGCGCCCGCGCGATCCCAACCTCGCCCACTGGCGTGATTCCGCACCGTTGTGGACGCCGAACGCCCCCAGGGGCTCGCGCGCGCTCGTCTATGTCGAGCAGGGCATGGGCGATGCGATTCAGTTCGCGCGCTACGTGCCGCGGCTGATCGCGCGCGGCGACAAGGTGGTGCTCGGGCTCTACAAGCCGCTGCGCCGCCTTCTGAGCGGTCTGCCGGGCACGACCACGGTCACGCCGGAGGAGCCGCTGCCGCCGGTCGACTTCCAGATCCGCATGCTCAGCCTGCCGCACGCCTTCGGCACGACGCTCGAGTCCGTTCCGGCGCAAGTGCCCTATTTGCGTCTGCCAGCGGATGCCATCGCGCCCTGGCGCACGCGTCTTGGCCCTGAGCCACTCCACGTTGGGCTCGTTTGGCGTGGCAACCCGAACCACAAGAACGACCGCAACCGCTCGGTCGATCCGGCCTTGCTCGCGCCTTTGATGGCCACTGGCAATGTCCAGTGGGTGAGCCTCCAAAAGGGCGCAAAGCCCGACGATCTCTCGGCGCTCCGACGCACGGCGCCGATCGCCGACTGGACCGAGGAGCTCAGCGATTTCGCCGACACGGCCGCGTTGATCAGTGCGCTCGACCTCGTGATCACGGTCGACACCTCGGTCGCGCACCTTGCGGGTGCACTCGCCAAGCCGGTTTGGCTGCTGCTTCCCTTTGCGCCCGACTGGCGCTGGCTCATGGCGCGCGAGAACAGCCCCTGGTATCCGAGCGCGCGCCTCTTCCGGCAGGCCAAGGCGGGCGACTGGCCGAGCGTGCTGGCGCGCGTCGCCGCGACCTTGCGTGAAGAAGCGGCGCGGCACGGTTTCGGGTCAGCGCTTCGGGACGTAGCCTCGCTCCGTACCGAGGCCGATCAATTGGCCGCGGAAGAGAAGCGCACCGAGGCGATCGCGCTCTACCGGCAGGCGCTCGCCCTGGCACCCGCCGACGCCGATCTGCTCGGCAACCTCGCTGCCCTTCTGATCGATGAGGGCGAGCTGGATAAGGGCATAACGCTCTGCCGTGCCGCGATCGCGCGCGCGCCGACGCGCCCGCGCAACCATGTGAATCTCGCGCTCGCGCTGCTCGCCAAGGGAAAGTTCGGCGAAGGCTTCGACGAATATGAGTGGCGCTATCGCGATCCGACGGCGCCGCATCCACCCGGTGTTGCGCCGGCCTGGACGCCGGATGTGCCGAAGGGCTCGACCGTGATCGTCGAGGCCGAGCAGGGCATCGGCGATGAGATCCTCTACGCCTCGATGCTCGGCGATTTGCAGCGGACCGGCGCGCGCGTAATCGCCGAGGCGGATGCGCGGCTCATTCCCCTGCTCCGGCGTTCGCTGCCGGGCATCGAGACCATGGCACGGCGTCCGAGCGGGCAGCGCACGGTGAAGAGCGCGCGTGTGTTCTACACGATCCCGGCCGCTAGTCTCGGGCGTTTCTTCCGACGTGACGAGAGCAACATCCCGCGCGTTCCCCATTTGAGGGCGGACCCCGTGCGTGTGGCGGCGTTGCAAGAGCAATTGGGTGATGGCCGACTGCTCTGCGGCCTCGCCTGGTGGAGCCGGCGCGCCGAGACCGGCGCGCGTCGCACGCCCGCGCTCGAATTGTGGTCACCTCTGCTTTCGATTGAGGGCGTGCGTTTCGTCAGCCTGCAATATGACCCGGACGCCGCGGGCCTCGACACGCTGCGCCGCCAAGCGCCGGCGGGCATCGAGGAGGTGCCCGGAATCGACATGCGCGCCGATCTGGATGGCGCAGCCGCGCTGATCAACGCGCTCGATCTCGTGATCACGATCGGCAACTCAACCGCGGACATCGCCGGCGCGCTCGGCCAGGACACCTGGGTGCTGCTGCCGAAGAATCCCGACTGGCGCTGGCAGGTGGAGCGCGAGGACAGCGCCTGGTATTCGAAGGCGCGGCTGTTTCGCCAATCCGAGCCGAATCGCTGGGACGATGTGATCGCGCGCGTGGCGGCAGCCTTGAGCCAACGCCTCGCCGCAAAAGGAGAGCACTAGGCGATGCGCGATTTTGTCCAGCTGGTCGTGCTGCCGCCGACCGGGTTCTTCGTGATCGGCGCGCTTGGCCTTCTCCTCATCCTTCTGCGCTGGCGCTTCGGCTATGCGCTATGCGTAATTTCGCTCCTATTGCTCTATGCCTTTTCGACCCCAATCGTGGCGCGGCTGATCGCGGAACCGCTGGCGCAATATCCGGCGTTGCAGAAGGATCAGTTCGCCAATGATGTGGGTGCGATCGTCGTGCTCGGCGCCGGCCGCTACTACTCGGCGCCGGAATTTGGCGGCGACACGATCCGCGGCGCAGGCCTCGAGCGCGTGCGCTATGCAGCCTGGCTGCACCGCCAGACCGGACGGCCCATCCTGGTGTCAGGAGGCAATATCGATGGGCGTGGCAGCGCCGAGGCCACATTGATGAAAGAGACGCTCGAAAAGGAGTTTGGCGTCGCCGTGGCCTGGGTCGAGCCGGCCTCGCGCAACACCGCCGAGAACGCGACCATGAGCCACGCCATTCTCGACAAGGCCGGCATCAAGAAGATCTACCTCGTCACCCATTCAGAGCACATGACACGAGCGGTCGAGGCTTTCGGTCGAACGCCGCTCGTCGTGGTGCCGGCACCGACGGTTTTCGGGCCTGAGCTCGGCATCGAGACGCTCGACTTCGTGCCTTCGGGTGGGGCCATGACCAAGAGCAACCGCGTGCTTCACGAGTGGCTCGGGCGCGTCTGGTACGCGCTGGCGGAATGACCCCCGTGCGTGATAGAGAGGCGGCGCGGATGGGGCGTGGCCAAGCGGTAAGGCAACGGGTTTTGGTCCCGTGACCCCAGGTTCGAATCCTGGCGCCCCAACCGGTTTTCAACAGGCGTGGAAGGGTTAGGCCGAACCGATGTCCGGCAGATCCGGAAGTTTGCCGCCTCAGTCCGACGCCGCGAGGCGAACCGCGGGCGAGCAGGTGCGCGAACTCCTGCGCCGCTCGATCGCGCTGAAGGAGCGTCTGATCGCCGACCATGCGGGCCGGGTGATCGAGATCGCGGAACTCTGCGCCACCGCCATCGCCGGCGGCAATAAGCTCATGCTCTGCGGCAATGGCGGCTCGGCGGCCGATGCGCAGCACCTCGCGGCGGAGTTGCTGATCCGGCTGCGCTCGAACGTAGATCGCCCAGGGCTTCCGGCGCTTGCGCTCGCGACCGATTCCTCCTCGCTCACCGCCTGCGGCAATGACTATGACTTCGAGACCTATTATGCGCGGATGGCGGAGACCCTCGGCCAGCCGGGCGATGTGCTGATCGGCATCACCACCTCGGGCCGCTCGCCCAACATCGTGCGGGCACTGCAGGCCGCGCGCGCAAAGGGCCTCAAGACCGTCGGACTGCTCGGCGGCGATGGCGGTGCGGCGCTCCCGCACTGCGATCTCGCCCTCGTCGTGCCCTCGAGCGAGACCGGGCGGATTCAAGAGGCTCATATCGCGATCGGCCACGCGATCATGGAGTTGATCGAGGACCGCCTGATCGCGGCCGGGCTGATCGATCAGCCCACCCTGCCCGGATAGCACCCCGCCTCGAGCGCACGGCGGCGCACGAGCGCATAGACCGTGTCGATCGCGGGCGTATCGACGCCGACCAGATCGCCGAGCTCTGCTACCGCAAGCACGAGCGCGTCGATTTCCATCGGTCGCTTCAATTCAAGATCCTGCAGCATTGAGGTCTTGTGCGCGCCAACTTCCTCGGCACCCTTGATGCGCGCATCGACGCCGATGGGAAATTTGACGCCGAGCGCTTCGGCCACGCGCTGGCCCTCGACCATCATGGCGCGCGCGACGGCGTGCGTGCCAACATCGCGCGCGAGATCGACGAGCGTGGAGCCGGTGAGGGCACTCAAGGGATTGAAGGCAAGATTGCCCCAGAGCTTGACCCAGATGTCGGTACGGATGTCGGGCCTGACCGGCGATTTGAACCCCGCCGCGATCAGCGCCTTCGACAACGCCTCGATGCGCGGCGTGCGCGCGCCCGTGGGCTCGCCGATCGGCAGACGGTTGCTCGAGAGATGCGGCTGCACCTCGACCACGCCGGGTTCGACGATCTCGGCGGCCGGGTAGATCACGCAACCGATGGCGCGCTCAGCGCCGATCACCGACCATTGCGTGTCGTCGGGATCGACCGCTTTCACCCGCCGGTTTTCGTACGGACCCGTGAGCCCGTAAAAGTACCACCAGGGAATGCCGTTGACCGCGCTGACGACCGCCGTCTCCGGCCCAAGCAGGGGCCGAAGGCGCGCGCAGATGCCGGGCACGGAGTGGGCCTTCAGCGTGATGATCACGACGTCCTGGGCCCCGAGCTCCGCCGGGTCATCGGTGCAGCGCGGCCGGGCGAGCTTCTCCTCCGCGCCGATGCGCAGCCGCGCGCCGTTCGCCTTCATCGCCGCGAGATGCGGGCCCCGGCCGATCAGCGAGACATCGACGCCGCCGAGCGTGAGCTCGACGCCGAGATAGGCGCCGATCGCACCGGCCCCGTAGATCGCGATTCTCATTTGCCGAGGCCGAGCTTCTCCGCCAGCCCGATGCGCTGCAGCTTGCCGGTCGCGCCCTTTGGAATTTCCTCGAGGATCAGCACCTGCCGCGGCACCTTGAAGTCGGCCAGGTGCTTGGCGGCGAAGTCGCGGATCTCGCGGTCGGTCGCGCTCGCGCCCTCGCGCAGCACGATGGCGGCGGCCACATCTTCGCCGAGCTTGTCGTGCGGCACGGCGAAGGCCACGGCCTGGGCGACCGCAGGGTGGGTCATCAGCACATCATCGACCTCGCGCGGCGAAATCTTCTCGCCACCGCGATTGATGATCTCCTTCAGGCGCCCGGTGAGCGTCAGATAGCCCTCGGCATCCATCACGCCCTGATCGCCGGTGCGGAACCAGCCCTTGGCGAAGGCGCTCTCATTGGCCTTTGGGTTGTTCTCGTAGCCGAGCGTCACGTTTTCGCCGCGGATCACGATCTCGCCTGTCTCGCCGGCCCTTAGGAGATTACCGGCGTCATCCATGATCGCGACCTCAGGCCCGGCGGCAACGCCCACACAGCCCGCACGCCGCGCCCGCGGCGGCAGAGGGTTGCTCGTCATCTGATGCGAGGCCTCGGTCATGCCGTAGGATTCGATGACGGGTGCGTTGAACGCGGCCTCGAGCTCGCCCATTACCGGTGCCGGCAGAGATGACGACGAGGAGCGGATCAGCCGAAGCGGCGCCGTCTTGATCGTGTCCTGATTGCGGCTCGCGCGCGTGAGGATGGTTTGATGCATGGTCGGCACGGCGGTGTACCACGAGGGCTTCAGCTCCTCCATCCAGCCGAAGAACTTAAGCGCGTTGAAGCCCGGCGTGCAGGCGACCGACGCCCCGCCGTAGAGCGATGACAGCACGGCCGCGATCAGCCCGTGGATATGGAACAGCGGCATGATGTTGAGGCAGCGATCTTCAGGCTTGAGCCTGATCCAGTCCGAGATGTTGCGCGCCGAGGCCAACACGTTGCGCTGGGTCAAGGGCACGATCTTCGGGCGCGAGGTCGTGCCCGAGGTGTGCAACACGAGCGCGACGTCGCTCTCCGCCGCGGCGCCCGCCTGCGCGGGCTTGGCACCCGCCTTGATCTCAAGGTCGAACAGGCCGGCCGCCTCGCTCGGACGCGGCGCCAACGGGATGATCGCGACGCCGAGTTTCCTGGCCACCGCGATCGCCGGCGTCTCGACGCCGGCCTGCACGATCAGCGCCTTGGCCTTGAGATCCGACAGATAGAACTCGAACTCATCCGCCCGATAGGCCGGGTTGAGCGGTGCCGCGGTCGCCCCGGCGGCGACCGCGAGAAACGCGCTCGCCATCTCAGGGCCATTGGGCAGGACGATGCCCACCCGGTCACCGCGCCCGATACCGGCCTTGTTGAGCGTCTCGACCGTCGAGGCGACAAAGCGCGCGAGGCCGCCGTAGCTCACGGAGGCACGCTCGGGCGCGGCGATCGCAACCGCCTCCGGCGCCGCGCGTGAAAGCATATCGTGGACGGTTCTGGCCTCGGCCATGATGGCGGGTTCCCACGCTGTGACGTGACGGCGCGCACCCTATAGAAGGTGCCCGCGCAAGGAAACCGGCTTCAGCGGATCAGGAGAATGGCCTAGGCGGCCGCAGGAATGACCCGATCCTCGAGCTCGAACAGGAACTCGATGCGCCGCGCCCGGCCATGGGTCTGCTCATAGAGCTCGATCGGGCTCTTGCGGAACGAGGTGAGCCCACGCGCATTGAGCCATTGATCGCCCTGGTGCGCTTCCTGGCCGATCAGCTGGGCCATGAAGGGCGTCGAGGACAGCAGGCTCCAGGCCACGGAGGGCTGGAGCGCCTGGGTCTCCAGCGGCTCCACGGTCCCGGCCGCTGGAAGCGCCCTGGCCTTTTCAGCGCTGGCGCGTGCCGAGGCCTCGGCCTTTTCCTTCTCCCGGCGGATGGCCGTTGTCGGCTCGCCGGGCTCGACCGGCTTCAGCCGTTGTGCCCGGGTCGCCTCCGCCGCCACGGATAGGCCAAGCGCGACCGCAGGCGGCGGCGCGTCGGGGGCGGCGGAACGGGGGACAAGGGAAATCATGATGAATGCGATATCGTTTCTAGGCTATTATTGTTAAATGACCGTTGCCCGTCAACCAGGGAAAGTAATACTAGCATTTGTACACCAAAATCAGCCGCGACGTTAACTAATACCGTTCACCACATTTCCGCATGCGCCCGGCGCGCCTAAACGCCTGCACCACCGGGATTTTCTTGCCCGTCGCGGCCTCCCTCACCCCCCATCTTCGCTAACCACGCCGTTTCAAGCTTTGTTTACGCGGCGAGCCGAAGCTTTGTGATGGTCGACCGTGCATGCCGAAGGGCTCGCTCGACGGTCGGCCGTGACGCGGCGGGGGCGGCGTGGGTGCAAGATTTGGTGGGCCAAGTAGGCCCCCAGGCAGGGATCATGGGTGTTAATCGGCCGGAGCTCGAGGGTCTGCATGCTGCGATCGCGGCATCGGGCGATGCGGCCTATGTCTGGGATGTGCGCAGCGGCGTGATCCGATGGCATGGCGCCGTCGGCGAGCTGTTTCGCCTCGAGGATCATAGCGCCGTCGACCTGGCGGATCGCTTCCTCGCACGCATCAGCGCGAACGGAATCGGTGACCTCAGGCGCTGCCACGACGAGGCGGCTCGGGACGGTCGGCGGTTCGTCTGTGATTATCAGCTCGAGCGCGGCGATGGCACGCTCACCTGGATCGAGGATCGCGGCTGGTTCGAGCGCAGCGAATCAGGCGAACCCATCTACGTCTACGGCGTGCTCCGCTGCATCGATCGCATCAAGGAAGAGGCGATGCATGCCGCGCGCCTCTCCGGTTTCGATGGCCTTACCGGGCAGTATAATCGCAGCCGTCTGTGCGAAGCGCTCGAGCATGCGCTCTCATACGGCGTGCGCTATGAGGCGCCGGGCGTCTACCTCCAGGTCGGCATCGACAATCTCGCACTGATCCACGACACCTATGGTCGCGATGTCGCGGAACAGGTGGTGATCGCGGTCAGCCGCGAGCTCGATCGATCGTTGCGCGCGAGTGACGTGATCGGTCGCATTGCGCAGGAGACCTTTGGCGTCATCCTGAATGGCTGCGCCAGCGCCGATCTGCCGGTGACGGCCGAGAAGATTCTGAATGCGGTGCAGCAGGCGTCGGTCATGAGCGACAAGGGCTATCTGCCCGTGACCGCCTCGGTCGGTGCCGTGTCCTTCCCCGAATCCGCACGCACCGCGCCCGATGCCATGGCGAAGGCCGCGCTCGCGCTCGAGCAGGCGCGGCGCTCAGGCAACAATTGCTACAACCTCTACAACCTTTCGCCCGAGCAGCTCTCGGCGCTGCGCAGCAATCTCGAAGTGACCGAGATGGTGCAGACGGCGCTGAGGCACAAGCGCCTTTGCCTCCACTACCAGCCGCTCGTCGAAACCACCTCGCAGACGCCGGCCTTCTATGAGTGTCTGGTGCGCATGTTCGACGAGGCGGGCAACATCGTGCCGGCAGGCAGCTTCCTGCCGATCGCGGAGAAAATGGGCCTCGTGCGCTCGATCGACCGCAACGTGCTCGAGCTGGTTCTTGCCGAGCTCGCGGCCGATCCCGATGTGCGCCTCGCGATGAACATCTCGGCGCTCTCGACCACCGATCCATCCTGGCTCCGCCTCCTCACCGCACAGGCCAAGACGCGACCCGATATCGCCAAGCGGTTGCTGGTGGAGATCACCGAGACCACGGTCTTGCAGGACATCAAGGAAACGACGCGCTTCGTCGCCCAGCTCAAGGAGATGGGCGTGCAGGTGGCGCTTGACGATTTCGGCGCGGGCTACACCTCGTTCCGGCATCTGCAGGAGCTCGAGGTCGACATGGTCAAGATCGACGGCTCCTTCGTGAAGACGTTGGCCGAGCGCCCCAACTCGCGGCTCTTCGTGCGTACCCTGCAGAGCTTTGCCGATGGTCTCGGCCTCAAGACGGTCGCGGAGTCTGTCGAGACCGCCGAGATCGCGCAGATGCTGGGCGATTACGGCGTCGCCCGTGAAGAACTCGCTGTGGCGGCTTTTCAAGCCGGCAGCGGCAGCGAGGCCCGATGGGCGAAGGCCAGGAAGAGGGCACGCCAAAGCCTCCCG
>Ga0194121_10008336_pt1 | contig 13166 bp, 8 predicted proteins | sample TA2MahCa50mmetaG_FD_148609 | JGI IMG/M metagenome (GOLD analysis project Ga0194121, IMG submission 148609) | Freshwater microbial communities from Lake Tanganyika, Tanzania - TA2015020 Mahale Deep Cast 50m | ecosystem: Environmental > Aquatic > Freshwater > Lake | place: Tanzania: Lake... | reverse complement strand
CCGTGCGGCCGCCATCCAAGCCCCCCCATGGTTTGCTCCCCAACGAAGGCTCAAGGCATAGAGCATGGCGGCACTAAGCGCCAACAACAGAGGATTCAGCAGGGCCAAGACCAGGGTTTCGTCCACACCGGTCCAAAGGCTGAACAGCGCCACCGTTCCCGATGTCAACGGGCGGGTCGCAAAAACCGGCAGGCTTCGGTGATAGTCCAGGGTGCTGCGCAAGGCTTGGTGGGTCATCATGCCCTCGAGGCCAGGGGTTCGGTGCATCCACAAGATACCCAACATCCATACCAAACAAAGAAGGATAAGGGCCGCAAACCCATTGGGTATTGAAGAACCTAGGTTCGTAGGGTAATTTGGTAACAATTTAGTATATAAAGGGAATTAATAAATGAATTTTACTTATATTTATTGCAATTTAAATTAAAAGATCATGAAATATATCGTACCCCTTAGTGAACTTTCCTTGAGGGATTTACCCGAAGTTGGCGGTAAAAATGCGTCTTTGGGTGAAATGATCCAACATTTAACGAAATTGGGCATCAGGGTGCCGGACGGCTACGCCATTACCGTCACAGCTTACGAGGAGTACATTAACCATAACGGTTTTAGGCAACAGATTAGAAGCTTGGTGGAGGGGATAGAAGCCGAAAATATAGTGGATTTGCGCAAAAAGGGTAATTTGGTTAGACAACTCATCCGGAACGGCACTTTTCCGCAACAGATTGAACACGAGATATGTCGAGCTTACAAATCGTTGTCCGAGCAATATGGGCAGGAAATGACCGATGTGGCGGTACGCTCCTCCGCTACGGCGGAGGATTTGCCGGATGCGTCCTTTGCCGGGCAACAGGAAACCTTTCTGAATGTCAGGGGTCCACAGTCGTTGTTGGACTCGGTGCGGCATTGTTTTGCCTCCCTTTTTACGGATAGAGCGATTGTTTACCGGCATCAATTCGGATTTGATCATTTTACAGTCGGTTTGTCAGTAGGTGTCCAGAAAATGGTTCGCTCCGATTTGGCGGCCTCAGGGGTCGCTTTCTCCTTGGACACAGAGTCGGGATTCAAGGATGTAGTCGTGATCAATGCATCCTACGGTTTGGGAGAGTTGGTGGTTCAAGGGGCAGTTTCGCCCGATGAATTTATCCTGTTCAAGCCTTCCTTGTTGCAAGGTTATTCCTCAATTGTGGAGAAAAAGCTTGGCCAGAAAGATCGTAAAATGATCTACGGGGATGATTCAGGAAAGCTCACCAAAACTGTTAATCTGTATCCTGAACAACGAAATCGGTTCAGCATCAGCGATGAACAGGCCTTGGAAATTGCACGTTGGGTGTGCACCATCGAGAAGCACTATACGGAACTCAAAGGCCAATGGTGCCCTATGGATGTGGAATGGGCTGTGGACGGTTTGACCGGTGATCTTATGGTGGTTCAGGCAAGACCAGAGACCATACATTCCCGTAAGGACAACGGAACCTTGGTGGAATATCGATTGAATGTGGAGGCAGGGGAGCCCTTGGTGCGTGGTGTTGCGGTAGGTGATGGTTTGGCGACCGGAGAGGTGGCTGTCATGTACGGCTTGGATGGCAGGGATGGTAGCGTAGATGCGGCCTCCTTCGTGCCTGGTTCCGTTTTGGTTACTGAAATGACCGATCCCGATTGGGAACCCATCATGAAGAAGGCATCCGCAATCGTCACCAACAAAGGTGGACGAACTTGCCATGCCGCCATTGTAGCGAGGGAAATGGGATTACCAGCCATCGTGGGCAGTATGGATGCTACCGAAAGATTGGCGCCCGGGCAAAAGGTCACTGTGTCTTGCTGTCAAGGGGATACCGGTATGGTATTTCCTGGTTTATTGGATTACACGATTGTGGAAATCCATTTGGACGAATTGCCAAAAGTCAAAACCCCTGTAATGCTTAATGTGGCTTCGCCGGATATTGCCTTTAAATTTGCATCGCTGCCCCATGCTGGGGTTGGATTGGCTCGGGAGGAATTTATCATTAATAATTTTATCAAAGTTCACCCTCAAGCTTTGTTGGAACATCATAGTTTAGGAGATGCCGCTCTATCCAAAGAAATTGCCGTGCTAATGCGTGGGTTTCCAGACGAAGAGACTTATTTTATCAAAAAATTGAGTTATGGAATTGCTCGAATAGCCTGTGCCTTCTACCCACAGAAGGTTATTGTTCGATTATCGGACTTCAAAACCAACGAATACAAGAATTTGCTTGGAGGTCAGTATTTTGAACCCGAAGAAGAGAATCCAATGATAGGTTGGAGAGGGGCATCGAGGTACTATTCCAAAGATTATCGGGCGGCATTTGGGATGGAAATTAAAGCAATACGAAGGGCCCGCGAAAAAATGGGGCTTGGCAATATCGTGGTCATGATTCCTTTTTGCAGAACTGTGGAGGAATTGCTGAACGTTTACGAAGTCATGGCAGAAAACGGTTTGCGTAGAGGTGAAAATGGTTTGGAAATTTATCTAATGGCGGAACTACCTTCCAATATTTTGATGGCCGAGGAATTCGCGGCTCAAATCGACGGGTTTTCCATTGGTTCCAACGACCTGACGCAATTAACACTGGGCCTTGATCGAGATTCCGCTTTGGTTTCTCATCTTTACGATGAGCGCAACCCAGCGGTTAAACGATTGATCTCCCAATTAATTCAAGTGGCCAAAAGGACAGGTACCAAAGTCGGCATCTGTGGTCAAGGTCCATCGGATTATCCGGATTTTGCTACCTTCTTGGTCAGGGAAGGCATTGATAGCATCTCTGTAACACCGGATTCATTACTCAAAACGCTAAAGGCCTTGGCTCAAGTGGAGGCTGAATTGGCATCGGAAGCCAATTCCTGAGCCTTTACCTTGGAAGAGAAGCTATTTCGTTATAGAATTCCAACAAAAAACCGCTTCCTGAGGAAGCGGGCTGAGCGGTCCGGACGGGACTCGAACCCGCGACCCCATGCGTGACAGGCATGTATTCTAACCAACTGAACTACCGAACCAATTTAAGGAACGCTTAAAGCGTTGCAAATATAAGGAATGAGGGCCGATATGATACCTTTGCGGCGCTTAACTAGAATTAGCGATTTTGATGGCTTTCAACGACCCTTTCGATTATCCCTGCAAATTCTTCCTATGAATTCCCAACCGGAAACATCCCTTCGCAACATCGCCATCATCGCCCACGTTGACCATGGCAAGACCACCATGGTGGACAAAATCATGCAATTCTCCCGGCTTTTCAAGCCCCACCAGGAGGTCGGAGAGCTGATTTTGGACAACAATGATCTTGAAAGGGAGCGCGGCATTACCATTTTCTCCAAAAATGTTTCCGTGGAATACCAAGGCGTTAAAATCAATATCATCGATACCCCGGGTCACTCGGATTTCGGTGGGGAGGTAGAACGCGTTCTCAAAATGGCGGATGGGGTTCTCTTGCTGGTGGATGCTTTTGAAGGACCGATGCCGCAGACTCGGTTTGTGCTGAGCAAGGCTTTGGAGTTGGGTTTGCATCCTATTGTGGTCATCAACAAGGTGGACAAAGAAAATTGCCGGCCGGACGAGGTGCACGACGCCATTTTTGAATTGTTCTTCAATTTGGGGGCCAACGAACAGCAGTTGGATTTTCCCACGGTGTACGGTTCTTCCAAGCAAGGTTGGATGGGCAACGATTGGAAAAGCGTTGGTCAAGACTTTGCTCCGTTGATGGATGCGATCCTCGTCCATGTTCCAGCCCCCAAGCCTAATCCCGGGACCTTGCAGATGCAAATTACCTCCTTGGATTACTCCTCTTTTGTGGGGCGGATTGCGATTGGTCGGGTGCATCGCGGGACCATTCGCGAGGGTCAGGTCCTGCTTTTGCTCACAAGCGATGGATTGACCAAACGTGGAAAAGTGAAAGAGCTTTTTGTGTTCGAAGGATTGGGGAGGCGCAAAGTGGAATCGGTGCAGGCCGGTGACCTCTGCGCCGTGGTGGGTTTGGAGGATTTTCAAATCGGGGATACCCTCTGCGATGTGGATGCGCCGGAACCCTTAGCGCTGATTCAAGTGGACGAGCCGACCTTGAGCATGATGTTTACGATCAACAATTCCCCATTCTTTGGCCAAGAAGGCAAGATGGTTACCTCCAGGCACTTGAGAGATCGTCTCTACAAGGAAACTGAGAAAAACTTAGCCCTGAGGGTGGAGGACACGGAATCACCCGATGCGTATTTAGTGTACGGTCGTGGGATTCTTCATTTGTCAATCTTAATTGAAACCATGCGCCGGGAGGGTTACGAATTGCAAGTGGGCCAGCCCACGGTGGTGATTCGGTATATGGATGGCGTGAAGCATGAGCCTTTTGAGCAATTGGTGGTGGATGTGCCCGAAGAGTTTTCGGGCAAGATCATTGAGTTGGTGACCATGCGACGCGGGGAGTTGATGGTCATGGAGCCCAAGGGGAATTGGATTCACTTGGAATTCGACATGCCAGCCAGGGCGCTAATGGGTCTTCGTTCGCAGATGCTGACCATGTCTCAGGGCGAGGCGATTTCGGCCCATCGTTTCATGGAATTCAGGCCATGGAAGGGGAATATCCCCGGACGAATTAACGGGTCTTTGGTTTCGATGGAAACGGGATTGTCTACGGCTTACAGTTTGGACAAGCTGCAAGACCGCGGGGTTTTCTTCGTAGAATCTGGCGAAAACATTTACGAGGGCATGGTTATCGGTGAGCACATCCGCCCCGGCGATCTGGTGGTCAACGTGATTAAAGGCAAACAGCTCACCAACATGCGGGCGGCGGGCAAAGACGACAACACCAGGATTGCTCCGCCCAAGCGCTTTTCACTCGAAGAGGCGATGGAATACATTCAAGAGGACGAGTGGATTGAAGTGACCCCAAAATCCATACGGATGCGTAAGATTTTCTTGAAGGAATCGAACCGCAAGCGCAAAGGGTAGACTTTGGGAATCGCCTTAGGGTTGCTGAGCGCCCCTTGCGATGGCTAGATCCATAGCCCAGGCTAATTGCTCTTCTCTGTTCATATCGCTGTTGTCCAAGTCTATGGCATCATGAGCCCGACGCAATGGGGCAAAGTCTCGGTTGGAGTCCATTTCATCCCGCTCGCGCAGGTTTACCAAAACTTCTTCTACGGTCCACTTGGTATCGCCGGCATTTTGGAGTTCCGCGAGGCGGCGAGCAGCCCGGACTTCCGGACGGGATTGCATAAAAATTTTGAGTTCTGCGTTGGGAAACACATAGGTTCCGATATCTCGGCCGTCCATCGTCAAACCGGCTTGCGTCGCAAATTCCCTTTGACGCTGTACCATGGTCTGCCGTACCGAATGCAGTGCCGAAACCGGACTGACCATACTATTGACCTCCTTGGATCGCAGGGCGAGACCGGGCTCCTTGCCGTTGAGCAGCAGGACAGTTTCTCCGCTTTGGGTTACAAAATCGATCGCTATATCAGACAACGCTCTTTGGAGGTTTTCGCCCTCTTCCGCCTCAAGGCGGTGTTGGAGCAGGTACCACGTTACGGCTCGGTACATCGCTCCTGAATCAATGTAACGGTATCCCAAAGCAGAGGCCAGGTCCTTGGAGAGGGTGCTCTTACCGCATGATGCATAGCCGTCCACGGCAATGGTCAAGGCTTTCACCCTGCAATAATAGTGTACCTTTGCGCCCACATGAATTCAACCGTACCGGGCTTTGCCGACCTGGGCCTCGTTCCGGGATTGTTGCTCGGAGTACAAGACTTGGGCTTTGAGAACCCCACGCCCATCCAGGCCCAGACCATTCCCCTTCTCCTTTCAGGCGATTACGATTTGTTCGGGCTTGCTCAAACCGGATCCGGCAAAACGGCCGCTTTCGGTTTGCCACTCCTTCAACATTTGGACCCGGAGGCCAAAGGTATTCAGGCTTTGGTACTCAGTCCTACCCGGGAACTCTGCGTGCAGATCGCTTCGGATTTACAGAAGTTTTCATCGCGTATGATGGGGATTCAAATTTTGGCCGTTTATGGTGGTGCAGGAATTCATACTCAAATCACTAAGCTTCGTTCCGGGGTGCAGGTGGTGGTGGCGACACCGGGACGCCTGATGGACCTGATGGAGCGCAAAGCATTGGATCTCGCTGCGGTCAAGACCTTGGTCTTGGACGAAGCGGACGAAATGTTGGACATGGGTTTCCGTGATGACTTGGATTACATCATGACCCATGCCGCGGGTCGATGCAGAACTTGGCTTTTCTCCGCCACCATGCCCGCAGAAATCAAGAAAATGGCGGACCGTTTCTTGAAGAACGCTCAGATCCTGCGCGGCGATGCTGGGACGGCGCCTCCTCCGAGGTTGGAGCATTGGTTTTACCAGGTTCCTTTTTCGCGCAAGTACGAAGCCCTTAAGCGCCTCATTGATGCCCACCCGGAGATGTACGGCATCGTTTTTACGCGCACCAAGGCGGAGGCCCAGGAATTGACCGAGAAATTGATCCGCGAAGGCTACGACTTGGAGGCCTTGCACGGGGATTTGTCTCAGGTTCAGCGCGACAAAGTTATGGCCCGCTTCAGAGAACGCTCTTTGCAGCTCATGGTGGCCACCGATGTTGCCGCCAGAGGAATTGATGTCCGGGATATAACCCATGTGTTGCACTATTCTATTCCCGATGACGCTGAAGGATACACCCACCGAAGCGGGCGAACTGCCAGAGCAGGGAAAGCCGGGGTTTCCATGGTTATTCTGGGGCCCAAAGACATGATGCGTCTTCGCCAAATGGAAAAGCAGCTTAAATTCAAATTCCAACAAGGTATGGTACCATCAGGCTCGCAGATTGCAGAGACCAAGCTCCGGCATTTCTTCGATAAAATCGCTAAAGCAACCCCCAAACTGGATCGTATTGGTTCCTTGATGCAGGATCTACAGCCCATGCTCGACGGCCTTGATCGAGATTCTCTCGTCCAAAAGCTGGTGTGGCTGGAATTTGAGCGTCTCTTCCACTACTATTCCCTGCAAAACGATGCGGAAATGCAAGCGGGCGTTCCATCCTCGGCGGGGATGAGCGGCACATCCGACCGCCCGCGTCGGGAATACGCCGAAGATCTACCCGGCATCCAAATCAATTTGGGCACCAAGGACGGTTTCTACAAAGCCAGCATGCTTCAATTCCTGCTCGATCATTCCGGATTGCAGAAAGCAGATTTAGGTAAAATTATTTTGGGTGACGCGTGGACCTCCATTGAAGGTGAACAAGCTTCGTTGGATCAGCTCAAGTCTTCCTTTGACGGTGCGCGATTTCGCGGCAGAGGACTGAAGGTAACGGCCAAGCAAGCAGGGCGTGGAGGAGATAAACCCTCCTACGCCGGACCCCGCCGAGGTTCACAGGGTCGCCCGCCATTTAAACGAAACCATAATCGTTAACGTTAATGTAATTTGCTGATGGTCATTATGATAATGAAAAATTGAAAAAAGCAAATTTTACCCCCCTAAAAAATTCACATTTTCATCCCCAAAATTTGAACCACGTTTTCAGGGGTTTACGATTTTGACGCATTTTTTTAGAGGATCTGCTTTGAATTAGCAGACTCCATGTTGAAATTCGTAAGACATTTGCAATCCCTAAGACAGACCGCACGTGGAGTCCAGCCAGCAACCCCTTATTTCAGTCAATACTCTTGATAAAGACCAAGCATGGTTGCAGTGCCTGAGCATCATCAGGGATAATATTAGCCTTCAGAGTTTCAAAACTTGGTTTGAGCCTATTGTTCCTAGCAAGATGATGGGCGAGGTACTTACCATCCAAGTTCCCAGTCAGTTTTTTTACGAATGGCTAGAAGAGCATTATGTAAATCTTCTGCATAAGACCATTAAACGTGTTCTTGGGCACAATGGTCGTTTGGAGTATTCCGTCGTGATGGAACACCATCAAGGAGAGGCCAGACCCTACACGATTCAAATGCCCGGTGGAACAGGGAAGCAAAGTGGTCCCGAGGTACAGATGCCGGTCAATATCGGCCAATCCATCAAGAATCCATTTGTTATCCCCGGCCTTAAAAAGGTGCAGGTGGATTCTCAACTTAATCCCCGTTACCGATTTGATTCCTTCGTGGAGGGGGATTGCAATCGTCTTGCTCGTTCTGCGGGCCTCGCTGTAGCCGCCAAACCGGGAGCGACTTCCTTCAATCCCTTGATGCTGTACGGTGGGACGGGTCTTGGGAAAACTCATTTGGCGCAAGCCATCGGCAACCAGGTTTGTCAATTGTTTTCCAACAAATCGGTGCTGTATGTCAGTTCCGAGAAGTTTACCCAGCAATTTGTGGATGCACTCAAGAGCCATTCCGCCAATGATTTTGTCCATTTCTATCAAATGATGGACGTGCTGATCCTGGACGATGTGCACAATCTCGCCAACAAAGAGAAAACGCAGGACGTATTCTTCCATATTTTCAACCACCTTCATCAAAACGGCAAGCAATTGGTTCTGACCAGTGACAGACCCCCTAAGGATCTACGCGGTTTGGAAGATCGGCTGCTTTCGCGTTTCAAGTGGGGGCTCTCAGCCGACCTTCAAATGCCGGATTTTGAAATCCGGCTCGCGATTCTGCAAAGCAAAATGTACGCGGACGGTATTGAATTGCCCGCGGAAGTGGTGGATTTTATCGCCCATAATATTCATTCGAATGTTCGTGAATTGGAGGGCGCCTTGACTTCGTTGATGGCGTACACCACACTCAGCAATCGGCAAGCTGATCTGGAATTGGCCCGAACTGTTATCAAGAATTTCACACGGCACACGCAGACGGAGGCCTCGATTGATTCTATTCAGACCATGGTTTGTGAGTACTTTGATTTGCCGGTGGATTTGTTACGGGCCTCCACTCGGAAGCGGGAAGTAGTTCAAGCCAGGCAGATTTCCATGTATTTCGCCAAGAAGCTTACCAAACATAGCCTCAAAGCGATTGGCGACTATTTCGGAGGCAGGGATCACTCCACCGTGATCCATTCGTGCCAGACCGTCGAAGATTTGATGGAAACCGATCGCAGGTTCAAAGGATTTGTGGACGATATCCTCAAGAAAATCAAAACCTCCACCGTTTAATTCTATTGGGTTATGGAACCCAAATTGGCAGTACTGGCCAGGGGAACGCGTGATTTCGGTCCCTCCCAGATGCGGCGTAGGCACTATGTCTTTGGGGTCATCACTGAGGCGTTTCGTCGCTACGGTTACGGTCCTTTGGAAACTCCGGCCATGGAGCAACTGACTACGCTGGTCGGGAAATATGGAGATGAGGGCGACAAACTTATTTTTCATATTCTGAATTCCGGCAATTTTGCCAATGCTATCGAGGAGGGATTATGGGCTGATCGAAGAACCAATGCCAAAGCTTTAGTTCCCATGATCGCCGAGAAAGCTTTGCGTTATGACCTCACCGTGCCATTGGCTCGGTACGTCGCGATGAATCACCCCAAAATCGCTTGGCCTTTTAAGCGTTATCAGATCCAACCGGTCTGGCGAGCAGACCGCCCTCAGAAGGGCCGTTTTAGAGAATTTGTGCAATGCGATGCCGACATCGTGGGTAACGAGGTTTCCACCTTTCATCGCGCCGAATTACTTCGAATTTATCAAGAGGTTTTGGAGTCTTTGGGATTCCGTTCGTTTGCGGTTAAAGTCAATGATCGACGCCTGTTGGCGTTGTTGGCTGCTTGGGGGGGGATCTCAGGACTTTGGCCGGCCTTGGGAGCGCAATTGGACAAATTGGACAAACAAGGTTGGGACAAGGTGGGCCCGGAGATCGTTCAACTGGGCATGAGTCCGGATGCTGTTGGGCACTTGCAGTCCTTGGTGCCCGCGGCGGGGGACGATGGTTTTGTCATGTCTTGGGATCAGTATCGGCATGCGGTGTCGCAGTGGATGCAGAAACCTTGTTGCGCAGACGATGTCATATTGATGGAACAAACCAAGGAGGCCATGCTCGAAACAGAGCAAATGGTCCAGGCTTACGAGCGCATGGGCACAACGCCTTCGAAGTTGACCTTCGATCCATGCCTTGTACGGGGTATTGATTATTATACCGGTCTCGTGGTGGAAGTGGTTAGTCCTGCCTTGGGTTTGGGGTCGTTGGGCGGTGGGGGATATTACAGCGGATTGACGACCATGTTTGGGTTTCCGGATTGGAGGGGCATGGGCATCAGTTTTGGGGCTGAACGTATCTTGGAAGGCATGGAACATTTGGGTTTGTTCCGCGACGATGTAGGTAGAGGATTGGATATATTGTGTTATGCAACTAGTCCTGACATGGAGGCGGTAGCACAACTTTGGACGGCACGTTGGCGAGCGATGGGGCTAGCAGTGGATTGGTTTGCCGGGACCGGCAAATTTAAAAAGGCGCAACAATATGCCCAACAAATGGAGTCGATGGCGATGGTGATTCTGGGAGAAAGGGAATGGGTTCAAGGGGAGGTTACGGTGCATTGGATCCATGGCGATAGGCAAATGAAGGTTAATCCGGAGCGAATCGATGCAGCCTTTCTCCAATCCATGGGTTCCAACGCTTAATGCAGAATACGACCAATACAAACAACGAAATATGCCCCAACGTTCCAAGGTCATTACCTTACAAACCGGCTTAACCGAGGCCGATTGGTTCACTTTGGCACGAGCCGAAGCGTCCTTGGTGTTGCCCGAAGATCGTATGGAAGAAGTCCGTGCTAACCGGGTGTTTCTTGAAGAAGGGCTGCACCGCGAGGAAGAGATTTGGTACGGGATTCATACCGGTTTTGGAGCCCTTTGCAATACCCGGATTGGTGCGGATCGGTTGGAAGAATTGCAATATAATTTGGTGTTATCGCATGCTTGCGGGTGTGGTCCCGATGCTGAGCCTGAGGTGGTTCGTTTGATGCTTGCTCTTAAGGCGCATTCCTTGGCGATGGCTTATTCGGGTGTGCGTCCAGAAATCATTGATGCGTTGTTGGCCTTTTATAATCTCGATATGTTACCGGTGGTCCCAACTCAGGGCTCGTTAGGCGCATCGGGGGATTTGGCACCTTTGGCTCATTTGGTCTTGCCCTTGTTGGGCTTGGGCTTATGCGATTATCAAGGGTCGAGGATCCATGGTTTGAAGGCCTTGGAGCTGCTGGGTCGAACGCCCCTCAAATTGGGGGCCAAAGAAGGCTTGGCCTTGCTCAACGGCACCCAATACATGCTGGCCTCTGGCTGGGTGGCTTTGATGCGGGCCAGGCGTTTGGATCATTGGGCGACCCTTTGCGCGGCTTTGTCTTGCGAAGCCTTTTTGGTTTCGGACCAGCCCTTTGATGAATTAATTCACCGAGTCAGGCCTCACGCGGGTCAACAGCGGGCGGCGGAGCAGATTCGCTTGCTTCGGAAGGGATCATTGTTACGGGAAATCCCTCGACTTGCCGTTCAGGATCCGTATGCGTTCCGCTGCATTCCCCAAGTCCACGGAACTTCCAAGCAGGTGCTGGACGGATGGGCTTCGGTCATGCAGGTGGAATCCGATTCCGTGACGGACAATCCTTTGGTGGATCATCGTTTGGGTAAAGTTTTGAGCGGTGGAAATTTTCATGGGCAGGTGTTGGCCATGGCCTTCGATCATGCGGCCTTGGCCATCAGCGAATGGGCTTCCATTGCGGAGCGTCGCATTTTCCTTTTGTTAAGCGGTACCCGAGGTTTGCCTCCCTTCTTGGCAACAGACTCTGGGGTTGAATCGGGTTTGATGATCGCCCAATACACCGCGGCTGCCTTGGTGTCGCAGAACAAACAACTGGCGACTCCCACCGTGGTGGATACGGTGCCATCTTCCAACGGTCAAGAAGACCATGTGAGCATGGGCGCCAACGGGGTGAATCGTTTACGCTTTATGCTGGAAAATACTTTGACCGTTCAGGCGATTGAATGGCTGACGGCCAACAGGGCTCTGAAGTACCGCAAGGATTCTATTGGTCCTATTCTTCACAAGTGGGTTGTCATGTACGGGGATCAGGTGACGTTGCCGTCCGGTGATGCACAATGGAGCCTCTACATTCAGGCTACCCTGGAATTTATGCGTTCGATGCCGCTGGATGAGCTGGCCGTAACCACAGCCACAACCCCAAGCTAATGGCCGGTAGGGACAGCCATTGTCCCATGTTCAAGATCGTGCCGGTGTCGAAGTCTTCTTGAATGTCCTTGATGAATTCGATGCCCAATCGAAAACCAAAGACCAAAACCAAAAATGCCCCCAGCATGGCTCCAGGTTTGGTGATGAAGCGTCCTTTATGATACCAGCGATGCAAGAGGCCAAAGGTTAAGAAGTAGAAAGCCGCTTCGTAGATTTGACTGGGATGTCTGGGAAATCCTTCCCCCAGGCGTTCAAAGACAAAGCCCCAAGGCAAGTCTGTTGGCGTCCCAACAATTTCAGAGTTTATCAGGTTACCCAAACGAATGAGGCCGCCGGCCAAGGCCACCACCACCACCAGCCGGTCTATGATCCACCAAAAGCTGTAGTTCGGATTTCGCTGCACATACACAGCCAGGGAAATGGGGATCAGGATGGCTGCCCCGTGACTGGCCAAACCTCCTTGCCAAACTTTGAGGATTTCGATAGGGTGACTGAGATAATGCGCCGGCTGGTAGAACAAACAATGACCTAATCTGGCGCCAAGGATGGTGCCCACCCCCACATACAACGCTAAATCATCCAAATCTTTAGGTTGGCGGCCTTCCTTGATCCAAAATCGCTTGAGGATTTGATACCCCAACACAAAACCGGACATGAAAAGCAAACCATACCAGCGAACAGGCAAAACACCGGGCCAAATTTCAGGATGGGGGTTCCAATGAACCATGAGGGACATATGCATGAATTTCAAAAGTACAAATCGAATTTTAAGGATCACCAAAGCGTTTGCGCCTAATTTTTCTTAACTTAAGTGCACTATTTTAAGGTTCTCCCCATCTACTTTCGCAAGACTAAATCCAAGACCATGAAAATATACCTGCTCGCCGCCTTTTGTTTATTGAACACATGGACGGCCAGCCATGCTTTGCCCAACGAACCCATAGACCCCCGCGATGCGGTTCGCTTGGTTAGAAGCCTTCCGGCAACCTTCCGACAAGAGCGTCAGTTGGGGACATCCACCGCACAGCAGCGGGCCATTTTCCGAACAAGGGCAACCT